>Ga0066656_10000991_pt1 | contig 12024 bp, 9 predicted proteins | sample GraSoiAngelo_105_FD_71411 | JGI IMG/M metagenome (GOLD analysis project Ga0066656, IMG submission 71411) | Grasslands soil microbial communities from the Angelo Coastal Reserve, California, USA - 14_0903_05_40cm | ecosystem: Environmental > Terrestrial > Soil > Grasslands | place: USA... | reverse complement strand
AAAAAGGGACGCGGGATAGTAGCCGAGGGCTGAGCCAGAAGTCCTGCGCCCTTCGCGAGCGTGAGCTCGGTGAAAGACTTAAAGTCCTCTGCCTGAGCCTGGTGTTCGCGTTCGCGTTCAAGGGCAAAGAACCCGAAGAGTTTGTTCTTGCGCAAAGGTCCTCCGACGGATCCGCCGAACTGCTGACGCGTGTAGTCAGGGTGAGAGGGAATCGTGCCGTCTGGGTGAGCTGGCGTTGGTCCTGTGCCAGTGGGATCCTTCTCGTCCGTGTTCAGGCTGGTATCGCGGAAGTATCCGAAGACGGAGCCGTGATAGTTGTTGGTGCCCTGCTTGGTGATCATGTTAATAGCGGCACCTTCTGAGCGGCCGTTTTCCGCAGAGAACCTCTGAGTGCTGATCTGGAATTCCTCCACGGCTTCCAAGGGAAGCTGCATTACAGGTCCCCCGACAGTGTTGTCCTTGTTATCCACGCCGTTGACCGTAACGTTCACGTTGCGGCCTCCCGCGCCATTCACGGAAAGAATCGCATAGCGGTTTTTCGTGGGATCGTAGGAATCCGTGGACTTGACGCCCGGGGCCAGATAGGCAAGGTTGGCCACATCGCGTCCGACCATCGGCAGTTCTTGTACTTCTGTGGGAGTAATAGTCTGGCTGACACTCGTCTTCGCTTGATCAACAAGCGGGGCTTCGCTGGTTACTTCGATAACTTCAGACATGGAGCCGGTTTTTAGTTCCACGTTTACGGTGGCTGTTTGGCCGATCAAGATTTCAATAGTTTGCGCCACGCCGGCGAATCCCGTCTTGCTCACCATCACCGTGTAAAAACCCACGGGCAGCAATTCGAAACTGTAGTAACCGGTATCACTGGTGGTTGTTGTTCGAGTGCTATCTGTAGCTTTGCTTTTCGCCACGACCTGGCGCCCGAAACCACGGCCCCGGACTTATCTGTAACCGTACCTTGAATCGTCCCACTCGCGGTTGCTTGGGCGAACGCGTTGCCGCTTCCCAGACTGAGCAACAGCACTCCAACCAAAAGCATGTATACAAGCTTTTTCATTTTCTCTTCCCCCTGATGCAGCTAAGCTGCAATCGCTTTCTCGCTACGCCCATCTGCCGAATGGATCACCCCTTGTTTTCGACCTTGATTGGGCTGGAGAACCCAACCGAAAAGAAGCGAAGCAATGAGAAAACACCGCAACACGTCCCCTGGAATCCCGGCAGAGGCTCCAGCTCAATCTTTAGTAAGTACCTTTGAAGATGACTGCGGCCAACGTTTCATAAATCGAACTCAACTCCCTGAAATTGAGTCCGTCCTGCGAACGGCCTGACTAAGTCACCGGGCACTTTACATACCATTAAGACATCGACGCAAGCTGGTAAAAAACAACAACATAGCGCTCGGCGTTGCTGTCATTTAGTCAGAATATAGAAGAAAATATCGCAAAACATACGGAAAATCATATCTAACGGAACTCCGTGCTCGCCTTTGTCTTGCCTGTGCCGAGCCTCGTGAAATACAGTCTCGATGTGGATTTCGTCCTCCCGCCCTTTGAACCGCACCCTCTTTTGAAGAACGGCCACGCAATGACTATCATCTCGGCTTTTGTCCCCAGGCGGTTCGACATCCCGCCCGCCGAGGCCAGGCTCTTCCAGGTTGATCCGGAATCCCGCCTGCTCGCCCATTGCCACTGGCAACCGGGGAAGCGCAAGGACGCGCCTGTCATCGTCGTCGTTCATGGCCTTGAGGGCTCCAGCGATGGAAATTATGTCCGAGGCATTGCCGAGAAGGCTTTCCATCGCGGCTTCCACGTCGTGCGCATGAACCAGCGCAATTGCGGCGGCACTGAAGCCCTGACGCCCACGTTATACAACTCTGGCATGAGCGCGGACTATCGCGCTGTCTTCGAGGAGCTTTCAAACGCTGACGGCTTCGAGCAAGTCTTTTTCGCCGGCTACTCGATGGGTGGAAACCTGGTGACCAAGATGGCCGGAGAGTTTGGCGCCGCAGTGCCGAAGGCTTTGCGCGGCGTCTGCGCTGTCTGCCCCGCTCTCGACCTCGCGGCTTGCGCCGACGCCCTCGAGCGCGTGGACAACTATCCCTATCAGCGCCGCTTTGTGAACGGCCTGATGTCCCGCTACGCCAGAAAGCATGAATTGTTTCCGGAGCGCTACGCGATTCGCGGTCTGGCACCGGTTCGAACGGTCCGTCAATTTGATGACGTCATCACCGCGCCGCAATTCGGCTACCGCGACGCGCAGGACTATTACGAAAACGTTGGAGCAAAACGCGTTGCGGCTCAAGTCCGCGTGCCCATGCTGATGATCACCGCGCAGGACGACCCCTTCGTCCCCTATGCTTCGTTCCTCGCCGCCAAAATCAGTGACAATCCCGCCATTCAATTTGTCGCGCCCCGGCACGGCGGCCATTGCGGCTTCATTTCGAGGCATGCTGGAAGCGAGCGCTTCTGGGCGGAGCAGCGCGTTGTTGATTTCTGCGCCTCCATCGCAGAATGCAAGTGAAGCGCTGATCGCAACCTCATCCCAGCGGTTTTTCCAGCGACATCGCAAATCCCTGCGTCAAGAGCCGCGCCGGCCCTTCTGCCGCAATCACCATGTCGTCCTCGCACCGCATCCCGAATTCGCCGGGAACATAAATCCCCGGCTCATTCGAAAAAGTCATGCCCGCCTCCAGCACCGTCGTGCTTCCGCGCACCAAATAAGGATGCTCGTGGCCATCGAGTCCGATGCCATGGCCCAGTCGATGCGTGAAAAACTTGTAGTCCGGTCCATACCCCGCGTCGGTGATCACCTTGCGCGCTGCGTCATCCACGGTCCCGGAAAGCCGCCCGGCACGCGCCGCATCGAGCGCCGCATCCTGCGCTTTGCGCACGATTTCGTAAACGCGCGCCACTTTTTCTGGCGGCTTGCCAAAAACTCCTGTGCGCGTCACGTCCGATTGGTAACCATCTACCGCGCAGCCGCCGTCGATCAGCACTACGTCGCCTTCTTTCAATTTTTGCGGCTTAATCGTGCCGTGCGGCAGCGCCGCGGATGCGCCCAGCAGAACCAGCGCTCCGCCGTGCAAACCCATTTTCGAAAAGCTCGCTTCCACGAGCTTGGCAATGTCTTCTTGTGACATCCCTTCCTTCAACGATGCAAACACCGCCCGAAAGACATCAAACGTTGCTTCGCAGGCCAGCCGCATCAACTCCAGTTCGTGATCGGATTTGCGTCCCCGGCAAGCGATCATCACTGGATCGGCGGAAGCGCACTGGAACCCCGGAGCCGCCGCGTGAAAATGATCGAAAAACGTGAACGCCGCAGTTTCTTCCACCCCGACACATCCCGTTCGAATCCACCGGTCTTCCAACGCCGCCGCCGCGATTTTCGTTGGGCTCTCGTCTTCTTGCCACGCCCGCACTTCCGCGGCGAACGTTAGCTTCTCCCGCATTCGCCCCTCTTCAAATGCGGGTACCACCACGATTGGTTCTCCAGTGCGCGGCAGCACCAGCGCCAGCAACCGCTCGCTGATTCCCCAGCGGATGCCGGTGAAGTAGTAGAGCGACGTCCCAGGCGCGATAAATAGCGCATCGTATTTCGGCGCCGACTCCGACATTAATTTTTGCGCTTGCAGCATCCGCCCGTGAAACTCATCAGCCGTGATTGGCCGCACTCGTCCTCCCAGCGGCTTCAGTCCTGCAAACGCTTGCGGCAGCCCACTGGGCGTGTCCCTATCTTCGGCGCGCACCGCCGGAGTCAGCGCCAGCGCGGACGAAGCCGCGACACCCATCAAAAGTTGGCGTCGTGAAGTCTGGTAACTCTGTTCCTGTTTTAGTTTGTGCATGACAGAGAAGAGGTTTATCTGGCGGGACCGCAGCTTGTCAAGGCAGATCGAAGTGCAGAAACAAGAGAGGGACAGAATTGACTCTGTCCCTCCCTCGAAAGCTCATGCTGCGTTACCTCGTCGGTGGGTTTTGCGAATTCGGATCAGCAGGCGCCTGGTTCGCATTCGAATGCTGCCGCGACCTCTTCTCGGGCAAGTAAGTAATGTCCAGCGGCTGTTGCAGCGTAAAGTCCAGGCGCGTTTCCGACGGGATCTTCACCTGCTGTCCTTTGGTGAAGACCTGCACACCTGTGCCGGCTCCGCCCCCGACGGCCGCGCCGATCGCCGCTCCTTTTCCGCCCCCGGCCACCGCGCCAATCAGCGCGCCCAGCGCCGCTCCGCCGCCAATCCTTTCCGCGGACTGCTTGCTGCGGGAAGTTCCAGACTGCTTCACGTCGCTGCTGACCACGTTATATGTTTTTCCTTGAAAGACGATGCTGATCAACTCCAGTCCAAGCTCGCTGCGGCCTGTCACTCTGCCTGCGGACTTCGCATCTACAAGCTTGACGTACGCATCTGCGCCGCTGGGCACGATCACTTTGTTGTCCACCACGATCGGCGCGTCGAGTGATGCCTTGAACACCTGTCCCGCCTGGTTCGTTTTCGAATCGATGCTGTCGATCGTGCGCACCGTCACAATCGCATTCGCCGGCACGGTGACCGTCACTGGCTGCGGAGGAGGAGGAGCTGGCGCCGTTGCCGGGGGCCCGACCGCGGCCGCCGGCTCCGCCATCGAACTTGCTGGCGCAGCAGCCGCAGTTTGCCGTGGTTTTTCCGGCTTGGGGGAGGGTTTCGCTTTTGCGATGCGCTTGGCACGCGCGGCTTCGCGAGTTGGCGCGGCAGCTTGCGGCACCGAGATTTGTGCCGTCGCCACACTCATCTGGTCATTCACGCGGCTCACTCCCTTGGTTTCCGACGCAATCTTGTAAGCCGCCAGCCTGGCTGCATCATCCGGCACTTGTCCCGTCAGCGTTACTTCTCCCTGTTTGCTGACCACATTGACGGTCGCCGCCCTCAGCGCGGGCTCAGAAAACATTTTTGCCTTGACGTCCGTGGTGATCGCGTCATCGCTTGGCTTGCCGACGCGCGAGCAGGACACGCTCATCGTAAGCGCCAGCACTAAAGCCAGGACACCGATCTTATTCTTGGGCATTTCTTCCTCCGCGTCGGCAGTTTCAAAATGCTCGGGAGGACTGGGGGAGCCCCAAGTGACGTTCCTTCCGCATGCACCAGCGTGCGCGGCGTGCCGCATTCCGTAGGGTGCGGCTGAAGGAGAATCTGCTGCCTTTATTAGCATTGTGCGGGAACCGGGCCAGAAATGCAATTCAGCTGTTCCGTCGTTGCCGAAGCGGCTCGCAAAAAAAAAGCGGGAGGTGCTCATCGAGCACCTCCCGGAATGTACGATCTGAACTGACGTCTAGAACACGAACTTCAGTCCCAGCGTCATGGACCGGAATCCACCGCTGAAGAGAGTGCTAGCCGCCAGGAAGTTGGAATCGGTCGGAATCACATATCCAGGTGTGGTGGTGGCTGTGGTCACGCCAGTGGTGCTAAAGACGTTGCCATTGCTGAGCGCGAAGTTGGGATGGTTGAGAACATTAAAAATGTTCACTTTGGCCTGCAGGTATTTTCCTTCGGTAAAATGGAAATCTTTGCCGACAGCCAGGTTAAGTACGCCGAATCCCGGGCCCGTAAAGCTGTTTCGCCCAAGGTTCGATCTCGCGCCCGGTCCAGTAATTACATATTTGGCTGAGGCATTCACTGGCGTGTAGCCAATGGCCGGGTCGAAGCCGAGCGGATTCGCACCGTTCGTAGCACAGCCGTTAGTTGTCGTCGTGTTGGTTACGCTGGTCGAACCGACATAGACGCTTCCAACTGGATGCCCAGAGTTCGTGGATGCTATTGCCTCACAGACAGGGAACACGTCTGAGCCTAGGAGTCCCGATGCGAAAGGATTGAAGGATGCGCGGTCGCCGGCGGAATCGCCATTGCCATTTGAGTCGACTCCTCCAGACTGAAGAGTTACCGGCTGTCCAGTCTGCGCAAGGAAGACTGAGCCGATGTTGAACCCGTTAACGAGAGTCTTGACCCAGCGGCTGTCGGACTTGACGTTCGGCACCTGGTAGATGAACGAAAGTGCGAACTTATGGCGCACGTCTAAGTCCGAGTTCCCGCGATCTTCGTTAATGCGGTTGGTGTCCTGGGCCCGGCGTGGGTTCAGCAGGCTGGTGAAGAATTCATTCGTCGAATTGTCAATGGTATGGGCGTACGTATAGTTTGCATTAAACGTGAGGCCATGACGCGCCCGCTGCGTGAAGTTCACTGAGCCCGCATGGTAAATGCTGCTCCCAAACGGCGGATCAGAGGTAACGTTCGCTTTGAAGGGGCATATGCCTCCCCCTGTTGTGCACGGAAGCTGAGAATAAATGTTCGAGTTGAAGTTGTTGAAGGGGGTGTCTGTTGGCGTACTGGCCGTGAATGATGTCGGAATGTCCGAAGCCTTGAAGAAGGTCGGTAATGGAACAATCCCGGCGTCAAACGCACTCTCTCGATTCCGGCGGAACTGTACCGGCAATTCCAAGCCGCGCGTGCCCAGGTAGCGAACTTCGACCGAGGTATTCCGTGCTAGTTCATGTTGCACGCCCAGAGACCACGTCAGAATCTTGGGCATGACGGTATCGTCGATGAAACTGGTGGTCAGCGCGCGAGCTCCTGCTTGTCCGGTTGGAGGAACATAGGTTTGCGGCAGTCCTCCAAGTTGGAGAAATCCCGCGTTGCCAGGAGTGGTGCACCAGCCCGGCTTTGGCGCTAGGGTGCACGCGGAGTTCGGGTCGAGTTCACTCTGCAGTTGCGGAGGCAGAGTGATCGACGCGAAGTTTTGGAATTTCACATCATAGGAAATCCCGAATCCGCCACGAATCGAAGTCTTGCCATTTCCCCTCGGGTCATAAGCAAAACCCACGCGGGGACCGAAGTTGTTCTTGTCCGTCTTGGGGTCGCCGAAGGTGATGACTCCCGGCGCGTTGGAAATCGCGTTCAGGGTCTGAGTGCTCGATCCCACCGGATTGGTCCAGTATTCGTACCGCAGACCCAAGTTCACGGTGAGGCGAGGTGTGAATTTGAAGTCGTCCTGGACGAACCAGCTGAACAAGCTCTGGGTGCCAAGGAAGCTACCCGTTCCGGCGTTGCGCAACGTCCTGCCAGGATTGTCCGGCAGCACGTCGTTGATGAAGGCGTTTGCCGTCTTGTACTGATTGTCACTGTTGCTCCGGGGCAGGAAGAACTGCGGATAAATGAAGTGATTGTACTGGCCACCAAACTTGAATGTGTGCTTTCCCTTGGACCAGGAAAAGGTATCAGCAATTTGATACGTGTTTTGTTTCTGCGTTGTGTTGTCGCCCGGTCCCACGGTCACCCCGCCGAGCAGGTCGTTGATGGTGATGTCCTGCGGGCACGCTGTGCAAGGGTTGAGGGTATCTAGCGAGAAGTACGAATACTGCAAGCGTAGGTCGTTCACGAGCGTACTGTTAATGGTCCAAACGTCGTTCAGGGCAATCTTGCGGTTGTGAATGGGCTCAGCCTGGTTGAAGATGGCTTGAGTGGAATTCACCGGCAGGATGAAGTTCTCCTGGTTGAGCAGGAAACGCGCGCCAAATTGGTGGCGGCCCATCGTGTAGTCGACGTTCGTTTGTACGTCATGCTCGCGCTGGAAAACCGGACTGAAAATAGTGATGTTGCCGATGGGAACGTTGGGCTGGGGTACCCCGGCGACGACAGGACAATTGACGCAAACCTTTCCAGCATCGTTCGCCACTGCTATGGGGAAATTAGCCAGTAGCGCCTTTACGGCGCTATCTGCGGCGTTGGCCTGTAGTGTGGCCATTCCGGCGGCCGTGGGCGCGGTAAAAGCAGTGGGCGCCCCCTGGCCATGAAGGGTCGTATACTCGTAGGCGCCGAAGACGAATAATTTGCTCTTGATGATTGGTCCGCCGGCCGTGCCACCAAACCGGTTGTTGTCGAATGCCGGCTGGCCTGGAAGCGACCCGTTTAGGATGGAACCTTTCGTCAGGTTATCCAATGAGTTGTAGTTGCGGTTCTGGTTGTACCACTCTCCCGAGCCGTGCCAGTTATTGGTGCCAGTCTTAGTCACCAGGCTAAATTGGCCGCCAGCAGAGTGTCCGTATTCCGCGCTGAACTGATTCGTCGTGAGATTGAATTCCCCAACCGCATCGGGAATGACCGTCGAGTTGTTTCCCGTTACTCCGAGGTTGTTGTCGTCCACTCCGTCCACGGTGAAATTGTTGTCGCGTGGACGCGTTCCTCCAACAGAACCGCCGATTCCCGTGACGCCGCCCGGCTGTGCCACAACATTGGGTGCCAGCACCGCCAGATTGAGCGGGCTGCCGTTCAGCGTTCCTGCCCCGTTCGGTAGGTCCATGGCTCGCGAGTCAAATGTGTTGTTCAACTCCGATGACGTTGTCTGAATTGCCACGCTGCCGCCGGAAACCTCCACTACCTCCGTTGCGATGCCCAGGTCTACGTGGGCATCTGCCACGTTATCCTGGTTGGCGATGACGTTGACGCCTGTCTTCAGGAAGTTCTTAAAGCCCTTGGCCTCCACTTCTACTTTATACAAGCCGGGAATCAGGCTCGGAAACGAGTAGGTTCCCGCCGAAGTTGCCGTGATTTTGACCGACACACCCGTCTCCTGATTCGTTGCCGTTACCTGCGCATCCGGAACTGCTGCGCCGGAAGGATCCAGTACCTGCCCTCGCAGCGTTCCCGTAATTCTCTGCGCCGCCATCGGCATCGAAAAAACCAATGCCAATCCCAGAATCAACGCAGAATAAAGCAAACCTCTCACGCTGCTGAGCCCGAATCCAGATAGCCCATCATGCACGCGTCTCTCAAATTTCATTATCTCCCCCCTCAATTCGTACTGCTTTCGATTTGTCCCATATTTCCGAAGCTCCTATCCCGTACGACCGCCCACGCGAATCGGATAGGCAGCATCAGAGTTGCATTACGAAATGCAGGTTGTGCGCCAATGCGTGACTGGAGTAACGTGCTGTCATTTCTATGACTTACGAGGCAAAACGGACCGTCGAAAAGTTAAACTTCGATACTTTTGGATGGTTTATCTAATTTAGATTCAGGTATGCGTAACAGGAGATCGAAAGGATGGCTGCATTGCAATTTTCTAGAACATGCAGAATAGTTGAGGTTGGGCAGCTCTACTCAGCTCTTACAGCAAGTATTTTCTTGCCCTCCACTTTTATTTCAATGCCCAGAGGCGGGCGCAGATCGGAGCCCTGCACAATGGCGCCGCGCGCCCAAACGCTTCCGGGAAGATTACTCAATTTGAGCGGGTCGTACACCGTGCGGCTGCAGGGGTTTCCCACCATGGGATGTTTGGCGGCGCTAAAACCGTAGTCGTTTTTCAGCTTCTCCAAGTCCGTGACGTATTCGAGCTGGCAATCCCCGAAAGGAGCTTTTTGTGCGAATGCCCAGTACCCGCTCGATTGAGAGGGTGAGCCTGTTGGCAATCGAACGAGCAGCCCGGAAATGTTTTCGCCGTTGAGGCGGTTGCGAATAAAAAATTCTTTCGACGACCACGGCTTGGCCATCTCCGTAACGCTGGCGATGCCGGGATTCGCATCGGTCGCGTGAGGCAAGAGCGTGCTTGGATCGGGCGCCGGCGCGGGAACTTCGATTTGAGGCTGCTGGTCCACGGCTTGCGGCGTTACACGCTTCGGACGAAGAGCTCGTGCTCCCAGGAAGATCATGAGAAGCACGGCAAGAAGTCCGATCACAAGCTTGACCGCAGGATTCGGCGCGGTAGTTGCGCGCGAGCCGGAAACGCCGGGAATTTGCGGCATTTCGGATTTGAAGCGGTCCGATGGGGGCTGGTCGGTCATTTGGCTGAGCATTGATTCTATACTCAAAGAGGAGAAAGTTGACAACCGGCAGTTGAAAGTGGAAACCGAAGAACAAAGTCACGGCGACGCAATTGGCCTGCGTAGAAAGTTGATGACGGTGCCCAAGCGCGGGTAGGCTTGAAGATATCATGTGGAGAAGGGCGAGCAGCTCTACGGAATCGCTGCGGCGTCAAGGAGTTCTGCGACGCTGGCAGTTGTGCTGCGCGGCGTGCCTGGGAATTGCGTCCTGGTGTCCCTTAGCTGGAGCGCAGGAAGCGACGCAAATCTCCACGGGGCAAACGACCACGCATATCTCAACGCCACCAGTGGTTGAACGCGAAGTTTCCTGGCGCACTCTGCCGCGAAACTTTTTGCTGGATCAGAAAGATATCTGGTTGTTTCCGGTACGGCTCGCGGAGGGACGGCATTGGCTGCCCGCGCTGGCGGTAACGAGCGCAACGGCGGGACTGATCGCCGCTGATCCGCACGACACGCCGTACTTCCGGCGCACCGCGCGATTCGAGGGCTTCAACAAAGTTTTTTCCGGGCGCAACACGTCAGCAATAATGGCAGGTGTTCCTTCGGCATTTCTGGTCGTGGGATATTTCCGGCACGATTCCTACACGGAACAGACCGCGCTGCTGGCGGGAGAAGCATACGCCGACAGCGCCATCGTCGACGTGGCAATGAAGATGACGACGCGGCGGCTGCGTCCTTCGGACATCGCGCCCAACGGCAATTTCTCCGATACTTTTTTCAACAGTCATAAGGGTTTCAGCGGCACGAGTACGAGCTTTCCTTCGGGACATGCGGCGGCCGCGTTTTCCATCGCCACGGTCTTCGCGCATCGTTACCGCCAGCATCGCTGGGTTCCGTGGGTTACGTACGGCGTAGCCGCCACGATTGGATTTTCTCGGTTGACGACGCAGGCGCACTTCCCTTCGGATGTGTTCCTCGGGGCGGCGCTGGGTTATTCCATTGCGAGATTCGACGTGCTAAGACCGCGATAGAGCAAGCCAAGGCAACAATGTTCCCAAAATGGCACGGGAATCTGTTATTGAGAAGGGTACAGGAGAATGCAGGAGGCTTGTCTCAGGACCACGGTAAATCTACTGTAAGAGAAGTGCAAGGAGGGGCAGGGTTCCAGCGCCGACGGCTATGATTCAGGAACAACGAGGCGGGGCGCGAGCGTTTGTCCGCAGCCTGAACATTCTGCTGAAATTTGCGCGTCTGTACGAGTTTGGGCACGCGAAAACGGGGCAGCAGTTTGAAACGACCTGGAAAGAGCTGCGCAATGCGCTGGAAGACAGCGGCGGCAGCGGTGTGCTGCTGGGAGCGTCGGGAACACAGATCCTGCTGGATGGAGTCCCGCTTGGATCGGCCGCAGGCGAACGAAGTTTTGCGCAGCTCCTTACTTCATCGGGAATCGCGAGCATTCATTTTTCTCCCACACTCACACAGCCGCAATTTGCGCGATTTGTGCGCGCCTTCCCCAGCGGAAACGCGAAGCCTTCTTCCCTTGCCGAACAATTGAAAAGCGCTTTGGCGGGAGACACCAGCATCAAGGTGAATGAAATCCGCTATGTGGCGGAAGATTCATCCGTGGCGGGCATCAAGGTTGCCGCGCAACTTACGCAGAAAGTGCTCGGCGCGGCAGGCGACAAATTTAGAGATTTCTTTGAAGACCCGAACAAGATGCTGCAAATGATCCTGGCTGCCGAGAGCATGCGCGCCACCGGCGGTGGTGGGGGCGGCATGGGCGGACCAGGACACGGACCCGGAGGCCCCGGACCCGGATTTGGGACGGGCAGCGGTGGAGGGTCAGGCGGTGGTACTGGTGCTAGTGGTGGATCTGGCTCTGGCGCGCCCGGAAGCGGCGGAGGCTCCAGCTTGTGGGAGTCGGGCGGGTCAGGCGGTGGTGGCGGCACGGGGCCAGGAACTGGTGGCCCAGGTGGCGGAATCGGAACGGGTGGTGGAACCGGTGGTGGAACCGGAACGGGTAGTGGTGGCACGGGTGGCGGTGGATATGGCGGCGGTGCCGGGACTGGCGCTGGTGGGCCTGCTGGTGGAAGTGGAACCGGCAGCGGCGCTGGTAGCGGGGCGGGCGGAGGTGGATTTGGAGGTAGTGGGGGCGGAGGGACCGGGGTCGGCGGGGGAGTAGGAACTCCGGGAACGGAAAGCGCGACGCCGGGAAAATGGCTGACGGCCTCGGCATTGTTGCGC
>Ga0066656_10000990_pt1 | contig 12025 bp, 9 predicted proteins | sample GraSoiAngelo_105_FD_71411 | JGI IMG/M metagenome (GOLD analysis project Ga0066656, IMG submission 71411) | Grasslands soil microbial communities from the Angelo Coastal Reserve, California, USA - 14_0903_05_40cm | ecosystem: Environmental > Terrestrial > Soil > Grasslands | place: USA... | reverse complement strand
GAGGCCGGCTGGACGGTCCCGACCAAGGGGGCCGCCGAGCAGCTGCTGTCGTTCTATCCCCAGATGTGGGTGCAGCTCTCGCGCCTTGGCCACGTGGCAGCGTCGCTTGGTGCCGAGCTGCCGGCGGTCGGGCCCGAGCCGCGCCGCCCGCGCCTCATCGCGTTCGTGCTGTGGGACTACGGGGACGCGCCGCTATTGCACGGGTGGTAGGGGGCGCAGAGGGGCGGCGGCCGGGCGCTTCGCCGGTCCGCGCGGGTCTCGCCGTGGCGTCGGCATCTCCCACCGCCCCGTCCCGGCGGGCCACGTCGATGAGCTGCTGTACCGCCGCTGATGCCTCGGGGAGCCACACCAGCGCGAGCCAACAGGGGATCGGAGGCTCGACAAACGGACGATACACGATCGCCGGCGAGCTCGTGCGATAGGGCGCGGCGATCGCCTCGCTCGCCAGCGCCCAGGTCTCTCCCGCGGCGATCAGCAGATTGTGGGAGGGCGCATCCTTGGGACGCTCGCGACGCCGCTGTGGCACCAGGCCACGGTCTTGCAGAGCTTCCTCGAACGCCTCGAGAACGCCGGGCCAGCGCTGCGAGGCAGAGTGAAGCCAGGTGAGCGTCTGCAGCTCCGCCAACCGCACCGCTGGCTTGGCAGCGAGCGGGTGGCTCCCCGGAAGCAACACTCCCGTCGTGGCACAGTCGATCAGGCGATGCACGCCGAAGCCGGGCATGGGCCAGCGCGCGACAAAAACGCTCCCGACGTCTACCGTCCGCTCGCGTAGCGCCCGGTAGGTCTCCCCGTCGGTCTGGCTGGAGACTCGCACCTGCACCTCAGGATGGGCGGCGCGAAACGTCGCCAGGAGGCCCTCGATGGTCCTGGCATAGAGCGACAGTTCGCCGTGCGCGAAGTGGAGTGTGGACGCGTGGGACTGGGACGCGCTGCGGGCGCTCGCGATAGCTCGGACCGCGCCGTCGAGCGTGTTGCGGGCCTCGGCCAAGAACGCCTCGCCGGCGCAGGTGAGTCGGACCCCGCGGGGGAGTCGCTCGAACAACGCGACCCCCAGCTCGGTCTCGAGATCATGGATCTGCTTGGAGAGGGCGGGTTGGGCGACGTTGAGACGCCGGGCGGCCCGGGCGAATCCGAGTTCCTCGGCGACGGCGACGAAATAGCGCAGGTGGCGCAGCTCCATCTTGCTCCTTTGGTAAACTTTGATTTGCTTTATTATACAACAATTGTAGCGTACAACAATTGTAGCGGAACATGGTTCGGGACAGCGCGATGACCCAGCAATCCGAGCTCCTCGACATCGCCCAGGCTGCGGCGTTCCTGCACGTCAGCCAGATGTCGCTGCGCCGCTGGACCAACTCCGGCCGGCTGCCCTGCTTCCGCGTCGGCGGGCGGCGGGAGCGGCGCTTCCGCCGCGCCGATCTGCTGGCGTTTCTGGAGCGGAGCGGCGAGCCCATCCGGGCGCCCCAGGGCCCAGGGCACCTGTGCGGGTTGTATACGAGTATGGCGGCGCGGGAGCGGTGGGCCGCGGCCTTTCTGGCGGCGGGGCTGGAGGCAGGCGCTATCTCCTTTCTGGCGGCGGAAGCGGCGGTGCGCCAGCGCGTCTTGGCGCGGCTCGCCGGCGACTGGCCCGCGGCGCGGGCCGCCGCCCGGAGCGGGCGGCTCGTCCTCTCGCAGTACGCCCCCTCCGCGGCGGCACAGCTCGAGTATTGGGAGGCGGGGTTCACCAGCGCCACGGGCGCCGGCGCGCGAGAGCTGCGCGTTGCGGGCGACGTCTCGGGTGGGCCGCTCGGCCGCCGCCGCTCGTTCGATGATGTGCTCGCCTACGAGCGCGAGTACGGAGCGCTATCGCGGCGCTTCGGCGTGACCACCCTGTGCTTGTACGATGCGCGGAGGCTCTCCGGTGTGGAGGCCTCCCGCGTGCTGCAGGTGCACAGCGACATGCTTGCTCATGCGGGGGGCGCGCTGGTGAGTTGACGCGGCCGGTCCCACCTATCGCACGGAGCGCTACCTCCGTGAACAAAAGAAGTATTGGACTCGAGACGGCCCCCTCCGGCTACGTCCCTGTGTGCGACACACTGTGCCCCCAACCTCATGAACGAGCCCCTGCGTGTGCTCGTCTTGGAAGACTGCGCCGTCGCGGGAGAGTTGGTGAAGCAAGAGCTCGCCGCCGCCGGTCTCCACGTCGTCACCGAGCGGGTCGACTCGCAGAAGGCGTTCGCGCACGCGCTGGAGGACTTCGCCCCGGACGTCGTCCTCTCGGGCTGTTGCCGCACTCACTTCGACGCCACTGCCGCATTGGACGTTTGGCGGACGCTGCGGCCCGCGGTTCCGTTCATCCTCGTGGCGGATGAGCTGGACGAAGGGGCGCTCGTCCGGTGCCTGAGGGCCGGGGCAGCGGACGTCGTCCTGAAGCGGCGACCGACCCACCTTGTATCCGCCGTCGAGGCCGCGTTGGAGGTGCGCCGGCCGCTCCGAGCCCTCAGCCGACGGCAGGTGCAGGTCCTGCGGTTCATTTCCCAGGGCCGCTCCACGAGGGAGATCGCGCGCCAGCTCGCGCTCAGCCCGAAGACCGTGGAAACGCACCGCGCGAACCTCATGAGCCGTCTGGGTGTGCACCACGTGGCCGGCCTGGTCCGCTACGCCGTACGCGTGGGCCTCAGCGATCCCGAGACGTAGCCGAACCCGCCGGTTTCCCCTCACGCCTTCCCGTTGACGTGGAAGCGCTGAATCGTCTCGGTCAGCTTGGCCGCCGCCACGGAGAGGTGCTGCGACGTGGTGGTGAGCTGGCCGAGCGAAGCGATCTGCTGCTCGGTCGCGGCGGAGGTCTGCTCGGCGCCGTGGGCGGCGCTGTCCGCGATCCCGGCCACTTCTTCCATGCGCTGCACCATCTCGCGCATGCGGCGCATCTGCCCCTCGGTCTCGCCGGCGAACGCCGTCGCGAAGGTGACGGTTGCATTCAAGTCTGCGAAGATCGCGTCGAGGGCTTGCCGCACGGCGGCCGAGACGGCGCCCACGCCCTGGGCGGTGCGCCGCCCTTCCTCCATCGCGGCCACCACTTCGGTGATCTGCGCCTGGGTCTGCCGCACCCGGGCGCGCACCTCGTCGGCCGAACGGGTGCTCTGCTCGGACAGCTTGCGCACCTCGTCCGCCACCACGCGGAATCCGAGGCCGTGCGGGCCTGCGCGCGCGGCCTCAATGGCGGCGTTCAGGGCCAGCAGATCGGTCTGGCTCGCGATGCGGGTGATCGAGTCCACCAGCTTCCCGATCTCGCGCGATCCCTCCTCGAGGGTGCTCGCCGCGTGCGACACCTGGTCCAGGTGTGCGACCAGGCTCACGAGCAGCTCGCTGGCCCGCGCGATTTCCGCTCCGTGCCGGCGCGCCTGCTGCGCCACCGCGTTGATCTGCCGCTCGGCGTCCTGAGCCCGGCCGTGCAGCTGCGAGGCGATCCCCGCTGCCGCCTCGGAGTCCTCCCGCCCGTGGCCGATGAGCTGGCGTTGCCGCTCGGTTCCGCGGGTCAGCTGCTGCGCGGCGGCCGAGATCTCCTCTGATGCCGCCTGCAGCTGTTGCGCCGATGCCGCCAGTTCCTGGGCCATCGCCGCGAGCTCCTGAGCCTGCTGCTGGATCTGCCGGACGATCTCGGCGATCGCCTCGGTGGTACGGTTCACCGTGAGGCCGAGATAGCCCAAGTCGTCGAGCTCCGGATCCCGCACCTTCATGGTCAAGTCACCACCCTCAACTTGGGCCAGCGTCGCGCGCGTCGCCCGCAGGCGACTCACGATCCGCGTGAGCATCGGCACCAAGGCGACGCAGGCGAGTGTGAGCATCAGCGATTCCTGGAAGAAGAGGCTCCAGGTCCAATCGCCGGCACCCCCCGTCCGGATCGCGGTGACGAGCCCAAAACCGATCAGGTTGATGGCCAGCCCCTGCCACGCTTCGGTGCCGCCGAGGTACAACGCCGCCTGCAGCGGGGCGATCAGATAAACCGCGTACAACACGTGGCCCGTGGGACCGACGCCGTACAATACCGCCGCAATCGTGGCGGAGCTGATCGCGAAATTGAGCTGAGCGTACCAGGGCCGGAAGGGAGTATCGCGTGCCACCCGGTACATGGCGTAGTTCATGGCCGCGCAGACCACGGTGAAGCCGCTGATGAACCACCACGAAATGGGCGCCGCACCGGCGAGCCGCGTCGCCGCCAGCAGCGCCGCGCCCACGCTCACAAAGATCCAGCGCGCTCGCGTGCTCGAGAGGATGTGCCGGCGCTGCTTGGCGCGGGTTTCCTCGGCGAGTTGCGCTTCCAGCGCGGCGTCCGCCGACATGGGGACAAGATGGCCGGCGCCCCAGCCTGGGGGTAGAGGGGCTGCGGGCTGGGGGCTACATCCGGAACAGGTAGCTGAGCTTGAGGAAGAACCCGTCCGACGCGCGACTCAAGTTGCGAAATTGGAACGCGTCGGGCTCGGTGAGCGACGTGCCGTACCCGAAGAACACGAGCGTCCCGGGTAGCGGCTTGTACGAGAACAGGAAGTCGTTGCGGAAGTCGTTCGTCACGAGCGCGGAGGCGGCTGTGCCGCTGACGAGGATCGGCTGCGCCGACCGGGGGTCCCGGAGCGCGACTTGATCCTGGGCGAAGTACTGACCCACGTAGCGGAAGAAGATGGCGCGCGACAGCTGGTACTCGAGCTTCAAGCGCGGGATGTTCGCCGTCGAGAACCGGGTCCCGTCCCGGGCCCGGGTGAGCCGCGCGTGTGTCCAGCGGCCTTCGATGCGCACGGCGGGCGTGGGCTTCCATCCGGCGGTCGTCTGGATGAAGAACTGACGTCCCTCGGCCGCTTCCAAGAAGATCGCGGTCGCGCCATACCCGAGGTTGGCGTTGAGCGTGAACGCCCGGTTCGGGGTGCCCACGCCGCCGGTCACAGCCCAGAGGTTGTAGAGCCCATGCGGGACGGCGAAGCTGACCGTGTCCACGCCGCGATCCACGCGGTACCCTGAATAGGCGGCGGCATCGAAACGCTGCGCATTGTTCGTGATCACGGCGTTCAGGTTCCAGCCTCCCCGCAGCGTCGCGAGCCAGGTCATCTGCGGCCCGCCCTCGAAGATCCCGCGCAGCCGGAAGAAATCGTCGTAGCGCCACAGCGGCAGCAATACGATGAACGTGGTGACTTGCTCTACCCGCGCGCCGGGCTTTCCGTACCATGTAAACCGATTGGCGACACGTGCCTGCACGAAGTCGACGCGGTTGATGAAGCCGCTGCGCGTCCCGAACTCGGGCGTAGCGCCGAGCAGCTCGAAGTGGTTTCCATAGTTGCGCCCGGTGCGGTCGGCGACGGTGACGGCCCAGAATTGTCCGGCCCGCGCGCCGCTGCCGTCGCTCGTCCATGAGCCCACGACCTGCGCCTGGGAAAACCAGATCTTCTTCCAGACGACCATCCCGTCCCCACCGAGCACGCGGTTGTAGTCGCCGCCGTCGATGCGGTCGGTGTAGACCAGCCCGGCGGTGGAGCTCGCGCCCAGGTCGTGTCGCAGCCGCAGCAGGTTGAAGACCGGGTTGGCGCGTGCGGCCGAGCGCGTCTGGTCGTCCACGGCGGCGAGGTAGGCCACCGCCGTGCCTCCGACCTTGCCGGTGAGCTTGGCGCCGGCGACGGGCTGGGCGATCTGGCGCGTATAGATCAGCCGGTTGGGCGTGTCGAACTGCTCGAGCCCCTCGAGGAAGAACGGCCGCTTCTCCGGGTAGAACAGGGCGAAGCGCTCGTTCACGGTCACCTGGCCGACGTCGGCTTCGACCTGGGAAAAGTCGGGGTGGGCCGTGGCGCTGAGACCGAGGTTCTGGGTGATCCCCCACCGCAGGTTGCCGCCGAGCTCGGGCGTGCCGCGGTAGTCGTAGCCAGCGGCCGCGGGCGTCCCGTCCACCTTCGAGGTGAATTCCGGGGTGAGATCGAGCACGAGGCCGCGCTTCAGCCCGGTGAGCCCCGTGAGCCGCCCCGACTGGATCAGGAAGCTCGCATTGGCGCGTAACACCGGCGTCCAGGTGTTCTCGTAACCCGAGTGTTGCACGACCCGCACGACCTGGAGGCCCCACGTCTGCGGGTCAGTGCTCTGGTAGCGCAGGCTCTTGAACGGAATGCGGACTTCGACTTCGTAGCCCCAGTCGGTGACGTGGCCGCGCGACTGGTACACGAAGTCGGGGCTCAGGTCGATGACGCCGTCGAACCGTCCGATGGCGGAAGCGCCGCCACCGGCGGCGCCGGCGTCCTGTCCCTCGCTGCGCACCCCGTCCTCCTGTACCCCGAGCGGGTTCACCGCGAACAGCAACGCCCGCCGGTGGTCGGCGTAGGTGTCGAGCAGGATTTGGATGTTGTCGTCGGCGTCGATGTTGTCGCGGTCCGCGAGCGTGGCGCGGACGACGTGGCCGTGCTGCTCGTAGGCCCGCACCCCGAACCAGACGGCGTCGGGCGCATACCACACCAGCACTTCGGTCGAGTCCTCCGCCGGCCGTCCGTCGACCGGCCGGTACTGCGAGAATCCGATCAGGTGCGCCGCGCGCCGCCACACCGGCTCATCGAGCACGCCATCGACGCGGGCATCCGCCTCCACCCGAGGGGGCGCGACGTCGAGTTGTCTTTTCGAGCCGTCGTAGGCGGGCGGGTCGGGAACGCCCGACTGGAGGGCGAGCAGTAGGGCGAGCATGACGCAAAGATAAATTGCGGATTGCGGATTGTGGAATGCGGATTGGCCAACCGAGCTGACGATTCGTAGGTGACGATACGATGCTGGTCGATCAATTCCGCAATCCGAAATCCGCAATCCGCAATATCTTACTCGTATCTCAGCGCCACGATCGGATCGAGGGCGGCGGCCCGGCGGGCGGGCCAGATCCCGAAGAACAGTCCCACGGCGGCGCTGAACACAAATGCCAGCAGGATGGCGAGCGGCGAGATCAGCGTGTTCCAGTGCGCGAGCTGCGACAACACGATGGCGCCGAGCGAGCCGAGCAGCACGCCGATCAGTCCTCCTGCGAGGCACAGCACCAGCGCTTCGACGAGGAACTGAAACATGATGTTGAACCGCGTGGCCCCGAGCGCCTTGCGCACGCCGATCTCGCGGGTGCGCTCGGTGACGGACACGAGCATGATGTTCATGATGCCGATGCCGCCCACCAACAGGCTCACGGCGGCGATCCCGGCGAGCAGATACTTGAACGTCTCGGTGGTCTGCTGGAACGTCGCGAGAATGTCCGTCTGGTTGCGGATCTGGAAGTCATTGTCCTGGCCGGGGCGGATCTTGTGCTGGCGCCGCAGCACCCGCTCGATCTCGATCATCGCCAGGTTCATGGCGTTCAAATCCGCGGCCTGCGCCGTGATGCTGCGTAACCGGTCGGTGCCGATGAGGCGATAGCGAGCGGTCTGGAGCGGAACCAGGATCTGCTCGTCCGGGTTGAAGAACGATCCCTGCGAGCCCTTCTCCGAGAGCACGCCGATGATCTCGAACGAGATGCCACGGATCAGGACCTCCTGGCCGATCATCGCGTCGCGGTTCGAATTGAGCATCTGCGGGATCGCGGATCCGACGACTGCGACGCGGCGGCGTGCCGCGTCATCTCCCGCCGTGAACATGCGTCCGGCCGTGATCGTGTAGGCGTGCATCGGCACGTAGGCAGGCGTCGTGCCCACGATGTTCACGTTCACGTTCTGATTGCCCTGCTGGACCTGGAGGTTGGCGCTCAGCTCTGGCACGACGGCGCTGATGTACCGGGCGTTGTTCGCGAGCGCCGTATCGTCGTCCAGGGTGAGGCTGACGCGCGCGCCGCTGGCGACGCCGCGCATGAAGCTCTGGCCCGGGTAGACGCTGAGCAGCGTGGGACCGAGCGCCTGGATCCGGTCCTGCACCGATTTCTGCGCTCCCGACCCCAGCGCGACCATCGTGATCACCGCGCCCACGCCGATGATGATGCCCAACATGGTCAGCAACGAGCGCAGCTTGTTCGCCCGCAGCGCCTCCAGCGCGACCACGATGATCTCGCCCAGGAGCATCGTTACCGCGCCGCGCTGCCGGACAGCACGACTACCGAGTCCTGCTCGGTCAGACCGCTCGTGACCTCGATGTAGTCGAGGTCGGTGAGGCCCGTCTGGATGGAGGCCGGCACGATCTGGCCCGCCCGCCGCACGAACACGATGTAGCTACCGCCGGCACCGCTGGTGGTCGACCCACCGGCCGATTGCTGCTGGGACTGACCGCGCAGCCGCGCGAGCAGCGCCTGCTCCGCGGGCGTGAGCGCTCCGCCGCCGCGCATCTTGCCGAACACGGCCCGCACCTGCTCGGGCGTGACGCCCGGCGGGAGGGTGATCGTCCGGCCGTCGCGCGTTGTGAACGACGCGCCCCCCTTCGGCGGCTCGGCCGCATGCAGCTTGCCACCATCCCTCAAGGCGGTGTCCGCGCCAGTTCTTGGCCCGGGGGTCGCAGGGGCGGCGGCGAGCTCGCGCTGGACGATGGTGGAATCGAGGCCGAGCACCCTCGCCGCCGAGGCGACGTCCCGCAGGGTCCGCAGCGCGGCGTTCGGCACGGCGAGCGCGCCTTGGCGCTGCCCGATGTGGATTTCCACCTCGGTGTTCATCCCCGGCTTGAGCAGGTGGTCGGGATTCAGGATGTCCACATCGACCGGAAACATGGTGACGTTCTGGTTGACCTGTGCCTGCGGCTCGATCTTCAGGACGCGGCCGTCGAACCGCCGGGTCGGGTAGGCGTCGACCGTGATCGTCACCGGCATGCCGGCCCGCACCTTGCCGACGTCGGTCTCATCCACGAGCGCGGAGACCTGCACCGTGTCGAGGTTCGCCATCTTCAAGATGACGGTGCCGCCGCCGACATCGTTGGTCGGGCTTGAGATCACCGTACCGAGCACGGCGTCGAGCTCGAGAACCGTGCCGGTGATCGGCGCCCGGACATGGGTGTCTTCCATCGCATCCTTGGCGGTCTGCAGGTTCGCCTGGGCGGTGGCGACGGCCGCCTTGGCCGTCGCATAGGAGAGCTTGGCGGCCTCGTAGTCGCTCTCGGTGATGGACTTGCTCTGGTAGAGCGCGTCGCTGCGCTTGAGCTGTGCGGTCGCATTCTCGAGCTGCGCCTCGGCCACATTGAGGTTCGCCTGGGCCTGGGTCAGGTTGTTTTGCGGAATGCGCGGGTCGATCTTCGCGAGGAGCGTACCCTTCCTGACTTCGTCCCCCGTCTGGACCGGCATCTCGAGGATCTCTCCCGAAGCCTTCGATTTCACGCTCAGCGTCAGGATGGGCTGGATCACGCCGGACGCGGTAGCAGTGACGACGATGTCGCGGCGCGCCACGGGGATCAGGGAGTACGGTGGCGCGGACTCCACCTTGTGGCAGGCGGCGCCGCCCGCGATCACGGCGGCGATCGCCACAGGGAGGTGTCGCGTCACGGCGGGCCCCGTCTTCCGGTGGTCGCAGGAGCGTTCTGCGACTGTTGCTGTCGCAGGCCGGGCAGTCCGCCGCCGGTGACGTTCTGGAAGCGCTGTCGGAACTGCTGCTGCGCCTGCACGAGCGATGCGCTCGGCAGCACGAGAACGGTGTCCTGTTCCGTCAAGCCGCTCGTCACCTCGATGTAGTCCTGATCGGTGAGCCCGGTCCTGATCGCGACCGGCACGGGCTGGCCATGCCGCAGCGCAAACACGATAAAGTTGTTACCGAGCTCGCCCCGGGCTCCCCGGCCGCCCCGTCCCGTGCCCCCCTGGCCCCCCCCGCCCCCTCCGCCCCCTCCGCCCCCTCCGCCCCCTCCGCCACCCTCTCCGCCGCCGGCCCGCTGAAACTGGCTGCGCAGCTGTTGGAGCACGGCCTGCTCCGCCGGAGTCAGGGTCTGACCGCTCATGCGCTTTTGGAAGGCCGCCCGCACCTGTTCAGCCGTCACGCCGGGCGGGAGCGTGATCGCGCGACCGCTCGGTGTCGTAAACGTCGCTCCCCCATTGCCACTCCCCGCGGCTTGCTGTTGAGCGCTGTCGCCGTGCGCCGCACTATCTCCGGAAGCCCGTGGCGCCGTCGTGCCGGCGGCGAGTTGTTGCAGCACCAGATCCGGGTCGAGGCCGAGCACGCTCGCCGCCGATGCGACGTCCCGTTGCGTGCGGAGTGCGGCGTTCGGCACTGCCAGCACGCCCTGGCGCTGCCCCGTGTGGATCTTGACCTGGGTGTTCATCCCCCGCTTGAGCAGGTGGCCGGGGTTGGGAATGTCGAGGAGCACCGGGAACATCGTGGCGTTCTGGACCACCTGTGCCTGCGGCTTGATCTTCACGACCGCGCCGGCGAATTGCCGGTTCGGAAACGCGTCGACCGTGATCGTCGCCGCCATCCCGGTCTGGATCTTCCCGACATCCGTCTCATTCACCAAGGCCGAGTCCTGGACGGTATCGAGGTTGGCAATCTTCAAGATGACCGTCCCGCCGCCGAGCGTGGGGCTCGAGATCACGGTGCCGAGCACAGCGTCGATCTCGAGGACGGTACCGGTGATCGGCGCCCGCACTTGGGTGTCCTCCATCGCGTCCTTGGCGGTCTGGAGGTTCGCTTCGGCGGTGACGACGGCCGCCTGCGCCGTCGCGTAGGCGAGTTTAGCCGCCTCGTAGTCGGTTTCCGGGATCGCGTTGCTGTGGTACAGGGCCTCGCTGCGCTGGAGCTGCGCGGTGGCGTTCTCCAGCAGCGCGTGGGCCTTGTCGAGGTTGGCCTGAGCCTGGGTCAGGTTGTCGCGCGGAATACGGGGGTCGATCTTCGCCAAGAGCTGCCCCTTCCGCACCTCGTCCGCCGTCTGGACCGGCATATCGATGATCTCGCCCCACGCCTTCGACTTCACGATGAAGGTGAGCGACGGCTGGATCACGCCATCGGCGACCGCCGCGACGACGATATCGCGCCGCTCGACCGGGACCTTTTCATACAGGGGTGCGGACTCGGCCTTCTTGCAGGCGGCGAAGCCGAGCGCCAGCGCCGCCGCAGTGGCGACGCGCGGGTATCGCCTCACGCCGGCCGCTCCGTTCTCTCGTCGCGCTCGATCACGCCGTCGCGCAGGTGGATCCGGCGACGCGCGTGCGCCGCGATGTCTTGCTCGTGGGTGACGAGGACGATGGTCTGGCCGCCATCGTGCAACTCCTCGAACAGCCGCATGATCTCTTCGCCCGTCGCCGAATCAAGGTTGCCGGTGGGCTCGTCGGCGAGGAGAATCGAGGGCTCGTTCACGAGGGCGCGCGCGATCGCGACGCGCTGGCGCTGGCCGCCGGACAGCTCGTTCGGCTTGTGATCCATGCGGTCGGCGAGCCCCACGCGCTCCAGGGCGCGCGCCGCCTGCTTGCGGCGCGCCTGCGCTCCCATGCCGGCGTAGATGAGCGGCAGCTCGACGTTGTGGAGCGCGTTGGCGCGCGGCAGCAGATTGAACGTCTGGAAGACGAACCCGATCTCCTTGTTCCGGATGCGCGCCAGGTCGTCGTCCGACAAATCGCTCACCTTTTGGCCGTTCAACCAGTACTCGCCCGCTGTGGGCGTGTCGAGACAGCCGATCAGGTTCATCAAGGTCGACTTGCCGGACCCCGAAGGGCCCATGATGGCCACGAACTCGTTGCGCCGGATCTGGATGTCCACGCCCCGCAGCGCGTGCACCACCTCGCCGCCCATGTCGTAGTCCCGGGCGAGCTTGTGCGTCAGGATCACGATGTCCGGCTGTGGTATGTCGCCGGTGCGGAACGTCATCGCCTGGGTGCTGGTCACAGGGCGTGCCCCACCAGCGCCTCGAGCTGGGCGCGGGCAATGCGATAGTTGTAGCGCGCCTGGACCTGGGTGACCTCGGCCTGGGTCAGATTCGCCTCGGCCGTGACCTCATCGAGCTGCGTCGCCGCGCCCACCCGATAGCGTTCTTGCTGCACGCGCAGCGCTTCGGTCGCCGCGGCCACGGTGGCGCCGGCGATCCCGATCTGCGCGTCCGCAGTGGCGAGCGCGGCGAGCTGCTGGGTGAGCTGGGCGTTCACCTGGCGGCGCGCGTCGGC
>Ga0066656_10000984_pt1 | contig 12060 bp, 10 predicted proteins | sample GraSoiAngelo_105_FD_71411 | JGI IMG/M metagenome (GOLD analysis project Ga0066656, IMG submission 71411) | Grasslands soil microbial communities from the Angelo Coastal Reserve, California, USA - 14_0903_05_40cm | ecosystem: Environmental > Terrestrial > Soil > Grasslands | place: USA... | reverse complement strand
GCGGCTTCGCCGAACGCCGCGCCGGCGGTGCGGAACCGATCCTCGAGAGGCAAGCGACGGATGCCGCGTCCGGACGAGGGCTGGAGCGCCGGCCAATGCATCGCGTAGAGACGCCCGAGGGTCTCCGACGTCTTCTCGTGCAGCCATCCTCGGTCGTTGGCCCACCGCCCGGTCCTCGCGATGTCGACCTCGGTGAGATCCATCGTCGGGTGGCCCTCGACGATCCATTCGGCGAGCGCCTTGCCGGCACCCGGGCTGAAGATGATTCCCTGCGAGTTGAACCCGGCGGCGATCCAGAGGCCTGGAGCCTCCGGGAACTCGCCGAGATGGAAGTTCGCGTCCGGCGTGAAGCTCTCCGGACCACGGAGATAGTGTTCGAAGCCGATGTCCCGCAGGACGGGCAGCCGTTCACGCGCGTTGGCGAGGACCGGCGCGAAGTGCTCCCAGTCCTCGCCGAACTCCACGAACCCGCCGGTGTCGATGTCGCCGGGCGCCTTCGGCTTGCCTTTCGGCTCGAAGGCGCCGACCAGGAGCCGGCCGCGGTAGTGCCGGACGTAGAGGTACCCGTCCAGGTCGCGCAGGACCGGGAGCTGTTCGTCGGCGACCGGCGTCTCGTCGGTCATGACCCACACGTGCTCCGCGGGGTACAGGGAGACGGAGGCGCCGGCGAGCCTCGCAAGCTCGGAGGTCCACAGGCCGGTCGCGAGCACGGCCAGCTCGCACTCGATCGTGCCTCGGTCGGTGGTGACGCCCGCGATCCGTCCGTCGCGCCGCTCGAAACCGGTCACGCTGACACCGAACACGAACCTCGCGCCGCGGTCCTTGGCGCCCTTCGCGAGCGAGAGCGCGGCGTCGCCGGGGTTGACGGTCGCGTCGTGCGGGAAGATCGTCGCGCCGACCAGGTCCTCGACCTCGGCTTCCGGCCAGTACTTCCGGACCTCCTGCGGCGTCATCTCGTGGGCCTCGATCCCGAAGTCCTTCGCCATCGAGAGACCGGCGCGGAGCTCCTCCATCCGGCCTCGCGTCCGCGCGACGGTCAGCGCTCCCACCCGGCGGAGACCGGTCTCGACGCCGGTCTCCGCCGGGAGGGACTCGTACAGCGGTGCGTTGACCCGGCTGAGCTCGGTGAGAGCGTGCGTCCCTCGGACCTGCGCGACCAGCCCGGCCGCGTGCCACGTGGTCCCGCCCGTGAGTCGGGTCCGCTCCAGGACGACGACGTCTGCGACTCCGAGCTTCGTCAGGTGATATGCGACCGACGAGCCCGCGACGCCGCCGCCGATCACGACGATCCTGGCGCGGTCGGGGGGCGCGGAGAGCGGTTCGAGGATCGAGCTGTCGAGCTCGCGGTTCGCGAGGCGCTCGGGCGCGGTCATGGGCAAGAGCATGGCGCACCGACCGGTGTGCGCGTCAACCTCTTGCGCTGGCCGAGGGCGCCCGCCCGCCGGGATCTGTCAACATGCTCACGACAACGTCTCGAGACGCAGTCGTGAAGATGTTGACGAAGCGCTCCGACGACAAGACCCAAGCGCGGTGACCCGTTGACGAAGCGGCGGCACCACGACGGATCACCCCAACAACGCCCGGCCCATCTCCTTGCGGTAGCGCTCGTTGAAGTCGTATAGGAATCGGTCCTGGCGAGGGTAGACGCCGGTGGTGAACGCGCGCGATCCGACGCCCGTTTGCGCGCGCTGGCAGACCTCCCAGTCCTGCCTCGAGATCAGGTCCCAGAGCTCGACGACCGGCTCCGGCTTGAACAAGGACGGGTCGCCGATCGTCTCCGGCCGGAACAGGTATTCGGACACAACCGTCGTATGCGAAGGGCCCTTCGGATACCCGATGTAGTACATGACGCAGTCCGGGTGCAGGTTCAGCATCAGGTTCGGGAACTGGTACGCGCCGTAATACATGGAGTAGTCCTCCGGTTCGAGCCCGGGAAGCTTGGGCAGCTCGGACTCGCCGGTCATCGTGAAGCTCGTGGCGCCCTCGCGCATCCAGTTGCCGTCGTCGCGGGTCTCCTCGTCCCACACCTCCCCGAACCGGAACAGCGGCACGACCTGCACGAGCTCGGGGTGGATCTGGGGACAATGGAGACACTCGTTGTAGTTCTCCACGACGATCTTCCAGTTCGCCTCGACCTCGTAGACGATCCGTACGCCGACCCGCAGCTCGTCCATCTTGAACCGGTCGAACATGTTGACGCTCTCGGCGCCCTGGCCCATCCACTCCATCAACGGACGAGGCTGACGCGCCATGCTCACGAACAGGAACCCCGCGTAGCTTTCGACAGCGAACCCGTGCAGCGGGTAATCGCTCCGATCGAAGAGCTCGCCCTCCTTCACGTTCGGCGTTCCCACCAACCGTCCGTTCAGGTCGTACGCCCACGCGTGGTACGGACAGACGAACGCCTTGCGGATATGACCGGCCGCAGGCTCGTCATCCAGGAACTTCGTCCCACGGTGGCTGCACACGTTGTAGAACCCGTGCAGCTCGCGCCCCTCGTTCCGGGTGATGAAGATCGACTCCCCCGCGAGGTCGCGCACGATGTAGTCGCCCGGTTCGGGGAGCTCCTCGGTCCGCCCGATGCAGACCCAGTCCCCGAACCAGATCCGTTCGCGTTCCTCGTCGTAGGTCTCGAGGCTCGTGTAATCGGGCCCGGACAGCGTGGGGCGTGGCTTCCATGCGCGTTCGTCGTACCTGATCGGCTCTTGCTCGGTCTGCATGCGGGTCTCCTCGGACGGGACGCCCTCAAGGATACGGACCTGGTCCCTCCGGATGGTAACCGGCACCCCGACCGCAGCCCGTACGATGTGGCCATGCCCGTCGTCGAAGGGTTCAATATCACCCCGGTCAAGTCGACCGCATTGCTCCAACCCGCCGCGATCGACCTTCGGCCGGAAAGCGCCGTCGGTGACCGGCGCTTCCTCTTCGTCCGTGCCCACGGAGAGCGGCTGTCTGGCGAGACGAAAGCTCCGTTGATGAACATCCGGTCGGCCTACGACGTCAACGAAGAGCACCTAACCTTGACGTTCCCGGACGGCACGACCGCCGAGGGAGGATCGGCGTCGTTCGGCGAGCCCCGCACCGTGAAGCTGTATGACCGCGAGGTGCCGGCTCGCCGGGTGGATCCGCTCTTCACGGAGGCCATCCGAACGGCCACCGGGGACAACAGGCTTGAGCTGCTCCGCGTGGATGAGCCCGAGTACGCCGGTGGGATCGACCGGGTCTCGATCGTGTCGCGCGCCTCGGTCGACGACCTCGGGAGCCGCGGCGGGGTCGAGGGGCTGGACTCGCGCCGCTTCCGGATGCTGATCGAGATCGCGGATGCTGAACCGTTCGAAGAAGACACGTGGGGTGGTCGGCGCATCCGGATCGGCGACGCGGTCGTCACGGTCGGCGATCCGATGCCCCGGTGCGTCGTCACGACGCTGAACCCGGACACGGCGAAGAAGGACTTCCCCACGCTCGACATCCTCGCGAGCTACCGCAAGCGTGGCACGGAGCTCCTGTTCGGGATGTACGGCGAGGTCGAGGTTGCCGGCGAGGTCCGCGTCGGTGACGCCGTCGGGCCGATCTAGCCGGCCGCGGCGAAGGCCACGATCTCCGCCGTGTGTTCCTGGTAATGGTCGACCGTCTCGTCCGTGAACTCGGAGGCGGCCGCGTCGGTGACGTCGGTCATCGCGAGCAACGCGGCGCGGGCCCGATCGCGCCCGCGCTCGGCGGCGACGATGACCTCGTCCCACGACTTGCCCTTCCCGTCTTCGGCCACCATCCGGTTGAGCGCTTCCCAGTCCTGCTCGGGCGGCTCGGGCTGCCCGGCCGACATCCGCTCCAAGACGTCACCGACGTAGTCGGCCCAGTACCCGCAGTGCCAGACGAGATCCTTCACCGACCATCCGGGGACGACCCCCTCCACCTCCCGACGGTCATCGGGGACGCCGTCGAACGCACCCACGAGGGCGCTCCACGCCTCATCCTCACGTCCGAGCAACGTCTCACGATCCATCGCTCACTCCTCCTGTCGTCGAGGGCATCGGGGTGTACGCCAGGGCGTGCGCCTCGGCGACCCCCTCGTTCGTCACACGGCCGTCCCACGTGTTGACCCCGCGCGCGAGGGATGGATCGCCGCGAACGGCGGTCTCGACGCCGGCGCTCGCGATCTCCAGGACGTACGGCAACGTCACGTTCGTCAAGGCGTACGTCGACGTGCGCGGCACCGCACCCGGCATGTTCCCCACGGCGTAGTGGACCACGTCGTCGACCACGTAGGTCGGGTCCGCGTGCGTCGTGACGTGAGAGGTCTCGAACGTCCCGCCCTGGTCGATCGAGATGTCGACGAGCACCGAGCCGGGACGCATCTGCCTCACGAGCTCGGCGCTGACCAGATGCGGCGCGCGGGCTCCGGGGACCAGCACGGCGCCGATCACCAGGTCGGCCTCCACAACCAGCCGTTCGATAGCGAGCCGCGAGGACGTCACGGTCTGGATCCGCCCGTGCCAGATCCGGTCGATCTCGCGGAGCCGGTCGACGTCTTTGTCCAGCACGACCACCTCGGCTTCCATCCCGGCGGCGATCTGCGCAGCGTTCCCGCCGGCCATCCCCCCACCGAGCACGACGACCCGGGCGGGCATCACGCCGGAGGCCCCGCCCATCAGGACCCCCCGGCCGCCGCTCGGCCGCTCGAGGTACTTCGCTCCCTCCTGCGGCGCCATCCTGCCGGCGATCTCCGACATCGGCGCGAGGAGCGGGAGACGCCCGTCCTGCGTCTGGACCGTCTCGTACCCGACGGCGCGGACCCCCCGATCAACGAGGAACCGGGTCAGCTTCTCGTCGGCCGCCAGGTGGAGGAACGTGAAGAGCACGTGGTCGGCGCGGAACCGTTCGAACTCCTCCGGCTGCGGCTCCTTCACCTTGACGATCAGCTCTGCCTCGGCGAACACCGCTTCCGCGTCGGGCGCGATCTGGGCGCCCGCGGCCACGTAGTGGTCGTCGGCGATCGCCGAGCCGACCCCCGCGGTCGTCTCCACGATCACCCGGTGGTCGCCATGCACGAGCTCGCGGACGCCCTCGGGCGTCGCGGCCACCCGGTACTCGTGGTTCTTGACCTCCTTCGGGATCCCGATGATCACCGGGCTGCCTCCACGTCGTCCAGGGCCGCCCTCAACCCCTCGGCGAGCTCGCCGAGCTCGTCGGATCCGATCACGAGCGGGGGCGAGATCTGCATCGCCCCCGGGCCGAGCGCCCGAGACATGATGCCGTGCTTCCGCGCGGCGAGCACCACCCGGCCCGCGGCGCCGGGATCACCCTGCAGGATCGAAGGGTCGATCTGCACGGCCGCGAGCACCCCGGTCCCCGACCGGACCTCCCCGACCATCGGGTGCGCTTCGAGGGGCGCCAACGCCACCGTCAGCTCGCCCTCCAGGGTCTTCGCCCGCTCCAACAGGCCCTCGCGATCGATGATGTCGAGGTTCGCCAGCGCCGCGGCCGAGACGGCGGCGTGCCCCGAATACGTGTAGCCGTGACGGAACATGCCGGCACCCTCACGCCAGAACGGCTCCCAGACCGAGGGGGCGGCGATCACGGCCCCGAGGGGCAGGTAGCCGCTCGTGATCCCCTTCGCACAGGTGATCAGGTCGGGCTCCAGCCCGAACCGGCCGCTCGCGAACCATGCGCCGCAGCGCCCGAAACCGGTGATCACCTCATCGGCGACGAACAGCACGCCGGCGTCCCGGCACACGCCGCGCACGGCTTCCAGGTAGCCGTCGCGAGGGGGGAAGACGCCCCCGGCGCCGATCACGGGTTCGCAGAAGAACGCCGCGGTCCGATCCGCCCCGACCCGGTCGATCGTGGATCGGAGCGCCTCGGCGTCGTCCCATGGAACCTCGACCACGTCCTGCAGCAACGCACCGTATCCGGCCAGGTTCGCCGGGATCCCCGAGAGCGAGGTCCCGGCGGCGTGCATCCCGTGGTAGGCGCGCTCGCGCCGGATCAGGACCGTCCGGTCCGGCTCGCCCGCGAGCGACCAGAACCGGCGGACGATCTTGGTGGCCGTGTCGATCGAATCCGAGCCGCCGCTCGTCAGGAACACCCTCGCGTTGGGCATCGGCGCGAGCCCCGCGACCCGCTCTGCCAGCGCCTCCGTGGGTGGGTTGGTCAGGTCCCCGAAGGTCGAGTGCGCCGCGAGCTCCGCCATCTGCCGCCGGGCGGCGTCGGCGATCTCGGTCCGCCCATGCCCGACGTTGCAGAACCAGAGGCCGGCGGTCGCATCCAGGTACCGGTTCCCCTCGGCGTCCCAGACATGCGACCCCCGCCCGCGGACGATCGACAGACCCCCCTCCGCCTCGACCGCGGCCATGTCGGCGAACGGGTGCCAGAAGCTCGTCATGCCGCAGATGTTCCCAGGATGCGAGCGGGAAGGGGTCCATGGACGCCGCAGTCATTCCGGACTAGCCTTCGGCTGACCGTCCCAGGGGAGGGAAAGCAGTGGATCCCACGATCGACCCAGCATTCCTGCGTGGTCTCACCCAGCGTCGACTCTCGCGCCGGGATCTGATCCGGTATGCGGGCGTCGGAGCCGGGGCGCTCAGCCTCTCCTCCATCCTCGCCGCGTGCGGTGTGAAGTCGAGCGGAGGAGCGGCGGGGTCCGAGTCCGCGGCGGCCTTCGACTGGGCCTCCCAGACCCTGCATCACCAGCTGAACTTCGCGAACTGGCCGTACTACATCGACGTGAGCCACGGGACGCATCCCACCCTGGAAACGTTCACCCAGAAGACCGGCATCCAGGTCAACTACAAGCCGGTCATCAACGACAACCAGGCCTTCTACGCGAAGCTCAAGCCCTCGCTCGAACAGGGGAAGCCGACCGGCTGGGACATCGTCGTGATCACGAACGGGGCCCAACTGTCGGAGCTGATCGACAACGGTTGGCTGATCCCGTTGGACCTCTCCCAGCTGCCCAACTTCACCGCGAACGCAAGCCCTACGATCAAGAACCCCACCTACGACCCGGGCAACAAGTACACGGTCGTGTGGCAATCGGGACTCACCGGTATCGCGTACAGCCCGAAGGCGACCGCGGCGCTCGGGCGGGAGCCCAACAGCCTGAACGACCTCTTCGATCCTGCGGTCGCGGGCCACGTCGGGATGATGAGCGACAACACCGAGCTCGGGAGCATCGGGCTCCTGAAGCTCGGGATCGAGCCGTCAACGTCGACGCCGGACGACTGGACCCAGGCTGCGACCGTGCTGCAGAAACAGAAGGACGACGGGATCCCGCGCGGCTACTACGACCAGGGGTACATCAACCAGCTCGAGAACGGGAACACGTGGATCACCCAGGCATGGTCGGGCGACGTGTTCATCGCCCAGCAGTCCGGGTACCCGGAGCTGAAGTTCATCGTCCCGAACGAAGGCGTGATGTTCTGGCACGACAACATGATGATCCCGGTCGGTGCGGCGAACCCCCTGGACGCGCTCACCTACATGAATTACGTCTACGACCCGCAGGTCGCAGCGCTGATGGCCAACTACATCTGGTACATCACGCCGGTTCCCTCGGCGAAGCCGATCGTCGAGGGACTCCCCGGTGGGAAGGCCGTCGCCTCGAGCCCGCTCGTGTTCCCGGATCAGGCCATGTTGGACAAGACGCACCAGTACTACGTTTACAAGGGCGTAAGCGACCTCGACCAGTGGAACAACACCTTCGATCCGATCATCACGGGCTGAAGCAGAAGAAAGCCCGCGGAAAGAAGCGACTGGCGCCATACGGGCTGACGGCTCCCGGCGTCCTGTGGCTCGCGATCTTCTTCCTCATCCCCATGGGAGCGATGCTCGTCCTGTCGCTCGAGACGAGGATCCCCACGCTGGGCTTCAAGAACTCCGGGTACCAGTTCACCTGGCACGTCGGCGAGTACGGCGCCGCGTGGGCGCAAGCGCACGTCCAGTTCGTCCGCTCCCTCTGGTACGGAGCGATCGTCACGATCGTGACGCTCCTCGCCGGCTACCCGGCCGCGTACTGGATCGCCTTCAAGGGCAGACACCACAAGACCACCTATCTGTTCCTGATGCTGTTGCCGTTCTTCGTGTCGTTCGTGATCCGGTCGCTCGCGTGGCAGTTCATCCTGTCGGACGACGGCATCGTGATCTCGAACCTCGAGCGCTGGCATCTGTTGCCGCAGGGGTTCCACATCCTGTCGACCTCGACCGCGGTGATCGCCGGGATCGCCTACAACTCGCTGCCGTTCATGGTGCTGCCGCTCTACGTCTCGCTCGAGAAGATCGACCGCAACGTGGTGGAGGCGGCTCGTGACCTCTACGCGACCCCGCGTCAGGTCTTCCGCAAGGTCATCCTGCCGCTGTCCATCCCCGGCATCTTCGCCGGGTTCCTCCTGACGTTCATCCCCGCGGTCGGCGACTACGTGAACAACGACATCCTCGGCGGACCCAACACCACGATGATCGGCAACGTGATCCAACGGGCGTTCCTGAACGACCAGAACTACCCGCTGGCCTCGTCGCTGTCGTTCATCCTGATGGTCGGACTCCTGATCGGGATCCTGATCTATGCGCGCGTGCTCGGGACCCGCCAGATCGAGGAGTACATCTGATGGCGACCATCGCGGCCCCGGAGCGGATCGAGGCGCTGGAAGCTCCGGCCCGGCGGACCCCCAAACGGTCCTGGAAGAACCTGATCCTGCCGACCTACACGAAGCTGGTCATCGCCTACCTCCTGGTGCCGATCGCAGTGATGATCCTGTACAGCTTCAACGCGAACACCGCGGCGAACGCGTCCGCGCCCAAGGTCTCGTTCCGCTGGCAGGGCTTCACGTTCGACTGGTGGAGGCAGTGGAACGGCGTCCCGGACCTGACGTCGGCGCTCTGGAACTCGCTCCTGATCGCCGTCCTCAGCACCATCGTCGCCACGATCTTGGGCACCATGATCGCGCTCGCGCTCGTCCGGTACCGGTTCCGGGGCTCGGGGACGCTCGAGGTCGTGATGTTCCTGAACATCGCCGCGCCCGAGATCGTGCTGGGGGCAGCCCTGCTCTCGTTCTTCGTCCTGATCAACTTCCAGCAGGGTCTGCTGAGCATCTTCGTCGCCCACGTGATGTTCAACATCGCGTTCGTGGCCATCGTCGTCCGGGCTCGATTGTCGGGCTTCAACCGGGAGATCGAGGAGGCCGCGCAAGACCTCTACGCCGATGCCGTGCAGACGTTCATCAAGGTAACGCTCCCGCTGATCTGGCCCGGGATCCTGGCCGGGGCACTGCTCGCGTTCGCGTTGTCGATCGATGACTTCGTCACGACGAACTTCGTGGCGGGCCAGACCGTCACGTTCCCGCTGTGGGTCTACGGCGCCGTGAAGGTGGGGATCCCGCCGCAGGTCTTCGTCATGGGGACCGCCATCTTCCTGGCGGGGGTCGTGATCGCGTTCGCGAACGTCGGTTCCTCGCGGCGGAAGGGGCGGGCGATGGTCCAGGCCGAGACCGAAGACAGCGCCTGAGTACCCCTCAGGTCAGGGCCCGCACCCCGCGCTTCCGCAGCTGGTCCGCGACGATGTTGCGCTGGATCTCCGACGTCCCCTCCCAGATCCGATCCACGCGCAGCTCGCGGTGGAAGCGCTCCGCCACGTTCTCCCGCATGTAGCCGCGCCCGCCGAAGATCTGCACGGCGCGGTCGGACACGCGACCGGCCATCTCGCTCGCGAACAGCTTGGCCATGGAGCACTGCGCGTGCTGGATCTTCACGTCGACGCCGGCGTCGATCTCCTCCGCGACCCGATACGTCATGAGGCGCGCCGCCCACAGCTCGGTGAGGGAGTCGGCCAGCATGTGCCCGATCGCCTGGTGCTCCACGATCGGGACGCCGAACTGGATCCGGTCCTTCGCGAAGGCGGTCGCCTCCTCGATCAGGCGCTCGGCGGCGCCGCAGCACCGGGCGGCGATCATCAAGCGCTCGTAGCGGAACCACGCGTAGGTGAACGTCATGCCGTCGCCCTCGGCGCCGATCAGGTGGGTCGCCGGGACCCGCACGTCCTCGAAGGCGACGATCGCGTGCGTGTCGGCGTACGTATGCGAATACCGGGGTTCGCGGACGAGCCGAACGCCGGGCGTGTCCTTGTCCACGACGAACATCGCGTGCTCACCGTCATGCTCGCCACCGGAGAGCTTCGCCTGGAAGAAGATGTGGTCGGCGGTGTTGTACGACGTCACGTGCATCTTCTCGCCGGTCAAGACGTAGTCGGGGCCATCGCGTCGAGCCGTCGACGCGATGGCGTCGACGTCGGAGCCCGCGCCCGCCTCGGTGATCGCGTAGCATTCCCGGCGCTCCCCGCGGATCGCCGGCTTCAGCCACCGCTCGATCTGTTCGTCCGTCATCACCTCGGGAGCCCAGCCCGCCGGCGTGTGGACGCACCAGCCGAGCGCGTTCGTCACCCGGCCCAGCTGCTCCGACACGAGCGTCTGCTGCAGGACCGTGTAGCCGCCTCCGCCGAGCTCCGTGGGGAGGTTCATCCCGTAGAACCCGAGTTGGATCGCCAGCTCGTGATGCCGTCGGAGGTCCTCGTCGGGGATCCGGCCCTCGTGCTCCTCCGCGTGCTCCTCCCACGGGATCAGCTGATCGTCGACGAAGGTGCGGGCACGGTCCTGGATCGCTCGGTCCGCGTCGGACAGTGGATACGTCATGCGCGTGACGCTACCGCAGGGCGAGCCGCGACCGTCAGCCTGCTGCCTACGAGAGGAACTCGAGGCGGTCGCGATGCTCTTCGAGCATCGCGACCGTCGCGTCGTCCAGCCGGTGGTCACGGTCGGGCTCTTCGGCGACCGGACGGTCGCCGAAGAGCTCCCCCGAGAGGTAGCGCTGCCCCGTGTCGGCGATCACCGTGACCAACCGGGTCAGCTCCGGGTGCTTGTCCGCGACCTTCAGCGCCGCGACCACGTTGATCCCCGACGAGGGACCACAGAGCATCCCCTCCTCGCGAGCCAACCGGAGTGCCATCGCCAGCGCATCGTCGGTGCTCACGACCACGATCCCGTCCATCAGGTCGAGGTCGAGGTTCGGCGGGATGATCCCGTCGCCGATCCCGGGCACGCCATGCGTCCCCCATCGCTGTTCGCTGATCAGCGGGGCCTCGGACGGCTCCACCGCGTACGCCTGCACGGCGGGGTCGTGCGCCTTGAGCGCCCGAGCAACCCCGGTGATCCAACCGCCGGTGCCCTGCGCGGCGACCACCGCGTGGACGTCGCCGTTCGTCTGCTCCCAGATCTCCTCACCGGTCACGGCCTGGGCGGCCGGGTTGTCCGGGTTCTCGAACTCGCCGGGGAAGTAGTAGCGCTCCGGGTCGCCCGCTACGATCTCGCGCATCTTCGCGATGGCCAGGTCGATGTCGGTACCGGAGCCGGGGGTGAGGACGAGCTCCGCGCCGTAGGTTTCGATCATGCGCTTGCGTTCGGGGCTCATCCCCTCGGGCATCACGATCACGCACGGGTATCCCTTGATCGCCGCCACCGCCGCACACGCGATCCCCGCGTTGCCGGTGGTGCACTCGATCACGCTCATCCCGGGTGTGAGCTCGCCCCGGCGCTCGGCTTCGGTCAGCATCCGCGCGTAGATCCGGTCCTTGACCGATCCGGTGGGCCCGTACCACTCCACCTTCGCGAAGAGCTCGACGTCCGGGGCTACCCGAGCGAGCCGGACGAGCGGTGTCCGCCCGATCGCATCCAGGAGCGAATCGGCCGGCCCTCGGTAGCGCTCCCAGTCACTGCTCATGCCTCGCCCCTCATCCCACGTTGCGCGCTCGCTCGACGTACCCGAGCCGGTGGGAGATCGCGTCGGCCGCCTCCATCGCGAAACGGGCCATCCGCGGCAGGTCGATCCCACGCATCCGGAAGGCGGGCCCGCTCACCGAGGTCGCCGCGACCACCCGGCCGTCGGCCTGCCGCACCGGGGCCGCGACCGCGTTCAGTCCTTCCTCGAGCTCCTCGATCGTCTGCGCGTACCCGGTCCGAACGACCTCGTCGAGCTGGGTCCGGAGCACCGCGGGATCCACGATCGTCCGCTCGGCCA
>Ga0066656_10000972_pt1 | contig 12128 bp, 9 predicted proteins | sample GraSoiAngelo_105_FD_71411 | JGI IMG/M metagenome (GOLD analysis project Ga0066656, IMG submission 71411) | Grasslands soil microbial communities from the Angelo Coastal Reserve, California, USA - 14_0903_05_40cm | ecosystem: Environmental > Terrestrial > Soil > Grasslands | place: USA... | reverse complement strand
AAGATCGTCGACTACGTCGGCTCGAAGAAGATCGAGGTGTCGAAAATCGACGAAAAGCTGAAGGAGGCGAGCGCGCAGATCCGGCTCGACTCCTTCATCGATCCCGGCCTGGTGCGCAAGGTCGAAGGGATCGTCCGCGACATGCTGCGGGAAAAAGGCTTCCAGTTCGCCAACGTCACCCACGAGATCAAGGAAGTGGCCGGCGGCCCGAAGCTCGTTCACATCACGTTCAACATGGACGAGGGCCCCAAGGTCAGGATCCGCAGCATCGATTTCGTCGGCAACAAGGCGATCGGCGAAGGCGTGCTGAAGCGGCAGCTGAAGGAGAACAAGGAGCGCGGGCCGTTTCAGGACTTCCTTCACTTCCCGACCTGGTTCCTCTCGCTCATCGGCGACAAAGGCACTTACCAGGAAACGAAGTTCGACGAGGACGCCGAAAAAGTCGTGGCCTATTACCGGGACCACGGCTACCTGCGGGCGAACCTCGGCGTGCCCGAGCTGAAGGTGCTCGAAGATTCCGCCGACAAGAAGACGCGCTGGATCGATCTGAAGATTCCCGTCACCGAGGGGCCCCGCTACAAGGTTGGCACCTTCGACGTCGCCGGGAACACGGTGATCAAGTCCGATTACCTGAAGCCGCTGTTCAAGATGGCGCCCGGCGAGTATTACGGGGAGAAGCGGATCCGCAAGGGGCTCGAAAAGGCGCGCGAGGGTTACGGCTCCCTCGGGTACTGGGAGTTCACCGGGTTTCCCGACTACAAGTTCCACGACGACCCGAACCCGAACGAGCCGGAGGCGCCCGACGCGCTGAAGGCGCCGAGTGACGGGAAGGCGCAGACCAACGGCGCGCCGATTGTCGACGTGACGATGCGGATGCAGGAAGGGCAGCAGTTCTGGGTCAACCGCATCACGTTCGTCGGCAACACGACGACGCGCGACAACGTGATCCGGCGGGAGCTGCTTGCTGGACGGCTCGTCGAAGGCGGCGTCTTCAACACCGAGGCGCTGAAGTACAGCGTGAAGCGGCTCAATCAGCTCGGCTACTTCAAGGCGCTCGAAGGGAAACCGGGGGAGGTCGACGTCCAGAAGACGGCGAACGAGACCAACAAGGTCGACGTGAAGCTGAAGCTGGAGGAGCAGAACCGGAATCAGCTCACCTTCGGCGCCGGCGTCTCGGAGTTCGAAGGGTTCTTCGGCCAGCTCTCGTTCCAGACAGCCAACTTCCTCGGCCGCGGCGAAAGCCTCACGCTGTCGATGTCGGCCGGCTCGCGCGCGCAGAACTACTCGCTGGCGTTCAGCGAGCCGTTCCTGTTCGACCGCAACATCACGGGCGGCTTCAACGTGTTCCGCCAGGACGTCCGATACATCGGCCAGTTCACGCAGAAAACGGCCGGCACCGTCCTGACGATGGGGTTTCCGCTGAGCGGCTTTTCGCGGATGTTCGCGAACTACAGCTACCAGCGGGTCCGGGTGACGGAGATCAACGACCTGTACAAGCAGCCGGACGTTCTCCAGCGCAACCCGTTCCTGCGCGACTCGCTGTTGATTGGACAGGACGGCGAGCGCGTCATCAGCAAGGTCGTTCCGTCTTACGTCTACAACACGGTCGATCAGCCGATCTTCCCGACGACCGGCAAGCGCTTCACGACGTCGCTCGACCTCGCCGGCCTCGGCGGCAACACGAACTTCTACAAGCCGATGGTGGAAGGCGTCTGGTACCTCAGGCACGCCAGCCGGCTGACGCTCGGCATGCGCGGACAGGCCGAATACATCCACCCGTTCAGCGGATCGAAAGAGCTGCCGATTTTCGAGAAGCTGTTCCTCGGCGGGGAGTACAGCATCCGCGGCTTCGACATCCGGACGATCGGGCCGATCGACCCGATCAACGGCCTTGTCCTGGGCGGCAACAAGAGCCTGTTGTTCAACGTCGAAGAGCAACTCACCATCGCGGGGCCGGTGCGTCTGATTGCCTTTTACGACGCGGGCGAGGTGCAGCCCGGGCCGGTGCTGCAGGGGCCCTCGCCGTTCGTGCCCGACGGCGGCTCCATCGCGACGGTCGTCAAGCCGGGCACGAGCTTCAACCTGAAGGACTTCAAGACCTCGACGGGGCTCGAAGTCCGGTTCTTCATGCCGGTGCTCAACGTGCCCTTCCGCCTCATCTTCGCTTACAATCCGCAGCGCTCCGGCGTGCTCGACAACACGCTCTTCCCGCAGAAGGCCTTCCAGTTCCGCTTTGCCGTGGGCTCGACCTTCTAGTGTAAAATCAGGCGCTAGCTGTGTGGTTTCGAGCGGCAAGCCCCTGATTCTGCACTAACACGAAAGGATTCAGCGTGATGAGAGGTTCTGCCATTGCCGCCGCGTCGCTCGCCCTGTCCCTGATGGCGCTGAGCGCCGGTCCGGTCTTCGCGCAGCCACCCGCCCAGGCCAGGCCGGCGCAGCCGACGCCGGCGCCCGCTCAACCGCCCGCGCAGCCTCCGCCGGCCCCGGCCGCGGTACAGCCTCCCGCGCCGTTCCCGGTCGGCGCGAAGCTCGCCTTTTTCAATCCCCAGGCCGTGTTCCAGAATTCCGCCGACGGCAAGGCAGCGGTCGCCCGCGTGAACGCCCTCATCCAGAAGAAGCAGACCGAGAATGGCGACAAGGCGAAGCTGCTCCAGGGCAACCAGCAGAAGCTGCAGACGAGCGGCAGCGTGATGAACGAAACGGCTCGCGTGCAGCTCGAAAAGGAAATCGAAAAGCAGACCAAGGATGCCGAGCGGTTCCAGCAGGACGCCCAGGCCGAGATCAACGAGCTGCAGCAGGAAGTGCAGAACGAGTTCGTCAAGAAGCTCTCGCCGATCATCGAGCAGATCGCGGTCGAGAAGGGGCTGCAGATCGTGTTCAATCTCGCGGAAGCCGGCGTCGCGTGGGCCACACCGGGCCTGGATCTCACCGGCGAGGTCATCAAGAAGCTGGACGCGGTGGCGAAACCGGCGACCGCGCCCAAGCCGTAGTGAAACGTCGACATGGCTAATGGCTAATGGCTGATGGCTAATGGCTAATGGCTAATGGCTATGGTGCATGGCGGATGGCGCAACCATTTTTCCATCGACCATAAGCCATCAGCCATCAGCCATCAGCCATGATCGATATCCCCATCCTCCTCGATCGGTTCTGCTATCGGTATCCGTCCCTCCTCGTGGACGCGATCACGGAATATGAGGCGGGCCGCCGTCTCGTCGCCGTCAAGAACGTCACGGTCAACGAAGAGTTCTTCCAGGGACATTTTCCGGGCGCGCCGTTGCTGCCGGCCGTGCTGATGCTCGAGTCGCTGGCTCAGGTGGCCGCGATTCTGCTCCTGCAGCGCGCGGATGCGCCGGCCAACGCGCGCGTCTCGCTGCGCGGCGTGAACGACGCCAAGTTCCGGCGCCAGGTCGTGCCTGGCGACCGCCTGCGGCTGGAGATCTCGCTCGGACGGCGGCGGTCGTCGCTGGCGCGGGCGCAAGCCGTGGCGTTCGTCGGAGACCAGGTCGTGGCGGAAGCCGAGCTGCTGCTCGGCCTCGTGCCGGACCGGACGGAAATCGATCCGTCGGCGATCGTGCATCCCCTCGCGCAAATCGGCGAGGGGACGACGATCGGCCCGCACGCCACGATCGGCGCCCACGTCCGGATCGGCGCCAACTGCCGCATCGGCGCCTCGGCCGTCATCGACGGCTGGACCGAGATCGGCGACGAGTGCGAGATCTATCCGTTTGCGTCAATCGGCCAGGCGCCGCAGGATCTCAAGTTCCGCGGCGAAGAGACGCGTCTGACGATCGGCCGCCGGAACATCTTCCGCGAGTTCGTCACCGTTCACCGTGGAACCCAGGGCGGCGGGGGCAGGACCACGATCGGCAACCGGAACGTCTTCATGGCCTACGTGCACGTGGCCCACGACTGCCATGTGGGAGACGACACCATCTTCGGGAACATGGCCACGCTCGGCGGGCACGTGACGGTGGAAGACTGCGTGAACATCAGCGCGGGATCCGGCGTCCACCAGTTCTGCCGCGTCGGGCGCCATGCCTTCATCGGCGGCTACTCGGTGGTCACCAAGGATGCGCTGCCGTACGCGCGGACCGTCGGCAGCCGCCCGGCGCGGATTTATGGCGCGAACACCATCGGCCTCGTGCGTCGCGGCTTCACGCCGGACGTCGTCACGAAGGTGAGGCGATCGTTTCGCTACCTGCTCCAGTCGAAGCTGAACACGACGCGGGCGCTGCAGCAGATCCAGCGGGACCAGTCGCTCGCCTGCGACGAGGTCCAGTACCTGATCGACTTCATCCGCACGTCGCAGCGCGGCGTCATTCTCCGGCGCGCGTCCCGGCGCGCTGCGGAAGTGGTCGCGGACGAGTAAGAACGCGTCATGGCTGATGGCTCAGGTCTGATGGCTGATGGAAGATGGGCAGCTGTCGCCACCATGGGCCATATGCCATTAGCCATCAGCCATTAGCCATGCGTCTGGGCCTCATCGCAGGGAACGGCCGCTTCCCTTTTCTGGTGCTGGACGCGGCCCGTGTCGCCGGCCACGACGTCACCGTCATCGCCCTCAAACAGGAAACGTTTCCCGAGCTCGCCGAGGAAGCGGCGCGTCCACCCGCTGCGGCGTTCCACTGGATTTCGCTCGGTCAGCTCGGGACCCTCATCGGCGTCCTGAAGGATGCCGGGGTCACGCAGGCGCTGATGGCCGGCCAGGTCAAGCACACGAAGCTGTTCTCCGACATCATGCCGGACACGACGCTGGCCGGCGTCCTGATGCGGCTCGAGGCCAGGAACACGGATGCGATCATCGCCGGCATCGCCGACGCCCTGCGCGATCGCGGTATCGAGTTGATCGATTCGACGGCGTTTCTCGCGCCGCTGCTGGCGCGGCAGGGAGTCCTGACGCGCCGCGCGCCGACAGACGAGGAGCAACGCGACCTCGCGTTCGGCTACCGCGTCGCCGATGCCATTGCCGGGCTCGACATCGGCCAGACGATCGCCGTGAAGGCGGCGGCCGTCGTCGCGGTGGAAGCGATGGAGGGGACCGACGCGCTGATCGCGCGCGCCGGCCAGCTCGCCGGCCACGGTGCCCGCATCATCAAGGTGGCGAAGCCGAATCAGGACATGCGCTTCGACGTGCCGGTCGTGGGCGTCTCGACGATCGAGGCGATGAAGGCCGCCGGTCTGTCGCTCCTGTCCGTCGATGCCGGGAGAACGCTGATGATCGACGGTGACGCGATCATCAAAGCCGCGGACGAGGCGGGCATCTGCATCCTCGGCCGAAGCGAGCGACTCCCGTGACGAATTCAAAAGACACCACGAAAAATACGAAAACACGAAAAACACGAAACGCCAAGATTTTTTGGGGTTTCGCGTCTTTCGAGTCTTTCGTGTATTTCGCGGCGCTGGTGTGATGCGCCTTCGCGTCGCCGTCATCGGCGTCGGCTACCTCGGGAAGCATCACGCGCGGATACTGTCCTCGATGCCGGAGGTGGAGCTGGTCGCGGTCGTCGACACGAATCGGCCGCGTGCAGAGGAGATCGCCGTGTCGAACCGGGCGCAGCCGTTGTTCGATTTCCGCGATCTGCTCGGACGCGTGGACGCCGTGACGCTCGCGGTGCCGACCGGGATCCACCGCGACATCGCGCTGCCGTTTCTGCAGGCGGGCGTGCCGGTGCTCGTGGAGAAACCGATGGCGCGGTCGCTGGCCGAGGCCGACGAGATGATCGCGGCCGCCGCCGGCGCGAGCGTGGCGCTCGCCGTGGGGCACACCGAGCGATTCAACCCGGCGCTTGCCGCCGCGCGCCCGCTCGTCGCCGACCCGCGCTTCATCGAGGTCCATCGGCTCGGTGCGTTTCCCGAGCGCAGCCTCGACATCGACGTCGTCTTCGACCTGATGATTCACGACCTCGACGTGGTGCTCTCCGTTGTGAGCTCCGATGTCGAATCGCTCGAGGCCGTCGGCGTGCCGGTCGTCACCAACCGCGTCGACATCGCCAACGCGCGGCTGCGCTTCGCCAACGGGTGCATCGCGAACCTCACCGCGAGCCGCATCAGCCGCGATCGCGTGCGGAAGATCCGCGTCTTCCAGACCGCCGCGTACCTGTCGATCGACTACGCGGCGCAAACGGTCGAGGTCTGGCGGCTGGTGAAGGGCGCCGGACCGGCGGCGACGATCGAACGCGAGGAGATCGAGGTGGCGAGCGAAGAGCCGCTCAAGCGGGAACTGGCCGACTTCGTCGACGCCGTCGCGTCACGCCGCGCGCCGAAGGTCACGGGCGAGGCCGGCCGGCGCGCGCTCGCCGTGGCGCAGGCGATTGTCGATAAAATGGCCGGCGATGAAATACCATCACGAAAACACGAGAGCCACGAAAACGTTGGCGATACGAAAGACACCGAAGACACGAACGACTCGAGAAAGAGCTAGCAGCCCGTGGTGAAAGTCCCGGCGTCGCACCGAGGCCGGCGAGGCGCCCCGGGGTCCCCAACGCGGCAGCCGCGTTGGGGGCCCCGCCCCGCTGGCAAGGCGCGACGACCGAGAACCGGGGCCCCCGCCGCGCGTGGTTTGCGCGGTGGGGTGGCAATATCGGGAATATTTGAGGGAGGAGCAACGCAGCTAGCGGGGATGCATCGCCGGCCGAACGGGGTCCCCAGCGCGGCAGCCGCGCTGGGGGCCCCGAATGCAGCCGGACTTGTACCACGGGCTGCCGGGAGGTGGGTTTCTGTCGTGCGTTTCGTGGTTCTCGTGTGGTTCGTGGGGAGGGTCCCTTGTGCAGTGCGAAGGCGTCAGGTGTAGCGCGAAGGCGTCAAGGAGCGCGAAGGCTTTAGCCGAGCGATATGTACTCAGACCTCAACGACTTCCTCGACGACCTCGAGAAACGCAAGCTGCTTGCGCGCGTGCCGGACGCGGCCAGCCCCGATCTCGAAATCGCGGCGGTCACCGATCGCGCGTGCAAGTCGCCGAACGGCGGGCCGGCGCTGCTGTTCGACAAGCCGACGGGCTTCGACATCCCGGTCGCGACCAACACCTATGGATCACCCGAGCGCATGTGCCTCGCGCTCGGCGTGAAGACGCTCGATGATCTCGCGAAGGAAATCGACGAGCTGATGACGCCACAGATGCCGGAAGGCATCATGGACGCGCTGAAGATGCTCCCGATGGCGGGCCGCCTGCGCGACCTGGTGCCGAAGACGGTCAGGGCCGCGCCCTGCCAGGAGATCATAGACCGCGACGGGACGCTCGACGCGCTGCCGATCCTGAAATGCTGGCCCGAGGACGGCGGGAGATACATCACGTTTCCGCTGGTGTTCACAAAGGATCCCGAGACCGGGATGCGGAATATCGGCACCTATCGCATGCAGGTGTTCGACGGCCGTACCACCGGCATGCACTGGCAGCGTCACAAGGGCGGTGCGCAGCACTACCGGGTCGCCGAGCGCCTCGGCAGGCGGCTCGACGTGGCCGTCGCGCTCAGCGCCGAGCCGGTGCTGCCGTACTGCGCCACGGCGCCGATGCCCGAAGGGCTCGACGAACTGCTGCTGGGCGGGTTTCTTTCGAGGCGCCGGATCGAACTGGTCAAGTGCATCACGGTCGATCTCGAAGTGCCGGCGAGCTCGCACATCGTGCTCGAAGGCTATGTCGAACCGGGAGAGCGGCGCCGCGAGGGGCCGTTCGGCGATCACACGGGCCTCTATTCGCAGCCCGACGACTTTCCCGTCTTTCATCTGACGTGCATCACGCAGCGCAAGCGCCCGACCTACCTCACCACCATCGTCGGCGTGCCGCCGATGGAGGACTACTACCTGGGGATGGCCAGCGAGCGAATCTTCCTGCCCATGATCCGCAAGACGCTTCCGGAAATCGTCGACATGCATTTTCCGGCCGAGGGCATCTTCCACAACCTCGTGCTCGTTTCGATCGACAAGCGCTATCCCGGTCATGCGCGCAAGATCATGAGCGCGTTCTGGGGTCTGGGCCAGCTCATGTTCTCGAAGACGATCGTCGTCGTCGACAAGGACGTGAACGTCCACGATCTCAGCCAGGTGGCGTGGATCGTCGGCACGCACATGGATCCGCTGCGCGATGTCCAGATGACGAAGGGGCCCGTGGACGATTTGGACGATGCGGCGGATCTCCCGGCGTACGGCGGCAAGATGGGCATCGACGCCACGAAGAAATGGGCGTCCGAGGGGTACACGCGCACCTGGCCCGCGCGGGTCGCGACGACCGAAGCCGCCGGCCGGCGAGCGGCTGAATTGTGGGCGCAACTGTCACCGCGATAGCGGTACTTTCAGGAGGTCCTGAGATGGCTGCCCCCACCGTCGGCACCAGCTTTCCGATCCGGCTCCTCGGGGCGCTGGCGCTCGACCCGGCGACCTACGAGGAGGTCGAAGCCGACCCGAGCGCTACCGGTCAGGCGATGCTCGTCGTCGTGCTGTCGAGCCTCGGCGCCGGCATCGGCGCGCTGGGCCTGAGCAGCGGGTCGCTGAAGAGTATCGTCTTCATCAGCGGCCTGGCCCTCCTGTCGTGGGCGGCGTGGGCGGTCGTCACGTTTCAAATCGGCGCGAAGCTGATGCCTGAACCCGGGACGCATGCCGACGTGGGCGAGCTGATGCGGACGATCGGGTTCTCATCGGCGCCGGGGATGCTGCGCATCTTCGGCATCGTCCCCGGCGCGACGATTCCGGCGTTCGCGGTCACGGCCGTGTGGATGCTCGTCACGATGGTCGTCGCGGTCCGCCAGGCGCTGGATTACAAGAGCACCGCGCGCGCCGTCGCAGTGTGCGCGCTCGGATGGGCGCTGGCCGTCGGGATCGCCGTGGCCCTCGGCTTGGTCTTCGGGCCGGCGGTCTCGTAGCTCCCATGCCACACAGCGGGTATGATCTGAGGACCATGAAGCGGATTCTTGCAGCGGTTCTTGGCCTGAGTCTCCTGACGGCGGGTTGCGGCGATCCGATCGCGCCCGCCGCACCGACGCCGGTTGCCCCCACGATCAGCGAGACGTTCAGCGGCACGCTCCTCGTGCAGGGCGTCAACTCGCATACGTTCAGCGTCCAGCAGGTAGGCGGCTTGAAAGTGGACATCACCAGCGTCGATCCCGGCGCCGCCGTCGGTCTCGGCATCGGAACGCCGAGCGGCATAAGCTGCGTTGCGACCACCACCACCACGACCGTCGCGGGTTCGGCGGCTCAGTTGTCGGGCACTGCGACGATCGCCGGGCCGTTCTGCATCTCGGTCTACGACATCGGCGGTCTGGTCGAGCCCGTCACCTACACCGTCACCGTGTTGCACTCGTGATGCGGACTTCGGACTGCGGATCCGAATTGCCGATTGTACAGTGCCTTCGCCGTGTGCAATCCGCGATGCGCAATCCGCAATCCGCAATCCGCATGCCCGGTGAATACGGTGGCTGACGCGGAGAGCCTCGCCCATTCGCACGATATCATCAGCATCGGCGTGCTCGCCGACGATCTGCGCCGGCGGCGCCACGGCACCAGGACGACGTTCGTGCGCGTCGCGAACGTGGCGGCGGATGTGGGCGCACCGGTGTCGCGTCCAGCGGCCGCCGGCGAAGTCAGGATCGCGGGCGTTCCCGGCAGTCGTGCGGCGGCGGTCGAACGCGTCAGAGAGGTCGCGTCCGCCGCCGGCCGCGCCGTCGTGACCGGGTTTTCGCTCGCGGATCTCGAGCAGCTGTCCGCGCGGGAAAACGTCACGCTTCGCGCGCTCCTCGAGGAATTGCGCGCGGCGGGCCTCGAGCTCGTCGCCGAAGCGCCGGTCGATCGTCTGCAGGACACACGCCGGTCGATCGAGGAAGTGAACATCGCCGGCATGGCGCTCGCCCGGCTCACCGTGGATCAATCATCGTCGGCCGATCCAATGCCGTTGCTGAAGGCCGTGGCCGATCTCCAGCGCAGGGTGGCGGTGCTGCGCGCGTTCGCGCCGTTGCCGCGCCGCGTGAACCCGACCGCGCCGACCACCGGTTACGACGACGTAAAGCATGTGGCGCTGGCACGCCTCGTCGTTGACAACGTGCCGTCGATTCAGGTGGACTGGTCGCTGTACGGCCCGAAGCTCGCGCAGGTCGCGCTCACCGTCGGCGCCGACGATGTGGACGCCGTGTCGGCTGAAGACGAGGTGGCCGGCGGGCCTCGCCGCGCGCCGCTGCAGGAGATCCGCCGCAATATCATCGCTGCGGGTCAAGAGCCGGTCGAGCGCAACGGCCGTTTCGACATCCTTGGCCCCCTTGGCACGCTCGGGGTCGTCGCGAGCCCCTCCGAGGGACGACGGCCCCGGGAGGAGCGCTCGCCGTGAGCCCGCCGCCCTTCAACAACAGCGATCAGGGCGACGCTGAGGCTTTCGACGGGTCGCCCCGTGTCCGCCTGGGCGCCGTCGGCTACCTGAACGCGCGCCCTCTCGTCTACGGTCTCGACGCCGTGCCGCGATTCCACGTCCGCTACGACGTCCCGTCCGAATGCGCGCGCCTGCTGCACGACGACGCGATTGACGTCGGCCTGATTCCGTCGATCGAGTATCTGCGCGGCGGTCCGTACCGCATCGTGCCGGATCTGGCGATCGTGTCACGCGGCCCGGTCGCGTCGGTGGAGCTCTACTCGAAGAAGCCGATCGCGGACGTCCGGTCGATCGCGATGGACACCAGCTCGCGGACGTCGGTCGCCCTGGCCAGTGTCCTGTGCGCGCGGCTCTTCATGATCGACCCGGCCCTCGAAGCGCACGGTCCGGACGTCTCGGAGATGCTCGAGCGCTGCGACGCGGCGCTCATCATCGGGGACAACGCGCTGCTGTTGGATCACACGACGGTCCGGCTGACGCCGGACGCTACCGACGTTTCCTCGGTCCGGCTAAAGCCGGACGCCAGGGAAGACTTCGCAATCCTCGGTCCGCGATCCGCCACCCGCCGGCAATCCCCAATCCGCGATCCGGAATCCGCAATCCGCAATCCGCGGTCTATCGAGAAGATCGACCTCGGCGAGGCGTGGACGACGATGACCGGGCTGCCGTTCGTGTATGCGTTCTGGGCGGGGCGGCCGAACGCGCTCACCCGAACCGACGTCGACGCGCTGCAACGGGCCCGGAATGCCGGCGTCGCGCAACCGGAGGTCATCGCGCGGGACTACTTCCCCGATTCGCCAGCGCACCAGGCCATCGGCGCGCGCTACCTGCGGGATAATATCCAGTACTATCTGCGCGCCGATGAGCGCGCCGGGCTCGAGGCCTTCTACCGTTACGCGGCAGAGGCCGGCCTCGTCCCCAGCGCTGGAGCGCTCCGGTTTTATTAGAGAGCAGGCCTGAACAGCGTGTGAAAAAATCGCCTCCACCCGGGTTTTTTCACACACTCTTCAGGTCTGCCGTGATGAATGAGCATCAACCGCACAGCGGACAGAATACGATCGGGCGAGCGCGTCGGCGGCGACGAAGCGCTCGAGCTGTATCGCCGCGCGCCGACGGCGCTGCTCGGCCGTCTGGCTGACGGCGTCCGCGCGCGCAAGCATCCCGACCGCATCGTCACCTACATCATCGACCGCAACGTCAACTACACGAACGTGTGCGTGGCGAGGTGCACCTTCTGCGCGTTCTACCGGCCGGTGGGTTCGTCCGAGGGGTATGTGCTCGGCTTCGACGAGGTGTTCAGGAAAATCGACGAGACGATCGCCGTGGGAGGCGTCCAGCTGCTGCTGCAGGGCGGTCACAATCCCGACCTGCCGCTCGCGTGGTATGAGGATCTGTTTCGGGCGGTCAAGGATCGCTATCCCGCGTTCAAGCTGCACGCGCTGTCGCCGCCCGAGGTGATTCATCTCTCCCGGCTGTCGCAACTGCCGGTGCCGGCCGTGATTGCCAGGCTCATGGCGGCCGGGCTCGACAGCATTCCCGGCGGCGGCGCCGAGATTCTCGTCGACCGCGTGCGCGCGATCCTGCACTGCGACGGCAAGGCGACGGCCGACGAGTGGCTCGACGTGATGCGTCACGCGCATCGCGCCGGACTTCGCACGACGGCGACGATGATGTACGGGACCGTCGAGACGGACGAAGAGCGGCTCGAGCATCTGCTGCGGTTGCGCGCCCTCCAGGACGAGACCGGCGGGTTCACCGCGTTCATCACGTGGAGCTATCA
>Ga0066656_10000970_pt1 | contig 12141 bp, 8 predicted proteins | sample GraSoiAngelo_105_FD_71411 | JGI IMG/M metagenome (GOLD analysis project Ga0066656, IMG submission 71411) | Grasslands soil microbial communities from the Angelo Coastal Reserve, California, USA - 14_0903_05_40cm | ecosystem: Environmental > Terrestrial > Soil > Grasslands | place: USA... | reverse complement strand
CGGGCTCAAGCAGCGAAGCGGTAGCCCGCACAGACGAAGTCAGGATCTTCGACACGACCCTGCGCGACGGCGAGCAGGCGCCGGGCATCGCGCTGACCCAACCCGAGAAGCTCGAGATCGCGGAGCAGCTCGCGCGGCTCAACGTCGATATCATCGAGGCCGGGTTCCCCATCTCGTCGCCCGGCGAGTTCGAAGCCGTCCGCCAGATCGCGAGTTCCGTGCGCGGGCCGGTGATCGCGGCACTCGCAAGGACGGCCACCGGCGACGTCGAACGCGCCGCCGAGGCCCTCAAAGGCGCTGAGCGGTGGCGGATCCACACGTTCATCTCCACATCCGACGTCCAGCGCGAGTCGATGCTGCGGATGAGCCCGCAGCAGGTCCTACAGGCGATCGAGGACAACGTGCGGCTGGCGAAGAGCTACACGGAGGATGTCGAGTTCTCGGCGCAGGACGCGACCCGGACCGAGCTGGGATTCCTGCTGGAGTGCTTCCGCGTGGCGGTCGCGTGCGGGGCCACCACGATCAACGTCCCGGACACGGTCGGCTACGCCACGCCCACCGAGTTCGGCGAGTTGGTGCGCATCGTGCGCGAGGCTGTCCCGGACGACGTCGTGATCTCGACCCACTGTCACAACGACCTCGGCCTGGCGGTCGCGAACGCGCTGGCGGGGATCGAGAACGGCGCTCGGCAGATCGAGGTCGCCGTGAACGGGATCGGCGAGCGCGCGGGGAACTGCTCGCTCGAGGAGGTCGCGATGATCGTCCGCACGCGAGGCGAGCACCTCGGCGTGCGACATGGGCTAAACCTGAGAGAGATCATGCGAACGTCGCGACTGGTCTCCATGACGACGGGCTACGGCGTCCAGCCGAACAAGGCAGTCGTGGGTTCGAGCGCCTTCGCGCACGAGAGCGGGATCCATCAGCACGGCGTGCTCGCGAACCGCGCGACCTACGAGATCATGGACCCGCTGGAGATCGGCCTGGAGGGGAACCGGCTCGTCCTCGGCAAGCACAGCGGCCGGCATGCGTTCGTCGATGCCCTCCAGAAGCTCGGGATCACGTTGGAGGACGTCCAGCTCAACCGCGCGTTCGCCCGGTTCAAGGATCTGGCGGACCGCAAGATCACCCTCACGGATCACGACCTCGAGGCGATCGTGACGGAAGAGATCGGCAGCGGGAAGGAGGATCTTCTCGTCCTCGAGGCGGTTCAGGTCGGCGGCGGGACGCACCTGGCTCCGACGGCGACGGTCCGGCTCCGCCGCGGCGACGACCTGATCGAGGAGTCCGCCATGGGGGACGGCATGATCGACGCCGTGATGGGGGCGCTCAGCCGTGCGGCCGGGATCGAGGCCCGGCTCGTCGCGTTCAACGTCTCCAGCGTGACCGGCGGATCCGACGCGTTGGGCGACGTGGTCGTCCAGTTGGATGTGGACGGACGGCGGGTCACCGGCCGCGGGGTCGCGACCGACGTGGTCGAGGCGAGCGCCCGCGCGTACCTCGCGGCCATCAACCGCGCGCTCCAGATGCAGGCCGGTAACGACGGACCGCGCGACGAGGGCACGTCTTGAACTACCGGATCGGCGTGATCCGTGGCGACGGGACGGGTCCCGAGGTGGTGGCCGAAGCGCTCAAGGTCCTGGAGGCCGTTCGTGAGGGCTTCGAGATCGAACCCGCGGAGTTCGATCTGGGCGCCGACCGATACCTGCGGACCGGCGAGGTACTTCCAGATGAAGAGCTCGAGCGACTCAAGGGGTGCGATGCGATCCTGCTCGGCGCGGTGGGCGACCCGCGTGTTCAGCCGGGGATCCTGGAACGCGATCTCCTCCTCCGGATCCGGTTCGCGCTGGATCAGTACGTCAACCTCCGGCCGGTGATCCGCTATCCAGGCGTGCAGACGCTGGTCCCGTCGCACACCGAGGACGACGTGAACTTCGTCGTCGTCCGCGAGAACTCCGAGGGGCTGTACACCGGGACGGGTGGTTTTCATCGGAAGGGGACTCCGCACGAGGTCGCGGTCCAGGAGTCGATCAACACCCGGCATGGCGTGGAACGGATCGTGCGCTACGCGTTCGACGTGGCGTCCAACCGCCGGAAACATCTGACGCTGGTCCACAAGACGAACGTGCTGACCTTCGCCGGCGATCTCTACCAGCGCGTCGTCGACGAAGTTGCCGCGGAGTTCCCCAACGTGCAGACCGACTACGTTCACGTGGATGCCGCGTGCATCTACTTCCTTGACCAGCCGAGCCGGTTCGACGTGATCGTCACCGACAACATGTTCGGCGACATCATCACGGACCTCGGGGCCATGATCCAGGGCGGGATGGGTGTCGCGTCCGGCGCGAACATCGCGCCGGACGGGGTTTCGATGTTCGAGCCGATCGGCGGCACCGCGCCCGACCACGCCGGCAGGGGCACGATCAACCCGCTTGCCGCGATCGCGGCCGTGCAGATGTTGCTCGCGTCCCTTGGTGAAGAGAAGGCGGCCGACCGGGTGCACACCGGGATCGGCTACGCGACCCAGCGGATGAAGAGCATGCGTGCGGGCGAGATGGGGTACGGGACCCCGGAGGTCGGGGACCTCGTGGTGGAAGGCGCGACGTCGTGAGTGACGCCGAACGCGCCGTCGAGCTCTACGACACGACGCTCCGCGACGGTGCCCAGCGTGCCGATCTCAGCTACTCGATCGACGATCGCCTCCGGATCCTGCACAAGCTCGACCAGGTCGGCTTCCCGTTCGTCGAGGGTGGGTGGCCGGGTGCGAACCCGCGCGACACCGAGTTCTTCTCGCTGGCATCGAAGGAGACCCTCAAGCACGCGCAGCTCACCGCGTTCGGCATGACCCGCAAGGCGGGGGAGGACGCGACGACGTCGCGGGCGCTGCGCGATCTGCTCGACGCCGGGACCGAGGTGGTCTGCCTGGTCGGCAAGGCCTGGGATCTCCACGTGACCCAGGCGCTCCGGACCGAGCTGGACGAGGGCGTCGCGATGGTCCGCGATTCCGTGGCCTTCCTGCGGGGGCAGGGCCGGCGCGTGTTCTTCGACGCGGAGCACTTCTTCGACGGATACGTCACCGACCCCGCCTTCGCGATGCGGGTGCTGGCCGCCGCGGAGGAAGCCGGAGCCGAGCGATTGGTCCTGTGCGACACGAACGGCGGGATGCTCCCCTTCGACGTGGCGCGCATCGTCACGGCGGTCGGCGAACGCACGCAGGTGCCGCTGGGGATCCACGTCCACAACGACGCGGGATGCGCGGTCGCCAACTCGTTGATCGCCGTCGATGCCGGGGTCTTCCAGGTCCAGGGCACGATCAACGGATACGGCGAACGGACCGGCAACGCCGACCTGATCCCGATCACCGCGGACCTCGTGCTGAAGATGGGCATCACGGACGCCCTGCCGGCGGGCGCGGTGGAGCATCTCACCGAGCTCGCGCACTACGTCGCCGAGGTCGCCAACGTCGCTCCCGACTCGCATCAGCCGTACGCCGGCCGGCATGCGTTCACCCACAAGGCGGGTCTGCACACGAGCGGGGTCGCCCGGCTGTCCCGCGCCTACGAACACATCGACCCTGAGGTGGTGGGGAATCGCCGGGGGGTGGTCGCTTCGGATTACAGCGGGGGATCGACGATCCGGATGAAGGCCGACGAGCTCGGGGTCCCGCTCGCCGACGCAGCGATCCCCAAGGCCGTCGAGGCGATCAAGCGGCGGGAGGCCGCGGGATATGCGTTCGATGTCGCGGAGGCGTCGCTCGATCTCCTGATGCGTCGGGCGGCCGGTTGGTCGCAGCCGTTCTTCGACGTCGAGAGCTACCGGGTGCACGTGGAAGAGCGGGTCGCCGACGACGAGCCGCCGCTCGCCGAAGCGACCGTGAAGGTCCGAACGAAGGGCACCAGACACATCGAGTCCGCGGAGGGCCAGGGCCCCGTCGGTGCGCTGGACAACGCGCTCCGCAAGGCGCTGACGAACGACTATCCGGAGCTCGACACGATGGAGCTCGAGGACTTCCGGGTTCGCGTGCTGGACGAGAGCGTCGGGACCGGAGCCGTCGTTCGCGTCCTGATCGACATGTCCGACGGCGAGCAGGCGTGGACCACGGTCGGCGTCTCGGAGAACATCATCGAAGCCTCCTGGGAAGCGCTGACGGACGGCTACCTCTACGGCCTGCTCCACCCGCGCTCCCCGGGAGAGTGAGCGGGGTGACCGTCCGCTGCGCGGACAGCCGATCTTACGCTACGCTCGCGACCTCTGATCGGCGCGTTCCGCGCTGACGTCGTTCCTTGGTCTGGAGGATCGAGATGGGAGTCGCAGCTCTCTGGTTCATCGGCCTGCTGGTCGTCATCATCGATATCGCCGCAACGGTGGACGTGATCCGACGTCCCGACTTGCGCGGCGGCGCCAAGGTCCTTTGGGTGCTCCTGATCCTGATCCTGCCGGTGCTCGGAGTGATCGCGTACGTGATCGCCCGCCCCGCGCTGGTCGACTACGGAGAGAACCGCGAGGAGGCGAAGAAGGCGGCGTCGGAGGCGGCGTCAGAGCGAGCACGAGACCGGGCGAGGGATCTGGGCCCCACCGACACCTGAGGGTCAGCCTCGGCTCGCATCTCACGGGGGAGCCGAGGCCTGGAAGCTCACGATCCGGACGATCCGATCCTCGATCCTCTTCGCGGTCCATTCGTTGAACCCGCTCGAGAGGATCGAGAACTCGACCCATCCACCCGACTTCTCCACCCACACCCAACCTGAGAGCGCCGAGACGTCGTCGAGCGTCCCGGTCTTCGCGCGGATCCGGACATCCGTGAGGCGGTCCTCGAGCGTTCCCCGGCCGCCCGAGGGGAGCGACGAGCGGAGGACCGTTCCCCACGAGGAGCCGTCGGCGTGCCACAACAGGTCCAGGATCCCGCGGGCGTTCGCTCTGTTCGCGTAGCTCAGGCCAGATGAGTCGTAGGCCGTGAAATCCTGGCCGTGCGCCACGGTGAAGCGGTGGATCGCCCTCGCGCCGTTCGCGATCGTGCCTCGCCCCAACACGGCAGCCCCGAGGTACTTGCCCAGCACCTCCGCCCAGAAGTTCCGCGACCGGAGATCCATCCGTCGGATCAGGTCCTGCAGTGGCGGCGACACGATCTGGGCGATCGGGTGCAGACCGGCGGGCGCGTGGCCCATCCCGGGCTTGCGCCCGACCGAGATACCGAGGCGCTGGAGGCGCGCGGTCAGCCACTTCGCGGCCCGGAGCTCGGGATCGGTGACGTGAAGGCCGTCGTGGTCGGTGTTCTGCCGGTAGGTGAGAGCCGTGGGCAAAGGGATGTAGTCGGCGGGGAAGTAGTCCTTCCAGCCGCGCGCCCACCAATCCCGCGAGAAGGGCCCAGCGTTTCCCATGACGGAACCGCGGATACGGCGCACGCCAGCATCCCTGATCGCCCGTGCGAGCGCGATGATCCGGTTTCCGTCGATCCCCGGGTCTCCGTGGCCCATGATCCACAGGTTGCCACGCACGACCCCGTGCGGTCCCGGCATCGTGGCGGCACTGGCGTTCGTGTGGATCGTCCTGTCGGGGCCATACCGCTGCAACAACGCCATGGAGAGCAGGAGCTTCTCGTTCGAAGCCGGTGGTCGACGCACCCAGGCGAGGTGGCCGAACCATGGGTCCCCATCCTCCCCGATCGCCACAGAGACGGGACGGTCACCGATCACGAGTTGGATCTTGCGCATCCATGCCGGCCGGGTGGCGAGTGGTGTTACGCCGGGTTGCGCCTGCGCGAGCGTCGCCAGCACCGTGATCGCGATACACGCGGTGAGGAGGGAACAGGCGAGCCGGCGGGCGCGGGACACGGGGCGATGGTACCGCCGCATAGACTTCGCGCAGCCGGCCGAGGAGGACGCCCACGTGAAGACGATCGACCGAACACAGCTCCACGACCTTATGGAGCGCGAGCGAGGCCTGTTCCGCGAACGGCACCCCCGGTCGAAGGAGCTCGCCGAGGACGCTCGAGCCTCGCTGCTCTTCGGCGTCCCGATGAACTGGATGACCCGCTGGCCGGGCGACCATCCGGTCTTCGTCGACCGCGCCGAGGGCGCGCGGTTCTGGGACGTGGACGGCAACGCGTTCGTCGACTTCTGTCTAGGTGACACGGGCGGCATGGCCGGACATGCGCCGAAGGTGTCCCTCGACGCGATCGCGGAGCAAGCGGCGCGAGGGATCACCCTGATGCTTCCGACCGAGGACGCCGCGTGGGTCGGCCGAGAGATGGCTCGGCGGTTCGGCGTCCCGTACTGGCAGTTCTGTCTGACCGCCACCGACGCCAATCGGTTCGCGATCCGGTGGGCGCGCCAGATCACCGGCCGCTCCAAGATCGTCGTCCACAACTGGAACTACCACGGCTCGGTGGACGAGACCTTCGCGGCGCTCGATGACGCCGGCAACGTGGTGATGCGCGAGGGGAACCTCGGCGCGCCCGTGCCGCTCAGCGAAACGACGCGGGTGGTCGAGATCAACGACCTCGAGGGTCTCGAACGGGCGCTCGCCGAACGCGACGTCGCCGTTTGCCTGTTCGAGCCGGCCCTGACGAACATCGGGATCGTGCTGCCCGATCCCGGATACCACGAGGCCGTCCGCGAGCTCTGCACCAGGTACGAGACGCTGCTGCTGATCGACGAGACCCATACCATCAGCGCGGGACCCGGCGGGTGCACGAAGGCGTGGAACCTGCAGCCGGACATCGTGACGATCGGCAAGACGCTCGGCGCCGGCATCCCGAGCGCCGCTTATGGCCTCACCGATGCGGTCTCCCAGAGGATCTACGAGCATACGGACTGGAAGAACGCCGACGTCGGTGGGATCGGCGGGACCCTCGCCGGCAACGCCTTGTCCCTCGCCGCGATGCGCGCGACGTTGGGCGAGGTCCTGACCGACGAAGCGTTCGGCCGCATGATCGCGCTCGGAGAGCGTTTCGAGCAGGGCGTGGAGGCCGTCATCGTCGATCGCGAGCTTCCGTGGCACGTGGTGCGGCTCGGGTGCCGCGTGGAGTACCTGTTCCGGCCGGATCGCGCCCGCAACGGAAGCGAAGCTGCGGCAGGGCAGGATGATGAGGTCGACCCGTTCATCCACCTGTATCTGTTGAACCGCGGCGTCCTCATGACGCCGTTCCACAACATGGCGCTGATGTCGCCCGCCACGACCGCCGAGGATGTCGATCGACACACCGAGGTATTCGCTCAGATGGCGGAGGAGCTGGTAGGAGCCTAACGTGCCGGCGATCGCGAGGTTCCTCTCCATCAGATGGACGCCCAGGAGGACCTCCGCCTTGGCTCCCCTAGATCGTTCCCTCTCCCCCCGGACCCGCGTTCCGTTCGTGGAACTCCCGCATGAACGCAGCGAGCGCCTCGACCCCTTCGCGCGGCATCGCGTTGTAGATCGACGCCCGGATCCCACCCACGGTGCGGTGACCCTTGAGCTCCACGAGCCCCTGCCCGGCTGCCTCGGCGATGAACCCGGCCTCGAGGTCCTCCGACGGCAACCGGAAGGTCACGTTCATCAGCGATCGTGAACCCGTCTGCGCATGGCCTCGGAAGAACGTGGGGGCCTCGTCCAGGATCTCGTAGAGGAGGTCGGCCTTGTCGCGATTGCGGGCGAGCATCTTCTCGAGTCCGCCGATCTCATCCCGGAGCCAGCGGGTGATGAGCATCACGATGTAGATCGCGAAGACCGGCGGCGTGTTGTAGCGGGAGCCGTGCTCGACGTATGTCCGGTAGTCCAGGGTCGAGGGGAGGCCCTCCGGGATGCGATCGAGCAGGTCGTCCCTGATGATGACCACGGTGACGCCGGCCGGCCCCGCGTTCTTCTGCGCCCCCGCGTACAGGAGCCCGTAACGCGCGACGTCGATCGGTCGCGACAGGAAGTCCGACGAGATGTCGGCGACCAAGGGCACGTCGTCGGGGACGATCGGGGTCGTTAGGAACTCGACACCCTGGATCGTCTCGTTGCCGGTGACGTGGACGTAGGCGGGAGCGCCGCCGATCGACTCCAGAAGCTCCTCCGTTCCGGGGACGCGGACGAACCCCTCCTCCGCTCCAGTCCATGCGATCCGCGCGGTCCCCTCCTTCCGTGCCTCCGCGATCGCCTTCGAGCCCCAGGACCCCGTGATCACGTACTCCGCGGCCCCCCCGGTCCCGCGGAGCAGGTTCATCGCGACCATCGAGAACTGCAGCGACGCTCCGCCCTGGCAGAACACGACGTGGTAGCCATCCGGGACCCCGAGCAGGTCGCGAAGGTTCGAGCCGGTCTCCTCGATCACGGAGGTGAACCAGGGGCTCCGATGGCTGGCTTCTAACGGGGAGGCGCCCACACCGGGGAGCGACACGAGGTCCTGCCGCGCCTGTTCCAAGACCGGAAGCGGCAGGATCGCGGGACCGGCGGCGAAGTTGAAGGCGCGATCGGTCATCGGGTGTCCCAGGCTACCCGAGGCATGCGAACGCGCTATCCGCGAGCCAACGGGCGGGTGAGGCAGGTCGGTCCCCCGTCTCCGTTCAGGCTCACCTGCGCACCTCGATACACACGAACGTCGACACCGACGGCCTCCAACCGGCGCCGTGTCTGGGGATTCCCGTCGAGTGCAAGCGCGATCCTCGGTCCGAGGGCGAGCACGTTGGGACCCATCGTCGGGAACTCCTCGTCGGGGACCTCGACCGTCCGGATCCCGCGTTGCTCGAGGAGCTGGGCGAGCCGGACCGGCATCATCGGGAGGTACGCGACGACGAGGTCGGCATCCAGTGGGGACAGGAACGACATCAGGTGGAGGCAGGCGTCGGGGCCTCGGTCGAACGGCAGATCGAACCGGTGAACGGTGATGCCCCGGGGCTCGAGGAGCGACGCCAGCTGCTCGGCGCCAGCCGTGTTCGTTCGATAGCCGACCCCCACCAGCAGCGTGACGTCGTCGAGGAAGACGAGGTCACCACCCTCCGCCGTTGCAGGAGGCTCCAGCGCGGCCAGTACGGGTACGCCTGAAGCTTCGAGATCCCGCGCCACGACCCGCGGCTCCTCGCGTCGCTTCACCTTGCCCGGCCGGAGCATGATCGCTCCGGCGTCGGTGATGAGCACCGGATCGCAGACGTAGATAGCGTCGGGGTCGCCCGGGACGGGGGTCGTACCGGTCACGACCTCGGCCCCGGCTTCGGCCAGTCGCTCACGGAAGGCCAGGTGCTCGCGTTCGATCGAGCGTAGGTCGGGAGCGTGGTGCCAGCCGAAGGCTTCCCACGATGCGAGGCTCTGCGCCTCGGGCGGGCGAAGGTAGACGCGACGCAGGAGCCCGTACCCGTTCATCGGATGATGCGAGACCGCTGCGCCCGCACCCTAGCGCTTGTGCCGGTGGCTTTGACCGTTCTGGCTCGCGTGCGCTGCGCTGTTGCCACGCTGCGATGCATGATCGTGTGCGGCGGCGCTGTTCCCGTGGCCGCCTCCTTGGTTGGATCCATCCGCGTGCGAACGGATCTGACCCGGAGGGCCCCCGAAGGGGTTGTGCAGAGCCGAGCGCCCGGGCATCAACAAGCCCCCGCCAGCCCCTCGGCCGCCCGGGCCTCCGCCGCCGCCGGTTCCCCCGCCAGCGCCGGTCCCACCACCACCCGGGCTCCCACCGCCGCCCGCGTGCGATGCGCCGTTCCCCGGCGCGACCGGACCGCTCGGTGGGGAAGGGATCACGCCGGCCGTCGGGGTGAAGATGCCAGCCCGACCGACGCCCCCGACGAGCGACGCACCGGGCGCCGGCACGACGGCCGCGGGTGGCTCCTGAACGAAGCCGGCAGCCGAGAGGATCCCCTGATGCCCTCCGGCTCCACCAAGCGTGAGCGCGATCACGACCGCGCTCGCGGCGACCGCACCGCCCAAAGCGATCACGCCCAACCGGCGGTTCCAGTCGCCTGCATCGGCTGGCACGAGCTCAGCGGCGGCCCCTTCACCGGTGATGTTCGGCCCCGCCACGCTCTCGCCCATCGTGCTCGCCCAGGCGGCCGGGGGCATGCTCAGCGCCGAGAGCGGTAGGACCGGCGCGAGGTCCTCGCCCGGTCTATCGCCGCCCGGATGCCCGACGGTTCCGGCGGGGTCCGACGGTGAGGCATCCGCGCCGACGGTCCCAGGGTCCCCGACCGGGTGTAGGTGCTGTCCGCGGCGCTGGAGCTCCGTCACGTTGGGACGCTTCGCCGAGGGGGCGTCGCGGTCCGCGAGCTCCTCGCGGAGGTCGGCGGGATCCTTCCTCACCCTGTCGGTCCAGTCGGACCTGATCACGCTTTCCCGCGGCGCCGCCATCGTGCCAACCGCTCTCGCGACCGTCGGACCCAAGGAGCGAAGGACGTCACCCGGATCGACGCGGGCGTAGCCACCGATGGGGACCACACCGCCTGGCCAGACGAGGATCACCTTCGCGCTCGGCGAAACATCATGCGTCATCTGGACCGCAGTGGCGCCGATCCCATCATCAAGGACGACGACGTCGGGCCGATGGACGGCGAGGACGCGTGCGAGCTCGGCTGCGCTCGATGCCTGGGCCACGACGTCGTAGCCTTCGGATTCCAGCACGAACCGCAAGAACCCCATGCGAGCGGATCGTCCTTCGCCTACGACGATCCGGACCCGGTGTCGGCTCATCTCCCCCCCAAGGAGCGCTGCCCGGTCCGGGGATCACCCCGAACGTGCGTAGGGTACCCCGGCCCAAGGGTCCTAACCACGTCCGGATGGCTGCGACCGGCTGACCCGAAGGAGCGACCGTCGTAGGTCGATGGACTCGCCACCCAGGTGACCGTCGGCAGGCTCGAGTGGACGGGCGATGGCAAGCTGCGCCGCGAGGGGTGGGACACTGCACGTATGGACGCTGCCGTATTCCGATCCCTACTGGCCGAGGCGCCGCTCCTCGCGGACGGCGGCATGGGCACGTCGCTGATCGCACGGGGGGTCCCCGTCGACGCATGCATGGAGGAGCTGAACGTGCGGGCGCCGACGCGCGTGGCGGAGATCCACGCGTCGTTCGTCGGCGCCGGCGCCCGCCTCGTCCTCACGAACACGTTCGGTGCGAACCGATACCGCCTGGAACGGCACGGGCTCGCCGACCGGTTCGCCGAGTTGTGCGTTGCCGGCGTCGCGCTCGCGCGCGACGCCGGCGCCCCGATCGTCGCCGGTTCGATGGGCCCGCTGGGCATCCGTCTCCAACCGTACGGACGCGTGCATCCCGAGGATGCGTTCGCCGCCTACCGCGAGCAGGCCGCCGCCCTCGCGGACGCGGGCGTCGACCTGCTTATCGTCGAAACCCAGAGTGATCTCCGCGAGCTCGAGCAGGGCGTGCTCGGCGCGCGCGACGCCGCGCCGGACGTCGCGCTCATCGCGAGTGCGACGTTCACCCGCGACGATCGAACCCTCTTGGGTTCGCCCCCCGAGGAGGTCGCTCAGACGGTGGTCGCCCTCGGCGTCGACGCGCTCGGCGTGAACTGCGGCGAGGGTCCCGCGCAGGTCCTGCGGATCGTGCGGGCGATGCGGCGCACCGCGGCCGGCGCCGGCGTGCCGATCGTCGCCCGGCCGAATGCCGGGGGGCCGGCGGAGGTCGGTGGGCGCTTCGTATATCCGGCGACGCCGGAGTACTTCGGGGAGATCGCCCGGGCGCTGTTGGATGAGGGCGTCGCCGTCATCGGTGGCTGTTGCGGCACCGGGCCCGCGCACACGACCGCGATCGGCACCGCGCTGCACGATCGCGCGCCGCATGTCCGGATCGAGTTCCCCGAGGCGGATCACGGCGAGCGGATCCTCGACGTGGTCACGGTCGCCCCGCCGACGAAGCTGGAGGCCAAGCTCGCGACCGGTCACTTCGTCGTGACGGTCGAGATGGAGCCGCCACGGTCGTTCAACGCCGCCCGGCTGGTCGCGGCGGCGGAGACGCTCCGCGACGCGGGCGCCGACGCGATCGACGTCGCGGACTCGCCGATGGCCAAGATGCGGATGAGCGCCTGGGCGGCATGCCGCCTGATCCATGAGCAGGCGGACATCGAAACGGTCTTGCACTTCCCGACCAGGGGCAGGAACCTCCTGCGGCTTCAGGGCGATCTCCTGGGTGCCTACGCACTTGGCATCCGGAACCTCTTCGTGTGCGTCGGGGACCCTGTGACGATC
>Ga0066656_10000968_pt1 | contig 12163 bp, 8 predicted proteins | sample GraSoiAngelo_105_FD_71411 | JGI IMG/M metagenome (GOLD analysis project Ga0066656, IMG submission 71411) | Grasslands soil microbial communities from the Angelo Coastal Reserve, California, USA - 14_0903_05_40cm | ecosystem: Environmental > Terrestrial > Soil > Grasslands | place: USA... | reverse complement strand
ATCCCGACGCTCGAGAAGGCGGACACGATCGCGAATGCGCCGAAGAGTAAGAGACCAACGACGAGGAGCGACCCCCAGGTGACGCGGCGGAGCGGCTCGAGCTTCGGTTGCTCAGCCCCCGCCGCGGCGGCGGCCCGTTCGCGGAGGGCGTCAAGCTCGGTATCGGCGTGCTTGAGGGAACGACGGGTGGTTCGGGTGAGTGCTGCGCTCTGGATGAACGGGAGTGCTTCGGCAAGCGGAGAGGGGCCGATCGCGTCGATGGCCGCCGAGACCGCCCGGTCGTCCCCGACGCGCAGCGCCATGGTCACGAGGAGCTGAGCTCGATCCGCACCGACCTGAGCCGGCGTGGCCGCCGCGTTGGCACCGTCGAACCCTCCGATCGCCCCCGAGCCGTCGTTGAGGAGCACGAGGTGGCGGTCATCGAGGCTGCCGTGGGCGATGCCCGCCTCGTGCAAACGTGCGACCGACCCCCAGAGGTCCTCGACGAAGGCGTCGCTCACCTCGCTCGAGTCGACTTCCGCCAAGAAGCGTCCTCGCGTTTCCACCACCAGGATCGCGTCTTCCTCGGCCGCGCCCGCCGCGACCACGGGGAGCACGGGTACGCCCGCTCGCTCGGCGAGCAGCGTCAGGAAGGCTTCGTGCTCGACCTGTTGGAGCCGGCTGAGGGTGAGGCTCGGGGCCTCGTCGCGGTACCAGAGGTAGGACCAGGTCGAGTTCAACAACTGCCCGTCCCACGCGTCGCGCCCGTAGACCTTGACCAGAAGGGACCGGCCATCGGATGCCGACGCGTCCATCACCGCTACGCCCCGCGGCGCAAGCGCTCCGTCCTGCACCGAGGTCGTGTCGATCCCCAGGTCCACGAGCGCGGTCTTCACTTCCTCGGGCGTCGGTCGTCCGCCCGGTGAGCCGAAGACGAGATGCACCAGCGCCGCCGATCCGTACCCGATCGCAAGACCAGTGATGACCCCGATCGGCGAGGCAACGCCCAGCGCGATGGCAGAGAAGGACGCCAGGGGGACGAGCCATCTCCCGATCCGGCGGAGCGGTCGCCCGAGATGGGGGCTCGTGGTCGCGATCGCGGCGGCCGCGAAGGCCAGACGGATACCGGGGAAGATCGGCGGCGGTCCCGATGCGGTCAAACCGTCGAGGAGACCGGCACCGTCGCGTATCAGGAGGGCCCCGGCCGCCGCCGCCAGAGCCACCGCGAGGAGCTGATCCCTGAGGAGTGAGCGTCGCCCTCGCGCGAACAAGGCAGCACCGACGAGGGTGAGGGCCCACACCCCAAGCAACGCGTCACAGAACTCCCAGAACCAGCCGAGCAGACCGGGCAGCGCGGTCACGAGGGATGTGATCGCAGCCTCGGACGCACTCGTGCCCTCGTCGACCAGGAGGGCCAAGCCGATCGTGATGAGCGACACGAACACCAGCAGCACGTCCGTCGGACGACGAGCCCGCTGAGCCGGATCCGACGGGGAGGAGAAGAAGCGGATGCGCAGCCGTGCCGGCTCGCGAACGAGCCTGGAAACGTCCATCGCCGCGGAGCGTACCCTGCCATACACTCGGCTCGTGGCGGCTTGTCTCGCGTGCGGGTCCGAGAATGCTGCCGGTGCTCGCTTCTGCGCGGCCTGCGGCAGTCCGCTCATGACCGCGTGCATGACCTGCGGGTCCCCCCTCCCAGAGGATGCCCGCTTCTGTCCCTCGTGCGGGTCGCCGACCACCCTGCCGAACGCCGGCCAAGAACGGAAGGTCGTGACGGTCCTGTTCGCCGATGTCACGGGATCGACGGCGCTCGGCGAACGGCTCGATCCTGAGCGCTTCCGGGAGGTGATGCAGTCGTACGGCAGCGCGATGCGCGAGGAGATCGAAGCGGAGGGCGGAACGGTCGAGAAGTTCATCGGCGACGCGGTGATGGCGGCGTTCGGCGTGCCGGCCGCACACGAGGACGATCCCGAGCGCGCGCTCCGGGCCGCCCTCCGCATGATGCGTCGCCTCGAGGAACTGAACAGTGACCTCGAGCGAAGGCACGACGTGACGCTCCAGATCCGTGTCGGGGTGAACACCGGCGAGGTCCTGGCGGCCACGAGCCCCGGACCTGGTGAGGCGATGGTGACCGGTGACGCGGTGAACGCGGCCGCCAGGCTGCAGGGTGTCGCGGACCCGGGAACGATCTTCGTCTCACAACGGACCGCCGACGCAGTCCGGGGCTTCTCGTTCGACGATCGAGGGCTCCACGAGCTGAAGGGCAAACGCGATCGGGTACGGGCCTTCCGACTGGTCGAGGAGACGGGCCTCGGATCGCGGGGGGTCCCCGGTCTCTCCGCGCCCATGGTGGGGCGCAACACCGAGTTCGAGGTGCTGCGGAGCGTGTACGAGCGGGTGGTCGCTGAACGTCGGCCGCATCTCGTAACGCTCTACGGTGACGCGGGCGTCGGGAAGTCGCGGCTCACCGGCGAGTTCCTCGCGTGGGCCGAGGCGAGGGAGCCGCCCCCGCTCGTCCTGCGTGGCCGGTGCCTGCCCTATGGCGACGGCATCACGTACTGGCCGCTCGCCGAGATCCTGAAGGGTCACGCGGGGATCCTCGACTCTGATCCACCTGAGCTCGCCGTCGAGAAGGTCCGGAAGACCGGTCGCGACCTCCTGACCCAGGAGGTCGCGACCGACCCCACCCGCTCGACGGCCGCCCTCGCGTACACGGTGGGGCTCGAAGATCCCGAGGTGTCCTTCGCCGACGCGGGGCCACGCGAGGTTCGTGATGAGCTCCACGCCGCGTGGCGCTCGTTCTTCACGGCCCTTTCCCTCTCGGGGCCCGTCACCGTGGTGATCGAGGACATCCACTGGGCCGACCCCGTCTTGCTCGATCTGCTCGACGAACTGGCGGAACAGGTCGAAGGCCCGGTGCTCTTCCTGTGCCCGTCGCGCCCGGACCTCACGGCGAAACGACCTAGCTGGGGCGGGGGACGCAGGAACATGTCCTCCCTGGCCTTGGATCCGCTCTCGAGCGACGAGGCTGAGCGACTGGTGCGGCTGCTGCTGACCGTCGACGACCTCCCCTCGTCGGTCCATGGGAGGATCCTCGAACGGGCAGAGGGGAACCCGTTCTTCCTCGAGGAGATCGTCCGACGGCTGATCGACGGCGGTCTCCTCCGGCACGAGGCGGACCGCTGGAGAGCCACCTCGGGGATCGAAGACGTGGAGATCCCCGACACGGTGCAAGCGGTCCTCGCCTCACGCATCGATCTTCTGGATGCGGGTGACAAGCGACTGCTGCAGGCGGCCTCCGTGGTAGGCCGCGTGTTCTGGACGGGCCCGATCACCGAACTGACCGACGTGTCAGGGGCCGACGCGAGCGACGCCTTGCGTCGATTGGAGGAACGCGAGCTGGTCTCGTCGCGAGCGGGCTCGACGTTGTCCGGCCAGCGCGAGTACATCTTCAAGCACGTGCTGACGCGCGACGTCGCGTACGAATCGCTCCCCCGCCGAGATCGCGCCGACGCGCATTCGAACGTGGCCGCGTGGCTCGAACGGACGGCCGGGGAGCGCGCCGGTGAGTTCGCGGAGCTATTGGCCTATCACTACGCGACGGCGGTCGGACTCTCCGGGGAAACGGGCGGCGAGCCGAACGACGACCTCCGCTCGGCGGCCGTCCGGTGGTTGCTTCGCGCGTCGGCGACCGCTCGTCTCCGACTGGTGCCGCGCAAGGCCGCCCGCCTGGCCGAAGACGCGCTCGTGTTGGCCTCCGGCGATCTGGAGCGGACGGACGCGCTGGAGTCACTCGGGGAAGCGTTCCTGGTCGCCTTCACCGGTGACCTCGCGTGGCGGTACTTCCGCGAAGCTGCGCTCGTGCGTGACGCAGCCCGGCCGCCGGACGCTCGGCGCGTTGCCTACCTGGCCGCCCGGGCGTCCGAGATCGCGGTCCGTTGGCCCGGCTCGATGCGTGGGGGGACCCCACCCGAAGCGGACGTCCGCGCGATGTTGGATCTTGCCGCGACGAACCTCCCTGAGGGTGATAGCGAAGAGCGGGTTCGGGTGCTCGGGCTCCGCGCCTCGTGGCCGTTCGCCTTCCCCGATGAAACGCTGACGGACGACCAGCTCGGGTCGTTCGCGAACGCGGGCAGGGAAGCCGCCGGGATCGCGATCCGGCTCGGAAGACCTGACCTGGCCTCGTTCGCGCTCGATAACGCGCAAGGCGCTTGGTCCTCGGTCGGGAACTACCGGGAAGCGATCTCGCTCTGGCACGAGCGCGCGGCGATCATGGGCGGGGTCACCGACGTCGTCGAGATCGGTGACTTCTACGGCATGGGCTCGTGGGGGTATTACGAGACCGGGCGCTACCCGCGAGCCCTGGAGGTCAGCGATCAAGGCCTCGCAGCGGTCGCCGGGAGGGGCCCCAACGTCGAGATCCATGTCCGTGCATGGCGGTGCGTGACGTTCTGCCGCCTCGGGTCGTGGGACGCCGCGCTGGAGGAGTTCCGGCTCCTCCGCGAGCTGCTGGACGATCGTCGTGATGAGCCGCCGTACTTCGCGGCGCACGCGTTCGGGACGGCGGCGCTGATCCACGACGCCCGAGGCGATGTCGTCGAGAGCGACCGACTGTCGGGCCTTCTCTCCACCCTCGAGCGCACGACGTCCGGCAGGCTCTACCCCTTCCTGCTGCGATACATCGTTCGGACCGGGGATCTCGCGCGGGCTCGCTCGTTGGAGCGACCCACCAACTGGGCGGTCCACAAGGGCGACGCGCTCGAGGCCGAGAGCGAGCTCGTCGCCGCGACCGACGCCTGGGATGGTGTCGGCGCGCGCGTCGAGGGCATGCGCACGCACGCGGAGAAGACCGACGCGCAGAGCGTCTTCGCGTTCGCCGATCGTCTGGAGGGGCGGGCGGCGTCCGCCGCAGGCGACGACGCCCGCGCCGAAGCTTCGCTCCGAGCGGCGATCGAACGGTTCGACCGCCTCGGGACGCCGTGGGAGCGCGCCCTCACCGAGGTCGATCTCGCCGGCGCACTGGGACGCCAAGGTCGCGGGGACGAGGCTCGAGCGATCATCGAGCCTGCGGTCGCGACGTTCGAGGGGCTCCACGCCACCAAGGACCTGGCGGTCGCCCGCCAGGTCCTTGACCGGACCTGAGGCGCTTACGCGCGAAGCTCCCGGCGGACCCCGAAGGCCAACACGATCTGACCGATCCCGCGGAACAGCGCCATGAACCCCACCCAGACGAGGATCAACTGGGCCCGCGCCGGGTAGTAGCGCTGCGACGCCCAGATGCCCAGCAACAGCAAGAGGATCCCGGTCACGAGCCCGAGTCCCCAGAGCGGGTTCACGTCCCGAGACATCGTGGCCCGGATGATCTCCAGCGTCCCCATGAAAACCAGCAAGAACCCAAGCACCGAGGCGAGGGCGAAGAACGTGTCGTACGGGCGGACGAAGCCGTACAGCGCACCGAGCAAGAACAGGAGCCCCATGAGCCAGTGCAGCCACCTCCACTCGTCGACCATACTGGCCGTGACGAACTCATTGATCGTGGCGAACACGAACAGCGCGCCGATCAGGAATCCGACGGTCGCGACCGAGGTCAGAGGGTCCGTTTGGAACCGGAGGACGATGACCGCGATGATCATCCATGCGATACCGGTGATCAGGAAGACCCACCAAGGGAAATCGACCATGGGACCGGTTCCGCTGCGCGCTTCCATCTGCTCCATCAACAGCCCCCTCTTCGTCGGTGCCTGCTACGCGGTGCGCTCGTGCCGCTCGCCGCGCTTCTTGGCGGCGTGCTGCTCACGCGGGATGAGCGTCGGGTTGACGCCGGTCAGGACCACGTCGCGATCGACGAGGCACCGCGTCACGTCCTCGCGGGAGGGCAGCTCGTACATCACGTTGAGCAGGACCTCCTCCATGATCGCCCGGAGTCCGCGGGCACCCGTCCCGCGCTGGATCGCTTGCTCGGCGATCGCCCTCATCGCGTCGTCGGTGAATTCGAGCTCGACCCCGTCGAACTCGAAGAACTTCATGTACTGGCGCACGAGCGCGTTCTTCGGCTTGGTCAAGATGTCGACGAGCGCGTCCTCATCGAGGTTGTTGACGTGGGTCAGTACCGGCAACCTTCCGACGAACTCGGGGATCAAGCCGTACTTCAACAGGTCTTCGGGGAGCACCTGACCGAACAGCTCACCAAGATCCTTGTCTTCACGCGACACGATCTCTGCCCCGAAGCCGACGCCCTTTCGGCCGATCCGGCTCTCGATGATCTTGTCGAGCCCCGCGAACGCGCCGCCGCAGATGAACAGGATGTTCGTCGTGTCGATCTGGATGAACTCCTGGTGGGGATGCTTGCGGCCTCCCTGGGGCGGAACGCTCGCCGTCGTTCCTTCGAGGATCTTCAGGAGCGCTTGCTGGACCCCCTCGCCGCTCACGTCGCGCGTGATGGACGGGTTCTCGGACTTGCGGGCGATCTTGTCGATCTCATCGATGTAGATGATCCCGGTCTCGGCCTTCTTCACGTCGTAGTCGGCGGCCTGGATCAACTTCAGCAGGATGTTCTCGACGTCCTCACCGACGTACCCGGCCTCGGTGAGCGCCGTGGCATCGGCGATCGCGAACGGGACGTTGAGCAGGCGAGCCAGCGTCTGCGCGAGATACGTCTTGCCGCACCCGGTGGGCCCGAGGGTCAGGATGTTCGACTTCTGCAGCTCGACGTCCTGATCCTTCGCCCCGACCTGGATCCGCTTGTAGTGGTTGTACACGGCGACGGACAGGACCTTCTTCGCGTGCTCCTGTCCCACCACGTACTCGTCGAGGAACGAGTATATCTCCGCCGGCTTCGGGAGCTCGTCGAGCTTCAGCTCGGCGGTCTCGGAGAGCTCCTCCTCGATGATCTCGTTGCACAGATCGATGCACTCGTCGCAGATGTACACGCCGGGACCCGCGATCAGCTTCTTCACCTGCTTCTGGCTCTTCCCGCAGAACGAGCACTTCAGCAGGTCCGAGTCCCCGAACTTCGCCATCGGCTTCCTCTCCGAACGAACGACCGAGCCATCAGCCCGGTCGTGGCGCGGATATTACGCCCCGTTGGGGCTCGTTGCTGCTAACTCCGGTGTGATCCCTCGGCGCGTGATGATCTCGTCGAGGATGCCGTACTCGAGCGCCTCATCCGCGGTGAGGATGAAGTCGCGGTCCGTGTCCTTCTCGACCTTCTCGAGCGGCTGACCCGTGTGCTTCGCGATCAGGCTGTCGAGGAGCTTGCGGAGACGGATCATCTCTCGCGCCTGGATCTCGATGTCGACCGCCTGGCCCTGCGCCCCACCGTGCGGCTGGTGGAGCAGGATCCGCGCGTTCGGCAACGCGAAGCGCTTGCCCTTCGAGCCGGCGAGTGCGAGCACCGCGGCTGCGGACGCCGCGAGACCCATCACGATGGTGCTCACATCCGGCTTGATGTACTGCATCGTGTCGTAGATCGCGAGCAACGCGCTCACGTCACCACCCGGAGAGTTGATGTACAGGTTGATGTCCTTGTCCGGATCCTCGGACTCCAGGTGGAGCAGCTGCGCCATGATGAGGTTCCCGACGGCGTCGTCGATCGGTGTCCCCAGGAAGACGATCCGGTCCTTCAGCAAGCGCGAGTAGATGTCGAACGAGCGTTCCCCGCGGCTGGTCTGCTCGACCACCACCGGTACGAGGTAATCCTGTATGGGCTCCATCAGTCGGTCTCCTTCGGCTCCTCGGCTGGTTCCGCGGGCGTCGCGTTCACAGCCTCGGGGCTCTCGTCGGCGATATCGGCGTCTCGGACGAGGATGTCGAGCGCCTTCGTACGGATGATATCCCCGGCCAGCGTGACGATCTGGCCGGTCCGGTCGAGCTGTTTGGCCAGCTCCTTCGGGTCGCGGTCGTATGCCTGTGCGAGGGAGCCGATCTCGGCGCCCAGCTCGTCCGCCGTCACCTCGATCCCCTCGGACCGGGCGACGGCCTCGAGCACGAGGTCGGCCTTGATCGCGCGGACGGCATGGTCCCTGCTGTCGTCGTGGAGCCGGTCGCGGTCCCACCCCTGGATCTCGAGCATCTGATCGAGCGTGAGCCCGTACCTGCCGGCGTTCTCCTCCGCATGATGCACCCGGTGCGTGGTCTCGTCTTCGATCAAGGAGTCGGGGAGATCCACGTCCACGGTGTCCACCATGGCTTGGAGGACCCGGTCGCGGATCACGCCTTCGACCTCGCGCTCCTTCACCTCACGGACCTTCTCACGGAGGTCGGCGCGGAGCGCGTCCATCGTGTCGAACTCCGACGCCGTCTTCGCGAAGGCGTCGTCAGTATCCGGAAGCTTCAGCGCCTTGACGTCTTTCACGAGCACCTGGAACGAGGCGAGGCCCGCGAGATCCTCCCCGACCCGGTCGGCCTCGAGCGTGTCGTCGAAGCGAAGGATGTCGCCGGGCTTCGTGCCGCTCAGCTCAGCGTCCAGACGCGCCCCGAACTCCCCCGAGCCGATCGCGTAGAGGTAGTCCTCACGCGTGAGACGCTCGACCTCGGTGCCGCCCTTCGTGACCGTGATGTTCACGGTCACGAAGTCGCCGTCGAGCGCGGCACGCTCGACGGGCTCGAGCTCGGCGAACTGTCGACGCAACCGTTCGATCCACGAGTCGACCTCTTCATCGGAGACCTCCGTGGACGGCCTCGTAGCGTGGACGCCCTTGTAGTCGTCTTCGCTCAGCTCGAGGCGCGGACGGACCTCGACGATGGCGGTGAAGATGAAGGGTTTGCCGGGCTCCAGCTGTTCCACATCGACCTCGGGGTCACCGATCGGAGCAAGATCTTCGTCGCTGACCGCTGTTCGGAAATACGTTGGCACGGAAGCGTTGACGAATTCCTCGAGGACCACGTCGTGGCCGACCTGCGCGTCGATGATGGGCTTGGGCGCCTTGCCGGGACGGAACCCGGGGATCTTCACCTCACGGGCTATCGCGCGGTAGGTCTTGTCGAGATCCTTGTCGAACTGGTCGGACGGCACCTCGATCGTGAGCTTCACGGTGTGCTCCGCGGTGCGTTCGACGGTCGTCTGCATGGCCGTGACCAAGGCTACCGGAGATCCCAGGTCACGACCGTTGTGACCTGCAGGTAGGCTGCGCCGGGTGTTCGAGCACGAGCGAGCCTCAGCGATCGGATGGGCCGACCGCGCCGCCGAGATCGCGATGGGGTTATTCCGCGGCGACGGTCTCGAGGTCCGCCACAAGGCGGACATGACCCTCGTGACGCAGGCGGATACGTCGGTCGAGCGGATGCTCCGCGAACAGATCGAGGCGGCCTTCCCCGACGACGCGATCCTCGGCGAGGAGGAGGGAGGGACCCACGATCCGTCGGGACGGGTGTGGATCGTGGACCCGATCGACGGGACCGCGAACTTCGCCCGCGGCGTGCAGGTGTGGGCGACGCTGATCGCGCTGCAGATCGACGGCCAGGGCGTCCTCGGTGTCGTCAACGCCCCCGCGCTGGGTGAGCGGTACGTCGCGGTCCGAGGCGAGGGTGCGACGTTGAACGGCACCCCGATCCGCGTGAGCGACGTCGCCGAGGTCGGGGACGCTCACATGCTGTTCCAGGAGCTCGATACCCTGCTCGCGGGGCCCTATTCCGCTGCGACGCAAGCCTTGATCGCCGACTGCTGGCGTCCGCGCGGGTTCGGCGACTTCTGGGCGCACATGCTTGTGGCGCGAGGCTCGGCCGAAGCGATGCTGGAGCCCCGGCTGGCAACATGGGACCTGGCAGCGCCCCAGGTCGTGGTCGAGGAGGCGGGCGGCCGGTGCACGACCTTCGAGGGCGGACCGCTCGGGCATGAGCGGAGCATGCTCGCGACCAACGGGCTCCTGCATGACGCGCTTTTGGCGCGGCTCGCTGGCCCGTGACCTCAGAGCCGGAACCACTCGCCCGCATCGGCCGGGACGTTCGCCAGCACGGCGTTCGCTGCCGCGACGTCCTGCACGCCGACCCCAGTGAGGTCGATCACCGTCAGCTGATCGCCGTCCGTCCGCCCGGGCTCCGTCCCCGCGCAGATCCTCCCGAGCTCGACCGCGCGATCCGCCAGCTCGGGTGCGTGTTGCAGCTCGCCCAGCCGGAGGCTCTGCTCGAGCGCGTCGACCACGACCAGGTCGGCAGCTCGGAGCAGCTCGGGATCGAGCTCCTGCTTGCCCGTCCCGTCCGACCCCACGGCCGTCACGTGGGCGCCCGGATGCACGTGGTCGGCCATGAGGATCGGCTCCCGCGAGGCCGTACAGGTGATGACGACGTCGGCGGCGCGCGCAGCCTCCGCGACGGTGGCGGTCACGATGCCGCCGACGTCGGAGGCCGCGCGCGCCGCCCGCTCGGGGTCGCGGCCCCAAACCCGGATCTCGCGCACCTCTGGCCGGATGACCCGGAGCGCTTCGACCTGCTTTCGCGCTTGGACGCCGGTGCCGATCACGGCCACGACGTCCACGCGCTCCGGCGCCAACCATCGTGCCGCGACCCCGCCGGCCGCCCCGGTCCGCTGGTCCGTCACGAACCCACCGTCAAGCAAGAACGCGACGGGTGCGCCGGTCCTCCCGTCGAAGACCATCACCAGCCCGTCGAGCGCCGGCGGGTCGACGCCGGAGAAACCGCTCGACACCTTCACCGCGTAGGCCGAAGCGCCGTGCAGATGCCCCGCCTTGACGTGGATCTCGCCCCGGGCCTCGGGAACGTTGAGATGGATCACGTCCGGGAGCTCGGCCGAGCCGCCGGAGTACGCGACGAACGAGGCCTCGACCGCATCGATGCAGGCCGGCATCGGGAGCGCGGCACGGACGTCGTCTTCCCGCAGGATCCGAACGCTGGGCGTCATCGCTGCAGGAGCCTCGCGCGCCGCGAGCCCTCGGGTCAACCCGGCCGGACTTGGCGGCCCTGACCGGTCGCGCTAGCGTCACCCCATGACGCACATCGACGCCTTCGAGATGGAGCGCTACCAGTCGCTCTACTGGCACCTCGTCGACTACGACCTTTCGGAATCCGGCGTCACGCCGCTGACGATCCGTGAGCTGTTGGGGCCGGATGCCGACCCCGAGTTCTTCCTCCAGCAGGCCCTCGGCTATCCGTTGTCCGAAGGGTCGTACGAGACCCGCGCGAACATCGCCCAGTGGTACCCGGGATGCGCGCCGGAGAACGTCACGCTCATGAACGGCGGATCCGAGGCCAACCTGCTCTCGCTCTGGTCCCTCCTGGGACCCCGCGACCGGCTCGCCTTCATGCTCCCCAACTACTGCCAGGGTCTCGGGCTCGGTCCGTTCTTCGGCGATGGCGTCGACACCTTCAAGCTGAAGCTCCGCGGCGGGCGGTGGTCACTGGACGTCGAGGGCCTCGACCGGGCCGTCGGTAAGCGAACGTCCGTGATCATGGTGTGTAACCCGAACAACCCGACCGGGGCTGTCCTCACCGAGGGCGAGATGCAGGCCGTGATCGACGTCGCCGCCCGGGCGGGCGCCTGGATCGTCGCCGACGAGATCTACCGCGGCGCCGAGCTGGAGACCGACGTCGCCTCGCCGACGTTCTGGGGACGCTACGACAAGGTGGTCGTCACGTCGGGGTTGTCGAAGGCCTTCGCGATGCCGGGGCTGCGCGTCGGGTGGGCCGTGGCGCCCGAGGATACGATCGCGAAGATCTGGGCACGCCACGACTACACGACGCTCACCCCGGGGATCGTGGGCGACCGGCTGGCCGGGGTCACGATGCGGCCCGACGTCCGCGAGACCGTTCTCGCTCGGACGCGGTCGATCGTGCGTGCGAACGTCCCCCGGCTCGAGGCATGGGTCGAGGCCCATCCTTACTTCCGCTACGTGCGACCCGTCGCGGGCGCGATCGCGTACGTCGGCTACGACCTCCCGGTCCGATCGTCGGCACTCGTGGAGCGGATCCGAACCGAGCAGAGCGTGCTGCTCGTGCCCGGCGCGATGTTCGGTTTCAAGAAGGGGATCCGCTTCGGCTTCGGCTACGACATCGAGCGGACGATGAAGGCCCTGACGCTCGTGGACGAGGTGCTTGCGGAAGTCTCCCTTGTTCGAGGCTGACACTCGCAGACCGTGATCGCCGCCAGCTTCACGGGCTCTCGGGCCGGTGCTCCTGTATCAGCGGGGTCAGGAGGTCGTCGAGCGGGCCGATCCCCAGATCGTGGATCTCG
>Ga0066656_10000945_pt1 | contig 12271 bp, 7 predicted proteins | sample GraSoiAngelo_105_FD_71411 | JGI IMG/M metagenome (GOLD analysis project Ga0066656, IMG submission 71411) | Grasslands soil microbial communities from the Angelo Coastal Reserve, California, USA - 14_0903_05_40cm | ecosystem: Environmental > Terrestrial > Soil > Grasslands | place: USA... | reverse complement strand
GCTTTTCCCGGAAGCATCATCCCCACGGCGCGTTTCGATCTGGCCGCGAAGGCGATTCAGGACAAGTTCGTGCCCTTGTCCAACCTGCCCAACAACTTCTACGAAGTCCGCGCTCCGGATCCGATCCAGACCGACGAGGGAACCTTCAAGCTCGATCACCAGATCTCGGCCACTCAATCCCTCGCGTTGAGCTATTTCTATCAGACTGGCACCGACACGCAACCGCTGTCTGGCACCGCCCAATCGCAATCCGGCGGCGGCAACATCCCGTGGGTCGACCGGGATTTCAAGTGGAATCAGCACAACATCAATCTCGCACACACCTGGACGCTGAGCCCGACGACGATCAATCAGCTTCGCGGGACCTATGTGCGCCAGTTCGGCGCGCGCGTGAACAGGCCCACGACGTCGCTCGGCGATCTCAACTCGAAGTTCACCATTCAAGGCGACCCCACGCTGCCGCGACTCACCGTCACCGGCTTCTTCACCGGCCAGACCTCCATCGCAGGGCCGGACGCCGGCAGCAACTACGTCGGACTGAAGGACGCCATCAGCATCAGCAGGGGCAGGCACTCGTTCAAGGTGGGCGGCGATTTCTCGTACGAGAAGATCATCCACGACACGCTGCTCGACAACTACGGCGTTTTCACGTTCAACGGCAGCAAGACCGGCAACGCCTACGCGGACTTTCTTCTGGGCGTCCCCAGCACGATGACGCAGGACGCTCCCGTGCGAAAGACCGACAACGGGGCGTACATCAGCGCGTTCGCGCAGGACGACTTCCGGATCCATTCGCGAGTGACGCTGAACCTTGGCGTTCGGTACGACCTCCAGTTCCCGTTCACCGATCCTCAGGATCGCAAGCTCGCCTTTGTGCCGGGACAGAAGTCGACCGTCACGCCGAGCGCTCCGGTGGGCCTCCTGTTCCCTGGTGACACCGGCGTGAGCCGCGGGATCGTCGAGACGGACGTCAACAACATCGCCCCTCGTGTCGGGTTCGCGTGGGATCCGAAGGGCGATGGCCGCACCGCGGTGCGCGCGGCGTTCGGCATGTTCTACGGCAGCATCACGGGCAACGAGTGGAACACGACCGCCGACAACCAGCCCTTCACCGTTCGACAGTCGTTCCCCACGGTCTTCACGCTCGCCGATCCATATCGCAATCTGCCCGGGGGAGTCGGACCGTTCCCGTTCAGCTATAGCCCCGGGACGCCTCGGTTCACGTTGCCGGCCCAGGTGTTCGGGCCGTCCCTCGACTTCGTGTGGCCGGTCTCGTACCAGACCAACGTCACGGTCGAGAGAGAGATTGGCCGCAGCTTCAGCGTGAGCGCCTCGTACGTCGTGTCGAACGCCCGGCATCTCGCGTCGGGCGTCGACAACAACTATCCCGTCTTCGGGCCGGGGGCGACTGCGGCGAACGTCAACGCGAGACGCCCATATCTGCCCGGCACGATCGGCGCCGCGACCGTGCTTTCGTCCATCTTCGGCAGCGACTACAAGGGCCTCCAGTTGAGCGCCGAGCGCCGCGGCTCTCACCTGTCCGCCAAGGCTTACTACTCCTTCGGCCGGGGCTACGACGATGTCGATTTCCAGGGCGGCGGCCTGCCGGGAGTCCAGAGCGCGGCGCGGCTCGCCGATGAACGAGCCCGGACGTCGGCCGATTGCAGGCACATGTTCTCCCTCTCGGGCGTATGGAAGGTCGACTACTTCAAGGACTCGGCGTCGCCGTTCAGTGTGCTTGCGCGCGACTGGACGGTCTCGGCGATCGTCATCCTGCAGAGCGGGACCCCCCTCACCATCGCCTCGGGCCAGGATCGCAACCTCGACGGCGTCACGAACGATCGCGCCGATCTGGTCGGTGACCCCAGCGTCGACCACAGTCAATCCCGTGATGTCCTGATCGAAGGCTGGTTCAACGTCGCCGCATTCGCCCAGCCGGCGCTTGGAACGAACGGCAACACCGGGCGCAACATCATCGATGGCCCCGGGTATCGCAACGCGGACCTGGGCCTCTTCCGCGATGTCCGTCTCAAGGGACGCGCCATGTTTCAGTTCCGTCTCGAGGCGACGAACGTCCTCAACACCGTGAACCTGAGCAATCCAGGGCTGAACCTCGCGGCCCCTGCGACATTCGGGAAGATCCGGAGCGCGAAGAACATGCGCCAGATTCAACTGGGCGCCCGCGTTTCGTTCTAGTTGGGTCGCGTAGGTCGAGTAGGTCGCGTGGGTCGGGTAGGTCCGGTAGGTCGGGTGGGTCGAGTGGGTCGCGTGGGTCGGGGAGGTCGAGTGGGTCGCGTGGGTCGGGTAGGTCGCGTTGGTCGGGTGGGTCAGGTGACGGTGCAGGCGGTGTTCGAGGCAGAACGCAGAGCTCGCAGGGTATGATTCCCGGCAGAATTCTGTGCGGTGTCGGCGGACTCTGCGTTCGAACGTATGCCGGCTGACCTTTTTCGTCTCGACGGCGCCGTCGCGCTCGTGACCGGCGCCTCGGCCGGCCTCGGCGCGGCCATGGCCGTGGCGCTGGCCGAAGCCGGAGCCGACGTCGCCGTGCACGGCAATACGCGATCGCCCTCGGCAACGTGTGCGCGCGTCGAACGGATCGGCCGCCGGGCCGTGGCCGTTGCCGGCGACCTGGGCGACCGCGCCGTGTCGGGGCGTCTCGTGAACGACGTCATCTCCGGCCTGGGGACGCTCGATATCCTCGTCAACAACGCCGGCACGATCCGGCGGGCGCCGGCCGAAACATTCAGCGACGAGGATTGGGATCGCGTCATCGAGGTCGATCTGACGAGCGCCTTCCGGCTGGCGCGCGCCGCCGGCGCACATATGCTCGCATCCGGGCGAGGGGGGCGCATTGTCAACATCGCGTCGGTGCTATCGTTTCAGGGCGGCGTCACGGTGCCGGCCTACGCTGCCGCCAAGGGTGGGCTGGCGCAGTTGACGAAAGCGCTCGCGAACGAATGGGCCGTGAAGGGGATCAACGTCAACGCCGTCGCTCCAGGCTACATCGAAACCGACGTCACGACCGCCCTCCGCGCGGATCCAGTGCGCCATCGCCAGATCCTGGATCGCATTCCCGCCGGCCGCTGGGGTCAGCCGGACGACGTCGCCGGCGCGGTGGTGTTTCTTGCGTCACCGGCCGCGCGCTACGTGCACGGTCATGTCCTGGCCGTCGACGGCGGCTGGCTGGGCCGGTGACGACGATGCCCTTGGACGTGCCCGCCAAAGACGGTCGGCGCTGGGACCTCGTCGCGCTCGGCGAAGTAATGCTGCGCTTCGATCCGGGCGAGACGCGCATGCACACGGCGCGCACTTTCCAGGTTTGGGAAGGCGGCGGCGAGTACAACGTCGCGCGGGGGCTCAAGCGCTGCTTCGGCCTCGATACGGCGCTCGTGTCGGCGCTGGCCGACAACCCGGTCGGCCGGCTCGTGCAGGACCTCATCTTTCAGGGCGGCGTCGATCAGTCACACGTGGTCTGGAGAAAGTACGACGGCGTCGGCCGTGAGTGCCGGAACGGGCTGAACTTCGTCGAGCGCGGCTTCGGCATTCGCGCCGGCGTCGGCTGCTCGGACCGGGGCCACACCGCGGTCTCGCAGCTCGGCCCTGGCGACGTCGATTGGGCCGGCATCTTCGACCGCGAGGGCGCGCGCTGGCTGCACACCGGCGGCATCTTCTGCGCGCTCTCCGACACGACGCCGGAGGTGGCGCGTGAAGCCATGGAGGCGGCGAGGCGTCACGGCGCATCCGTGTCGTTCGATCTCAACTATCGTGAATCGCTGTGGCGCGCGTTCGGTGGCCACGCGCGCGCGATTGCGGTCAACCGGAGTCTCGTGCCGCTCGTCGACGTGCTGATCGGCAACGAGGAAGATTTTTCCGCTGCGCTGGGATTCCAGGTGACGGGGGTCTCGAGTCAGTACGCCGATCTCGACCTCGATCGGTTCAAGGGGATGATCCGCCAGGTCGTGCGTGAATTTCCCCACCTGCGAGTCGTGGCGACGACGCTGCGTCATGCGAAGAGCGCGACGGTGAATGACTGGTCGGCGATCTGCTGGGCGGGCGGCGACCTCTTCGACGCGACGCCTCGGCCGAACCTCGAGATCCTCGACCGGATCGGCGGCGGCGATTCGTTCGCGTCGGGGCTCATCTACGGCCTGATGACCGGCCGCGGTCCGCAGTGGGCCGTCGAATGCGGCGCCGCGCATGGCGCGCTGGCGATGACGACGCCCGGAGACACCAGCATGGCGACGCTCGCCGACGTCGAACGGGTGATGCAGGGCGGCACGGCGCGGGTCTTGCGATGACGCGCGCAACCGTTGTCCAGCGGATCGTCGAGATCGGGATCCTGCCGGTCGTTCGCGCGGCGTCAGGCGCCGAGGCGATGGCCGTGGCCGACGCCATCGGCGACGGCGGCATCCGTGCGCTCGAAATCACGACGACGGTGCCCGGCGCGTCCCGCGTGATTGCCGAAGCGGTTGCGCGTTACGGCGACCGCTTTCTGATCGGCGCGGGCACCGTCCTGGACGCCGATCAGGCGCGGACGTGCATCGAGGCGGGCGCCCGCTTCATCGTCTCGCCGATCGTCGACGAGGAGACGATCGCATGGTGCCGCCGCGCGGAGGTCGCGGTGCTGCCGGGAGCGTTGACGCCGACCGAGGTCGTCCGGGCCTGGCGCGCCGGCGCCGACTTCGTGAAGGTCTTTCCCTGCAGCGCCGTGGGCGGCGCGGGCTACGTGAAAGCCCTCAAAGCGCCGCTGCCCGGGATTCCGCTTGTGCCGACCGGCGGTGTCACGCTCGAGACCATCGGCGCGTTCTTCGCCGCGGGTGCGAGCGCCGTCGGCGTCGGCGGCGATTTGTGCGACCTGCAGGCGCTTCGCCGCGGGCAGCCGGAGAAGCTGGCGGCTGCGGCGCGCGCGTATGTGGGCGCCGTGCAGGCGGCGAAGGCGGCCGTTGCGGCAACTGGTCAAGCCACATGAGCCTGTTCCGCCTCGTCACGTGGCTCGACCAGTTTTCAAAACCGTAGGGCGAGGCTTTCCGCCTTCGCTGAAGCTACGGCGGACCGCCGAAGCCTTGGCGGAGGCTGGTCAGCCTCGCCGAACGGCGACGCTAAAAGGGTCGCCCTACACGCTTTGCAACCGGTGGTAGACTGCGCAGCGGGATCGGCGAGCGTCAGCGCCGCCGAAAGGTGAGTCTTGAAAGCGGGCTCCTGAGCCTTGGAGAGTTGAGCGGAGCGTTTGAGAGTTGAGCGTTGAGAGTTGAGGTTGAGAGTCGAAGATGGCGTTCGCCCCTCTTGATCTGTCGGGCCGCACGGCGGTCGTCATCGGCGGCACGACCGGGATCGGCCGCGCGCTCACTCAGGGGCTGGCGCAGGCTGGCGCCGACGTGGTGCCGACATCGCGCAGGCGGGCGATGGTCGACGAGGCGGCCACGCTGGTCGAGGCCGCCGGCCGCCGGACGCTGCGCATCGTGACCGACGTCGGAGACGAGGCGTCGATTGCGTCGCTGCTGACCGCGGCGATCGACGAGCTCGGCAAGGTGGACATTCTCGTCAACTGTGCCGGACGCACGAAACGGACGCCGACGCTCGATCTGCCGGACGAGGAGTTGCGCGACATCATGGAGACGAACCTGACGGGGACGCTGCGCGCCTGTCGCGTTTTCGGCCGGCATATGATCGAACGGGGCTCCGGCCGCATCATCAATATCGCGTCGCTGACGTCGTTTGTCGGCATGATGGAGGTCGCCGCCTACTCGGCCAGCAAGGCGGCGGTCGCCTCGCTCACCAAATCGCTCGCCATCGAGTGGTCGCGGTTCGGTGTGCTCGTCAACGCGATCGCCCCCGGCGTGTTCCGCACGTCGCTCAACCAGGCACTGCTCGACACGACGCCGCGAGGCAGGGAGCTGCTCATGCGTACGCCGATGCGACGGTTCGGTTGCGTCGAGGAGCTCGCGGGCGCGGCGGTGTTCCTCGCGTCGGACGCCGCCAGCTTCGTCACCGGCCACGTACTCGTCGTCGACGGCGGCTTCCTGGCGAGCGGGGTGAACTCGTGACGGCGCTCCCGGTGCGGCCGCTTGATCCCGCGGGTACGGTCGCGGCGCCCGGGGCCCGGCTCGGCGCGATCGGCCGCGTCGGGAATGTCCGCTGGACGATTTGCGGGCTGCTGTTTGCCGCCTCGACCATCAACTACATCGATCGTCAGGTGCTCGGCATCCTCGCCCCGGATCTGCAGCGGCTCATCGGCTGGAACGAGCTGCAGTACGGCTACATCGTCAGCGCCTTTCAGGCCGCCTACGCGATCGGATTCATGTTCGCGGGACGGCTCATGGATCGCCTGGGTACGCGGCGCGGCTATGCGATCGCCGTGGGCCTGTGGAGCTTCGCCGCGATGTCGGCGGGCCTGGCGACCAGTGCGCTGACGTTTGCCGTGGCGCGCTTCGCGCTCGGGCTGGGCGAGTCCGGCAATTTTCCCGCGGCGATCAAGACGACCGCGGAGTGGTTCCCGAAGCGGGAGCGCGCGTTCGCCACGGGCATCTTCAACTCCGGCACGAACATCGGCGCGGTCATCGCGCCGCTCACCGTGCCGTGGATCGCGCTGACGCTCGGATGGCGCTGGGCGTTCGTGCTGACCGGCGCCATCGGATTCATCTGGGTGGCGGTCTGGCTGAAGACGTATGCACCCGCCGCGCGCCATCCGAAGCTCTCGGAGCGCGAGCGGCAGCACATCCTGAGCGACCGTGAGCCGCCGGAGTCGCCGGTGACGTGGCGGCCGTTGTTCGGCTACCGGCAGACGTGGGCGGTCATGGTCGGCAAGTTCATGACCGATCCGATCTGGTGGTTCTACCTCTTCTGGCTTCCGAAGTTCCTCCACGACAACTACGGTCTGACGCTGGCGACGGTCGGCCTGCCGCTCGTCACGATCTACGTGCTGTCGGATGTCGGCAGCATCTTCGGCGGCTGGCTGTCGTCGCGTCTCATCACGAGCGGATGGAGCGTCAACGCGGCGCGAAAAACGGCGATGCTCACGTGCGCGCTGCTCGTCACGCCGATCGCGCTCGTCTCCAGGGCGCGCTCGCTCCGGGAGGCGGTCGCGCTCATCGGCCTTGCGGCCGCGGCGCACCAGGGATGGTCGGCGAACATGTTCACGCTGGCGTCCGACATGTTTCCACGCGGCGCGATCGGGTCCGTCGTCGGCATCGCCGGCATGTCGGGCGCGATCGGCGGCATGTTGATCGCCACGGCGATCGGTCTGCTGCTGCAGCTCACCGGCAGCTACTTCTCTGTCTTCCTCATGGCGGCGTCGAGCTACCTCTTCGCGCTGCTGTTCATTCACCTTCTCGCGCCCGCGCTGGCGCAGGCGGATCTTGCAAAACCGGTAGCGGCCGGCTTCAACCGGCCCGCAGGTCCGCCTGAAGGCGGCGGACGCTCCCAATAATTCACGTAGGGCCATCATGCTCAGCGACACCCTGTATCGCGTGCCTCGACAGCGCGGACTCTCGATGATTCAGAGCCGGGGACCGGCGCATGCGCGTGAGCTGACCAGCCGGCGTCTCGTGCTCGACGGTGGACAATCCGCCCGCTTCGACGAGGCGAACGAGGAGACGGTGTTGGTCCTGCAGGAGGGCGCCGGCGAGCTCGCGGCCGGCGGGAAGGGCTGGAACGTCTCGCGAACGGGCGTCTTCTCCGAGCGCGCCACGGCCGTCTATCTGCCGGCGGGCGCCGCTCTCAGCGTGACGGCGACCAGCCGGATGGAGGCCATTCTGATCTCGACGCCGGCGCCGGCTCGCGGCGGCGCCGAGCCAGTGCTCGTGGGGCCCGAAGACGTTCGCGTCAACGTGCGAGGCAGAGATCACTACACGCGCGAAGTGCACGACCTGTTCGTTGACGATCCCTACGCCGCCCGGCTCATGGTGGGTGAGACGTTCAATCCGCCCGGAAACTGGAGCAGCTATCCGCCGCACAAGCACGACGGCGCTGACGGCGAGCCGCGGCTCGAAGAGGTCTATCATTTCCGGATTGCGCCGGCGCACGGGTTCGCCCACCAGTCCCTCTACACCGCGGCGGGCGAGTGCGTGACGCACCAGGTCAGGGACGGCGACGCGGTGCTGCTGCCGTACGGCTATCACCCTGTGTCGGCGCCGCCCGGGTACCGCGTGTACTACTTGTGGGCGCTGGCTGGCGAACAACGGCATCTCGTTCCGTACGAGGACCCGCAACACCGCTGGATTCACGACGCCGCGAACGTAGAGCATGTTGCGACGTCAACGGCGGCCGCTCGTCGTGCCGGCCTTTAGGGCGCGTGAAAAAACATCGGTAGTGTCCGCCTTTGGCGGACTCTGTCGGGTCCGGCTGCCTGCCGGCGAGCTCCCGATGCGACGAGCAATCTCGCGACGTTCTCCTGGACTCCGGACCCCAGTGACGTGGAGGTGAGCATGCGACCGATTTCGCGGCGTGAGTTCGTAGCGGGTGTCGGCGCGACGGCGGCTCTGGCGGCGTTGCCGCTTCGGAGCCCCTCAATGAGCTTCAACGTGTCCGTGCTGTCGGATGAGATTTCGCAGGATCTCGGGCGGGCGCTCGAGGTCGCATCGAAAGAGTTCGGCCTCGGTTACGTGGACCTGCGCGAGGTGAACAAGAAGAACATCATGAACTGGGACGCGAAGGACGTGGCGGAAGCCCGCCGGCTTCTCGATCGCTTCCAGGTGCGGGTCGCGTGCATCGCGTCGCCGATCTTCAAGGTGGACTGGCCCGGCGCGCCGCGCTCGAAGTTCAGCCCCAAAAACGCCGAGTTCGGCGCCGCTTTCACCTACCAACAGCAGGACGAGCTCATCGAGCGCGCGTTCGACCTGGCGCGGACGTTCAACACGGATCGCATTCGCATCTTCGACTTCTGGCGGCTGGAGGATCCGGCGCCGCACCGCCGCGCCATCGACGCGAGAGTGCGCGAGGCGGCCGTCAAGGCGGGCAAACGCGGCCTGACCCTCGTCGTCGAGAACGAAATGGCCTGCAACACCGCGACGGGAGCGGAAGCGGCGCGGCTGCTGGCTGCCGTCACCGAGCCGTCACTGATGCTCAACTGGGATCCGGGCAACGCGGCCGAGCGCGACGAGGTCCCCTACCCCGACGGCTACGCGCGGCTGCCGAAGGGCCGCATCGGACACGTGCACTGCAAGGACGCCGTGCGCGGGGCGGACGGCAAGTGGGAATGGGCCGCGATGGGTCGCGGCGTCATCGACTGGGCCGGACAGTTCCGCGCGCTCAAGCAGGACGGCTACCGCCACGCCGTCACGCTCGAGACGCACTGGAGAGGCGCGGGCACGCCGGAGGAATCGAGCCGCCAGAGCTTTGCCGGGATGAAGGAGCTGCTGCTCAGGGCTGGCGCTTACGCGCCCTGACATGGCTGATGGCTAAGGGCTAAGGGCTGATGGTTGATGATTAAGCGCGCTGCAATCGTCGTCGCGTGATGGCGGTCGGCGTGTCGGATGGAGCGCGAAGGCTTCAGCCGAGCGATCCCGGCTGCGAGCTCGACTGAGGCCGGTTTGCTCCCGTGAGTCACGTCACACCTAACGAGGCCCACCGTCCGCGTCGTACGTCTCTGGCCCGAGCGCTTGAAGAAGCCGGTGTTCTTTGAAAGAGCGGAAGGAGAGGCTGGGTCAGATGGGGCTCTTCACTAGTAACGAAGATTCGCGGACCGACCACTCGTCGTCACTCGGCGGTTTGAGGCGAAGCTTCGTTACTCGTACGGAACACTGCGTGTGTGCGCTCGCGCTGTGCGCGCTGACGGCTTCGGCGCCGGCGGCGCAGGAGTTTCGCGGCGCCATCACGGGACGGATCAACGATCGGTCCGGCGGACGGCTGCCGGGCGTCACGGTCACGGCCACCAACGTGGCGACCAATGTCGGCTTCACGACGGTCACGAACACCGAAGGCGCCTACACGATCCCCTATCTGACGCCAGGGAGCTACACCATGAAGGTGGAGCTCTCCGGTTTCAAGAAGATCGTGCGGGAACATGTGGACGTCCGGATCGGCGATCGCCTCGCGATCGATTTCAACCTGGAGCTGGGCCAGATCGAAGAGACGGTGCTGGTGACCGCCCAGTCGCCGCTGCTCGAGATGGCGTCGGCATCGGCGGGCCAGGTCATCGACGAAAAGCGCATCGCGCTGATGCCGCTGTCCGACGGCAACCCGTTCGTGCTGTCGAGGCTCGTGCCGGGCGTCGCGTACACGGGCGATCTGAAGTTCTCGCGGCCGTTCGACAACGGCGGCACGTCCGCGATCAATGCCGACGGATCGACCGGCGGCAACGAATTCACCCTGGACGGATCGCCCAACATGGCCAGCGGACGACGCGTCGCGTTCGTGCCGCCTGCGGGCGCGGTGCAGGAGTTCAAGGTCGGGACGGCGAGCTTCGACGCCTCCGACGGCCACACGGCGGGCGCCGTCGTCAACGTCACGCTGAAGAGCGGCACCAATGCGCTGAAGGGTGAGAGCTACTACTACAAGCGCTCCGACAAGCTGTCGGCGACCGATTTCTTCGTCAACAGGAGTGGCGGGACCAAGCCGCCGCTCGGCTACGACCGGTACGGCGGACTCGGCGGCGGTCCGGTGCGGCTGCCTGGTCTGTACAACGGTCGCGACCGTACGTTCTTCTTCGGCGCGGTCGAATGGCTCTACGATGAGTTCCCGGAGCCCGGGCCGCGGACGGTGCCGACCGAGGCGATGCGCACCGGCGACTTCTCGGCGCTGCTGGCGCAGGGCATCACGATTTACGATCCCGCGACCGCTCAGCTCGCGAACGGCCGAGTCGTCCGATCGCCGTTCCCCGGCAACATCATTCCGTCCATCCGCATCAACCCGATCGCGGCCGCCGTGCTGAAGTTCTATCCGCTGGCGAACCAGGCCGGTGACGCGCAGGGACGGAACAATTACTTCTCCACCAACCCGCGGACCGACGATTTCTACTCCGTGTCGACGAGGGTCGATCACCGCGTCACCGACAAGCAGCAGCTGTTCGTGCGCTACACGCGCAACCACCGGGTGGAATCGCGCAACGCGTTTTTCGGTACGGTCAACGGCGTGGTCCCGACAGGCAACTTTCTGTTCCGCATCAACGATGGGATCACCGCCGACCACGTCTACACGATGACGTCGAGCTCGCTCGTCGACGTCCGCGCGGGATGGCAGCGCTTCCAGGAGCCGAACGTCCGACAGCACGAGGGGCAGTTCGATCCGGCGACGCTCGGGTTCCCGGCCAGCGTCACGTCGCTGTTCGGCGGCGCGAGATATTTTCCCCACGTCGACTTCGACCAGTTCACGGATCTGGGCGACCAGCTCGGCGCGAGGACGACCCACAGCATCTATTCCTTCCAGCCGACCTACACCAGAATCGCCGGCGCCCATTCGGTGCGGGCGGGGTACGATCTGCGGCTCTATAGAGAGCTCGGTCAGGAACTGGCCGCTCAGGCCGGCGAGTACGTGATGCGCAACGCCAACGCCTTCACACGCGCGCAGGACAACTCGGCGGCTTCGTTCGGTCAGGACATGGCGACGTTCATGCTCGGGCTGCCGACGAGCGGCACGATCGACCGGAACGGCACGCGGCTGAACCGCACCTGGTATTCCAGCCTGTTCGTGCAGGACGATTGGAAACTGTCGAACCGCCTCACGCTCAACCTCGGCGTGCGGTACGAATACGAAGGCGCGACGACGGATGCAGACAACCGGAACGTGCGCGGGTTCGATCCGACGGCGGTCTCGACGATTGCGGCGGCGGCTCGCGCCGCCTATGCGGCCAATCCGATTCCGGAGCTGGCGCCTTCGGCGTTCACGGCGCTCGGCGGTTTGCAGTTCGCGTCCGCCAGCAACCCCGGCTTCTGGAATCCCGACAAGAACAACGTCGAGCCGCGCGCCGGCCTCGCATATCAACTGAACGACTCGACCGTCGTCCGCGGCGGCGTGGGCCTGTACACCGTGCCGTTCGTCATCGCGGGCAACTTCCAGCCCGGCTTTTCGCAGACGACCACGCTGGTGCCGACGCTGGACAACGGCCTGACCTTCCGAGGGACGCTTTCTAGTCCGTTCCCCGACGGCGCGCAGGACCCCTCGGGCTCGTCGCGCGGCGCCGATACGTTTCTCGGCCAGGATCTGAACAACGCCAACGGCACGCGGTTCGTGCCGCTCGACTATCGCAACGCGCAGAACATGCGCTACATGCTCAGCGTGCAGCGTGAGCTGGTGGGTCAGTGGCTGGTCGAAGCGGGCTACGCCGGCAGCCGCGGCT
>Ga0066656_10000944_pt1 | contig 12272 bp, 10 predicted proteins | sample GraSoiAngelo_105_FD_71411 | JGI IMG/M metagenome (GOLD analysis project Ga0066656, IMG submission 71411) | Grasslands soil microbial communities from the Angelo Coastal Reserve, California, USA - 14_0903_05_40cm | ecosystem: Environmental > Terrestrial > Soil > Grasslands | place: USA... | reverse complement strand
CTCATAGCTTTGATTCGTTTCACCTTGTCGGTAACGCGAACTTGTAAAAAGCAAGAGAAATAACCCGTCAAGAGGAATCTCGGAAGGACGCGCCCAAATTCGGATGAGGCCGCGTCCCAGAGCCGGAGTTTCGGAGTTGTAAGGCAACGTCCATTACACACCGTAAGGGAGAAAGTAAGGACAAGGATCAAAGCCGCCGCAATACAACCCAAGACGGTAACCTTCCCAGGTTCATGATGAGCAGGGCATCGAAGGCGTCTTGGACCGGCATGCTTAATTCAGTGATGATCCTGGTTTTCCTGACTGTGGCTCCCTCGTGGCTTCGCAAATTTCCCGAAAAAAACAAACTTTCTGATTGAGGTTTTCCCTTTTCGAGGCCTCTTAATAGTAGGGGGTTCGATTGCTTCAAAGAGCCTCGATCGCTGTTTGCAGTGTGGGAAGGTCAACGGCGCACCCGTGTCGGACGCCATGGAAGTGCTGGAGGGAACCTCCGGGTGGCCGGTCCCCTAAAGAGAAATGGCAAATCACAAAGATTCTCCGTGAGGATTTCCTCTCTCGAGGGCCTCTCAGTATATAGGGGGGAGTTCACGTTGATATTCCCCGTAGGCCCGGTCAAGCCGTTTCATCCGCAGTTTCGGGGGGAGCGTTTGGAAGTTGCTTCGATGGCTGCAGGAGGGTCAAAGATTCCAGGAGTGGTCCAAAAACGAGGATCAAAAACGATGGGAGCCCGGGCACGCTCCGGTGTCGGTCGCGATTTGCCTTTTACATTTTTTGTTTCCGAGATCCTCGACGGTCTAGAGCGGGAAGGATCCTAATGAGATTCAAAGGCCTTTTCTCGCGCGGAAAGGTGACGGGTGCGTGAGAGACACGCGTAACCATCCCCGTCACCGTTAACGTCACCCAGGGGCGAGGCGAAATTGTTGGGAGCATAGAGGTTGAACATGGCGCGACGCGCAGTTTGGACGCGGGTAATGCACCGAAGTGGTCTGGAGCGACCCCACTTCGTTGCCACGGAAAGCATGGCGGTCGCTCCAGCCCACGAAAGGGAAGCAGGCAGCAAGAGGCGGCGTGTTGTGACACGCGGAGCAGCGAGAATCCAGTCGGAGCCAGTGAAGAGGGTAAGAATTGCTCACTACATTTTTTGCTTTTCGAATTTCTTCACGCCATGAAGCAGGTAGCTGTCAGAAAAGGAGAGGTATGAGCGACATGACGAATGCAAAAGTCACGGATAAAAAAAGACTAAATCGGGCGGTAGCGACCCCACTTTTTGGCGGTCCATCCGCCCAAAAGTTTCGTGGGGTCGCTACCGCCCCGTCACGCAGGAAGCGTGACCGTGTAATGGCCTCGTGCAGGAGTCGGAGAATGCAGGTTGTAATGCGGGATGTAATGGATCGCGAATAACGAAAGGAGTTCGGACACATGGCACTACTCAAAGCACCGTCAAAGCAACCGAAGACTACAACCCTGCAGGTCCGCCTGGAGGAAGAAGTCAGACTTAACCTGGACAGATATGCAGAATTCATTGATGCGAACCCGTCCTACGTCGTCAGCGAGGCCCTCAAGCAGTTGTTCAAGAAGGACGATGAGTTCAAGCGCTGGGCAGGCCAGCACACCGAAGACCGAAGCCAAAAGCAAATCCAAGGAGAACCTCTTTCAAAGACCGAGTAATAAATATGAAATCCCGTCCAACACAATTCGGTGAGCGCGAGAATACAGCGTCCTCAAGACAGCATGCCTCGCGTCTTGCAGTACATTCGCCGTTGCAAGAATCATTGCGAGCTATTGAAGGACCTCGGGACCTGGTCGAAGCAAGACCCTTGGCACCGGATGATTTGGAAGTCTTTGAGGTAACGGGCGCCGACACGACGAACGAAACCACAGGCGAGAGAAGGGAAGGAGTGGCTGCTTCCGGTAGGCTTGTGGCTGCAGAGGCAGCGCATGGCAACAAGGACGCGCCATCTGTCGTTGGTCATGGTGCGAGTAGGAGAGCCCCACACGTCCAAAGCAATATCGAGTTTGAACCCTTGCTAGATGTGGCCGAGGCGGCCAGGCTCTTGCGGATCCATCCGAAGACACTCCGAGTCAAAGCAAGGCACGGCATCATCCCCGCCGTCCAGATTGGGAGAGTCTGGAGATTTCGGGCCTCCGCGCTGAACCGTTGGTTAGAAGGGATCTCAAGATAAAAGGCCGGCATCACGGTCCGGATGATATGCATCGACCTGCCACTACGATTGGGATATTCTGCATTGGGCTGTCAGTGCCGTTTAAACAAGGGAGGAACTTTGTTTAGACGGACACGCTATCAGCAAGGAAGTCTCGTTCTAGAAGAGCGGAAGAGAGGTTCCGCCGTATGGGTATACCGCTGGTGGGAGAAAGACATCAACGGAAAGCCAGTACGTCGCAAACTACAGATCGGAAGTTTGGGGCAGTACCCAACCGAGTCCGTAGCGCAAGCGGCAGCGGATGCTCTTCGGCTGACCATCAACAATCCTTCCAACCGCAGGAATCTTCGTCAGACAACCGTGAACATTTTGTGGGAGCACTATTGTCGCGAAGAGTTGCCGCTAAAGGAGATGTCCACGCAAGACGCATACAGTTTCTATGCAAAGAACTGGATACTCCCGCGGTGGGGAACTGTGCTGCTGGAAGAAATAAAGACCGTCGAGGTGGAGCGCTGGCTACGAGCAGCGGAAGTGGCGGATGGGACCAGGGCCAAGATCAAATGCGTGTTGTCGGCTCTGTTTTCACACGCCGTTCGCTGGGAATTCTGTGGTCACAATCCGATTTCGTCGGGGATTCCGGTCGGAAGTGGAGGAAAGAGAGGTCCAAGCACTGGCGTGCGCGTCAGTGCGAAACGTCAAGAAGCGCCCCTGGTTTTGTCATCCGAGCAAGTGAAACTTGGTCTGACGAAATTAGGATTTCGAGACCAGTTGCTCGTGTTCTGGATGGAGCGTTGGGCACACGTCGAGGCGAACTCGGTGCCCTGCGCTGGTCGGACTGCAACTTCGACGGCATGAGCTTCAGCGTTCAACACTCGTACTACTGGCGCAGAGGCGGACATCTGAAAGCGACAAAAACGGAAGCGTCGGCCAAGGTGTTGCCGATGCATCTGGCGCTGAAAGATGCGTTGCTGGAATGGAAGTCGCAGACCGAATACAAAGGACCTGGGGATTTCGTTTTCCCGTCCCTTCGCTGCAAAGGGAAGAAGCCGCTGGACCTTGCCGCGGTTCTCAAAAAGAAGATCCAACCGGCTTTTGCGAGCGTCGGCATCCTAGGCGTGGGCTGGCATACCTTTCGGCACACGGTTGGGACGATGCTGGCAGATATGGGAGAACATCAACTCACGATCCGCGACTACTTGCGTCACAGCAATCTCCATGTGACGAACAAGTATCTTCAAGCAACGCCGGAGAGCAAACGCTCGGCGCAAGGCAAGCTGGTGGATGCCATCTTGCCGGGCGGTTTGCTGTCGGCAAGCAAATCAACTCTCGTTCAGTAGTTAGTGCTGAAGGGCGCGTTCTAGGATTCGTTCGAGGGAATGCGCGGCGGGCGGAGTGCTTCGAGGCTTATTGGACCCAAACGGACCCAGATTTTTTTCTGGGTTTGCTGTAAGTGATTGAAAATATGGCGGGGACGACGAGACTCGAACTCGCGACCTCTGCCGTGACAGGGCAGCGTTCTAACCAACTGAACTACGTCCCCAGCCGTGGAATCAACAACTTAGCCTAAAACCTTGCAACTAAAGCCTTTGCAAGATTCGCATACAGCGCACCGTTCGCCTCGGTTGCCCCTGACTGCAAGCTTTCCTGGCAAAACCTCCTGTAAATCTCCTGTAAAAATCAGTGCGCTCATACGGGTTTCATACTAACACAGATGCATCAAAGAGGCGAACCACCATTCTGACTCGTGGGTAGGCAGCCGACTCATGCCAAGCATTCGGGTCAAAAATTAAATGGTCAAATTCCTCAGCGCGCCGAGTTGGGGTCCGCCGGTTGGGTGTTCTCTTGGTCGCTTCCGGTGGGAAAGAGAGGCAACACCGAAGTGACGACGGTCACATGGGACTGTGCCGAAGGGCACAGCGTGAACCAGTGGTGGGGTTTACTCTTGCGAGGAAGTTGTTTGTGCAAGCGATGAACGGCATAACGCAAACTCGGATTTCGTGGCACAGGCTGGTCACCATAGTTCTCGCGCTCATGGTGATGACAGCGCCGGTATCAGCCTCTCTTTGCGCGACCGGTGATTGTTCCGCTCAGAGTTCAAAGGTCGAAGCCAGGTGCAGCGGAATGGCCATGCCCCGGAATGCCAGTGCGATCAAGGCGGAATCTCGGGTCGATTGCTGCCAAATCAGCCAGGGTCTTTCCGCGACGTTCCGCCAGAGCACTGACACGGAAAAGGCTAGAGCCAAATTCTCTCCCGTTCCTCTGCCGACGGGTCTCCCGACTGTGATTGCAACACGTAGAACGATTGCGCGTCCTGTCGATAGCTCACCGCCTCAAGACGTGCAATCCCTCTTCTGTACCCTCCTGATCTAAGCATCCCTGTCATTGATGCCCTTGGTGCGGGTTCGTCTGTCTGCGACCCCGCGGCGACAAGAACTCTTTCCGAGATGAGGGGATTTGAGATGAAACTCCGAGTTGCATTGAGTGTGAAATTTCTGGTGGTGATCCTCGTGGTTCCCGCGTCACGCGCGCAAGAAGTTCAGACGCCGACAACGCAAGAAGTCGTAACGCTGCCTCAACTCTTGGCCGAAGCGGAGCGGGTACACCCCGCCATCAAAGCGGAAGTGCAGATGATCGAAGCGAAACGGTCGCGCATCCCGCAGGTGAAGAGCCTCCCGGACCCGACGGTCCAAGTGGGGTGGATGGGAAACATCCGCCCGTTCAGCGTTCAGCGCCTCGATCCCTCAAGCTATCGCGGCATCAGTGCGATGCAAGAGTTTCCGTATCCGGGAAAGCTGAAGCTGCGTGGACAAATAGCGGAGAAGGACGTCGAAGCGGAACACTGGAATCTGGAAGCAGCGCGCCGGCAGGTGAAGGCCGATGTGAAGTCGGCTTACTACGAACTTTGGGCCGTCGACCAGGCTCTCTTGATTACGCAAAAGAACAAGGAGTTGCTCGAAAAACTTGCTCGGATTGCGGAGGAAAAGTACAAGGTTGGAAAAGGACTCCAGCAGGATGTGATCCGCGCTCAGCTGGAGGTGAGCCGGATCCTGCAAACGTTTACGACTTTGAACCAGAGGCGCCGCACTCTCGTCGCAAAACTGAACAGCCTGCTTCTTCGGCCCTCCGACACTCCTATCGAATCGCTCGCACCAGTCCAGAAGACAGAACTCAACTATTCCCTGGAGGAATTGGCGGAGAGGGGCGTTGCCAATTCTACCGAGGTACGGCGGCAGGAACAGCTCATTGAACAAAGCCAGTACGCCGTAAATCTCACACGGAAGGATTATTACCCGGACTTTCGCGTCGGTTACGACTACTGGCAGCGTCCGGACATGGCGGACATGCACGGCTTCAACGTGGGCATCAACATACCGATTTTCTACAAGAAGAAGCAGCGCGAGGAAGTACGCGAAGCCACGTTCGGAGTAGAAAGCGGAAAGCAGAGCCGCGATGCAATCCGCACCTCCCTCCTCTTTCAGGTAAAGGAACAGTACCTCCAGGCGAAAGCGTCGGAAGAATTGCTCGCGCTTTATACGAAAGCACTGGTTCCGCAATCAGCGCTGGCGCTGGAGTCCTCGATGGCCTCTTATCAAACGGGCGCGCTCGACTTCGAAAGTCTGCTCGCGAATTTCCAATCTGTCCTCGAATACGAAGTCAACTACTACCAAGAGCTGGCCACTTACCAGAAGGCCCTGGTGAATCTCGAGCAGATCACCGGCGTTGAATTGGCGAATTGAGGGATGAGACATGAATCGAAACATCAGAATCATCAGGATTGCAGCAGCGACCGTAATTGCTGGCGCGGCGCTGCTCGTGGTCATACATTACAGGGTCGGCCTCGCAAAGTGGGTCCTCGCGGGCTCCGTGGAGCGGTCCTCCGATGTCCACGCGGCCCATACAACCGCTCCAGCTGAGAAACAAATTCTCTACTACTACGATGCCATGAGCCCGGAGCACCACTACGACAAGCCAGGCAAATCGCCAGACGGGATGGACTTGGTGCCTCAATACGCCGACGAAGACGCCGGCATGGAGAACATGCCCGCGGGAACCGTGCGACTTTCTCAATCGAAGCAGCAGTTGATTGGCGTACAGACCACTGTGGTACAGCGCGAGAAGCTGTTTCGCACGATCCGCGCTGTGGGACAGCTCACCGCCGACGAGACGAAACTGGCCCACGTCCATTTGAAGGTCAGCGGTTGGATCGAGCAGGTGTATGTCGACTACGTGGGGAAGCTAGTCAAGAAAGGAGAGCCACTCTTCACAATCTACAGTCCGGACCTAGTCGCCACCGAACAGGAATACCTGATTGCGCGGCGGGGCAAACAGAATCTTGGGAACTCCGGGTTTCCGGAGGTCGCCCAGGGAGCCGATGCCTTGCTGCGTGCCGCACGCGAGCGTCTGCGCTTGTGGGACATTTCGGACGACCAAATCAAGAAGCTCGACGAAACCGGAGAAGTGACGAGGACACTGACCTTCTACTCACCGATTGATGGATTTGTACTCGATCGCAAGGCGTTCCCGCAAACCAACGTTACACCGGATATGGAGCTGTACACGATGGCTGATCTCTCCACGATTTGGGCCACGGCAGAGATCTATGAATTCGAAGTGCCTTACGTGCGCGTCGGCCAGCAGGCGCAGATGCAACTCAGCTACTTTCCGGGGAAAAAATACTCCGGGCGAGTGACGTACATCTATCCAACCGTTGATCCGCAAACACGCACGATAAAAGTCAGACTGGAGTTCCGCAATTCGGACTTCGAGTTGAAACCGCAGATGTTTTCCGACGTGATGCTGAACATCGACTACGGCAACCAGGTGGTTGTGCCGCAGGGAGCGGTGCTTGATTCCGGTGAACGGCAAACCGTTTTTGTAGCCCTTCCAGACGGATATTTCGAGCCTCGAGAGATCAAAACCGGGGCCAAGGTGGACGAGAAGGTGATCGTTCTCTCTGGATTGAAGCCCGGAGAAACAATCGTCTCCTCGGGAAACTTCCTGATCGATTCGGAGAGCCGGTTGTCGAGTGCCATGAGCGGGATGAAGCACTAGGCGGCCAAGGAGAATGACAATGACAAAGCAGGCATGGATTGCAACAGCGGTGGTGCTGGCGATGGCGGGGCTCGTCGCTGGTGGTTATCACTTGATGGCCAACCGGGAAGGACAGTTTTGTGGCTTTTGCACCGCTCGGTCCATCCGAACACCAAGGTCGTCGCGGAAATCGACGGCCGGCGCCGAACGGTTTGCTGTGCCCGCTGTGCGATCAGTGAGGCGTACCAGGAAAAGAAGCCGCTGCGGTTGATTGCGGCCACCGATTACGTCTCGGGTAAGGACATCGATCCGAAGCAGGCCTACTTCGTTGAAGGCAGCCATAGGGTGCTTTGCGCCCATAACGAAGCCATGGTCGATGAGAGCAAGCATGTACAGCCGATGACCTACGACCGTTGCTTTCCGGGGACTTATGCCTTTGCTCACCGGGAAGATGCAGAAGCATTTGAACGAGAAAACGGCGGGACAGTTTTGCGACTAGACAAATTACTGCAGGGAGTCAGCGGCCAATGATGAATCGACTCATAGAAGCTTGCGCGCGTAACAAATTCCTAGTCTTCCTTTTCACTGGCGTGGTGGCGATGCTCGGCTGGTACTCGCTGAGCAAAACCAAGCTGGACGCGATCCCCGACTTGTCCGACACCCAGGTGATCGTCTACAGCAAGTGGGACCGCAGCCCTGACATCATGGAGGACCAGGTCAGCTATCCCATCGTCTCCGCACTGCTGGGCATGCCCAAGGTGAAAGACATTCGTGCGTTCTCCGACTTTGGCTATTCCTACGTATACGTGATTTTTGATGAAGGGACCGACCTTTACTGGGCGCGTTCTCGCACCCTGGAGTACTTGAATTCGATTTTGCCGAGGCTCCCGCAGGGGGTTCAGACGGAGTTGGCGAAGGACTACACGTCCGTTGGTTGGGTCTATGAGTATGCGCTCGTCGATAAGAGCAAGAAGTATAGCCTGGCGGACATGAAGAGCTTCCAAGACTGGTATCTGCGTTATGCCCTGCAGTCTGTTCCGGGCGTAGCGGAAGTAGCCCCCATGGGCGGCTTCGTGCGCCAATACCAAATCAACGTCGATCCCAACAAGCTGTTGGCTTACAAAATCCCGATCAATCGAGTAGTCGAGGCCGTAAAGGGCAGTAACAACGATGTCGGCGCGCGATTGGTGGAGTTCACCGGGCGGGAATACATGGTCCGCGGGCGCGGCTATATCAAGTCCGTCAAGGACATCGAGGACTCGGTGGTGGGTTACAACCCCGCTACCGGAGCGCCGGTGCTTGTGCGGGATTTGGGAACGATTACGCGCGGCCCGGAGTTGCGCCGCGGAGTTGCGGAGCTCGACGGTCAAGGCGAAGTCGTCGGAGCGGTTGTGATCATGCGCTTCGGCGAGAACGCCAAGAAAGTCATTGAGAGCGTGAAGGCCAAGCTGGACGAAATGAAGTCGACTCTGCCGCCGGGTCTCGAGATTGTTCCTACTTACGATCGTTCTGAGCTAATTGACCGCTCGATTGAAAATCTAAAGGGTACTTTGATCGAGGAATTGATCATTGTGAGCTTGGTCATCGTGATATTTCTCTGGCACATCCCAAGCGCCATGGTTCCCATTATTACGATTCCTCTGGCTCTCCTGTTCTCCTTTATTCCTATGCACCTGATGGGTCTGAACGCCAACATCATGTCGCTGGGCGGGCTGGCGATCGCGATTGGCGCGATGGTGGACGCATCGATCGTGGTGGTGGAACAGACCCACAAAAAACTGGAACACTGGCAAGCCAAAGGCCAGCCAGGCGATTACAAAGACGTCATCATCGGCGCCATTAAGGAAGTCGGAGGCCCGAGCTTTTTTGCCTTACTGGTAATCGCGGTTTCTTTTCTGCCGGTCTTCACCTTGGAAGCGCAGGAAGGCCGGATGTTTAAGCCGCTGGCCTTCACCAAGAATTTTTCCATGGCCATCGCCGCAGTTTTGGCGGTCACACTGGTACCGCCTCTCTTGCTGCTATTTATCCGGCTGAAGAAATTGGCGTTCCGGCCGTCTTGGCTGGCCAATGTCACCAACGCGATAGCGGTGGGCAAGATCCACAACGAGGAAAACCACCCCATCAGCAGGCCACTGATGAAGATTTATCACCCCGTGATCGAATTTGTACTAGAACACAGGTGGAAGACCATCGCGGCTGCGGTGCTCGCCATGGCAGTCACGATCCCCGTGTATTTCCGTTTGGGCTCGGAGTTCATGCCCCCACTCGACGAAGGTGTTCTGCTCTACATGCCCACGACCCTGCCGGGCATGTCGATCACGCAAGCCAGCCAGATTCTGCAGACGCAGGACAAGGTGCTCCGGGGTTTCCCCGAAGTAGAACGAGTCTTCGGAAAAGCTGGACGAGCCGAAACCGCGACCGACCCGGCCCCTTTCTCCATGATGGAAACGGTCGTAGTTCTCAAACCCCACATGGAATGGCCAAAGAAGAAACGTTGGTATTCCAGCTGGGCGCCCGAGTGGATGCAGAGAGCCTTGCGACGCGCGTGGCCCGATCACAAAAACACCCAGGAACTCATTTATGGCCAAGGTGGTCTCAACGACGCCATGCAGTTTCCGGGTATATCAAACGCCTGGACGATGCCGATCAAGGCTCGCAACGACATGCTGACCACCGGGGTGCGAACTTCGCTAGGCATCAAAATCCTCGGGTCCGATCTCAGCAAGATCGAAGAGATTGGCGAGAACATCGAAATGGCGCTCAAAGGTATCCGCGGTACCACCAGCGTATTCGCAGAGCGCACCGCAGGCGGATACTTCCTGGACTTTGATCTGAAACGAGACGCACTGGCGCGTTACGGAATCACCGTTGGCGATGCCGAAGAGGTACTCATGTCGGCGGTCGGCGGGGAAAACGTGACCACCACCGTCGAAGGGCGGGAGCGGTACCCAGTTAATGTTCGGTATCTTCGCAACTACCGCAGTGATATTGGCGCCTTGGAGCGTGTATTGGTTTCCACTCCGCAGGGTACGCAAGTCCCACTGGCCCAGCTGGCTGACATCCGCATGCGGACCGGTCCCGGCATGATCCGCGATGAGAACGGCCGGTTGAGCGGATATGTGTACGTGGACGTCTCTGGGCGAGACATCGGTGGGTATGTCCAGGATGCAAAGAAGGCAGTTCTTGAGAATGTGAAAATACCGGCGGGCTACCAACTCGTGTGGAGTGGCCAGTACGAATTCATGCAACGCGTCCGGGAACGTCTAAAGATTGTAGTACCTATCACACTCTTCATCGTGTTCCTGCTGCTGTACTTCAATACCGGCTCGATCGTAAAAACCTTCATCATTCTTCTGGCCGTTCCGTTTTCCGCAATCGGTGCGATCTGGCTGCTCTATTTGCTCGGCTACAACATGAGCATCGCGGTTTGGGTGGGTCTGATCGCCTTGCTCGGCGTGGACGCTGAGACCGCGGTCTTTATGTTGCTGTACTTGGACCTCGCCTACCATGATGCGCAAAAGAAAGGACAGATGCGGAGCTGGGACGACCTGCGCGAGGCCATTGTTCAGGGCGCGGTCAAACGGCTTCGTCCCAAGGTCATGACTGTGGCCTGCATGTTATTTGCTCTGCTACCGATCCTGTGGTCGGTGGGAAGCGGAGCCGACGTGATGAAGCGCATCGCGGCGCCGCTGGTCGGCGGAATATTGATTTCCTTTTTGATGGAGCTGGTCGTCTATCCGCCCATCTTCGCCATCTGGAAGTGGAATTTCGAAGTGAAGCCCGAGATGCGGAAGCTGGAATCTGCGTCTGCATAAGGATGATTTCGATGATCTATGCGTGTGAAGTCTCGAAAGAACCTGGGATTCAAGGCGTTTGTGGGCTCTTTGGAAAAGGGACTGTCGGCGGAAGCGATTCCGAGAGATTCATCTTGGCACTTAGGGGAATTGTCGAACGGTTTCAGGTCACATGGGGAGTGGCGCCGCTCCACGGGTCCGACTGCGGAGAGAGTGTTGAGATCGGGTTTGTTCTTGACCTGAACGGGACGCATAAGCCGGCTGCGAATCATGTGGGACGGACTTGCCGACACTGCACCAATTTGATGCTGGCCCTAAAAATCATCGGGGACTGGCTCTTGCCGCCGCAAGGAAAATGTTCATTTTGTGAGGTGCAGGCGTACAGCGACTTCGTTCGTGGCGGGCAAAAAGGTCAAGCAGATGCGTCCTCGACGAGGGCGCTTCGTCTTGTGAGTCATCTAGGCACGCGATGTCAGTTGGGAGCATGCCACCTTTGGTGCATGACAAAGATGAAAGCACGGCTGAACAGGATTGGATCGGTCGAACGAGGAAGGAGTTCGATTTCTACAGAATAGACGGAGTCATGAACATGGAAATTCAACGAGAAGCAGGGGCATCGCAAACGGGAAACGACACGAGCACTCCTACGAAACTGAAGGAGCTAGTGCAGTGCTTTCGGATCTGTTGGGAGGCCTTACCCGATTACTACTACGTACAAAAACAAAAACGCCCAGATCGGATTCACGCTCGAGTTGACGGGTACGCATGAGCAAGGGGTGGAACATCCGCTGCCTGGGTGCGAGCACTGCCGGAAAGTGTGGCGTGCATTGAAGGCCATCGCGGATTGGATCATTCCACGCGAAGAACGTGACTCCGATTACGACATCGTTCCTTTCGATCAGTCCATCCATTACGACGCAGGGCGAAAGTTCCGGTCGGACGTTTCGCTGAGAATCTGGATACGTCATCGCTCCGGGTTCGACCGTGAAGTGGATGCGTGCGAGGTCCGGTGCCTCGGCGAAATGACACAGCGGCTCGCGACGATCGGTGCGCGCAAGACGCAATGGGAATCGGACTCGGGTGCGGACCAAGGCGAACTTTTTCGAACAGCAGACCGGAGACATCTATGGCAAATGAAAGCGCAACAAGATCAGTGAGAGTAGCCTATTTTTCGATGGAGATCGCGCTGGAACCGGAGATCCCAAGTTACAGCGGAGGTCTCGGCGTCTTGGCGGGAGACATCTTGCGCTCTGCTGCTGATCTCGGGGTTGTGGTTCGCCAAAAC
>Ga0066656_10000934_pt1 | contig 12315 bp, 8 predicted proteins | sample GraSoiAngelo_105_FD_71411 | JGI IMG/M metagenome (GOLD analysis project Ga0066656, IMG submission 71411) | Grasslands soil microbial communities from the Angelo Coastal Reserve, California, USA - 14_0903_05_40cm | ecosystem: Environmental > Terrestrial > Soil > Grasslands | place: USA... | reverse complement strand
GGGCTGATCGGGGGATCCCTGGGTCTGGCGCTCCGCGCCCGGCCCGATCCGCCGCGCGTCCTGGGCTACGACGTCGATTCCGAAACGGCACGTCTGGCGCGCGAGCGCGGTGCCGTGGATGCTTTGCTTTCCACTCCCGAAATGCCGGATACCGACACGGAGATCGTGGTCACCGCCGTTCCGCCGCGAGTCGCGCTGGCGCTCGTTCCGCTCCTTGCGGAGGCGATGCCACGGGCGGCGGTCCTGACCGATTTGTCGAGCGTCATGCTTCCCGCATTGACCTCGGTGTCGGCCAAGCCTGAAACGAGGCGTCGGTTCGTCGGGTCGCACCCGTTGTGCGGCTCCGAGCAGGGTGGGATTCGCGCGGCGCGCGAGGATCTCTACCGGGGGGCGCCGGTCATCGTCGGTGGGCCCCTCGATCCGGGATCCCCGGCCGAGCGCATCGGCTCGATGTGGAGCTTGGTCGGAGCGCGTCCATCCGCGATGGCCCCGGCGCTGCACGATGCGCTCGTCGCGCTCACAAGCCACCTCCCCCAGGTGGCCTCGACCGGCCTCGTGAGGACGCTCCGGCGCACGGGGAACATGACCGGGATGCTGGCCCAGGGCGCCGGTCCCGGGCTCAAGGACATGTCGCGGCTCGCCGCGTCGCCCGCCGATCTCTGGTTCGAAATCCTGACCTTGAACGCGGATAAAGTTACCCCCGCCCTCGAGCTTTTCGAGCGCGAGATTCGCGGATTGCGCCAGGCCATCGAGCGCAAGGACCCCGAGCTTCGCACGCTCCTTGAGGAGGCGCGCGAGTTCCGGCGGGAGATCGCTCCGTGACCCGGGCCCGCGTGGCGCCGCGGGGTCCGCTCCACGGCGAGACCCGGGTTCCCGGTGACAAGTCGATCACTCAACGAGCGATCCTCCTCGGAGCTCTCGCGCCCGGCACGACGCGGATCCGCGGGGCGAACCCGGGAGCCGACGCCAGGGCCGCGCTCGGTATCGTGCGGCAGCTCGGTGCCCGCGTCACGGCTTCGGCGAAAGAGGGCGTCTTGATCCGCGGGGGAGAGCTTCGCGAGAGCGACCGGGTTCTCGACGCTCGAAACTCGGGGACGGCGCTCAGGCTCGCGACGGGCATTCTGGCGGCCCAGCCCTTTCTCTCGATCCTGAACGGGGATTCATCCTTGCGTCGGCGCCCCGTCGCGCGGGTGATCGAGCCGCTCCGCGCCCTCGGTGCCGAGCTCACGGCTCGGCAGAACGACCGCTATCCGCCGGTCGTCGTCCGCGGCCGCCTGCTTCAAGGCGCCGCGGTTCTGACGTCGGTCCCGAGCGCACAGGTCAAGGGCGCGGTTCTCCTCGCCGGCATCCAGGCGCATGGCGTCACTTCGGTGCGCGAATCGGCTCGGACGCGCGACCACACCGAGCGCATGCTGCCGCTCTTCGGCGCCCCGGTCGAGCGGGACGCGATGTCCGCGCGGGTCCGGGGCCCGGCCACCCTCCACGGGGCGGAGATCGAAGTGCCGGGGGATTTCTCCGCGGCGGCGTTCCTTCTCGCCGCGGCAGCCATCGTGCGCGGGTCGGACGTCACGATCCGGGGCGTCGGCGTCAATCCGACGCGAACCGCCTTCCTGGACCACCTCGCGCGAATCGGCGCCCGCGTGGAACGCGGAAACGACCGTGTGGCCTCGGAGGAGCCGGTCGCCGACCTGCGCGTGCGTGCGGGCGCGCTCCGCGGGGTGCGTCTCGCCCCCGGTGGCGCGCCGGGGTTGATCGACGAGCTTCCGCTCGTGGCCATCCTCGCCGCGTTCGCGGATGGGAAGACCGTCGTGCGGGGCGCGGAGGAGCTGCGGGTCAAGGAGTCGGATCGGATCAGCGCGGTCGCCGCCGGCCTCAAAGCGATGGGCGTCGACGTGGATGTGCACCCGGACGGCTGGACGATCCATGGGAAGGGGGGTCGCCTCCGCGGGGGAACCGTCGACGCGGGAGGAGACCACCGCATCGCCATGGCATTCCTGGTCGCGGGGCTTGCGGCGCGGGAAGGCGTCACCCTGCTGGGCGCGGAGTCCTCGCGCGTCTCCGACCCGGGATTCTTGAGCCGTCTGCGGAGCCTTGCGCGTTGAGGCCCTTCGTGCTCGCGATCGACGGACCCGCGGGGGCGGGAAAGAGCACGACCGCCCGTGGCGTCGCCGGGCGCCTGGGCTTCCTGCACGTCGATTCGGGCGCGATGTACCGGGGCGTTGCGTTGCTCGCCCTGCGCCGGGGGATCTCCCTGGCGGACGAGTCCTCGCTGGTGAAGATGGTCGCCGGGGCCCGGTTCACGCCGACCCCCGACGGGATGCTCCTGGACGGCGTGTCCATCGAGGATTCGATCCGAACCGCGGAGGCAGGCGAATCGGCCTCTCGTGTAGCGCTCCATCCGAAGCTCCGCCGAACCCTTGTCTCCATCCAGCGCTCGTTCGCGCAGGGCCCCGGCCTGGTCATGGAGGGGCGCGACATCGGCACCGTGGTCTTTCCGGACGCGGATCTCAAGATCTTCATCTCGGCGAGCGCCGAAGCACGGGCCGAGCGGCGTTATCTCGAGCTTCGGGCCAAGGGGGCGAATCCCGATCGGGACTCGATCGTCGAGGCAATCCGCGAGCGGGACCGGCGGGACACCGAGCGCGAGACGAGCCCGCTGGTGCGCGCACCCGACGCGATCCTTCTCGATACCACGCGCATCGGTCCCGAGGAGCAGGTCGCGCTCGCCGCCCGCTGGGTCGAGCTCGCGCGCGGGCGCCCGGACCGGGGAACCCTGGTGTATCGGTTCGGCAGCGGGTTCGCCCAGGCCTTCGCCCGCGTCTTCCTCGACTTCCACGTGGAGGGGTTGGAGCGTATCCCGCGCAAAGGTCCTTTGATCGTGGCGTGCAACCACATCTCCTTTTGGGACCCGCCCTTGGTCGGATCCTCCATCACCAGGCCCGTCGCCTTCGTGGCGAAGGCCGAACTGTTCGATAATCCTCTGTTCGGGGCCCTGATCCGGTCGTATAATGCCATCCCGATTCATCGGGGGCCGCAGGCCCGCACCGGGCTCCGCGGGGCAGAGGAAGTTCTGTCCGCGGGGGGTGCCGTCCTGATTTTTCCTGAAGGGACGCGGAACAAGAGCGGTACGTTGATGCCCCCTCGAGCCGGGGTGGGGCGTCTGTCGGCGGCCACAAGGTCTCCGGTATTGCCCGCGTGCATCACCGGCTCAAATCAAATCCGTCGCTCGATGCTGCGGCAGGTTCCGATCCGGATCACATTCGGCTCGCCGGTGATGCCTCCCAGCTCGGGGCAACGGGAGGAAGTGCGCGCGTTCGCCCAACAGATCATGGATATGATCGGGGCGCTGCGCGAGGACCAGGAGAAACGACATGGACGTGATCGTCGCCGATAACGCCGGCTTCTGCTTCGGGGTGAAACGCGCGATCAAGATGGCGAACGACACCATGGATGGGGCCGGAATGCGCGTGAAATCGCTCGGGTCCCTGATCCACAACCCGCAGGTCGTGAATTCCTTCCGGGAGCGGGGGCTGGAAGTCGTGGAGGATCTCGACAGCGTGGATTCCGAGGACACCGTCATCATCCGATCCCACGGGGTCGGTCCGGAGCTCAGGCAGGACGCGGCGGCGCGAGGGCTCAAGGTGGTGGATACAACGTGCCCCTTCGTCACCAAGGCACAGCAGTATGCGGCCAAGCTCATCGCCGACGGCTACAAGGTCGTCATGATCGGGGACAAGGATCATCCCGAGGTGATCGGCGTGGTCGCGCACACGCAGAATCGTGCGATCGTGATCAACACGGTCGCCGAGGCGGAGGCCCTCAAGTTCATCCCGAGGATGGGGGTGGTGTTCCAGACGACCCATTCGATCGGGCACGTCCAGGAGATCGTGGGCGCTCTCCTGAAGCGCGGTAAGGAAGTGCGCGTGTTCAACACGCTCTGCGGGGCGACGACCTCGATGCAGAAGACCGCCATCGAGCTCTCGTCGGAAGTGGAGGCGATGGTGATCGTGGGAGGGCGTCAGAGCGCGAACACGGCGCAGCTGGCGGAGGTTTGCCGCAGGGTGAATCCGCGGGTTCTTCAGATCGAGTCCGCGGATGAAATCCGGGAGGACTGGTTCCAGGGATTGTCCCGGGTCGGCGTTTCCGCGGGGGCTTCCACTCCCGACGAGGTAATCGCCGATGTTGTGGACCGGATTACGCGCATCGAGCCGAGCCCCGCGGGGGCTTGAATCAGGCACCACCGGCCTTCACGGCCGAATTTCATAGAAGAAGCAAGGGGGAACACCAACGAATGGTTCGACGTCATGAAGAGGATGTGGACGTAAAGGACGAGTCGGCGGAGGACGCCGAGGTCGAGACAAAGCCCCGGAAGCGCAAGCCGCAGACGAGGCTCATCCATGAGGAGGGCGGCGACGAGGGTACGGTCACCGCCGTCGGCACCCAGGAGCTCGACCCCGACGAGGACTCCGCGGAGTTGATGGGGCAGTGGCTCCAGCTCTACGAGGACTCGCTCAAGGATCTCGAAGAGGGGGAGATCGTCCGGGGCCGCGTCCTCAAGATCGACGACAAGGAAGTCACCGTGGACGTCGGATTCAAGTCCGAAGGCGTGATCCCTGTCGAGGAATTCCCGGATCTTGAAGGGGTGAAGGTCGGAGACGAGATCGAGGTTTTCCTCGAGAAGACCGAGAATCAAGACGGCCTCGTCGTGCTCTCGAAGCAGCGGGCCGATTTCGTCAAGGTGTGGGACCGCGTGAAGACCGCCGCGGACCAGGGGCAGCTGGTGGAAGGAAAGCTGGTCCGGAAGATCAAGGGCGGCGTCGTGGTCGACCTCTATGGGGTGGAGGCATTCCTCCCGGGATCGCAGATCGCGCTCCGGCAGGTGCAGAACGTGGACTCGCTGATCGGCCAGGGGATGGAGTTCAAGATCATCAAGCTCAACAAGAGGCGCCGGAATATCGTCGTCTCTCGGCGCGCCGTCCTCGAGGAGCATCGGGCCAAGCAGAAGAGCGAAATCATCCAGGAGCTGGCCAAGGACCAGATCCGCGAGGGCGTGGTGAAGAACATCACCGATTTTGGCGCCTTTGTGGACCTAGGCGGTATCGACGGCCTCCTGCATATCACCGACATGTCCTGGGGGCGGGTGAGCCACCCCTCCGAGCTGGTCTCGATCGGCGAGAAGGTAAAGGTGAAGGTCCTCTCGTTCGACCCGGAGAAAGAGCGGATCTCGCTCGGCATGAAGCAGCTCACGCCGTATCCGTGGGAGGACGTCGACAAGCGGTATCAGGTCGCTCAAAAGGTCAAGGGCAAGGTGGTCTCGATCACCGACTACGGCGCCTTCGTCGAGCTGGAAAAGGGCATCGAGGGGCTCATCCATATCTCGGAGATGTCCTGGACGCGGCACGTGAGGCATCCTTCCAAGGTCGTCGCGATCGGCGATCAAATCGAAGCGGTGATTCTCAAGATCGACAAGGAAAACGAGAAGATCTCGCTCGGCTTGAAACAGACAGAGCCGGATCCGTGGCTCACGCTCGACCAGCGGTTCCCGATCGGCACCAAGCTCACCGGAAAGGTCCGGAACCTGACCAACTTCGGCGCCTTTGTTGAAATCGAGGAGGGAATCGACGGCCTCGTCCACATCAGCGATATGTCGTGGACCCGGCGCGTCGTGCACCCCAGCGAGGTGTTGAAGAAGGGGGACAAGGTCGACGTCGTGGTCCTCTCGATCGACAAGGACGCGCGCAGAATCTCTCTCGGCTTGAAGCAGGTGAGCGAGGATCCGTGGCCCACGCTTGCTGAGAAGTACATTCCGGACCTGATTGTGAAGGGAAACGTGGTCCGGCTTCTGGATCGCGGCGTGATCGTGGATCTGGAGGAGGGCCTCGAGGGCTTCATCCCGCTCTCCCAGCTGGGAGTGGATGGGCTCAAGAAGCCGGCGGACAGCTTCAAGGTCGGAGACGAAATGAACCTCAAGGTCACCCGCGTGGACACGCAGGCGCATCGGATCATCCTCAGCGTCCGCGCCTGGCTTGCCGATCAGCCGCAACCGGTTCAGGCCGAGTTCCAAACCAAGTTCAAGCCCAACCCGTCCGCGGAATCCTCCGGTGAGGAGACCGTCGTGGCCGAGGTGGAGGAGACCGGGGACGCGGCAACCGAGTTTTGACGTGAGATGACGGACGTCACGATTTCGCCCGAGGGGTCGCGGAAGGCCCCTCGGGTTTCTTTTTGGACGCTGGGGTGCCGCTTGAATCAGTACGACACCGCGGCGCTCCGCGCCCGAATCCTGGATTCGGGGCACATCGAAGTTCCCGCCGGATCGGCCGATGCGGACGTCGTGTTCGTGAACACGTGCACGGTCACCGCGCGCGCCGACCAGGAGGCTCGCCAGCTCATCCGGAAGATTCACCGCTCGCAGCCCGGTGCGAGGATCGTGGTGACCGGCTGCTATGCGCAACGGGCCCCCGAGGAGCTCCGCCCGCTCGCGGGAGTGACCGCGGTCCTGGGCTCCGCCGAGCGGGACGAGCCTGAAGCTCTGATGCATGCGGTCCGTTCCAGAACGCCCTTCGTTCACGTGGGCGCGGGGCGGGCGAACCGCGATTTCAAGACCGTCGCGCCCGTCCTGGTCGGGCGCTCACGCGCCCTTCTCAAGGTCCAAGACGGCTGCGATTCCTTCTGTGCCTTTTGCATCGTCCCCTACGTACGCGGACGGGCCCGTAGCCTCCCGCACGAGGAGGTCCTGGCGCGCGCGCGAAGGCTTCTTCATGCGGGCTTCACCGAGATCGTGCTCACCGGCGCGGATCTCGGCAGCTATGGCCGCGACCAGGGTGAAACGGAGGCGCTCCCGCGGCTCGTCGAGGCGCTCCTCGACTTGGGTGACGGTCACAGGATCCGACTCTCGTCGATCGAGCCCAACAAGGTGGACCGGACCCTGGCCGGGCTCATCGGCAGCGAGCCGCGGCTCTGCCGGCACCTCCACGTGCCGCTCCAGAGCGGCTCGAGCCGGGTCTTGCGCGCGATGCGGCGCGGCTACACCCCGGAGCAGTATGCAGCCCTCGTATCGGGGGTATCGGCGCGCGGGCCCATCGGGATCGGCGCGGACGTGATCGTGGGCTTTCCAGGCGAGGGCGAGGCGGAGTTTCAAGAGACGTATGACTTCCTCGAGAGCCTCCCGATCACGTTCCTTCACGTGTTTCGTTATTCGCAGCGGCCGGGCACGGCGGCCGCGCGCTTGGGTGCCGGCGGGCAGGACGGTACCGTCCGGGAGCGCTCGGAGCGGCTGCGCGTCCTGGGTGAAGCGAAGTCAGGGGCCTTCCGCCGCTCCCTCGTCGGCTCGACCCTTCCGGTCGTGATGGAATCGGGGCGTGGAAGCCGCGGGCCGATCGCGATGAGCGATGTGTACGTCCCGGTCGAGCTTGATCACGGTCCGGAACGGCGCGGCGGAATCCACACGGCCTGCATCGAAGGCGTATCCGGCACCCGTCTCGCGGGGTCTCTCGCAGCAACGGGTTGACCCTCTCGCCGGAGGCCGATATCCTCCGACCTGAATCCGAAACGCCCCATCCCGGGAGGGGACGCTCATGTGGATTCTCAGAAATCTCGTCTGGCTTCTCATCATGATTGCCGTTGTGGGCTTCGCGATTCTGAACGTGAACGGGCGCGTCACGGAGGTCAAGCTCCCGGGTGCCGCCTACGTGGACCTTCCTCTGACCCTGGTCCTGTTCGGCGCGTTCGTTCTGGGCATGTTCCTCGCGTTCGTCATGACCTCGGTTCATTACCTGAAGGGCAGGGCGGCCATCGGCCGCCTCGCCCGTGAGAACCAGAGCCTGAAGGAAGAGCTTCGCGCGCTTCGCAACCTTCCCCTGGAAGACATGCGGCTCGACGAGGGCAAAGGCGGCAAGGACTGATGCAGGCGATCTACGCCTTCGTTGTGGGCGGTGGGGTGCTGGCTCTCATCGGATGGGCCGCCTGGACTCTCTCCGGAGGATTCACCGTCGCCCGGCCTGGGCTGGACACCCCATACCGGCATGGGCTGGACGCGCTCCTCCGGGGCGACCGCGACGAGGCGCTCCTTGCCTTCACGGAGACGGTGCAGATCGACACTGACAACGTGGACGCGTACATCCACTTGGGAAACCTCCTTCGAGAGCGAGGGGAGGCCGCCCGCGCCCTCCGCATTCACCGGGAGCTGACGGTGCGGGCGGGGCAGACACCGGCCCAGCAGAGGGCGGTGCGGGAAGGGCTCATCTTGGACCTCATCGCGCTCGACCGGCCGGAGGAGGCTGTGGAGGAGGCGGAGGATCTCCACGAGCTGGACCCGAAGCACATACGCGCGCTCAGGATCCTGCTCCGCGCCTATGAAGCGGCCGGGGACTGGGAGCACGCGTTCGAGGCCCGCTCCGAGCTTGCCCGCCTGAACGGGGAGCATGTCCACGGGGAGCTCGCGAACTACCGTTCCGCAATTGGCGAGGGGTATCTGCGGACCGGGAAGGTCCGAGAGGCGGAGAAGCATCTCCGGGGCGCCCTCCGGAACGAGCGAAACCACCCCGCCGCTCTGCTCCGCCTCGGAGACATCTACTACGATCGGGGTCGCCCCGAGCGCGCGGTCGTCCTCTGGAAGGGGCTCGCGCAGACGCATCCGGAGCGAGCCAACCTCGTGCTCGAGCGCCTGGAGACCGCGTACTTCGAGGGTGGACGCTTCAGCGAAATGGCGCAGGCTTACGAAGAGATGCTCGCGCGCAATCCTCGGGACGCAAGAGTCATGGTCGCGCTCGCGCGGATGCACGTCAAGAAGGGGGACCTCCTCGAAGCGAGCCGCGCCCTCGCCGACGCGCTTGCGATCGAGCCCGAGTCCCTGTCGGCACGGCTGCTGCTCGTCAGCGTGCACCGGCGGCGCGGCGACCTGAGCGGCGCGCTCGACGAAATGGAAGCGCTCTTGAAAAGGTTCGAACGCGCGGAACGCTTCACGTGCGCCGCGTGCGGCGCTGCCTCGGACGAGTACTGGACGCGGTGCCCTACCTGCTCCGCGTGGTCGACGGTCGCGTGAAGCCCACCCCGCGGGTCCTCGTGGCCCTCGCCAGCGCCGGAGTCTGCCTCGTGGCGATGACCGCCTCGCTCGTCGCCGAGCGTCCGCCAGCCGGCGAGCGCTTCAAAAGGCCCCCGCCGGTCCGCGGAGGTCCGCGTGGTCTCGTGGAAGAGCGGCGGGTCACGGATGCGCAGCGGGCCGTGGACCGCGGCCGGATCGAAGAAGCGCGGGCACTCTTGAAAGGGGTCGATCCCGCGTTGCTTCCGCGCGGCCTGGGTGAAGAGGCCGCCTTCCTTTCCGCCACCGTCGCGGAGGACGCCGTCACGGTGGACCGCCTGCTCGATGAATATCTGAAGAACTACCCGCGCGGTGTTCACCGGCGCGCCGCCGCTCTGGCGCTCGCCAAGAGCCAGTACGCCCAGGGGGACTACCGCGAGGCTGAGAATCTCCTGAGCATCTTCTCTCCCGGCGTGGAACGCGATCCCCTCGGACGTGACGGCCTCGTCTGGCGCGGACTCTCCCAGCTCGGCCGCGGGGACGCGGTGGGAGCCCTCCAGTTTTTCAAATCAGCCAAAGGAGACCTGGAGGGGAGCAGCGAAGAGGAGCCCTACTACTTCGCGGTCGCCGAGGCCGCGCTCCGCGCGAGCAGACCTCGGGAGGCCGTGGAAGCCCTCAAGGTGATCCTCGCGCGTTATCCGCGCGGCGACTACGCTCCCCAAGCGCTTTACGCGATGGGGATCTCGCTCGAGAGCATGGGGCGTGCGGCCGATGCCGCAGCCGTGTTCCGTCAGGTCGCGCAGCGTTTCCCGGACTCCTATGAGGCGACCCGCGCCCGGGATCGCGGGATTCGCTCGGTCGGAACGCCGATGCTGGGGCTGCCGATTGGCGGTGGATATTCGATTCAGGTTGGCGCCTTCGCGCGGCGCGAGCTGGCCGAGGCGCTCGCGAAGGATCTCAGGCTCGCCGGCGTCGGAGACGTCGCGGTGCAAGAGGGGCGCGAGGCGACGCCCATCTACCGCGTCCGCGCGGGAGCCTACGCGACGCGCGACGAAGCGCGCGCGCTGGGAGAGAGGCTCCGCCGCGAACGCGGTTTCTCCTACAACATCGTACCCCGCTGACTCCCCGATCATGGAATCCACCCCGATGCTCGATCAGTACCGGCGGCTCAAAGCCGAGCATCCGGGAACGATCCTTTTTTTCCGGATGGGGGATTTCTACGAGACATTCGGCGAGGACGCCCTCATCGCCTCCCGTGTCCTCGGAATCGCGCTTACGAGCCGCGACAAGAAGAAGGACGGCTCGCTCCCCCTGGCGGGCGTGCCACACCATGCGGTCGAGGGCTACCTTCGCACCCTCGTGCGCCAAGGGCACTCGGTAGCGATCGCGGAGCAAATGGAGCCCGCGGCCGAGGCGCGCGGTCTCGTGGATCGGCAGATCGTGGAGGTCCTCACCCCGGGGACGATCACGCGAATCGGAATCCTCAACGCGGTCGACAGTAACTACATCGTGGCGCTTCATCCGGCGGCCGATCGGGTCGGCGTCTCGGTGGCGGAGGTCTCCACCGGAGAGTTCCGGGTGGGAGAGGTCGCGCGGGAGGACCTGCCGGCGCTTCTCCTGGAATACCCATCTCGTGAGATCGTCTTCCCCGAGGGCGTCGAGGCCGAGCTGGGCGGATCGGAGATCACCCGCGGGGGCGCACGCGTCACGCGTTGGGACGCCGCGCGGTTTGACGTGCGCTCGGGGCGCCAGGCGCTCGAGCGGAAATTCCAGGTCCAGAGCTTGGATGCCTTCGGGCTGGGCGACCCCGGCCTCGGGTTCGGAGCCGCGGGGGCGCTCCTCGACTATCTCCGCTCGCTCAAGAAATCGGACCTGCCCCAGATCGGAACGGTCCGCCCCATCCGGGAAGGACCGACGCTGATCGTGGACGAGGTCACACTGCAAAACTTGGAAGTCCTGGAATCGCAGGCGGGGCCCGAGCACACGCTGCTCCATCTCCTCGATCGGACCGAAACGGCGATGGGCGGGCGGGCTCTGCGGGCTCTGCTTCGCGCTCCGGGCGCCGACCTCGGCCTTCTGAACGCGCGCCTCGACAGGACGGAGGCCTTCGCTTCTTCGCCCCGGCTCCGTGCCGAGACGCGCGAGCGTCTTCACCGAATGCCGGATTTGGAGCGCGCGCTCGGGCTCTTAGGCTCGGGCCGAGCCACCCCGCGCGACCTGGGGACGGTTCGGGATGCGCTGCTTCGGCTCCCCGGCGTGGCCAAAACGCTCGAGACGTACCGGAATCCCGTCACCGAGGCGTGGCGGTCGGCGCTTCCCGACCTTTCCGTGCCCGCTTCGGAGCTTGAGCGTGCCCTGGCGGATGAGCTCCCGCTGGTCGCGACCCAAGGAGGAATCATCCGCGAGGGGTACGACCCTGTTCTCGACGAGCGGCGGAGAGACGCGTCCGACTCTCGCTCGCAAGTACTGGCTCTCGAGTCGAGCGAGCGGGCCCGGACGGGGATCCCAAACCTCAAGGTTGGATTCAACCGCGTGTTCGGCTACTACCTCGAAGTCACGCGCTCCCAGCTCGGACGCGTTCCTTCGGACTACGTCAGGCGCCAGACCCTGACTGGCGCGGAACGATTCGTCACCCCCGATCTCAGTCGGATGGAGGAGCGGATCGAGGCGTCGAGCGTCGAGAGCCACAGGCTCGAGACGGAGCACTTTCAGAGACTGCGCGATCTCGCCACCCGCGAGATGTCCCGGATTCAATCCGCCGCGCGGGTTCTCGCGGCTCTGGACCTCCATCTCGCGCTGGGAGAGTGCGCCGCTCGGGAGCGATGGGTGCGTCCTGTGCTGGCCGAGGACCGCGAGCTTCGCCTGGTCGCGTCGCGCCATCCCATGGTGGAGCGCTCGCTCGAGCCCGGAGCCTTCCAACCGAACGACGTCGCTCTCGATCCGGACGAGGAGCAGATCTGGCTCATCACGGGACCCAACATGGGTGGGAAATCCACTTTTCTCCGGCAGGTTGGGCTGGTCGTCTACCTCGCACACGTCGGATCATTCGTGCCCTGTACTACGGCAAAGATCGGTCTCGTGGACCGGATCTTCACCAGGGTCGGCGCGTCGGATCAGATCGCGCGCGGAGCCTCCACGTTCTTCGTGGAGATGCAGGAGACCGCGACGATCCTGCGCCAGGCGAGCGACCGGAGCCTCGTGCTGCTCGACGAGGTGGGGCGCGGGACGAGCACGTACGACGGACTGAGCCTCGCGTGGGCGGTGACCGAGACGCTCCACGACGGCCCCGGACCCAGACC
>Ga0066656_10000917_pt1 | contig 12383 bp, 9 predicted proteins | sample GraSoiAngelo_105_FD_71411 | JGI IMG/M metagenome (GOLD analysis project Ga0066656, IMG submission 71411) | Grasslands soil microbial communities from the Angelo Coastal Reserve, California, USA - 14_0903_05_40cm | ecosystem: Environmental > Terrestrial > Soil > Grasslands | place: USA... | reverse complement strand
CCAACGATGAGTGCCGCGAACAGAACCACCATCATCAGCACGAAAACCGGTGAGGTCTTCGCAAGCAGCATTTCACCTGTCTGAGCCGGCGTCATCAACAACTGTTCGATCGTGCCGGTCTCTTTCTCTTTCACTGCAAGCGCCGAGGCCACGAGCGACGCGTTGATGAACATGATGATGCTCATCACACCGGTGACGTAATACCAAGTGGTCACAAGACCGGGATTATAGATATAGGCCGGTCGCACTTGCGGGATGCCCGGCGGCGGCGTTGGATGCGCGGAACGCACCAACATCGGCCCCGCGCGCAATTTCTCCGGAGGAACGCCACCACCGCCACCGCCGCTGAGGTTGTACTCTTCCAGCGCCATTCCCAGGTAACCCTGTGTGATCTGCGCGGTGTTAGCGTCGACTGCATCGATCACCACTTGTACGCTGGCCGTTTGGCCACGACCCAGAGTGCGCGCGAAATCTGCCGGAATGACGATGAATGCATCAAGGTCGAGACTCCTGAGCGCATCTTCCGCGTCTTTCGCGCGCCTGTACTGACCCACGACTTCGAAATCCACGTTCTGCGTCAGAGAGTCGACGAAGCCTCGGCTTTCTGTTGTGAGACTTTCATCCACTATGCCAAGACGCAGGTCGCGGACTTTGGGGTTCAAGGCAAATCCGAAGATGATCAGGACGATGGTGGGAGGAAGCATCAGTTGAATCAGAAGAACGCGATTGCGCCTCAGCTGCTGAACTTCCTTGGTGGTGAGCGCAATGTAACGTCGAATCCCCGCAGGCATGAGAGCCTCCTATGCTTTGAACTGCATTTTGCGCATCTGAATCACATTCAGAGCGAAGAAGGAAAAGGCCAGTATCAGCAGCGCAACGATCGGCTGAAACGAGGTGGCCCACCCTGCGTCCCGCAGAACGGAGTTGCGGACAACCCCTATGTAATGTGTGGCCGGTAAAAAGCTGGATATCCAGCGAATCTGCACCGGTATATTCCGCACGGCGAACAAATAGCCTGAGAGCAGCAAGGAAAGCAGGAAAGAACCCATCTGCACGCCCTGGATCGCGGCGCTTTGATTACCGGTGGCGTTGCCCATCATCATTCCGAAAAACACGCCTCCCATCAGATACAGAACTGTGGCGACCAGCAGGACTGTCGGGTCCGATGGGAACCTAAACCCGAATGCAATCAAACCCAGAGTGAAACAGATCACGAGATCTACCAGTCCAATGGCGACGTACAGTATTGCCTTACCCAGGATCCACTGGACCGCCGTGAGGCTCGAGGCGTATGCCTGGATAACGGTCCCCATCTCGTATTCCTTCGCTGTGGTGAGAGCGCCCAACAGCGCGGGAAAAATGATCAGCATCAGACCCAATGCACCCGTACCGAAGTAGACAGGATTCGAGAGTCCGGGGTTGAACCAAAGACGCTGCTCCATCTTGACGAGTTTTGGCGGAATTCGGCCGATGCCGCTCTTCTGCGCGAAGCTCGTATTGAGGGCTTGTGCATAGTTTCCTAATGCCGTAGCTGCGTTTGAATCCGTGGCATCGATCATCAATTGCACGACAGGCGCGTCGCCGCGGTGTACGTCCCTCTCAAAATTCTGGGGAATGATCAATGCCGCGCGTCCGCGCCAGCTGTTGAGGGCCGACTCCGGCGATTCGTCAGGCGCGTGCGGTGTGAAGTGGAAAGTGAGAGCGGCTCCGTAAGTCTCCAGGTAGGTACGGCTGAGCGGCGTGTTGTCGTAGTCGTAAACGAGCAGCGGCACATTGCGCAGGCGCAACGACTGAGTGCCTCCGGCAAGAGACATCAAGACGATGGGCATGAGCACCGCCAGCAGAATGAGCAGCTTGTCGCGCCGGAACAGCATGAATTCCTTCCAGGCCTGAGCCATGATTTTCTTCACAGCGGAATCTCCGATCTTCGGGACTCAATGAGCGAAATAAAAACGTCTTCCAGCGAGAACGGTACGCCTTTCGCGTTAGCGGCCGAGACGCCGGACGCGCGTAGCACCGTTACTGCTTCGCGTTTCTGTTCGTCGTTTTCCACCACGACGTGCAGACGGTCGCCGAACAGTGAGACTCGCGAAGCGCCGAACCTTTTTTTCAACGCAGCCAGCGCGCGATCCGGACGGTCCACATCGATTTCATAAAGTGAACCCTTCATGTTGGCTTTTACTTCAGAAGGAGAACCCTGCGCGATGATTTCACCCGCGACCATGAATCCGAGGCGATTGCACTGCTCGGCTTCCTCTAGATAATGCGTCACTACCAGAACGCCCGCGCCTCGATCGGCAAATTCGTTGATCATGCGCCACATCGCGCGGCGCGCCAGCGGGTCCACGCCCGAAGTCGGCTCATCCAGGAAAATCGCGTCGGGCTCATGCATCACGGCAGCGCCAAAGGCGACGCGCTGCTTCCAGCCGCCTGGCAGCGAGCGGGTGATCATCCCCTCTTCGCCGGTGAGTTCCGCGGCATCGAGCACCCATTTTTTGCGCTCTTGGCGAACGCTTTCGTCGACGCCATATAATCGGGCATAGAAATCCAGGTTCTCAGCGATCGTAAGATCGTCGTAGAGCGCGAACTTCTGCGACATGTATCCGATTCGCGAGCGCACCGACGCTGAACGCAGATCTTTTGATTTTCCCAACAACGTCACGCTGCCGGATGTTGGATCGAGCAGACCGCAGATGATTTTGATGGCGGTGGTTTTTCCGGCGCCGTTGGCTCCAAGGAGGCCGTAGATCTCGCCATTGCGAACCTCGAGTTGAAAATCCTTCACCGCCTGGAACGATCCGAAGCGCTTGTTCAGATCTTTGGCGCCGATGACGACATCCTTTTTGTTCAGCGGAGGGGATGGTCGCGGAAAGCGCGGAATCGCGTGAGTCCCGCGCATCTTTCGCAATTGGCCGACGAAAGCATTTTCAAGCGTCGGCTGCGAGCGGCGGACTTCGGTCACGCGCAGTCCGGCGGCCGCGGCGCGCTGGCGCAGTTCCGATTCGGCGTCGTCAGGCCGGGCGGCCATCACGTCAAGGCGATCACCGAATCGCTGCACATCCTGAATCTCTGGCGATGCGCCCAGCACGTCTTCGGCGCGGGCCAACGGCTCTACTTTGACCTCGAGGCGCGTGACTCCCATCTTCGAACGAAAGTGCGCGGGCGTATCGATGTCATAAATTTTCCCACGTTCCATCAATGCGACGCGGTGGCAGCGTTCGGCCTCATCCAGATACGGCGTCGCGACGATGATGGACATTCCACCCGTGGCCAGGGACGTCAGCGCATCCCAGAAATCGCGCCGCGTCACAGGATCGACGCCGGTGGTCGGTTCGTCCAAGAGCAGCAGTGCGGGATCCGCGATCAGTGCGCAAGTCAATGCCAGTTTCTGCTTCATGCCTCCGCTGAGTCTTCCGGCCAGCCGCTCGGTAAAACGGTCCAGGTCGAACAATTTGAAATAGCGGCTGCGACGCGCGGAGAAATCCGTCTCTGGAACCTCGCGCAGACCTCCAGCGTAATTCAGATTCTCGTCCACGCTAAGATCCTGGTACAGACTGAACGGCTGTGTCAGGTATCCCACGCGAGGCCGAGCTTCACGAGGTGTATTGCCCAGGACGCGAATGTCTCCGCCGCCCTCAGCGAGCACGCCGCCGACGATACGGAATGCGGTCGTTTTGCCGGCTCCATCGGCGCCGATCAATCCGAAGATCTCTCCTCGGCGCACTTCGAAACTGACCTCATCGAGAGCCTTGATCGGACCGTAGCTTTTGGAGAGCGCGTGTGCTTCGACGACTGTCTCTTCGGGCATCACGGTCTCCCGATCGAAATCAATCCGTCGGCGGGCATTCCTGGTTTGGCGAACCCGGAGGCGCCGCGTAGTCCGAGCTTCACACCCATCACCTGTTTAACGCGATCGTCCTTGAAGTAGGTATTCTCCGGCGTGAACATGACTTGAGGATCGATACGAATGACCTCGGCGGGGATTGCTTCTTTCGGTCTCGAGTCCAGGTACACTTCGGCAGATTGGCCGACTCTCACTTTTCCGACGTTCCCTTCGGGAACGAATCCCCGCAGGTAAAGCTTAGTCAAATCCACCATCGTGAGGATGGTTTGTCCGCTCGCGACAACGCGCCCCGGTTCCGCAGAGCGTGTCAGAATAGTGCCCGCGATCGGCGCCAGAATTCTCAAGTCGGTTAAGTCCGCTTCGATGCGCCGCAACTCACCTTGACCGGCGTCGACATCCGCCGCGGCCGAAGCAATCTGCGCATTGAGTTCGTCTTCCTGCCGCTCGAGGGTTCGGCGGTCCGCTTCCTTGATGCGCGGATTTTCCAGTTGTGCGCGGGCTTGTTCGAGAGCCGCTTCGGCCGCGGCAACCTGCTTGCGATTTGCATCGACAGAGGCCTCTGCGACTTTCAGTTTCGTGGCATACTGTTCGGCGAGTTGTGCTGCAACGGCGCCGGTTTTTGCCAGTGGAGCGTACCGTTCGGCGTCGACCTTGCTCTGCTGCAGCTCAGCTTCCGATCGGGCCAGTTCAGCCTTGCTCGCCGCCACGTTCGCTTCGGCTGTTTTGACCTGGGCGGGAGCGTCTGTCTGCGCCTGTTCAACGTAGATCTGCGATTGACGAATCTTTTCGGCGTACGTCTTCAGTTGTCGCTGGAGTTGTTCCAGCTTGCGCCGGTCGCTCCGCACCCGCGCTTGTTGTGCCTCATAATTGGCTTCGTCCTGAGGACTCGAAATGACAGCCAAGAGTTGACCGGCATGAACAGAGTCGCCTTCGCGTACCGTAATTTCAGTAATTCTTCCGGGTCTCTTCGATGAAATGTCGACGGTGTCTCCATCAATGCGTCCGCTCACGAAAAGCGTTCCGTCCGAATCGGCGCTTGTACTCCGGCAGCCGGTCACACTGAGTAAAGCGATCGCCAGCAACATCCAGGTTCTCTTCATGACTTCCTCCCTCAGCTTACTTACGATAGGCCCGCTCGGCGCCGCCGACTGCACGCGCGAGATTGGCGCGAGCCAGGCCCAGTGTGTATAGGGCTCGAATCTGCGCGTCATTGGCTTTCGATAGCCGGTCTTGGGCGTTGACTACCTCGGTATTGTCTGTTACGCCTTGAAGAAATCGGGCCCGAGTCAATTCCACTTCCTGACGGGACAGGGTTACGTTCTGCGCGCTGGTTTCCGTTTCTTTAAGGGCCCACTCCACCCCGGACATCGCTGTGAGAACGTCGGTCTCGATTTGGGAGCGGTTCTTGTCCAAAGCGATCACCGCTTCGCGGAGGGTACCCTCCGCTTCGTGAATTTCACCGCGGATACGGCCGCCGGTGAAAATCGGAACTTCAATCATGCCTTGCACGTTATATGTGTTGACGTTGTGCGCCGGAGTCCCGCCGCTTTGCCCATCGCTGAACCGGAGTCTAAACGCCGGTAGCCGGGTCGCCTTGACCGACGCGAGTTGCGACTCGGCCGCCTTGACCGCGGCTTCGGCTGCGCGATAGTCCGGACGGGAAGCCAGAGCGGCCCGAACTGTAGCCTCGTGATCCATCGTCACGCCTGAACCGTACGCCGCCTCATCGGAGACCTCGAAATTGGCGGTGATATTTGCTTGAAGTAAGTTCGCGAGGTTCAACTTCGCAGCAACGTAACTCTGCTCAGCCTCCTGCCGCTGTTGTTCGACTGAATTGACCTGCTGCTTTGCCCGGTTTGCGTCCAGTTCGGAAGCGGCTCCCTGTTTCAGCCGGTCTGCTGTGAGCTGGTAAAGCTCGGCCCCCAATGAGGTTTGGTCGGCAAGCGTGTCGCGGGACGCTTTTGCGCGAAGCGCGTGCAGGTAAGCACCGACGACATTCAGCGCAACAGTCTCACGCGCATTTTCCACGAGGTAGCGGGAGGAATCACGGTGCGAACTGTAACTCTGCCATGAACGGATGTTCGCTATATTGAACAAGTCCTGAGTGAAGATGACGCGGGCATCCATAGACGCGAATGGCCCGATCAAGCTTGGCTGATCGAGGATATCGATGCCGAAACCTATGAGATTCATTGTCAGATAACCTTGACGAGCCACCACTCCGACTTGAGGCAGGAGCGCCGAACGGTATTGTTCGTACTGTCCCGAAGTTGTTTGCAGGTTCGCTTGCGCTTCTCTTAGAGTCGTACTGTTGGCGAGAGCTATCTCCAACGCCTGAATCAAAGTAAGGTCTGCCGGAAGAGTTGCCCGATTCTGCGCCATTGCCGACGTGGCTAGCAGAAGAATTGGAAAGAGTCGTTTCATCGGTTGCGAACCTCCATCGTCAGAAAAATATCGCCAAGGCTGCAGATACGGTTGTGCCCTTCTGCCCACCAACGTAGTAACCAAACGAGCTTAATACCAACCGACCATTGCGAACCTAGCGGGATAGTCGGAAGAGGGCGGCGCGACGCGCCAGGTGACGGCAATCGGAGGAGACGCCACGTTGCCTCACCTGCCATCCCAAGCACCCTCTCCCGAGACGAAACGGACTTGTAGCCGGCCGGACAGTGCCCAGTCAGTGCATCTTCTTCAAAGTCTCGATCAACACTTGATCCACAGGATCGACACGCAGCAGGCCAATCCTGGGAAATTCGTAATCGAGAATCACGTAGACCGCGGTGCCTAACACTAATGCGAATGTGATGGCGAACACCCAGTCGCGAATTCCGGAGGCGGCCATCGTGTAGCCCGCGAGAGCAGACGCGGCGACTATCGTGAGGGCGAGCATTGCGAAGACCGCTGCTGGTGGATGCGTCGTCAACGCCACAACCCTGACGGTGGTGATGTCGATCATTTCATTGAGGGACGTAAAAAGCAGCGTCTTTTCCGCTGGACCACTGTCCCTCGTGGCTTCTATTGCATCGCTCCACACTTTGTTTTGCAGCGCCGCCGACCGGTCGAGTGCGTCGTTTACAGCTTTGATCTCAGGGATCATTCGATACACAGCAAGCCGCGAGTGGAGGTACTTTCGGAAATCATCCCGGAGCCCTGGCTGCGCCTCGACAGGCAGTAGATCGAGCCGGAGGTAGGCAGTTCCGATCGCATTAGCTTCCTGCGCGATAAGGTTTCGGCGAGCGTCGAAGCGGGATCCCGCTCCATAGAAGGTAAAGCTGATCAACAGGCCCATTAGACCAAAAAGAGAAGCCTCGAGAGTTGAAGGCACTGTTCGAGCGCTTGCTGGAAGGCGCGACCAGCGCCAGCGTCCTACCTGGTGGCCAGCTTCGATCGAAAGCAGTATTCCCGCAACTAATCCAAAGATGACCAGGCTCGATAGAACTGTCATCGCGTGTCCTCGAACATCGACAGCAGTGGCCCGGCGCACGGTTGCCACGCAGGTTCCCTTTCTCAATTGGATTTCAGTGCAGCTTCCGGGGCGTACGGGTTTCCATGAAGCGCATTCGAGATTTCGGTGATCGCTCTCTGTGCCCGGACGCTGTTGCCGGCCGCATCGAGCGGCGGAGAGATCGCGGCAATGCCGAACTTACCGGGCGACACGGCGATGATTCCGCCGCCCATCCCGCTTTTGGCTGGCAGACCGGTCGCAAAAAGCCACTTGCCTGAATCGTCATACAACCCTGCTGTTGCCATCACGGCCAGCACTTCCGGAACGTGCTGCGGGCTCAAGAGCTGCTTATTTGTGATCGGATTCTTTCCGTTATTTGCGAGCGTGGCGGCCATCGTAGCGAGATCCTTGGCGTTAACGCTAAGGGAACACTGCCGTGTGTACAGGTCGCTCGCCTGCTGCGGATTGTTTTTGATGACACCATAGGCAAACATCAAATCGGCAATCGCCCGGTTGCGTTGGTTGGTTTCCGATTCGGACTTATAGACTTCCTGATCGACTTTCAGTCGCCGTCCCGCGAAATCGCTGTATGTCCCGATGATCTTCGACCATATCTGGTCGGCATTCGCTCCCTTCACCATGCTGACTGTTGCGATGGCGCCAGGAATGACGAAAGGATTCATCTCCTTTCCCTTGTGCTGTTCGATGGCCACGATCGAGTTAAAAACCTGGCCGGTTGCGTCGACGCCGATATTGTCGCGAACGGCCGGGGCTCCCGACTCTTGTATGACGTTGGCAAGAGTGAAGACCTTCGAGATCGACTGGATGGAAACTTCCGATTTAATGTCTCCGGCTGTGTAGGCTTTGCCGTCGACGGTTATAAGGGCGATTCCGAAGAGATCGGGATCTACTTTGGCCAACGCAGGAATGTAGTCCGCATTCTTTCCTTCCTGGAGGCCCTTGTATTTGGCGTATGCGGCGTCCAGCGCCGTCTGAATCTCGTCGGGCGATGGCGCAGAGGTCGCAAGAACTGCCGCGGCCATCACAGCAATGAAAGCACTGAGAAATTTAGATCTCATTTCACACCTCCTATTTGCTCGGCGTAGTTGTACGAGTGAGCGCGAGTGATGACTTAGCATGCGCCATGATCTGCAACATAAACTCCTGAGGCATGCCTTTGAGGCCAGCCGGTATTTTTCGAATCGTGTGTTCCGCACTTTTTTCAGCACGGGCTCGTACACCTACCTAACGAGATCGCCGCATTTGTTCTAAAGGAAGTGCTATCGCCCGGTATCCTGCCGCCGTGATGGTATGCCGTTCGCCTTATAGTGGAACGTGCCGCTAGTCGCGTGGTAAGCACCAACCTCATCGCGCACCGGCTATTTCCGGACCGTGCAGGAATTGCCTGGTCGAACTACGAGAATCTAACGGTTACACGGGCAGAATAATCGAAGCGGCGAGTCTGAAATTACGGGTGGAACGGCGGTGACGGTCGCGAGGATGTTGGAATGCATACCGCGTCAGCATGCTGAGGCACAGTCTTCCTTTGGTAATTGTGATTGCCTCTTCCCTCGCGGGATTTGCGCAAACTTCGTATCCACTGGAATACCGCGAGTATGAAGTTTCGCTCTTCGCGGGTAACAGTTTCTCGAGCAAGTTCCAGTTGCCCACGCCAGTACATGGAAGTGATCAGGAGGTCTCTCGCACAGTCGGACTGCAGTACGCGGCGGGTCCCCAGCTTGGAGTTAGGGTCACCCAGAACGTGAATGACTTTTGGAGCGTTAATCTGGAGTACAGCTTCGCGAATCAAGACCTGCGCTTCACGAACATTTCGCCGAGCATTCAAAATCTTTCTTTGACCCAGTACATTCACCATTTTTCGTACAACGTATCATTCATGCCATTGCCTCGTACAAAACGGTTTCGCCCATATGCTGATGTCGGCTTTGGAACCGCTCTGTTTTACATCTCCAAACCTTCTAAGGAAGAGGCGTTGGATCTGGGATTACCGCTCCGGGACAGCTGGAAATTCCTCGGCAATGTTGGAGGGGGATTCAAGTACTTGATCCAGGATCAATTTGCCGTAACCGTAGATCTGAAGGACCGGGTGTCTCTCGTTCCTTCCTACGGTATTCCCGTATCCGCCACAGTCGTCGGCAGTCAGTATCAACCAGGCATGTCTCTTCACGGATTGATGCATAACTGGCAACTCAACTTCGGCGTTACTTTCCAATGGGACGAATGGTAGATGCTCCGAAGATCGGAAAATGATTACCACTCTGTGGAATCTCGGAGTGAGGGCCTATCGGACGAGAACGGCAGCGTGGGGCTGCACGCGCGAAATCAATCACCACACTTAGGGCTGCCACACCGGAAACGCTGTTAAGCGTCGGTACTATTACCAGCAGGAAGCAAGAAAGCTACTTGGTCCCTAGTGCCGCGACTGGTGAGGTCATGTTGTTGCATTCGAAGGCCTACAGAGCGGTTACATGAACGAGAGATGAAGGAGGAAAGCCAGACCGTCAGGCGGCTTGAAACGATCATGAATGTTCTACTACGAAGAGGAGGACACCAGCGGGTCCGACGCGTTATTGGAATCGTCTGCGCGATTTTGCTGGCGCCCTACAATGCGATTGTTACTGCGCAGCAGGCGCAGCAACCGGCCGAGGAAAGCGTGAAGATCCTCGCGGATCAAGCCGAGGAAAGCGTGAAGATCCCGGCGGATCAACTGGATGCCCTCGTGGCACCGATTGCACTCTATCCTGATCCGTTGCTCAGTCAGACGCTAGTCGCATCCACTTATCCGTTGGAGATCATGCAGCTCCAACAGTGGTTTGAGAAAAACAAGGGGATCTCCGACAAAGCATTAGTTGATGCGGTTTCGAAACAATCCTGGGACCCGAGTATCCAAGCTATGGCTGCGCTTCCCCAGGTTGTCAAGCGGCTCACCGACGACATTCAATGGACCTCGCCTGGCAGAATCCTGACGGCACATGGGACGGGCCGATTGGTGAAAATGTGGCGCGCGCCATTGAACGCGGTTACTCCACTGGAACGGGACAGCCCTACCACGGTTATTACTTTAGAGTGTTGAAGGGGCAAGGACCGGACGCGCCGCTCGGGCAGATGGATTATGTCGTGAAGGGAGCGATGATCAGCGGCTTCGCGCTCATTGCTTTTCCGGCGCAATATCGAGTCACCGGAGTAATGACTTTCATCGTCAGCAACTACGGAGTGGTCTATCAAAAGGATCTGGGTCCGAACACTCTCGAGGTCGCAAAGAAAATCGAACTCTTTAACCCGGATAAGAGTTGGTACCCGGTTGGGGAGTAGCTGTGTCTCTAGAATGTGGGATCGCCACTTCGCCGACTTACCACTGCTCGGCGTTACGGCCACAGAGCTGGCGATCCTCTTTGTTTTGACGCCGGCCTTCGAGATTCCAGATTGGATCTATGTCTTACAACACGCGGTGGTTCTTGCAATCGCCCTGACGCGCTGCTCGCCCAAGGTGCTGGATCGATCGCTACTGTCAAATGGGGCCGTTGTTGTGTCGTATAGCTACTCTTACGCCCAGGTCATCTATCTTAGCTGGATGCCGGGGGATCCAACGTGGCCCGTGGGTGGGTTCGTCATGGTGACGCTCGCGGCCGGTCTGAGCTTCGCCAGTCTGCTCGCGCTGGGCAGATTGTTCGGAGTCCGGCCTGCGCTGCGCGGCTTGATGATGCGAGGCCCCTACAGCATCATTCGCCATCCAATGTATCTCTCGTACATGGTTGGAGACGTCGGATACAACTTGCAGGACTGGAATTACGGCACAGTCTTGCTGATGATGGCCGGCTGGACATCCTTGGTCTACCGCATTTACGCCGAGGAGCGATTACTTGCTCAAGATCCCGGATGGCCGAAGTACGTCATGTTGGTGCGCTACCGCCTCCTCCCCGGCGTTTGGTAGTAGACGCGCGCGCACTTAGGCTTCGGCTATCCGGCGTTGATCGATGGCTTTGATAAGGCCTTGTATGGCAACGACCAGTTCATCCGGATCCACCGGTTTTACAGCGCATGTCTGGAAGCCCGTCTCGAACGCACGCATACGGTGTTCAGTGGCGCCATAGGCCGTCAGCGCAATGGCCGGGATGTTTCCGCCTTTTTCAGCAGACAGCGCGCGTACTTTTCGCATGAGCGTATAACCGTCTTCTTGAGGCATTACGATATCAGCGATCAAAACATCAAAACGCTCGCGAGGCTCTTGCCGGAGAAGGCGTTCCACGGCCTCTTTTGCTGAAGATACAGCCTCAGTTTTTGCGCCGAGGCTTTCCAGCGTCAGGGTCAGCAGTGTACGCACTTCCTGTTCGTCATCCACGATCAGCGTACGCACGCCACTCAGCGGTCTAGCTCCGCCCGCTGGCGTCGTAATCGTCGAGCCCTGTTTTGACGGGGCGGTGTAAACGGCACGCACCGGCAACCGGACCGTGAAGGTGGCGCCCCGGCCTGCGCTCTTCACATCGACGGATCCACCATGCAGTTCGACCAAATGCTTGACGAGCGAGAGGCCCAGACCTAACCCGCCGACGCGGCGCTTGCTTGACATGTCGCTCTGACGGAAGCGCTCGAATACATGAGGCAAGAAGTTCGGATCGATGCCGATGCCGGTATCGCGCACGACGATTTGAACGGAGCGTTCCGCCCGTCCGAGAGTGACTTCAACTCGTCCGCCGTTCGGCGTGAATTTGATCGCATTGGAGAGCAAGTTCCAGACGACCTGTTGCAATCGAGCCGGGTCTCCAGTGATCTGGCCGGCAGATGGATCCAGAACATCCCGCAATTCGATGTCTTTGGCTTGCGCCGCCGGCCGTGCGATATCAAGCGCTGTGCGAATCACATCGGCCGGATCCATCGGTTGCACTTCGAGCCTGAGCTTACCGCGGATGATGCGAGCTGTATCCAGGAGATCTTCGATCAATTGCAACTGGGCTTTACCGTTTCGCTCGATCACGTCCACGAAGTGTTCGGCGGGCCCTTTGTCTATCTCCCGGTGGAGCAGCCGTGCATAGCCGAGGACGGACGTTAGTGGTCCTCGCAACTCATGCGAGACGA
>Ga0066656_10000914_pt1 | contig 12403 bp, 15 predicted proteins | sample GraSoiAngelo_105_FD_71411 | JGI IMG/M metagenome (GOLD analysis project Ga0066656, IMG submission 71411) | Grasslands soil microbial communities from the Angelo Coastal Reserve, California, USA - 14_0903_05_40cm | ecosystem: Environmental > Terrestrial > Soil > Grasslands | place: USA... | reverse complement strand
GCTTTGATGATATCTGCATTTGTAAAAGGATATCGAGTAACTAATGAAATCAACTTTTTACAAGCCGCAGAAAACTGCATCAAATTTATCGAACAGAAAATGACAAAGGATGGCGAGCTGCTACACACATACAAAGATGGCCAAGCCAAACTGAGGGCATATCTTGATGATTATGCCTATTTTGCAAGCGCGCTGATAGATTATTTTGAGGTAAACCCTTCGAAGATATACCTAGATCTTGCTATCCGTTATGCAAATTATCTGTTGGGGCATTTCTGGGACAAAAACGAGAAGAGCTTCTTTTTCACAGCGGACAATCACGAGAAGCTGATTGTGCGAACAAAAAACATCTTTGACTTGTCTTTGCCATCTGGAAATTCTGTGGCAGCAGGCGCACTATTGAGGCTTTATCATCTCACGCAAGAAAAAAAATATCTTGATGTGGCATTGCAAATTATGGAATCACTATCTGCCATGGCAGCAGAAAACCCATTTGGTTTTGGGCAGCTTCTAAATGTCATATACGTATATTTGCAAAAACCAGTCGAAATTACAATCATAAACTCTGATAATGCAGAAATTTACAATCATCTGGCAAAAAAATTCTTGCCAGAGTCTATACTTGTCAGCATTTCAAAAAAGGAGCAACTAGATGAATTGAAACATTTGCAGTTTTTTGCTGGAAAAGACTATGATGATGCCAAAACCAAGGTGTACGTCTGCAAAGATTTTAGCTGTTCGTTGCCGCTAGAAACTGTTCAGGATATAGATAATCTTCTCTAAATATTTTTTATGTTGATTTCTAATTTCTGACCGACGCCTGGGCTGCCCATTCTTTCATATTTGCGCTTTGGCATGCTTATTGTTATCGAAGTCTGAGCATAGCTTTTCAGTGTAATTGTGGGCTGTGCTTGCAGTATAGCTTCCATAAATGGTGCTATCTGGTCTCTTAATTCAGGATCCAGTTTTTTATTTATGGCGTCAAGCACTAGCTGCTTTTGTGAAACAGGTTCAGTTTGTACGTCTTCTGCGAGTGAGATCTGTACAGTTTGACCATTGTCAACTAGTTGTAAAATCTGATATTGCGTGATCTCAGACATAAAATACCGTTTGAAGATATTGAAATTTATCTGTATGGAATTTGTTAATTGAAACTGAGGGAAAGTCGAGAAGATGAGAGCGATAGGTCTGGTTACTCGACTTGGTGCTTAAAAACCCCAGTTTCTAGATAATATTCTTGATATGACAAGATAAGATGATGTAAGTATTTTTTTATAACAAACAAGACGCGAGAAACAAATCTCATTAGGCCTTCTTTATGCTTTGGCATCCAAGATGCCGCGTTTTATCTGAGCTGCTCGTCGTTTGATAATCTCCGTGAATTCCTGAATGTCCTCAAGTGAGGGTTTTTGCTTCTGATTGGCATAAGCTTGCAAAAATCCAGAATAAACACAACCCACTATTATTCCAAAAGTAGCTGCAGTAACATCTCCTGCCTCGTCAGAGTAATTTTTGGCTAGCTGTTTGTATGATGAAGCTTCGCTGATGTAATAGTCAATCAAACTATCGATGAAAGTCTTTGTTGCTTCAGGTATCACGAGGTACATTTGATTCCAATCGTTTATAATGTTTGATTTTAGATTCGTTTTAAGCAAGTTAAGAAAAATACTAGATAAAATTTGTCGTTATTAGAGAAATTGCAAATATAATTTGACCTCTTGACTTTTGAGTAATTGCCGTTAAAGGGATGCCATGCCAATTGAAGTTAATCGGGTCAACCGAGAATGCCCGCAGTGTAAGAATTCTACCATATTTAATACAGGCAAGGGCTATTTCTGCGGTAAATGTCTTAGCACACTTGAGCAAAGTCAAGTAGCCGTAAAACTTTCGGTATAATATAATGTGGAAACTTGAACTAGAAGAATACTATTTCAAAATTTACGACGAGCATAAGAATATCGTAGGTTACTTTGCGCCTGAATATGGCGAAATCTATCCTGAAGAAAAGGCTGATGAAGTCATAAAAGAAATGCACAAAAGGCAAGAGAAAATCAAAAGCGGGTATTTGGTGCTTCCTTTTGTAAAGTTTGGAATATTTGAAGAAGGAAAAGAGATGAATTTAGATTATCTTGTAGAAAAACTAGCAGATGTAAACAATAGGATTTCTCTGTGGAAGAGTCTATTTGTAGATAAAGACATACGGCAGCACAAAATTACAGTCTCGCACACAGACCATGACATGCTAAGCATTACTTTGGAGCTTGTTTTTACTTTGCCAGTTTCACTTGAGAAAAACCAATTGCAAAACGAAATAAGCAAAATTTTGGATTTAATTCATCAAGAAGGCCTACTGTGAATCTTTAGATTTGGAAGTACCATACGACTGGAGGGCACTCATCTCATATTGAAATGATTGCTGCAATAGTTCGTCCGACTTTGTTCTGCTAGAGTTATCGCCTGTCTTAATCCATTCTCTTAGATACTTGTCACTTTCTAGCTGTGTCTGAGTTGAGAGCCTAAATAGCTGCACAGATGCAACAAAAAGTTCAGGCGACTTTAAACTATCATATCTTGAAAGTATGCCCTGAACTATTCCGATGTGTTCGTCGGTTATCTTAAGCATCGCATCTCTTGGTAATTGGCCATTTTTGTAAAGTGTAAGCTGAGAATCAAAATTCCGAGTCTCGTTTTTTAGGTCTGTTTGAATTTGGCCCAGTTGGTCTCCAAATCTCTGTCCAGATAATTTGGCCTGATCCAAGTAGTAATTTACAAAGATTACTAGTCCAACAACAATTATTCCAGCTACTATGGCAACTTGTAGTCTACGCTTTGGATTTGGGATTTTTTTCTTCCTCACAGGCCGATTAGACTATTATCTGAAATAAATCTATTTGAAAAAAAGCTAGTCGATGTAATTTCCTTCAGGGTCAGTTTTTAATTCAATTATCATTACGCTTCCGCTGATGTATGAGTCATTTCGAACAGTTCTGACGCGCCCTACCTCTAGATGATAAGGCCACACATCTACTACTAGAGTACCTATTTTGACGTCAGAAGGAGCATCAGTGATTGCAATGTCTTCCTTTTTTATCCCATGATCAACGAGTTTTTTTACACAGTGATCTAGTAAACGCTGCGGCAATCCGTGATTTATGGCCCAAACTGTACCTTCGTATTCAATTTTGTCCAATTGATTAAGAGTTAATTCACTTCTATAATTATCATTCGGGATTTGCAACCTTTAGTGTCATGGTGCTAACAACCCTTGACAGATTTCTTATTTTATGTGCTACAGTTTGATCAAAATCTTCCAAAGTTTGTGCTTGTAGCTCTGCTATGATATCATATGCTCCAAAAGTAACATACGCACTTTTTACTTGTGGAACAAGTTTTAGCTCTTCGATTATGTAGTCTTCTGCACCTAGATCACAATTAATAAGTACAAATCCCTTTTCCACACTTTTTAAAATTATGCAAATTACTTAACTTTGTCTATTTTTTGAAAAGCCAATGGGGGGATTTGGACCCCCGCCCTTCTGCTTACAAGGCAGATGCTCTAGCCAGGCTGAGCTACATTGGCATTAGGTAATGGGGTTTACAGGATGGTTTAAAATGTTATTACATTTGAACAAAATCAATTGTTGTGTAACCAATGTTGCAATCAAACAAAATTGCTAGTCTCCAGCTCTTTTTAGGAAAAGAAAAGACTAATTATTATATCGCCCAAAATGAAAAAATGAAGAAAGATAACATTAACGAAATTAAACCTGACAGACTTCTTCTTGCACAAAAAAGAGATTATTTTTTAGGAAATGTCCTGTTACATGACATTTCAAAGAAGATAGAGGCCAAAGATCAAAAAGTGTATTTTGTCGAATTCAAAAATGGTGCTAGAACCAAACTTCACTATCATGAAGGTGGCCAAGCTCTTTTTGTGACTGGGGGAAAGGGAATACTAGAGCTTTACACAAAATATTCCAGTGGGTGTGGAAAAGTCAAGATAAGACTAAACTCCAAGTCCGAACTTGAAGCAGGCGACATGGTCTACATACCAAAATATAGACTACATTGGCATGGAGCTCTTAAGAAAAGTAACTTTTCACATATTGCATTTAACTCATTTACAAAAAAGGGAAAAGAAGCACGCACAATATGGTATGAATCTGATTTCACATCACATGGTACAAAAATAGTCTAAGTTTGTTCTTTACATCAGACAGTGTTTGCTGAAGATAACAAAATAGCCCACGGGAAGGTTATTTTTCCATTCTTGATGTATTTTAACACGTTTTTTCGTGATTCTTGTTTTATTGTTAAAATCATATTTGTGCGTTGGCTGTCAATTTTAGTTCTAATTGAATTTGCAGTGGAACGCATATAGTCATACCAATATTCTTCAAATGTTCCAGCATCATAACTAAAATTATATTTTTTAATTGAGATGTTGGAAAACCCTGCATCTAACAATTCCTTTTGCAAATCAATTGGTTTGCCAAATCTGTGTACAGTCGGTGTTCCTTCAGCTCTGATATCAGGAATGTAAGTCAAGATGGGATTCATTATGGCACTAAAGTATGGTACTTCAGCTGGTGTGCCATGTACTGCAAGAACTAGATTTGCGCCGCTTTTCATAACTTGTTTGACTGAGCGGAGAACCTTTTGTACATTAGGGAAAAACATGAGCGCATATTGGCATAGTACTTTGTCAAATTTGAAATTAAATCCAATATTTTCTGCATCCATTTCTATAAAAATGGCATTAGAAAATTGTATTGATTTTTTTGCAATTCCAAGAGCGGTTCTTGATAAATCAATACCAACCAATGCCCCATCCTTGCCTAGATGTCGTGATACTTCTTTTGCAACAACTCCTGTTCCACAAGCAAGGTCTAGTACATTATCAGCAGATCTGATGTCAGCTTCTCTTACTAGTTCGGTTGTGGATTTGAATGGTCCAATTTGTTTTTCGGCCCAGTTGTAGTGATAGTCAGAAGCAACAGTATTCCAATTAGCTTTAGTTGTTATCTTGTACTGAATGGGGTCAAACTGTGCAGTCATAGTTCACTTCAGTCTTTGCTCAAGGCTTAAATTAATTGTGTTCAAACGGATTTTATGCCTTCCTTTCGAGTCAACGTAATAATTGAGAACAGGCCTGAAATCGTAGATCCTGAGGGGGACACGGTACTCAATGATCTCGTACTTAAAGATAAAAAAACACCAGTAAAAAAAGTGCGTTCTGCTAAGATGTTAAGGTTTGAAATTGAAGCAAAAAACAAGGAATCTGCTGAAAAGGCAGTATTGGCTTTGTGTAACGAATTTAGAATCTATAATCCGTTAGTAAGTAAAGTATCAGTTGAGACTCTTAACGCCTAACTTTTTACTGGCTTTCGATTCAATGTGTGGTGTCTTCTAGTGCCCCATCTATGAGCAGTTTGCTGCGCAGATATTTTGACAGGTCGGTTTCAGTTATGATTCCAGCCAGCTTTCCATTGTCAAGTACAAGCAGTCTTCGTATTTTCTTGTTTAACATTTTTTGGACTGCGTCCTCTATTGGAGTCATTGGTTCTACCCATCTAAAGTTGGCAGACATTATCTCAGAAAGCATTACTTCAGAGCTTATCCTATCGGTGGTTGAAACTTTGCGTGCAAGATCTCTTTCTGTTACAAGGCCGATAGGATTGCCATCTTTTACAACCACAAGCGAGCTGATCCCTTTTTCTGCTAACAATAATGCCACATCCTTTGCAGTCTTGTTGTGTTCAATCGTGACTACGTTGTGAACCATGATGTCACGAACTAGACCCATAGCTAGTACCAAAGAGTATTAGAATAAAAATGATATCATTTGTAGTTGCCCATAGTACAGTAGCATTTTAGAAGCTAGTATGAAGATACAAATCAATGAATCTTGTGAATTTCATCAACACAAAATCTAACTACATAATTCCTGTTGTATTATTTCTGGGTTCTTTTTTTATTTACTCATATGATTTAGAAGGTCAGCCTTGGCATGGAGACGAAATCAACTATCTTGGATGGGCTGGAAATTACATTGAACTGATAAAAAAGGGAGATTTTAGCAATTCATGCTTGATATCTATCGACGATTGTAACTTGTTATATCATATACCAGCACATGGTTTGACTTACAGCCCGCTTCGCATGCTTGTGATTGGATTGCCAATGGAGATAAGAAATGTCGGTGGTGACTTTTACAATTGGTCATGTTATTATTTTCTTTGTTATAACCCACACAAGGCACCTGCAATTGAACAAATGACAGCAGGTCGTTTGCTTTCACCACTTTTTGGAGCTCTGACCATATCTATTTCATTTATGATAGGAAAAATTCTCTTTAACAGACATGTTGGTATTATCTTTTCTATTCTTTTTCTGTTCTACGATCTTTGGTTATGGTATAGTCGAACCATAATGACAGAAGTTCATTACATTTTCTTTGTGATGCTATCTTTCTTACTTTTACTCTATGCCTTTAAGACTGTAAATCTCAAAATCAGGTATTTTGTCATAAGCGCTATAACATTTGGCCTTGCGCTGGCTTCAAAGATACTAGCAGTAGAATTGTCAGTACTATTTATTGGTGTAATTTTATTTGGCTGGTTGTTTAAGAAACCATCTGGTACATCTGTTAGCAAAAGACATATTCATAAAATCGTATTCTCGATTTTCTCATTTTTTACAATTGCAGTCTTCTCTTTCTTTTTGACTCAACCTGGATTTTACGAAAACCCTCTGAATCAAATCATATTGACGAAAAAAGACATGGATAATTACAATCGAGATGCTTGGTTTATCGGATATCCAACAATTCACGGAATTCAAATTGACAGAATGCTAACAGTTTTTCATTATACTATTTTCCCCAGTTTTTTAGAGCATAAAATACCTGGCGCATACCCAAACTCGACCATGATTCTTGATTGGTATAATCCTCCAACTTATTCAAGCATAGCATTAACTCTTTTTTTCTTTATTGGATTTGTGTATTTAATTCAAAAAATCAGAGGATCCAAAAATTTTACACCTGAGGTCGTGGTTCTTATTTGGTTTATTAGTACATTCATATTTGCACTTTTGATAGCAAGAGATTTCTCGCTTGAGCGATATCTTTTGCCCTTTTTGATTTCAATCATTTTCATTGCATCGTATGGATTTTGGAATGTCATGAGAGGTATTGCCAATAACAAAACAAGAATTGGGTTTGTGGCATGTTTCATATTTGCTCATTCTATGGCTGCGTTGTTATATTGGAGGAAAATTTATTTTTCTTCACATGAATTGTGGAATAATCCACTTCATTACGGAACTTTACAAGAATCACTTGATAATACTTTTACACTGGTTGTAAATGTGGTGTTTATGGGCTTTTTCTTATATGTGTTGATAATTAGATTTAGAAAAAGTTTAACTCTCAGTCATAATGCGTGATTTAAAGAACAAAAACTAAACATTAATTCAAGATTCCACTGAATATGAAAAATTTTCTTATGCTGTAAGCACTAGGTCAGACTCATTTTAGTCTTGATGGGATCTGGGAAACCAAGAAAGCAGGTATTTATTTTAAGACAATTTCTATTAATAAAATGATTTTATTCGATTCGATTTAATATCGCTTTAAAGTAAGAAAAAGCATGAAAGTTGCTGTAATAGTTTTTCCTGGCAGTAATTGTGATCGCGATATGTATCATGTTCTTTCAGATGTCTTTAAACTAGAATCCAAACTTGTGTGGCACACAGACTTGTTACCAAAAGACATAGACGCAATCGTGCTTCCTGGAGGATTCTCTTATGGCGATAGGTTGAGAGCAGGAGTAATTGCCGCACACAGTCCAGTGATATCAGAAGTCAAAAAAATGGCAGAAAGGGGCATGCCAATTCTTGGAGTTTGCAATGGATTTCAGATTCTAGTTGAAGCAGGCCTTCTTCCAGGAGCTTTGCTAAAAAATACATCGCTGAGCTTTATCTGTAAATGGACAGAAATTATAGTTAAAAACAACAAGACGCCATTTACAAACAAGTTAAAACTAAACCAACGAATTCCTATTGCTATTGCAAACGGCGAAGGACGATATTATGCAGATGACGAAACACTGAAACAACTGAAGAAAAATAACCAAATTGTTTTCACTTATGCTGAAGAAATCAACGGTGCCTCAATGAGGATAGCTGGCATATGTAACAAGGAGGGAAATGTCGTTGGGATGATGCCACATCCTGAAAGATCGGCAGAACAAATAATCAATCCAAGAAACGCAAAGCCGGCTTCATTGATCTTTGAATCTTTACAAAATACATTGGGAGTTACAGCATGAGTCTAACTCCTCCAGAATTTGGTTATCTTGAAAAAAAGATAGGGCGTAAACCAAATCCTGTCGAGTTACAAATTGTCGCTGCAGAATGGTCCGAGCACTGCTCTTACAAATCGTCTAAAAAGCACTTGAAAATCTTGCCCCGCGAAGGCAAGAGAGTGGTTTCAGGACCAGGTTATGATTCTGGAGTCCTAGACGTGGGAGACGGCTATGTGGTTACAGTACACATAGAAAGTCATAACCATCCATCTGCGGTAGAACCATACGGAGGAGCTGCCACAGGCGTAGGGGGGGTAATAAGAGATATTCTTTCAGCAGGTACTAGGCCAATTGCTATCCTTGATGGACTAAGATTTGGCGACATTGAAAAAGATACACATGCACGCTGGCTCTTCAAAAACGCTGTACGGGGAATTGCGGATTATGGAAACTGTCTTGGTGTACCTACAGTAGGCGGTGAAATTGAATTTGACAGATGCTTTACAAATTATGCGCTAGTAGATGTAGCAGCAATAGGATTTGGAAAAAAAGAGAAGCTCATAAAAAATCATGCAGACGCAGGAGATTGTGTCGTTTTAATTGGTGGTTCTACTGGTAGAGATGGAATCGGTGGCTCACAGTTTGCATCAGACAAACTAGAAGCAGAAAATCGTTCAGCCGTCCAGATTCCAGATCCGTTTATTGAGAAACTAGTAATTGAAGCTATACTGGAAGCAAGAAATCAAAACTGCATAAAAGCGATGAAAGACCTAGGAGGGGGGGGACTGTCATGTGCGATTTCAGAAACAGCAGATGCCCTATCAGTTGGAATTGAACTTGATGTATCACTAATTCATAAACGAGAAGAGAACATGTCGCCCTCAGAACTGATGGTTTCTGAATCCCAGGAAAGGATGCTTGTAATAACAGACCAAGAAAAATTATCTACACTGAAAAGAATATGTGAAAAATTTCATGTGCCATATTCAGTGATTGGTAGTGTAACCAACGGTTCTGTTATGGAAGTAAGATTGGAAAAAGAAGTAATTGCCAGACTTCCAAGTGAAGTTGTTGCAAACGCTCCACTTCTTGATAGGCTTGCCATACAACCAAAATATCTTGAAAATATCAAATTAACTCAAAAACCTAGTACCCCAGAAAACCTATCAGAAACCTTAATGAAAATGCTGGCAAATCCAAATATTGCAAGTAAGCAATGGGTCTATACTCAGTACGACCACGAGGTAGGCATAAGAACTGTCATAAAACCAGGAAGTGATGCCTCTGTACTAAGACTTGATAATAACAAGTTTCTCTCTGTTAAAATTGATGGAAATTCTAAGCATTGCTACATAAATCCTCGTCAGGGGGCAATAGGTTGCTTTGATGAGGCATGCAGAAATGTAGTTTGTACTGGTGCCGTCCCAATAGGGATGGTGGATCACTTGCAATTTGGAAATCCTGAGGATCCTGAGGTATTTTGGACGTTCAAGGAATCCCTTGAAGGAATAACACAATATGCAAAATATTTTGGAATTCCATGTGTGGGTGGCAAAGTAAGTTTGTACAACCAGACCAATATTGGACCAATCAAACCTACGCCACTCATAGGCGTATTAGGACTAATTGAAACCAAACCACTAATTCCAAAAAAAATACAAGAAAATGACTTTGTTGTGTTAATAGGGGAAACTAAAGACGAACTTGGAGGCTCTGAATACTATGAGTACATGCATGATACAATCGGTGGGAAATGCCCCACTGTCAACATGGAATCCTCTAAAGCTAATCAGGAAATCGTTTTGGAGCTGATAAGTCAAGATCTAGTCAAAAATGCACACGATTGTTCAAAGGGAGGGCTTGGAGTTGCTGTCTCTGAGATATGCATTAGGAACGAGATCGGGTGTGTGATTTCTCTTGATAAAATACCTGCACAGAAATTAAGAATAGATGAACTATTGTTCACAGAATCACATTCAAGGTATTTGCTAACAATAGATCCAAAAAATATCGAAAATGCAAAGTCACTACTTGAAAAACAAGGTATAGCGTATAGAATTATTGGCAAGTTTTCAGGTTCCAATATTGCTTTCAAAGATGGTAACAAGAGAGTAATTAGTGTAAGGGTTGATAAAGCACAGGAAAGATGGTTAAACTCATTGGGATCACTGGTAAGTCATGGTTAAGGAAAATTGTGGTGTAGTTGGAATTTTTAGTCTGGATGGCGCTAATGTCATTCCAATGATAATCGATTCGCTAAGGGCACTTCAGCATCGGGGCCAAGAGGCGTGGGGAGTTGCAGTTCCAAAGAAAAATCCGTACAAACAGATGGGATTGGTTTCTTCAGCAGTATCCGAATTTGACAAGATTACAAGAGAGTACGCGTCACCTGCAGCCATAGGTCATGTTAGATACTCTACTATAGGAAAGAGCAACTTGGAAAATGCTCAACCGTTGAAAGTAAAAGACCTATGCATTGCACATAATGGAACAATATCAAATGTTGAAGAATTGGCAGGTATGGTGGGTGGTTGTACGTTCACTCCGCAGAATGTAAGTGATACATTGGTTGCAGCAAAGAGGCTAGTATCGTTGATGTCTCAAAATGGCAAGCTAGGAAGCGCCCTGTCTATCTTAAAGACGGAAATGGTAGGCTCGTTTTGTTTTACTTTTGTCTCAGATGACAACGCGGTATATGCGGCACGCGATCCAAGAGGCTTTAGGCCTATGGTTATTGGTTACAGAAAAGATAACAACTCGTACATTGTGGCATCAGAATCTGTTGCCCTTGCAGCAGTTGGAGCACAGCTTGTTAGGGATGTTAAACCCGGTGAGCTTGTCAAAATCAGTGACGCTGGGCTAGAATCTGAAATGTTTTCAGAAGAGAAAGTGCCAGCACACTGTTCATTTGAATTCACTTATTTTGCTCATCCCTCCAGCGTAATGGAAGGCTCAAATGTCTACATGGCAAGAAAAAGAATTGGTCAATTCCTTGCAAAAAAGTTTCCAATCAAGGACGCAGATATTGTAATTCCAGTACCGGACTCTGCAAGACCAGCGGCTCTGGGCTATGCACAAGAGCTGGGTGTTCTCTTTGAAGAAGGTCTGCTCAAGGATAGATATAGTCGCAAAGGCCCACTGCGAAGTTTCATTGAACCGCATCAAGCTGACCGAGTAGAAATCAATCGTTGGATTATTCCAATAACTCAAGTAATTGACGGCAAACATGTGGTAGTAGTAGATGATAGTTTAGTTAGAGGCACAAGCTCAAAAGCTATCATAAAAGCACTTCGAAGAGCAGGTGCAAGAAAAATTAGTATGGTGATTACATTTCCGCCAATCAGATTTCCTTGCTACGCGGGAATAGATTTTCCATCACAAGATGAACTAGTTACATTCATGGGTAATGGAGCAGAACATACTGATGAAGAAGTAATAGAAAGAGTAAGGCAAATCATAGGTGCGGATTTTCTAGGATATAATGATGCAAAAAATCTTGCCCAGGCTGTTGGAATGGATGTAAACTCGATGTGTTTTACCTGTTCTTCTGGAGATTATTCTACACTAGGGATCAAACCTACATTTAAGACCAGAGCAGAAATCAAAGGCGAATGACTTGGAAATAGCATTTGTCTTAGTAAAAAGCAAGATAAGTCATGAAATGGAAGTCATGAATGAAATCTTAAAAATTGACGGAGTAAAGGAAGTGATGGGAACATATGGTCAGTATGATATTTTTGTAAAGGTACATGTACCAACGAGATCTGAAATTGAAAAAATAATTACAAAAGAAATCAGAGCCATAAAAAACGTAGTTTCAACAATCACCCTACCAGTTATCCCAGGGCAGGGCAACAAATAGCCTTATAGTTGTGTTCAAGTATTTTATGATGTGAACAAGATCACTATTGCCGGGATTTCCGCTGGGGTAATAGTGGCAATTGTCGTAATTGTCTTTTTTGCCAAACCTGCAGAAAAATATTCAATTTTCCTTGACCCATTTATTGATCAGCAACCACTTGTAACAAATACCCATGTGACTGTTCAAAATACTGGTAGCGAACCACTTACTAACGTAAGGGTGTACTATGGGG
>Ga0066656_10000913_pt1 | contig 12404 bp, 9 predicted proteins | sample GraSoiAngelo_105_FD_71411 | JGI IMG/M metagenome (GOLD analysis project Ga0066656, IMG submission 71411) | Grasslands soil microbial communities from the Angelo Coastal Reserve, California, USA - 14_0903_05_40cm | ecosystem: Environmental > Terrestrial > Soil > Grasslands | place: USA... | reverse complement strand
GCAGGGACTTGCGCCGAGTGGGCGTGGTGCCAAGGCAAACGAACCGGGTCCGCCCTTACGCCGCGCATGTATTCGGCCAACAAAGTTTGCCTCTGTTTGGCAGCCCCCGGAACAACGCCTCGGCCTTTGCACCTCTGATCAGCAAGGAGCAGCGCGCCGAAGCCTTTCTGGAGCGCATCCTCGCCCTCACCGGGGCCAAGAAGGTCGACGGCTCGTACGTCCTGAATGTGGCAACGGTGCAGTTTCAGGTGCGCGATCGGTTCATCCGCCGGCTGCAAAATCCGAATGACCCCAAATCCCCCTACGAAGAAACTTGCTTTTACCTGGTTCACAACGGCATGCCCAAAGTCGAGGAAATTGCCACCGCTCTCCTGCACCTCTCGAACAATCCCGCGCTGTTTGACAAGTGGGCTCTTCAAAACGGAGTGGCGTTCAAAGCCGACGGCAAAGTCTTCGACCGCTGTCCGCTGCTGGGCTTGCGCTGAGAAGAAGTTTCCGGATCCCCTTTCTCTGGTTTTTGCCCCTGACGGTCTTACCTGTGAGTTAGGGCCTTCGGTCGGGTAGAGCGATGGCGCGGAGCGGGCTTCGAATGATGCCGTCGTTTCCATCGCCCTCCCTGGAATGCCGTACGGCGGGTCTTCCCTGATAAAAGGGAAGAACACCCTTCATGTCGGGGCGCTCGCGCCCTTTCGAGTAAAGATCGTAGGGATTGAATCCGGACCCACGCAAACTTCTCCTCATCGTGCTCATTCATCAGGTGACGGTAGGCGTTGTGCCGATGCGCCGCATAAAAAGAGTGATAGCGCAGCATGTACAGCCATTCTTCGGGTAGGTAGTTTCGCGCGACTTGATAAATGTATTCGTCATGCCCGAACGAGAGATGCACCTTGTCGAGCCCGCAGTGCGGTTCATAGATGCCGTACTGGGTCTGATACTCGGAGACCTGCGAGTCCGGATTGGCGGCGAAGAATGCCGGGAAAACCACTTGGTCGGAATTCGCACATCCCACTGGGAACGTGTCACCCACGACCGCCCACTGCGGCTCACCATAAAGGCAGAGCACTTTTCCCAGATCATGCACAAAGCCCGTGAGAATGAACCAGCGCGGATGGCCGTCCTGGCGAATCGCCTCGGAAGTTTGCAGAAGGTGCTCGATCTGGCTTAGGTCCGTGTCCGGATCGCTTCCGTCCACCAGCGTATTCAAATATTCCGCCATTTCCCAAATACTCTTCTTGCCGCGGCGCAGGCCGCAGTATTCGGCTTTTTCCTTGAGCACAAAGTCCAAGGTTTGATGGGCGTGATTTTGGCGGTAAAACTCGGTGACGGTGGGATTGGCTCAGCCCGATAGTTGCGAAACTGGTCCTCCGACTTTCCCGGCTGATAGCGAGTAGCTACAAAATCGTCCCAATCGTCAAGTTCCTTGAGCGGGGCGGCTTCTTTGCGGCTGGTGGTACGGAGGACATCACCCGTGACTAGGCTCCCGATCTCATTGTGAGAGCTTGCGCGCGGCGGCGCAACAGGGATCTTCATCTTTTTTTGAACACCTGCGGTGTTTCCTCGCAGCACCTGACCCTTAAGGTGAGCCGTGCAAAAAAGCAATCTTACCGTGAACCAGAAAGCGCGGTCCAGGCTGAACGGTTGCGCGAGGACTCCAGCACCGCGGAAATGAAGCGCATCCCCTCCACGCCATCCGCAATTCCCGGGACGAGAAGGGACTGAGGGTCGGGCGAGCCGCCCTCCCGCTTTGCCGTGATTTGTTCGGCCAGATCCTTATAGAGCTGAGCGAATGCTTCCAGGTAACCTTCCGGATGCCCTGCAGGAATACGGATCGCCCTTGCCGCAGCAGCTCCTGCTCCGGGGCCGCCGCGCCTCAGGACCCGCCGCGGCTGGCCTAATGGCGCATAGACAAGTTCATTGGGATTCTCCTGCTGCCATTCCAAGCCGGCCTTTTCTCCGTAGACACGCAGGCGCAAATTGTTTTCGTTTCCGGCCGCGACCTGGCTGGCCCACAGCGTTCCTTTCGCGCCCTTCGAAAAACGCAGCAGCAATTGCACGTTGTCGTCGAGCCGCCGCCCAGGCACAAACGTCGTGACTTCAGCCGCTATTTCCTGGCACGAGAGTCCCGTCACAAAACAGGCCAGGTTGAACGCGTGCGTGCCAATGTCGCCCAGCGATCCTCCCGGCCCACTCCTGGCGGGGTCGGTGCGCCATTCGGCTTGTTTTTGTCCCGTTTTTTCGAGCGGTGTCGATAGCCAGTCCTGCGCATATTCCACTTGAATGATGCGAATCGCGCCAAGTTCGCCGGCAAGCACCATCTCGCGCGCTTGCCGCACCATTGGGTAGCCCGTGTAGTTGTGCGTCAGGCCGAAGATCAAGCCTGTTCGCTCGACGATCTTGGCCAGGTCCAGAGCAGCTTCAAGCGTCGTCGTCAGCGGCTTGTCACAGATCACGTGGATTCCCGCGTCGAGAAACGTCTTCGCATTGGCATAATGCATGTGATTCGGCGTCACGATGGACACCGCTTCAATACCGTCCGGGCGGGCCGCTTCCGCCGCAGCCATCTCTTCAAACCGGCCATAAGCGCGCGGAATGTGAAGCGCCTCGGCTGCGGCCAGGCTTTTTCCCGGATCAGAGCTCAGCGCCGCTGCAACCAGCTCGTAGCGGTCGTCCATGCGCGCGGCAATGCGATGCACGGCACCAATAAACGCGCCCGGCCCGCCTCCCACCATGCCAAGACGCAGCCGCCGGTCTTTGCCCTGCTTTTTGGATTCAGCCGGCATGTTTGGTCTCCTTTCGTGCCGCAAGCCCCAGCATTCGCCGGTTGGCTTCCTCGTCCGCACCGGATTTTGCAAAATCGTCGAACGCGCGCTCGGCGATCTCAATGATGTGCCGCTTGATAAACGGCGCGCCCTCCCGCGCGCCTTGCTCGCTGCTCTTCAGGCAGCATTCCCATTCGAGCACTGCCCAGCCATCAAAACCGTACTGCGCCAGTTTGGAAAAGATGCCGCGGAAATCCACTTGCCCGTCGCCCAGCGACCGGAAGCGCCCCGCGCGCTCCACCCACGGCTGGTATCCGCCGTAGACTCCTTGGCGGCCCGTCGGGCGAAACTCCGCGTCTTTCACGTGAAACATTTTCACGCGGGAGTGGTAGATGTCGAGAAACGCGAGGTAATCGAGCTGCTGGAGAACAAAATGGCTGGGATCGTATAAAATATTGCAGCGGTTGTGGCCGCCTAGACAGTCCAGAAACCTATCGAACGTCACGCCGTCGTGCAAATCCTCGCCGGGATGCAGTTCGAAACAAAGATCCACTCCCGCTGCGTCAAACGCGTCGAGGATCGGCCGCCACCGCTTCGCCAATTCCTCGAATGCCGTTTCGATGAGCCCTTGCGGGCGCTGCGGCCAGGGATAAACGTACGGCCATGCCAGGGCGCCCGAAAACGTCGCATGCGCTTTGACTCCCAAGTTCGCGGAAGCTTTCGCCGCAAACAGAAGTTGTTCCACGGCCCAGGCCTGCCGCGCGACAGGGTTTCCTCGCACGGATTCCGGCGCGAAGCCGTCAAAGGCCGCGTCATAAGCGGGATGAACCGCAACCAACTGCCCTTGCAGATGCGTGGAAAGTTCCGTCAGCTGCACGCCGGCTGCCGCGAGCGTCTCCAAAATTTCGTCGCAATACTTGCGGCTCTCCGCGGCGCGCTTCAGATCAAACAGGCGCGCGTCCCACGTCGGAATCTGTACGCCCTTGTAGCCGAGCCCGGCCGCCCATTTGGAAATATCGCTTAATCGGTTGAAGGGAGGTTTGTCGTCTGCGAATTGCGCCAGAAAAATTGCGGGTCCTTTGATCGTCTTCATTGTCAAAACCTCCCTCGGGCCGACACCACCCTACCGGGAGAGAAGCATTTTGTAAAACTCTTCTTCAAGGCGGGATCGCCGCTGAATACTCTAGGTGAAGCTCACGACCATGGGCATGGTGGATTTAAACCAAATCGGAGAACGGAGCCGAACGGATGAGTCTCTACAGGTTTTGTTCGATGCGCCTTGCATGCGGCGCGAGCAACGGTGCCGTCGCGCGTGACGAGCAGGCTGTTGATGTTTTTGTCACGGAGCTCTTGACCCGCGGGCGGTTGCCATCGAGTGCTGCGAACCCCATCAAAGCGAAACAAGCCGAATTCCTGTGCCAAACCAGGGATAACCATCGGGCGTCTGGGCCATGGCGTAGATGTTGCCCATGGTAAACCCGTACCTGGTAGTCCACGCGGTGTGGGCGTACTGGTTGACACCGTTCGCATTGATTTGGACCCGTAAACCACCCTGTAGAGCCAAGAGTCTGCGCTAACTCGCACAAACCAACATTATTTCTTGGCAAATCGTGATTTCATCGAGAAGGTGACTCAAGCGCTCTGCCGGGCCGAGGTTCTCACCCGTGAGCGTGTCTGGCACCGCACCTACAAAGCTATCAATACCGATTTGCATCTTCATACGCTCCGGCTGCTCTGCAAAAGGTCACTGTGAACTCTCTCCGTCGCGCTCAAAGCCCGGATGGAGAAGCCACGACTCCATCGGCAACACTCTCCGACAGAGACCGTTTTCAAGTGAGCGTCCACAGCTGGGCCGTAGCGCGGCAAAGTCCAGCTCAGGGTAGCTTGTCGAAAAAGAGATAAACGGCAGCAATCCGGCCGTCCCGGGAAATGATGAAATCAGTCCCGGCGTAAGCTGGCACCTCTCCAGGGCGCCAGATACCCATTGGACCCGCCCGCCATTGCCCAATTCCTCGGGCCCGGCCATGGGTTGATATCGAAAGTCAGGGTGAGTAGCCTTGATCGCGCCCGCGACGCGATCGATTTCGTCGCGGCCACGGTAGACGCCTCTGGGCTCGTAGCACACGCAATCTGCGGTGAAGATCTCGTCGATGGCCGCGCGCCGCCGCGCGGGGTCATTTTCACCGAAGACGTCGTGAAGATTGCGGAGATCGATATGCTGTAGGACATGTTTTCTCCCTCTCGCATTCGCGTCACTACTGACCTGACTTCCACCTCAAAAATGTACACTAGGTTTTGAGCAGGGCCTTGTCGATTGCCTTGAGGATGAGTTCTTGTTTCTTGGTTAGCGTGACTACGCGAGAGAGATGGAAACGGTTCTTGGCGTCCCGAAGGTAGACCTTATACATGGTGCTCAGTTCTCGCAAGGCGCTCTCCGCAGTGAAATCGGTTTTGCGCAGGCGATACTGTAACAGAGACAAGAGCAGATAGGCGAGATAGCAGAGGAAGACATGAGCGTGGACCCGTTCGGCCAGCCAATGGCGGATGGGGCGCAACTGGATGATGCCTTTCAGACTACGAAAAGCCTTTTCGATGATGTCCTTGTTAAAGTAAAGCGAGAGCATTTGGTCCAGCGGCAGCGAACGGGTCGAGAACAGGCAGGAGTAACCATCGAACTCTTCGGCTGCGGTCAGCTGGGCGGTGCGCAGATGGCCGCGGGAGTCGAAGAACCGCTCTAAGCCGGGTTTGATCGCTTGGCCCTGGGCCAGAAGTTTTTGGGCATAGAGAATCTCGTCGCGGCGCGACTCCCGCAGATCCCGTTGTAGCCGCTCATTCCAACACAGGGCCAACTGGCCGCGCACACCATCGAGTTGATAGGGACGCCGACGGGCGTAAAAGACGGTCTGGCCCACGCGCTGGCGGTAGGGCAGTTGCAGCAGTTGCTGCAAATCGGCAAAGGGGCGCCAGAACTTTTTCAAGTTCTCCCGCAGCGGCATTCCGCAGAGGGTGTCCCAATGCAACTGCTTGACATCCTTGACATTGCGTCCCGAGACGATCCCTCGGTCATAAATGAATAGCCCCGGTCGCAGGTGGTAACCGCGGAACTGCGTCACCGAGTCCTGCAAAGTGCGGGCGTCATGCACATTGCCATCGAAGACCTTGTGGAACAAAGGAAAGCCTTCTTTCTGCGTCACCGCTAATGCGATCTGGATGAGCGGCCGACCTTTGACCTGCTCCTTGTCGTGTCCGAGTTTGGCCAGCGGACAGTGGCTTCCATAAAGATAGGTGTTGGTGACGTCATAGATGACCCCGGATGGCCGCAGCCGATACTGGCGGCAGAGGCGCTGGAAGAGTTGCCGCTGCCAGCTCTCCGCGTCCAACGATTCCAAGTGATCCAAGGCGCCCACCAAGCGCTTTTCGGTCAACCCCTCGCAGGGCAACAGGAACTGCAAATCAGTGCGCCCGAACCAAGCGGGCATATGGTTTAGGCTGCGATAGTCCAGACAGTGGGCATACACCAGGCTGAGGATTTCCGGGCCGTAGGGATCCAGTTGGTCGGCGAGACCGATTTCCTTGGCGAGATGGTGGAGCACCAGCAGGGGGCCATAGAGCTTGACTTGCTCGACCTCGACCTCGGAAATCGAGGCCGCGAGCAGGGTTTTGCCGTCGGCTTCGCGACCGACATAACGCAAGTGGCGTTGCACGACCTTTCCCTTCACCCATTTATTTTCGACTTCCGCGAGATAAACGCCGCTTTTACGTTTGATCCGGCGAATGAAACTCATAGTGTACATGATATACACCATGATGAGAGGGACTGTCAAGTCCTTTTGCGGTTGCCACAGTGAAAATCCCCAATGAAATCAGGGCTGATAGAACTTTTGGATTGAGATCAGCGGCCTAGTGTATAAAATCGAGGACGAATTCAGGTACTGACTTAACGTTGAAGGATCCCCGCGAACGCCGAACGCACACTCCAAGTCGTAAAAAACCACAAAACCGTAACGACGACAGCCAGCGGCAAACCCGCAGGCGCCATGAAAATGTGAAAGCAAAGTATGTTGACGATCACGGCCCCCAGAATCGTCAGTGCCAGAGGCACGTACCGATTCGCAAGCAACAGGACCGCGGGCACTATCTGCAACAGAAAAATCACCACGTAAAACCGGGACACGAAGAGAGCCCCGAAGAACTGCGCTGCAACGCCCGTAGGCGGCGGCATGGGAATAAAGTGAAGGAACCCGTTTAGCCCGAACGTCAAAAAGATCAAACCGAGCAAGTAACGTGCGATTGTAGAAGTGATCTTCATGCTCATCTCCTAGTGACTGGTGCCGTATTGGGTCCGGCGTCTCTAATACATTGATGCATGATATATTGATAACGATATATGTGATGGACAACTAATCGGAAAAGGCTCAGCATCAGAGAGCTATGGCAAAAAGGTCTTCAGACCCGGTGCATTGCTGGCTCATTTGGAGGAAAGCCCACGAGGCAGCCTCCGACTACCTGTATAGAGGAATCGCGGAAACGGGCATTTCTGACACAGACTTCCGCGTGCTGGAAGCGCTTCTGCACAAAGGACCACTGCCTGTGAACACCATAGGTCCGAAAGTCCACCTCACGCCTGGTTCCATCAGCGTGGCTGTTGATCGTTTGCTCGAAAAGGGGGCTAGTGAGCCGGGCGGAAAGCCCCGATGACCGGAGGGTGCGGGTCGTGGCGCTTACAAAGAGTGGTAAAGACCTGATTGTTCCAATCTTCCGCAAGCATTCCGCGGAAATCGGCAGAGTGTTGACCGATGCTAACCCCAAAGAGCTGCAAATCCTCGAAGGCGTTCTCAAGAAGGCTGGCAAGCGCGCTAGGGCGCTTGCTGAAGAGAGAAGCAAGATCATCAATTCATGATCGGTCGGTGCAGAACATCGGACGCTCCGTGATCGGGTTAGTCGGGCTGCCCACGGGTTGGTTACTTTCCGTAGGAGCTTCACAGGTCCGAACCACATTTTAGAACACCACCAAATATGATGCTTTTCGCAATCAGGATGTAGAAACAACTGCGGTTTCTGAAAACGTCCTTCAGGCACACTCATCGAATGTAGAATAGGCGCTGAGTTCTTCGTTCGAGTGCTTTGTAAGCTATGGAAAAAGAAGCGGATGAGCCATATAAGCCGGATTCTGTCGAGTGCGCCATTCGCGAAACGAAAGGCGCACCGCGGCGATCATTCTTCTAGGTCACGGTTCGCACCGTAACTCGAGCAGCCTACCCGAGGGTTTTCGTTCGCCGCGGCTTTCTCCGCAATGAACGGAGCACGTCTTCGCAAGAAGATGTGCTCAACGAGCCGGGCCGGCTCTCCCCTCCTATTTGGCCTTGCACCGCGCGGGGTTTTCCGTGCCTCCGGCGTCACCACCGGAGCGGTGGGCTCTTACCCCACCTTTTCACCCTTGCCAAACGTTGCGTGCTTTGCGTCAGCGTCTCGAAGGTTTTCCCTCCGTGACTGCCACCGTGCTCGCTCCGCCGGCGGTCTATTCTCTGTGGCACTATCCGTAGCTTAGCCGCACCGCGTTTCGGTCTAACCGGAATGCTGCGCGCTTTCGCGTGCAACTCTGCCTCGCGGCAGAGCCTGCGTGGCCAGCCCCCTGACGTTATCAGGCGCGTCGCCCATGTCATGAGTGCTGGCCGGCGCTCGCGCACCTGCCATGCCTCAGGACGGTGTCCGGACTTTCCTCCCGCTTCGGCCTCGTAACGGCGGCTTTACGCTGCCACTTCTCGGCTCTAGCCAGCGATCACCCGGCTCACCCGCCATTCTGATTATACGCTGTTCCGGCTCGCACGGAGTTAGAATCCGCACCTTTCGCTATCCATCAGGGCAATCTTCGCAGAGGACAGAAGGAGGTGGAGGAGGCGCGTATCGGGCTCCATTGGTGTGCACACACCGATACCGCTTTGGCTGGAGCGCCTCCTGTGGCTCCTAATTCTTGGCGGTTATCTTTATTATGTGATTCTGCCCTGGATTTTGCAGAGGCCGGTACCCGGACTCATGTCGGTATTCTCAAAACCTTTTCGCCGTAAAGCAGGGGCCACCCCCGCCGCTAGACTCTCTCATTTCAAATCGAGAAGCTTCTCAAACTCGCTCTCGTTCAGTATCGTCACTCCCAACTCTTTCGCCTTGTCATATTTCGACCCCGGATCTGTTCCCACCACCACATAATTGGTCTTATTGCTCACCGACCCGCTCAGTTTTCCGCCGTGCTGTTGTACCATCGCTCCCGCTTCCTCCCGCGTTCGATTCGCCAGCGTTCCAGTAAAGACAAACGTCTTCCCTGCCAACTTATCGCTCTTGACCTCGCGCTTTTCTGCCGTGGGGTGCACTCCCGCCTTCGCCAGTTTCTTGATCAACTGCCGGTTCGCCGGCTCCGAGAAAAACTCCGCGATGCTCGCCGCCACCTTCGGACCCACTTCCGGTACTTGTTCGAGTTCCTCCTGTTTTGCCGCCGCCAACTCCTCCAGCGAGGAAAACTGTTCCGCCAGCAATTGCCCTGTTCGCTCGCCCACAAGCTGAATCCCCAGCGCATAATTCAGCCGCGCCAGCGAATTCTTCTTGCTCGCTGCAATCTCCTCCAGCAAATTCTGCGCGGACTTTTCCGCCATGTGCTCCAGTGCCGCCACCTGCTCCTTTTTCAGCGCGTACAAACCCGCAACATCCTTCAGCAACCCCTTGTCCACGAGCTGGTCCACAATCTTCTCCCCCAGCCCGTCAATGTCCATGGCGTGCCGCCCCGCGTAATGCAGAATCGATTCTTTCCTCTTCGCCGGGCACGCCGCATTCACACAGCGGTACGCCACTTCCCCTTCCACGTGATGAATGGCGCTCCCGCATTCCGGGCAATTCTTCGGCATATGGAACGGCTTCCGGTCTTTCCCAGGCTTCACCACCTTCAGCACGTGCGGAATCACTTCGCCGGCCCGCTCGATCAGCACCGTGTCGCCAATCTGCACGCCCAGCCGCTCGATTTCATCCATGTTGTGGAGCGTCGAACGGCTGACAGTGACGCCTCCCACTTGCACCGGCTCCAGGACTGCCACCGGCGTCAGCGCCCCCGTGCGCCCTACGTTGACGAGAATATCTTTCACCACGGTCGTTTCCCGACGCGCCGGATACTTGAACGCAATCGCCCACCGCGGCGCCTTCGCCGTGTAACCCAGTTCATTTTGTATGGACGTGGCATTCACCTTTATCACCACGCCGTCGATCTCGTACGGCAGTTTCTCGCGCTTGTCGTCCCAGTTCTCGCAATACGCAATCACTTCCTGAATCCCGTTGCACAACTTCCAATCATCTGAAGCGCGGAACCGTAATTGCTTCAAAGCCTCAAGGGCCTCGGAATGCTTGGCGAACGGCACATTTCCATCCACCAGGAAGTAGTAGGCGAAGAAATCCAGCTTTCGCGACGCCGTGATCGTGGGATCGAGCACGCGCACCGCTCCCGCCGCAGAATTCCGCGGGTTCACGAAGATCTTCCCGCCAATCCGCTCCTGCTGCCGGTTCAGCGCTTCGAAGGCCTTGCGCGTCATCATCACCTCCCCGCGCACCTCGAAATCCGCTTGCAGCTTCGCCTTTTTCAATGCGGGTGCATCCACGCGCAACGGAATCGACCGGATCGTCTTCACGTTCGGCGTCACGTCCTCGCCCGTGGTTCCGTCTCCGCGCGTCACCCCGCGCACCAGCTGGCCATCCTCGTATTGCAGCGAGATGCTCAGCCCATCGAACTTATGCTCCGCAATGTATTCGATTTTTTCCTTGCCGCTTCCCTCTCTCACGCGGCGGTCCCACTCGCGCAGCGCGTCGTAGGAAAACGCGTTGTCCAGGCTCAGCACCGGCCGCGCGTGACGAACGGTTTGAAAACCTTCACGCGGCGCGCCACCCACGCGCACCGTGGGCGAATCCGGCGTCCTCAGCTCCGGATGCGCCGCTTCCAGCTCCTTCAGCCGCGCCATCATTCGGTCGTAGGCGGCGTCCGAAATCTCCGGCTCATCCAGCACGTAATACCGGTATTCGTGGTAGCGCAGCCTTTCGCGCAGCTCTTCGATCTCTTTCTTCCTATTTGCCGGTGCTGCTTTCGCCACAAAACCTCCGTAAGTCTGCGCGCCAGTCATTTCGAACCCGCGGTGCAGGCGAGAAACTCCGCTTCGGGCCACGCCCTACACGTCCATTTATTCCGAGTGCATTTCGGAGTGCGGCGGACTTGCCATCGCTTTTCTTCTTGCTTGCTTCTTCACGGATCTCCTCGTTCGTCATTTTACGGGCAGCGACAAATCCGTCTTGCGCGAATTTCGCTCTTGTCATTCCAAGCGCAGCGAGTAATCTGCTTTTGCGCTTTCGCGCATTCGTGTCAAATGGCTGACCTGAAATCGACTTGCCCTACCCGCCATTCCGAGGCCGTGCCCTTTGCGGCTGAACAATCCCTCTTCCGCACAGTGTCAAGCAACGCATGCGCGAATTCGCCCCACATTATATAGAATGAAAGGGATCAGGCTAAGTGGAACGCACCGAATCAGAGCAAATGACCGCCGAACTACAAAACGCACTGCTGATCCACAACCCCAAAGCCGGAAACGGTGGCAGTGCGCGTCGCCGTTTGCTCGATCAGGCGCGCCACATCTTTGCCGCACGCGGCATTGACGCTGACCTCGCCGAAACGACCGGACCCGGCCATGCCACCGAAATCGCCGCGCGCGCCGCCGCGGAGAATCGCGGCCTCGTCATCGCCTGCGGCGGCGACGGCACGCTCAACGAAATCGTCAACGGCCTCGCCGCCCATCAAAACGGCCAGCGCGTTCCGCTCGCGCTTCTCCCAGGCGGCACGGCCAACATCCTCGCCAAGGAACTCGATCTCCCGTGGGACATTCCCAAAGCTGCGGAGAAACTGGTTCACGGCACAGTCAAAGAAATCGCTCTCGGCCTGGCAACTCCGCTCGAGGAGCCTGAAAAGAAAAAATATTTTCTCAGCGTCGCTGGGGCCGGCCCTGACGGCGCAATCGTCTACTCCATCAATCTTGGCCTGAAATCGCGCGTCGGCATTCTCGCCTATTGGTGGGCAGGCTTCCGCGAAATCTTTCGCTACAAATTCCGGCATTTCCGGGTCATCAGCGGCGGCCGCAAAAGCAACGCTTCGCTGGTCATCGTCGGCCGCACGCAAAATTACGGCGGCCCGTTCAAGATCACTACTGAAGCCGATCTCTTCCAAGACCGCTTCGAAATCCTGACACTCTCCACGCAGAGCGGTCTCCGCTATCTCAGCTACTTGCCTTCGCTCTGGCTCAACAAGCTTCGCGGCACCCAAGGCGTCGAATTCTTCAAATCTGAATCCCTCCTCTGCGAACCGCTCGCCGCAAATCCCGTCTACGCGCAAATCGACGGCGAGCCCCTCGCGCGCCTCCCTGTCGAATTTCGCATCGTCCCTCGCGCCCTCAAGCTCCTCGTCCCCCGAAACCCGCAATAAGATTCTATTCGTGCAGGGGCGCGCTTCAGCGCCTCCGTGTAAGGACGCAGCTTTGTCCCGAGCGGAGTGAGGGAATGCTGCGCCCCATTTCGCAACGAAATCGAATCCTGTCCCAACCGCTTGGATGCCTTCCTTGTCACCCGGACCCT
>Ga0066656_10000912_pt1 | contig 12415 bp, 16 predicted proteins | sample GraSoiAngelo_105_FD_71411 | JGI IMG/M metagenome (GOLD analysis project Ga0066656, IMG submission 71411) | Grasslands soil microbial communities from the Angelo Coastal Reserve, California, USA - 14_0903_05_40cm | ecosystem: Environmental > Terrestrial > Soil > Grasslands | place: USA... | reverse complement strand
GTTCTCCGGCTTGATGTCGCGGTGCACCACGTCGTGGCTGTGGGCGTAGCTCAGCGCGCTCGCCACCTCGCGGGTGATCCGTACCGCCTCTTCGAGCGGCAGCTGGCCCTCCCGCTCCAACCGGTCCCGCAGCGTCTCGCCCTCGACCCACGGCATGACGTAGTAGAGCAACCCGGCGGCCTCGCCCGAGTCGTGCAGCGGCAGGATGTGGGGGTGGCTGAGGCGGGCCGCGGTTTCGATCTCGCGCAGAAAGCGGTCCGGACCCAGGGCCGCCGCAAGCTCGGGCTTCAGAACCTTGATAGCGACCGGGCGATGGTGCTTTAGGTCTGCGGCGAGGTAGACTGTCGCCATCCCCCCGCGGCCGAGCTCGCGCTCGATCGTGTAACGTTCAGCGAGGGCAGCTTGCAGGCGGGCGAGAGGATCGATCAGTCGGGGACTCGGGGGCGTAGGACCGTTCCATCATAGGGGTCAGGCCCTAGCGCGGCCAGAGGGGCACTCGCAATGCTTCGCTCCTCTGCAGCACGGGGCTCGGCTATTACGGCGAGGGCTACACTGTGCTCGGTGACGTTCCACGCCTCACGATCACCGAGCCGATCACCGACGGCGGCTGGATCATCGCCAATAACACCGACCGCGCCAACTTCGGTGGCAACGCCAAAGTTCTCGCCGACCTGACTATGCAGGGGCAGCAAAACTACCAGGATCAAGGACCCGTCCAGGCTATGTATGTGCACTCGACCGAGATCACGGCTGCCCCCGGAGCCCGATTGCCTTCGCGGTGTCCGCAGGCACCAGCACGCGGGTGGAGGTAGCGGTCGTCTGCCCGACCCACGGGTGACCGGCTGGATCGCGTTCCCGAACGAGATGTTGTGCCCGGGGTCTTGACGCCCTCATGTTGAGGATGATCTGAACGTTTCTCCGCACCGTCCTCGGGCCTGAGCTGCATGGTCAGAGAGCGCCCTGGTGAGACCCCTGGTGCCGCATCTCCCACCCTCTGTGCCACAACTGGCTTCCGATTCTTGATGTCCCCTTGACCCCTGGGCGCTTGATTCGCCGACGGAGAGCGCGGCCTGCATAATAATCAGGGTAGGAGGACTCATGAGTCATTATCGTTTCCTCGCAGCGGCTACGCTTTGCTCGGCGCTTGTACTCCAAGGCGCGTGTTCAAGATTTATTCACGACATACAGGACGTACTCGGGGCCATGGCGTCGGGCGAGCCGCCACACGAGCGCCCGCCCAGCCCGCCCACTCCCAAACCTGGCATGTACGTGAGACCTGCCGCCGACACGGTGGCAGTTGGTGACACGGTAGTGTTCAACTACGAACTCGTGCCGCCCAAGGGTCTGGTCGTGCCGAGTTCCGAGACAGTCCATTGGGAGAGCAGCGATACGAGCATCGCGACCGTCGTAAACGGATGGGTGGTTGGCAAGAAGGTGGGAGTCGCAACGATCTCTGCAACAGCCGATGGGGTGCGCGGAAATGCCACGCTCACCGTCAGACCCAAACGCAACCAGGAGGATGATGTGCGGGGGTCTTGACGGCCTCATGTTGAGCATATTGGGTCTTGAAGACCCATGATGAGGATGGTGTGCCCGCCCGCCGCGGCCATCTCGAGCGCGCGTTTCGCGTGTGCGGGGGTGTCAGATGTGACTTGCGTTTGGCGCAAGGGTGATCAGCGCTCCCCAGTATCTGGGGTGAGGAACTATGTCCCCCCGCCGGATCTTCGTGCAGAGGGCGCGCGACAACCCCGTGGCGCCTTGCATCTGCCTGAGTGTTGCGCTCGCAAGGTTCGGGAGAACGTCACGCTCGAACTCGGCTGCGTCTGGTCGCCCGTTTAGCCGTTCCCACTCCCGATTGGCCGCGCGCAGGGCCCGCATCCGCCGCGCCATTGGTGACGCCGGCTGGTCCGCCCCGTCCCCATCCACGCCCCCGAACTCGCGGGTGACGCCCGTCGGCCCCCGCGGCCGACGTCGGGAGTTTACGCCGACCCCGTTTGAGCGAGTGCCCCGCCACCGTCGCCTCGCTCCACCGAGGCGATCGGCGACCTCGTCCGCGACCGGCCGAACGAGCCGAGCCCACCCCGCCGCGGTCACGGCCAGATCATGGGTCAGCGGTGGGAGCAGTCGGCACTGGCCGTCGAGCAGCTCAAACACATCCTCTTTCGTGAAGGTTCGACGGCTCAGCAACTCGAGCACGTACCGGTCGACGGCGGGCCGGACAGGCTCCATGAGGTCACACGCGAGCGAATCGCGGTTGGGCCGATCGGCGTGTAACAGGCCGAGAACAGGGTCAAGGCCCACGGCCAGGGCCGCGATCCGCGCCTCGGCTTCCAGAATGGCGTACACGTAGTTGAGCACGGCGTTCGCCGGATTCACGGCCTTCCGCGGCGAGGGGTCGGTCAGCGGGGAGATCCGAGTGCCGAAGTGGCGCCAGTGGCGGGGGCGGTGCTCCGCATCCTGCCCGTCGAAGCGCACCGGCACGCGTTGCCACGCACGCCAGTAGGCACGAGCGGCCAAGGGTTCGATCTGCCGCACTTCCGCGAGCGTCGTCGCCCGTCGAGCCCGCTCGCCACAGGCCGCGACGTATTCTTGCGCTTCGTCGCTGCCCTGGATGTGTCGCAAGACTCCCAGCTGCCCTTCGATCTTCGCCGCGATCAGCCCTCGAGCGATGTCGACGCCGAGCGGGCTGTCAATCGCGCGGAGCTGGGCGCGCCGTTGAGCCGGTGCTGCCGCACCTCGTGGCGTGGCGACGAGAAAGATTGTGCCGTTCGTGTCCAGGTGAATGAGCGGGACGCCGACGCCGTGAAGCCAGCGGATCGCGTCCAGCGAGATGGTCCCCGCGCTGCCGATAATGACGACACGCTTGAGATCGCGATCGATTCGGCTGAACCGATCACGTCGGCGCTCACCACCCATGCCATCCTCCACGACAAGATGGCCGCGCTCGACCGCGACCCGGAGACCGTAGCCACTGAGCACAAGAACCCCGCTGCGAAGCTCGGGCAATGAGACCCTAGAGGACGCCATCATCGGATCTCTCCGGCGGTGTTGGAGGCAGGTGTAAACAGAGATGTGAACTCCGGCCATCGCCCAAGCGGAGGTGGCGGCGGTGACGTCCACCCCCGCGCCGTACGCAGTCCTTGCAGCTCGGCGAGACGAGCTGGTTCGATCTGACCGCGAACATGTTGGAGGAAGCTGTCGGGCGGAAGCAGCTCTCGTCTCCCCAGGATTTCCTCCAGCAGGTGCTGAGCTTCGTCGCACACCCCACGAAGGCATGCGGCAGGCCATCGCTCGAGGGCTTGAATGACGGGCCTCGGGTCGAGCTCAGATGCGAGGAGGCGCGGCAGTTCACCGGACGTCGGAAGCTCATCCTCGGGGGGATCGTCGGATAGCTTGGCGGTTGGGAACGCTCGACGGAGCAGACCCCACGCGGGTCCTGCGAATGATGCCCACGGTCCCGGTCATGCCCGTACCCTCGGCCGAGACGAGCCCGGCTTGTTCGAGCGACGCCGCGCCTTCGCTTGCTGCTGGCCCACGCGCGCTAACATGGTCGGTTCCGGCGTCATCCAGGCGGTATCCATCGTGGCGGCACGCTCGATTTCCTGCCGCAAGGTCGGACTCGCATGCCGCACCGCGAACCAGAGGAGGAAGAACTCCTTCGGCACGAATGATCGCTCGATGCCCTCGAACAGTCCCAGATTCCGGTAAAGGGTCTGCGCCTCGTCCCGGATACGACACAGCACACCGACCGATGCGGCCTCCAGCGTCTTCCTCAGTGCGCTGAGGTTGAACTCTCGGGAGAGTAAACTGAGCGCACCTTCTACGTCATGCAGCTTTGTGCCGGCCTTCGCCGAGGAAGCGGTGCGTGTCTCGCCAAACGGAGCGATTGCACGGAGTACCAGCTCGTAATCGGCGCCATCATAGCCCGCCTCGCGTCCGAATTCCCCAAGGAGCACCTCGTGGAACATGCGGCCCAGCGTCTCGAACTTCGCACGTCCAACCCGGCGCCGCGCTCGGCCGAACCCAGCCGGCACTCGACCTTCTGCCAAGCGCGCGATCGGGTTGTTCCTGACGCCGCGGCGAAAACGTTCATAGCCTTTTCGGAGCCGCGACTCCTGTTCCGCGAGTTCCCGTCGGAGCGCCTGCCGCACCGACTCGGTGACCGGGAACCCCATGCACCACAGGCACCACCGGACGCTCTCGAGGTTTCGGAACACCTGTCGCATTAGGGCGATCGCTAGGGTCTGCGGCAAGGCGAGGCGCGGATAGAGCGACTCCATGCCGCGACCGCGCCCAAGCGAGCGGCGCCTGGGCCGCGGCAGCAGCCCGGCTTTGTGCCACCGGACGAGCTGGTGAACCGAGACGCGAAACGCCCGGGCTGAGACTCGCAGTCTGTAGGCGCGGGCGTCCGCCGCCACCCCAGGGGCCATGGTGCGCAGCCGGGCAAGGAGGTGATTCCGCTCGATCCATGGTGATGAGCGCCGCATTTGAGTAAAAATACATCCGGGCGCGATGGCGTGCAATAACCCCGGCCTCTCCTGGCTAATCTCCCACAGCAATCACTCGCAGCAATGGGTCGCGAGCCATCCCCGTGGCTGCTACATCAGGGCGGCCAGATGGCCGAAATTCGAGGAGGTCACCATGGTCCGACATCTGCACCCGAGCCGCGCCCGGACGCAGGCGGCCGAGCGTCTCAAGCAGCTGCACGCCCAGCAGCGGGCGTTCGAGGCCCTGCGCCTCATGCGCAAGGAGGGCCTGTCGCTCACCCGGGCCACCCGGAAGGCGCACACGACCCCGCGGACGGCCATCAGGCGTGTCGGGCCCGCACTTCGCAGGGGCCCCGAGGGCCGGTACGTGGCCATGCCGTCCGACCGGCTGCCGCGCACGGTCCGCCTCATCACGCCGACAGGGCTCATCCCCGTCACGGTGAGCCTACGCGCCGCTTCCCGCATCGCGCGGCATGCCGTGGCAGTGGACCGGTTTCTCAAGACTGGCGAAACCGACGCGCTGGAGCCCTTCCGCGGGGCGTTCATCCGCGTCGGCAACGTGCGCCACCCCTTCGTCACCGATCCGCGCACGCTGACCCGGCTCGGCAACGCCGGCCAGGTGGCGTTCGAGGACCTCTACGTGCTCACGATCTGACCCTGAAAGGAAGTCTGACAGGACGTGGCTTATGGAACGCGATCCCATTGGAAATGACACGCGCCGGGCTCGGCACCAGCGGCGGCTGGGACAGCAACGGGTTCTTTGTCTCCTCTGCCGGTGCTACCGACCCGAGGCTTTGATGTGGGCAATCAACCTGCCGCCCCGGGCCCGGAGCTTCCTCGAGCGGCATCACGTCGCTGGGCGGGTGCACGACGGAAGACTCCGTCTGCCCCTGTGCCTAACGTGCCACGCAATCGTAACCGAGCTTCTGCGGGGCGCCGGGGTATCGATGGACCCCGCGGCCCATGTCCTGGACCGGGTCGCGATGATCTTACGGGCGCTCGGGACGTTCTTCCCGGACGTGGGGAAGGCCTGCGACCGGTGGGCGGGGGACGTCGCACGACTCGCCGCCGCGCTCGATGCCAGGTATCCAGGCTGGGCCGACATGCCTAACGCCAAGTGAGCGCGCCAGACCTCGCCATCATTCTGCGGGTCTACGTGAAGCCCAAGAGGGCCACCCGCAAGCGCCGGAGGGGCCGCTCGCGTCCCAAGCCGTCAGGACGCCGCTGGCCGGCGGCCGCGCTCGTCTTCGACACGGAGACCAGCATCGACCCGACCCAGCGACTCCTGTTCGGCAGCTACCACTACGCGCGGTGGACGCGACACAAGACGCTTCACGTCGTAGAGGAGGGTCTATTTTACGCGGACGAGCTACCCGAGACCAATCCCACGGCATTCGCCACCCTCAAGACCTACGCCCGTACGCACGAGGCTGAGGTCGGCGCCCGTTGCGATCCGACCCTGCGCCTGCACAGCCGCGCTGAGTTCGTCGAGCGAGTGTTCTGGCGGGCGCTCCAGGCCAGGTCCCTGGTGGTTGGCTTCAACCTGCCGTTTGACCTGTCGCGGATCGCGGTCGAGTGTGGGGAAGCGCGAGGGCAATATCGTGGCGGGTTCTCGTTCACGCTTTCGGCCTACCGCGATGCCATGACCGGCGTGTGGCGTGAGAACCCGTACCGATCACGCGTCTGCGTCAAACATATCGACGGCCGGCGCTCGTTCATTGGCGTCACGCGCCCCAGGCGAGCGGCCGATAACGGACGTCGGGGCACGCGGGCAAGGTTGCCCCCCAGCCGTTTCCTCGATCTCCATACGCTCACGTTCGCGCTGACCAACGAGAATCACACGTTGGCATCCGCGGGCGAGTCGTTCCGCATCGAGCATGGCAAGCTGGCCGCGGGCGAGCACGGGGTCATCACCTCCACCTACATCGATTACAACCGGCGCGACGTCCTCGCAACCCTCGAGCTGCTCGAGAAGCTGCGCGCCGAGTTTGATCGCCACCCGGTCGATCTCGATCCGTGCCAGGCCCTGTCGCCAGCCAGTCTCGCCAAGGCCTACTTGAGAGCGATGGGCGTGATCCCCCTGACGGAGAAGTGCAGATGAAGGTGACGTCCAAGACCATCGGCTTAACGATGACGGCCTATTATGGGGGCCGCACGGAAGTCCGAGTCCGCCGCACAATCGTGCCCGTCGTGTACACGGATTTCTTGTCGATGTATCCGACCGTGAACGTGCACATGGGCTTGTGGGACCTGCTGATTGCCGAGCGGTTGGAGATCGAGGATGCGACGGCGGATGTGCGGTCGCTGCTCGCGACGCTCACGCTGGACCAATGCTTCGACCCCCGGTCCTGGCGGGCGCTCCCGTTTTTCGCCTCCGTCACGCCCCGAGGAGACATCCTGCCAGTGCGCGCCCCGTATGATGACACGAGCGACGGACACAACATCGGCGTCAATCCGCTCACGTCGGACACTCCCTTGTGGTACGCCGGTCCCGACCTCGTCGCGTCGACGATCCTGACTGGGCGTCCGCCCCGGATCGTGCGAGCATTTAGGCTCGTGCCGAGGGGACGACAAAAGGGCCTGCGCCGCGTGGCACTCCGCGGCAGCGTGCGCGTGGACCCGAAGATGAACGATTTCTTTCGGGCGGTGATCGAGGCGCGGAAGGGGCTCGACCCCGCCACGCTGTCACCCGAGGAACACAGACGGCTCGATGACTTCCTCAAGGTGGTAGCCAATGCGGGGAGCTACGGCATCTTGGCCGAGCTCAATCGGGAGCCGCTCCCGACGCGGGAGTACGCTGACCTCACGGCCTACGGGCTCGACGGGGCATTCTCGTGCAAGAGCACGGCGCCCGAACACACCGGTCCGTTCTGGTTTCCGCCCGTCGCGGCGCTGATCCCCGCCGCGGCACGCTTCATGTTGGCCCTGCTCGAGCGCTTGATCTCGGACGCCGGCGGCGTCCATGCCTTCTGCGATACGGACTCGATGGCGATCGTGGCGAACGAGACGGGCGGGCTCGTCCCGTGCCCCGGCGGCCCACACGTCCTGCCCGATGGGCGAGCCGCGATCCCTGCCCTCTCCCGGGTTCAGGTCGACGAGATCGTGGCCCGCTTCATTCCGCTCAATCCCTACGACCGGTCGGTCGTCGCGGGCTCCATCCTGAAGGTCGAGAGTGTGAACTTCGATCCAGAGACGGGCGCCCGTAGGCAGCTCGAGTGCCTGGCGATCTCGGCCAAGCGCTACGCGCTCTTCACGCGCGAACCTGACGGAACGATCCGGATCTATGACCGCAAGGAGCACGGGCTAGGTCATCTCCTCAACCCCACGAATCCCGAGGACCCCTCGCGCGATTGGATCGATGCCGTCTGGGAGTTCCTCGTGCGCGACGCCCTGGGCGAACCCGCAATTCCGCCCGCGTGGTTTGGACGGGCGGCCGTCTCCCGCGAGGCGATCACCGTGCCGCAACGCTACCGCCAATTCCTCACGGCCCAGGCCGGGCTGCCGTACGTCGATCGCATCAAGCCCATGAACTTCGTGCTCAGCGCCCACGTGGCGCCGCTCGGGCATCCGGCCGGTGTCGACCCGACTCGGTTCCATCTCATCGCACCCTACACGACCGACCCGAGCGCGTGGGCCCGATCCCTCTGGACGGACATCTACTCTGGTAAGCGCTTTCCCATTTCGACGGCCGCGACGAGCGACCCGGTCGTCGCCCGGGTGGCCTCGTACGGCGACGTGATCGCCCGGTACCGGACACATCCTGAGCCGAAGAGCCTGGGGCCGGACGGCATCCCGTGTTCCCGCAACACGGTCGGGCTGCTGCGCCGCCGACCCGTCCGGGCGGCTGGGATCGTGTACAGCGGCAAGGAATCCAACCTGCTCGATGAGGTCGAGCGGGGATTGGTACACGACTGGGGAGAGGTGTTGCAGACCTACCGTGACCCCCGGCGGGACCAGTGGGTCACCACGGTCGTGCCGTTCTTGAAGCGCCTGCCCGCCGCGACGCTCGCTCGCCAGGCCGGCCTGACGAAACGGACGATTCAAGCATTGCGCAATGGGCACGCACGCCCCTCGTCCAAGACCCGGTGGGCCGTGATCACGGTCGCGCTCGAACACGCCCAGCGGCTGCTCGCGGCCCCGGTGACGGAACCTGAGACCAAGAGACTGGCCGAGCGACTCTGCCGAGCATGGCTAGTCTGACCCTCTGCCTGACTACCGCTCGCGTTCCGCCTCGGTGAGGAGCTGCGCCGGCGTGAGGCGCAGCGCCCGGGCTATCCGCTCGATGTTGTCCAAGGAAATGTTGGTCTCGCCCCGTTCCACGGCCCCCATGTACGTACGGTGCAGGTGGCACGCGTCCGCAAACGATTCCTGCGAGTAGCTGGCTGACTTGCGGAGGCGGCGGACGGCCCGCCCGAGGCGCACCCGTAGGGTAGGCATAGGTGCGAAACACTGCACTGCTCTATGCCTTTGGCTCTACAGCTTTTAACTAGCCACTGTTTACATAGCTCAACGCCCGCTCTATCCTCTGGGCGTGGCTTACGTCCGGCGGGATCGATCAGCACACCCAGTCGTTGCGTACTGCGCGGACATCGGCTCGGTCGCCAAGAAGCATTTTGCATGGGCTCGAGGGGCGGCCAGCTCGAGGGAATGCCTCCGGGGGTCAGACCCGCGTGAGTTGGCGGCGGCCGTCGCGGCCGATCTGATGCGCCGGACCCCGGTCGCGCTGGGGTTCGAATGTCCGCTGTTCGTTCCGGTTCCCGAGGACCCGGCTCGGCTCACCGCGCGGCGGGACGGTGAGGGCCAGCGTCCCTGGTCAGCCGCTGCCGGCGCCGCATCGCTGGTCACCGGACTGACCGAGACTGTGTGGGTTCTTCGAGAGCTTCGGCGTTTGGTTTCCGCTGGGGTCGCGGCGTTCTTGGAATGGGAAGCGTTTCGGGCGAGCGGGACCGGCCTGTTCCTCTGGGAGGCCTTCGTCACGTCGGGCGGCAAAGGCTCGGGCCACTCGCACGACGCTGAGATTGCCGTGCAGCGCTTCCTGGCGTTAATTGCCGAGCTCACGCAGGGGAACGCGGTCCAGCAAAGCGGTCCCGTGCATTCGCTCGTCGGCGCGGCGCTGCTCAGAACGGGATGGGGTACGGATCTCGCCTTGCTCGAGACGCCGTGCCTGGTCATCAAGACGTAAGGGTTGTCCGGCAAAAATTCCGCGGGTCGGGCTTCGTCGCTTTCTTTCGCGAGCAGAACGTTCTCACCAGGCGTCTACGCTGGATATTCGAGACTCGAACGAGGAGACTCGAGATGAACAAACAGGCGCAGCGCATGGACCACGTCGTAGTATGTCCCCAATGCGGGAAGGCCTTCGCGGCCAAGAAGGAGCATCACCTCGTTGAGGTGCACGGGAGGCGTGCAGCGCGACGCAAGGAGGAGTTGAGACGACGGGCCACGAACCGCCTACGCGAGCTTGAGAGAGCAGAGCGGGCCGGGGAGCTCGCTGCACTCCGAGGATTGCTGGCAGAGCGACGAGCGACGATTACGAGGCTGCGGGAAGAGGAACGGGCGCTGCGGAAGCGCGCTCGCGAACTAGAGGTCCGCTGAACGGCAAGGGGTCTGGCGTCTTCGCAAACCGGGTCAGTTCGTGCGTGGTCGTCCGCCCAACCCCACGGCGTACGCGACCAGCAGCCCTGCATAGTGTACGCACCGGGTAAGGGCGTCACTCAGAGCTGCCCTCTGAGGTTCGGTCAGAGGCCTGTCGCCCGGAATGAGGTCGAGGGTATTCTTGGCCAGGTCGAGGGCGTCGCCCGGGATCAGCAGGTAACGCATGGCGGCCTCGAGTCTTGGGTCATCACCTACGATCGCGCCGCACCGTCAACGCGCAATCAACAGACGCACGACTTCCAATCTATTCCCCGTCACGGGTATGTCATGACCTCCAGTGAAGTAGCCATACTCTGCGACTCACCTACCGACGCAAGGGAGTTCGACGGTACCCGCTGTGCCCCAAGGTGCAACACCTCCGGCTTCTTTCGAACCCATAAACCGCGCGCCGGGGTCCAGCGCTGGTTAGGCAGCGTCGAGACATGGGCCACCCGGCAACCGAACCAATGCCCTAGCCAAAGGCTAAAGCAGGTCGCGCTCACCACGATGGCAACCTTCATACAGGTTCGCGTCTCGCCAAGTATGGAGCGGTCACTACTGGTTCATCACTCGAATTGCCGCGGGATCACGGACGGCAATCTGAGGGCTGCCTCGGTAGGTGTCGATCAGTCCGGTCACGCAGATCCGCTTGGCGCGGTAGGCTACTTCGGGCGCCATGGGAAAGGCGCCGCGCGCCGAGCCCCAGATGACAACGGTGAACAGCTGGTTCGGATACGGCTGATCGAGGTTCAGAAACGTTGGTTGCCCGCGACTCGAGGCCGCGTACCGCGCACTTGCCACGGCGCCGCATACCGTCGCTATCTCACCTACATGATCCTTTGCTTCAGCGGTAGTGAGCGTGCGCTGCTGCGCGGGCGCCTGCGCCGCAGATACCGAGTCCGCACGGGTCGGAGCTTGGCCCGGTGTGAGCCACTGCGCGACACCGCCGTGACGGGAGCACGTGCCGCGCCGGTTGGCGCTGACTGAGTAGGAGCCGTCACGACAGGGCGCCGTGAAGTCTGCCGGAGCCTGCGCAGCCGTAGGGACCGGCCACCCAGCCGTCACCAGCCAAACGAATGCCAACCATCTCATTGTGGTCATGGTGGAGATCTCACGAAATAGATGGGATGCAGCTCCCACAGGGCCCGACCCGACGAATTGCAGCTGCCGTGACCTGATGCACCGCCGACCGCGGTGTGGTGAAAGCCGTCATAAAATGCGGCACCGACCAAGCGGACGTGGATCGGCGGCGTGACTTCGCCGTCGCCGGCAACTTGCGCGCTGGCGAGCATTGCGTCGAGGTCAGCCCGTGCTTGGCCGAAGTTGCCATTCGGGCTGGTTGGCGGGATCTCAGCCACGACGCACGTCGTAGGAGAGCTGTTCGCCTGGCTCGTGATCTCAACGTGCCAGTCGCCGTCGGTCTCGCGTTTCTTCACGCGTCGGATCCAGGCGATCACGCTGTAGGTCCGAAGCTCCCGCCCGGCGCGCGGCGCGCATTCGTCGTGCCTCATTAGGGCAAGCGGCGCCCATTGGCCGAGCATGGTGGCGATCGAGGTGCGGCGCGGTATGACACTTGCCAGCGACTCGTCGACTTTCTCGCTCCAGCGGTAGAACGGCTCGTTGCAGGTCTGCGCGCGCCCTTCCCTTGACAGGGCCAAGACGCAAACGATTGTGGCTGGCAATGCCCAGTTTCTCTTCACAGTCCGGTTCGCCTCAGAGCGGATCTTTGCTAGGATCGCGGAGTCCGAGAGCCAGGACAAGGGCGTTTTTGCGGCACGAGCGGGCGGAAATGCGACAGGCAGTGGCTGTTGACGGTGCGTTGACTGGACCGCGCTAGCCTGGTAGGTGATCCCCGACCTCCTTCTCATCCTCGTCACCCACTCCATGCCGGCTGTGCGGGAGGCGCTGGAACGCCACCGCGAACCGCGTGACCTGACCGACGCCGAAGTCGGTGACCTCAGCGCGTTGCTGACGCGCTGCGTGTACGTGGCTGAGGCATTGGTGAGGTACACCCAGGCGCTAGGGGGCAAGGCTTCGAGGAATTGAAAGGTGTCGCGGTCAACACAAGCTCGGGCGGTGCATGGAGTAGGATGGGCTCCGAGTCGGCCATCACCTGGTTAGGGAAGCAAGGAAACTCGCCATCGCTCTTGCAACACGTTGTTTGGCCGTGATGAAGATGAAGTGATGACCAGGGATGAAGAGAACATGCGCGTCCGGACGCTCTCGCTGGAGGCGGGCCGCGCCCACGCGGTACCACGGATTGAGGACGCGGTCAAGGTAACGCTGCGCGCGCTGCC
>Ga0066656_10000909_pt1 | contig 12428 bp, 10 predicted proteins | sample GraSoiAngelo_105_FD_71411 | JGI IMG/M metagenome (GOLD analysis project Ga0066656, IMG submission 71411) | Grasslands soil microbial communities from the Angelo Coastal Reserve, California, USA - 14_0903_05_40cm | ecosystem: Environmental > Terrestrial > Soil > Grasslands | place: USA... | reverse complement strand
TGGACCGAGCGGCTCTACTCGCAGACCCTGATCTCGAGCGATCGGATCGGTCGGAACCGGCACGGGACCACCTCCGACACCGTGGAAGAATTCACCCGGGTCGACGATGCCCGCTCCTTCGGCTCCACTGCGCTCAAGCAGGATTGGATCCTCACCGCCGGAGAACGCTCGTCCCTGAAGTGGGGGTTCGACGCCCGGCGGTTCGAAGCGCAGTACATCTACCGCAGCCACGTGGAGCGGACCGATCCGTTCGCCGGCGCCGCCGCTGTTTCCGTGACCGATCGGGACTTGATCCTCGACCCCTCGGGGTCGGAGATCGGCGCCTACGTCGCCGGCCGGTTCCGGGTTCTGCCGCCGCTGACGCTCGAAATCGGCGTGCGGCGTGATCGGCAGTCCCTGACCGGCGAGGCCGAGACCAGCCCGCGCGCCAACCTCGTCTGGTCCCTGGGAGAGCGCACGCTCCTCCGCGCCGGGTGGGGACGCTTCCATCAGCCGCAGGGGATCAACGAGCTGCAGATCGAAGACGGCGTGACGGACTTTTTTCCCGCGCAACGTGCCGAGCACCGGCAAATCGATCTCGAGCATCTCTTCCCGGACGGAACAAGGCTGGGCGTGTCCGCCTACATCAAGGACATGACCCACCTGCGCCCACGCTACGAGAACCTGTTCAACCCGTTCCAGCTTTTCCCGGAGTCCGAGTGGGACCGGGTGCGGATCGCTCCCGAGCGCGCCCGTTTGCGCGGGATCGAGATCGAGCTGAGCGGCGATCGACGGCGCGCGCTGGGCTGGCGGGCATCCTACGCGCTCGCCTCGGCCGAGGATGAGGTCGAGGGCGCGTGGGTGCCGCGCAGCTGGGACCAGCGGCACGCCCTCAACGTCGGCCTCGACTACCGGCGCGGCGAAACCTGGGAGGTCAGTCTCGCGGTGAGCTATCACACCGGCTGGCCCACGACCGATGTCCGGGCGGAGCAGGTGCAGAACCCGGACGGCTCGTTCGCCGTCCGGCCGATCCTCGGGCCGCGCAATGGCCTCCGCTACCCGGCGTACCACAGGCTCGACCTGAGAGTGACGCGGCGCTTCAGGCTCCGCGGCGGCACGCTCGCGCTCTACCTGGACGTGACCAACCTCTACGGCCACAACAACGTCTGCTGTGTCGACGACTTTCAGTACCTGCCACGGGCCGATGGCGGCGTTCGCGTCGACCGAACGGAAGGGTTCTGGCTGCGGCAGCTTCCCGTCGCCGGCCTGGACTGGGATTTCTAGCGCGGCCCAGTTCCCCCTTCTGGACATCGTTCGTCGGCTTCCTGTATATTCGGCGCGTTTCGCGCGGCGCGCAGCGACCGGCGTGCCCGCTTCGCGCGCGGACAACGCGGCGCGCTTCGGACCCCCAAGCGCGGTGAAACCTGCCCTCAGAGTCGGCATCAGTCTCCTGCTGACCGTCGTGTGCATCGTTTTCTTTGCCCGGGGATTTGATTTCCGGGAAGCGGTCCGGAGTCTGCGCGGCGCGAGCCCCTCTCTGATCGCGGCGAGTGTCTTCGTCAACCTGGTCGCGTACCTGTTCCGCGCCTGGCGCTGGCGCGTCCTCATGGCGCCGGTCAAGAAGGGGATCGGGATGTACAACCTGACGTCCACCATGTTCATCGGATTCATGATCTCCTTCATCGTGCCGTTCCGGGTCGGGGAGGTGGCGCGGCCTGTCCTCCTGGCGCGCCGCGAGAAGGTGAGCACGACGGCGACGCTCGCCACGGTGGCCCTGGAAAGACTGTTCGACGTCATGACCGTGATGGGGCTCCTCCTGGTGTTCGTCCTGACGGCGAGGGGGTCGGCCCTGGTCTCGTCCTCGGCGAACGGCGCCGTGGAGCACCAGGCGTCCGTCTACCTGCGCCGCGCGATCGTGGCGACCGGAGGCCTCGTCGCGGTCGCCCTGCCGCTGGTCCTGGTGCTCGTCCTGTTCCCTGACTTCGTGATGACGATCATGAAGAGGCTGCACGGCCGCCGGCACGGCGGGGCCGCCGCCCGCGTGACCGAGATCGTGGAGAAGCTGATCGCGGGCCTGGGCGTGATGCGGAGCAAGACGCAGCTCGCGCAGTGCATCGCGCTGTCGTTCCTGATGTGGCTCACCATCGACGCGTCGGTGCTCCTGGGGGTGCGGGCCTTCGGCCTGCCTCTGCGGTTCACGGACATGTTCCTCCTCATCGTGCCTCTGGGCCTGGGGATCGTCATGCCCACGCCGGGAGGGGTCGGGCCGTATGAGTTCTTCTGTAAAGTCTCGCTGTCCGGTTTCTGGGGCGTCCCCGAGGCGAGCGCGGCGGCGACGGCCGTGACCCTGCACGCCGTCACGCTTCTGCCGACCATCGCCCTGGGGCTTTTCTTCATGTGGCATGGCGGGGTCCGTCCGGCCGAAGTCCGCAAGATGGCCCGCATCCCCGGGTGAGAAAGGAAGGCGCCCTGCCATGAAATGTCCCTTCTGCGCGCACATCGAGGACAAGGTGGTCGACTCGCGCGAGGGCAAGGACGGCCTGGTCATCCGCCGTCGACGAGAGTGCCTGTCCTGCGGCCGCCGCTTCACGTCGTACGAGCGCATCGACGAGATCCCGTTCATGGTCGTCAAGAAGGACGGCACGCGCGAGCCGTTCGACCGCAACAAGGTCCTGGGGGGGTTGCGCAAGGCCTGCGAGAAACGCCCCGTGTCCCCCGCCTCCCTGGAGCAGGTGGCGGACGAGGTCGAGCAGATGCTCCAGGAGATCCCGGAGCGGGAGATCCTCACCGCCAAGATCGGAGAGAAGGTCACCGGGCGGCTTCGAGAGCTGGACAAGGTCGCCTACGTCCGCTTCGCGAGCGTCTACCGCCAGTTCGAGGACGTCGACCAGTTCATGAAGGTCCTGAACGACCTCCTGGAGCAGAGGAAGTAGCCTGTTTCCTTGCAGGTGCCCCGGGGCGTCACTATATTGAGCCCAGAATCGGGAGGCTCCCATGGCCGACATTGGTCCCTTCGTGGAGATCAGCCGTATCCAGAGCGAGATCAACCGGTTGTTCGACAATCTCCTCGAGCTGAAGACGACGGGGAGCGAGGCCACCGGCGAGTGGCTGCCGGCCGCCGACGTCTATGAGACGCCGGAGGAGCTGGTGGTCAAGTTCGAGGTGCCGGGGGTTCCGCTCAGGGATCTCAGCCTGACGATCAACGGGAACAACCTCATCCTGCGGGGCGAGAAGAAGCGGGCCGAATCGTCCAAGGGGGCCAAGTACCACTCCATGGAGCGCCCCTTCGGCAAATTCAAGCGCGTGGTCCACATCTCCTCTCCGGTCAACACCCACAAGGCCAGGACGGAGCTGGCGGAGGGAGTGCTGAAGATCGCCTTCCCGAAGGTGCCCGACAAGCGCGGCGAGGAAGTCCCGATCACGATCAAGATCGGGGAGCGGCCATGAGCAGCCAGGCGCTGGAGGTCCCGGAGGATCAACTCAAGATCCCGAAGGAGCTCCCCGTCCTGCCGCTCCGGGACATCGTCGTCTATCCGTTCATCATCGTGCCCCTCTCGGTCAGCCGCGAGCGCTCCATCCGGGCGGTCGACCAGTCCCTGGCCGACAACCGGATGATCCTGCTGGTGTCGCAGAAGGACAGCCAGGTGGAGGAGCCGTCCGAGAAGGACCTGTTCAACATCGGCACCGTGGGCGTCATCATGCGGATGCTGAAGCTTCCGGACGGCCGCATCCGCGTCCTGGTCCAGGGTGTCTGCCGCGCCAAGGTCGACGAGTTCACGCGTGGCGAGCAGTACACCACGGCCCACCTGACACGCATCGTCGAGCCCCAGGTGAAGCCGACGATGGAGCAGGAAGCGATGATGCGCACCGTCAAGAAGTCGCTGGAGAAAAGCGCCTCGCTCGGCAAGGCGATCTCCTCGGAGGTCATGGTCATCGCCAGCAACCTCGAGGACCCCGGACGGCTGGCGGATCTCGTGGCGAGCAACCTCGACCTCAAAATCGACGATGCGCAGAGCGTCCTCAAGGTCGTGGAGCCCGTCGCCCGCCTCAAGAAGGTGCACGACCTCCTGAACCGGGAGATCGAGCTTTTGAACATGCAGCAGGAGATCAACACCCACGCGCGCGAGGAGATCGACAAGTCGCAGCGCGAGTACTTCCTCAGGCAGCAGCTGAAGGCGATCCAGAACGAGCTTGGAGAGGGCAACGACCTCGCCGAGGAGGTCGAGCAGTTCCGCGAGAAGGCCAGCAAGGCGAAGATGCCGCCCAAGGTCCTGGAGGAGGTCGACCGGCAGATCAAAAAGCTCGAGCGCATGCACCCGGATTCGGCCGAGACCGCGACCGTCAGGAACTACCTCGACTGGATGGTGAACCTGCCCTGGTCCGCCCAGACCAAGGACAATCTCGATCTCAAGAAGGCCCAGGAGATCCTGGACGACGACCACTACGGGCTCGAGACGATCAAGGAGCGCATCGTCGAGTACCTCGCGGTGCGCAAGCTGAAGAAGAAGATGCGCGGCCCGATCCTGTGCTTCGTCGGCCCGCCGGGCGTCGGCAAGACTTCGCTCGGGCGCTCGATCGCCCGGGCGCTCGGGCGCAAGTTCGTGCGCATCTCCCTGGGCGGCATCCGGGACGAGGCGGAGATCCGCGGGCACCGGCGCACCTACGTCGGGTCGATGCCGGGGCGCATCATCCAGGGGATCTCCCAGGCGGGGTCGAACAACCCCGTGTTCATGCTGGACGAGGTGGACAAGATCGGCTCCGATTACCGGGGCGACCCGTCGTCGGCGCTCCTCGAGGTGCTCGACCCCGAGCAGAACTACTCGTTCCGCGACCACTATCTCAACGTGCCGTTCGACCTGTCGAACGTCATGTTCGTGGCGACGGCGAACCTCCTCGACCCGATCCAGCCGGCGTTCCGCGACCGCATGGAGGTCATCAACCTCTCGGGCTATACCGAGGAGGAAAAAGTCGAGATCGCCAAGCGGCACCTGATCCCGAAACAGATCGATGAGAACGGGCTCGTGGACGCGGAGGTGTCGTACCCCGACAAGGCGATCCAGACGATCATCCAGAAGTACACGCGCGAGGCGGGGCTCAGGAACCTGGAGCGCGAGATCGCCAAGGTCTGCCGCAAGCTGGCGCGCCGCGTGGCGGACGGAGAGAGCGGGCCGTTCAGGGTCACGCCGGCCAGGGCCGAAGAGCTGCTCGGCGTGCCGCGCATCACCCCCGAAATGGCACTGCCCAACAACCAGGTCGGCGTCGCGACCGGGCTGGCCTGGACTGCCGCCGGCGGCGAAATCCTGTTCGTCGAGACGACCACCATGCCTGGAAAGGGGCGGCTGATCCTGACCGGGCACCTCGGCACGGTCATGAAAGAGTCGGCGCAGGCCGCGCTGTCGTACGCGCGCTCCAAGGCGCCCGAACTGGGCGTCGCCCTCAACGCCTTCGGGGATCTCGACGTCCATGTCCACGTGCCGGAGGGGGCGATCCCGAAGGACGGTCCGTCGGCCGGCATCACCATGGCGACGGCGATCATCTCGGTGCTCACCAACCGGCCCGTGCGGCGCAGTGTCGCCATGACCGGCGAGATCACGCTGCGCGGCAACGTCCTGCCCATTGGCGGCGTGAAGGAGAAGGTGCTGGCGGCCCGGCGCGCGAACATCGACACCGTCATCCTTCCCGAGGCGAACCGCAAGAACCTCGAGGATGTCCCGAAGCTTTTCCGCAAGGGGCTCAAGTTCTGCTTCGTGTCGGACGTCACCGAGGTGTTCGCGATCGCCCTGACCGAGGCCGTGGCCCGGCGTTCCGGCCAGCAACGCGTCGGGACGGAGCGGCCGATCGCAATTTAGGAGGCTTCCATGACCGACCCGTTCGGCAACGGCCCATTCGTAAGCACCTTGGCCGCAGCGCTCTCCCGCACGGCCGGCCGCTCGTAGTCTTCCTTCGCCCGGATTCATGGCACGAATCGCCCGCCTCACGGAGCAGGGTTTCATCGATTGGGTCGCCCGATTCGCGCGGCCGCGCGACCCTGGCCCGCAGGCCCTGCGCGCCATCCTGGGAATCGGGGACGACGCGGCGGTTCTCGCCTCCGCCTCACGTCTGCACACGCTCTTGACGACCGACTTCCTGACCGACGGGATCCATTTCCGCGCCGCCTGGACGCCCGGCTTTCTCCTGGGGCGCAAGGCCCTGGCCGTGAACTTGAGCGACATCGCCGCCATGGGTGGCGTGCCGCGCTCGTTCGTGCTCAGCGCCGGGTTCCCGCGACGCACCGAGCCGGCCTACGCGCGACAGGTGGCGCGCGGGGTCGCCTCCCAGGCGCGCCGGTTCGGCGTGTCCCTGGTCGGGGGGGACACCTGCGCCTCCCGGGCCCTCTTCCTGAACGTGGCGCTCCTGGGTCTCATCGAGCCGGGGCGCGAGGTGCGGCGGAGCGGCGCGCGCTCCGGGGACGGACTGTACGTCACGGGGCGTCTGGGGGCTCCGGCTGCGGGGCTGTTTCTCTTGAAGGCGGGAGCGCGCTTCGCCAGGGCCTCGGGCGCGCGGGCGGAAGCGATCCGGGCCCACCTCGACCCGGAGCCGCGCGTTCTCGCGGGCCGTCTCCTGGGCCTGACCGGGCTGGCGTCGGCGATGATCGATCTGTCGGACGGATTGGCCAGGGACCTGTCCCGACTCTGCGCCGCCAGTGGCGCGGGTGCCGTCGTCGAGCAGGAGGCGATCCCGGTGGCCCCTTCGGCCGCGACCGTCCTGGGCGGCCGGGCAGCGGCGCGGGCGGCGCTCGTGGGGGGCGAGGACTACGAGCTCCTGTTCGCGGCGCGCGCCGATCACCACGAGCAGGTGCGGCGCCTGTCCCGCCGGATGCGGCTGCCGATGTCGCGCATCGGGCAGATCGTCCCGAAGCGCCGCGGCGTCCGCATCCTCACCCGGTCGGGCCGCTACCTGCCGGTCGAGGCTCTGCGGGGGGGATTCCGGCACTTCCCGGTCGACGCCTGAGAATGCCGGGGTCGCGAGCACACGGTCGCGTGCGAGGGGTGTTGCGATGGGTGCGCTGTGGTCGGAGACGGACGGGAACGCCGACGAGGACGTGCGCGGCGATCCGCTCGCGGCCCTGTTGCGCGCCATTGACCTGCGCCGTTTGAGCCCTTATCATGCCTCGGCCGCCGGGAAGACCAAGCGGCGAGAGACAGGATCCGTGGCGGGCCGCGCCGTCCGCATTGGTGTCTGGCTCCCGGAGGACGAGCGGATGCGGGAGTACGGGGCGAAGCGTCTGGGCGAGTGGCTGCGCTTCATCCTGCACACCAACGACACGCCACAGCGGGCCGCGCTGGCCTTCGCGATCGGCGTCTTCATCGCCTGGACCCCGGCCCTGGGCTTTCATACTCTCCTGGCGCTGGCGATCGCCTTCCTGTTCGGCCTGAACCGCGTCGCCGTCCTGGCCGGCACCTTCGTCAACAATCCCTGGACGTTTGTGCCGATCTACACCGCCTCGGGCTGGCTGGGGTCTCTTCTCACGGGATCGAAGGTGAGCCTGCCCCGGCTGGAAGGAAAGACGTGGAGCCACGTGTTCGACTTTCTCGCCCAGTGCCGGCCGTGGATCGTGCCGCTGACAACGGGCACCCTCGTCCTGGGGTCGGCCTGCGCCCTCATCTCTTTTCCGATCGTCCTGTACGGCATCCGGTGGTATCGGACCCTGCGCCAGGCCGGCTGACGCCCATCGGCCCGCGCGCAGGCACACTCCCCACTTCGCGCATCGGCTCCGCCCGCCCATGGACGAGCACGATCTGATCCGCCGGTCGGCCGCGGGGGACCTCGACGCGTTCGAGGCTCTGATCGAGCGCAAGCAGGAGCGCGTCTTCTGGATCGCCTGCCACATCGTCGGCGACGAGGAGCTCGCGCGCGATGTGGCGCAGGAGGTGTTCGTCCGCCTGTTTCGCGTCATCCGACGCTTCCGCGCGGGCGGACACTTCGACGCCTGGCTGCACCGCATCGCGACGAACCTGGCCATCGATTCCCTGCGGCGCGAGCGGCCGCACCGGGAGGCCGCCGCCCTGGACGCGATCCGCGAGCCCGCCACCCCCGGAGAGGGAATCCCGACCGGTCCGGGGACCAACCCCTCCCTCGCCTCGTCCCGGGGAGAGCACGAATCTCCGGCCGGTGACGCGTTGCGCCGCCGCGAGGTCCGTCGCATCTTCACGGTCCTTTCGTCGCTCCTGACGCGCAAGCAGCGCCTGGCCTTCGTCCTGCGCGAGATCGAGGGGCTGACCACCGGTGAAGTCGCCGGGATCATGAAGACCCGCGAGTCCACCGTCCGCAATCACATCCTGCAGGCGCGCCGCATCCTGCAGGAGGAGGTGCGCCGGCGCTATCCCGAGTACTGCCGGCCGCCACACCCGAAGAAGGATTGAAAGGCGATAGACAGTCGGGCGCCGTCTTCCGTAGATCACACGAGCGGTGGACCGCGTGTGTCCGAAAAGCGACCCGGACAGGCACCCACAGGAGGGCAGGATGAAGGAGCAGGGGATGAAACGTGATGCATGTCGGGAGGTCGAGCCGCTCCTGTCGTCCTGTGCGGCGGGGGCCCTCGACGAGCCGTCGGAGCGGCGGGTCCTGGATCACCTGTCCGTGTGCGCCGTCTGCCGGGCGGCCCAGATGGAACGCGATCCCTCCGTGCTGTTCCTCGAATTGCGCCGCACCCCGCTGACCGATGGCCTCCTGGACGGTTTCGCGGTGGGGGTCAGGCGTCGCCTCGAGTCGGAGGCGCGCTCCAGGGTGCCCGTGTTCGGCTGGATCACCGCCCCGGGGAGCCGCAGGCTGGCCTACGTCGCCGCCCCCTTGATGACGCTGCTGCTTCTCGGGACGCTCGTCCTGATGCGGCCCGGAAGGCCGTGGCGGCGGGGTGCGCCGGCTCCGGGCCAGGGGGCGGTCGGCTGGCCGTTCGTCGTGCCTCAGGGGTCCACGCGGCCGGGCAACCCGGGGGTGCAGGCGCCGGGATCGCTGCCGCTCGTGCCCCTGGCGCCCTCCACCGGCGGGCCGGGGTCTCCGCCGCTTATGGAGGAGGTCGGATCGCCGGGCGCCCGCGTCTACCGGTTCACCATCGAGGGCGGGGGAGACGAGACCCCCATCTACTTCGTGGTGGACGAATCGATCGACATCTGAAGAATCGGAGGAGAACGGTGAAGCGATCGTCTGCCGTCGTGGCCGCCGTCTTCGTGGCGCTCCTGGTCCTGCTTCGAGGCGGCGGGTTCTCCGTCCTCCGGGCCCAGGCGGACTCTCCCCCGTCACCACCCCAGGAGACCTCCTCCCCACAGCTCACGCCGGCCCCGCCCGGTCCCTCTCCGCTCGGGATGCGCACCTTCAGCCTGCGCTACAAGAAAGTGGACGACGCCTACCTCCTGATCAGCCCCTACGTCGGGCCGCGCGGCTCCGTCAAGATGCAGCCGGCGCAGCGGACGCTGACGGTGCAGGACGTCCCCGAAAACCTCCAGCGGATCTCCGGGCTCATCGGCTCGTACGACGTGCCGCCCCGGAGCGTCGAGGTCGCGGTCCAGCTGATCCTGGCCTCATCGGGGGAGAAGTCCCAGGAGCCGGCGCCGCCGCCCATCCGCGGAGTCATCGACAGGCTGAACGCCCTGAGCACCCGCTGGACCGACTACAAGATGGTCGGTAACGCTCGCGTCCTGGGCACCGAGGGGGAGCGCAGCAGCCTGCGCGTCGGCGACGACTACAGGGTCGATTTCCGGATCGATCAGGTGTCGGACGAGACGCGGGTGATCCGCTTCAAACCGTTCGAGCTGTCGCGCCGCGAGGCGGCGGTCGAGGGGAACGAGCGCTACGCCTCGATCATGCAGACCGTGCTGAACCTCAGGGACTCGCAGCTCTTCATCGTCGGCGCCTCCAAGGTCGAGCAGAGCAATCGCGCCCTGTTCATGACGATCACCGCGTCCCTGCAGCGTCCGTGACCGAGCGAGCCGGAGGCGCCGCGCATGCCTGAGTTCATCGCCAAGGTGGGAACGAGCGACGGTGTCGTGATGGAGCGCACCTTCACCGCGGAGTCGGAGGCCGCCCTGCGCTCCGACCTCGTGGGCCGCGACTACCTCGTCTTCACGGTGCGCCGCAAGAGCGGCTGGCTCGATCTCCTGCCGGGCTTCGGGATGAAGCACGGCGTGCGCATGAAGGAGTTTCTGCTGTTCAACCAGGAGCTGGCGGCGCTCATCCGCGCCGGTCTGCCGATCATCGCCAGCCTCGAGATCCTGATCGAGCGGCGCAAGAACCAGACGTTCAAGAAGGCCCTGATGGACGTGAGGGACAAGGTGCGCGGCGGCGCCTCCATGTCGGAGGCGTTCCAGGCGCAGGGGGAGATGTTCCCCGGGATCTACTCGGCGACGCTGGCTTCGGGGGAGCGCTCGGGCGAGATCGCCAACGTACTTCTGCGCTACACCACTTACCAGAAGACGATGCTGTCCCTGAAGCGCAAGGTGACCTCGGCCCTCATCTACCCGGCCATCCTGTTCGTCCTGATGATCGGGCTGGTCGCCATCCTGATCACCTGGGTCGTCCCGAAGTTCACCGACTTCTACAAGGATTTCGGGGCCGACCTGCCGCTCCTGACCCGGATGCTGATCGGCCTGTCGACCACGGTCACGCACAACGGCCTCTACCTCCTGGCCGCGCTGGTACTCGTCGCGGTCGCGTTCCGCGCCTGGCTGAAGACTCCCGCCGGGCGTCTGGCGCGCGATCGGTTCATGGTCCGCATGCCGATCATCGGTTCGGTGTTCCATCGTTTCGCGGTGTCCCGCTTCATGCGGACTCTCGGCACCCTGATCGCGGGCGGCATCCCGGCCGTGACCGCCCTGGGGATGTCGGCGCGCGCCGTCGGCAATCTGGAGTTCGAGAACCGTCTCCTGGACGTCGAGAGGAAGGTGCGCGAGGGCTCGAGCCTGTGGGAGGCGCTCGAGGCGACCCGCCTGTTCAACGACATCGCCATCGAGATGACGCGCGTGGGCGAGTCGACCGGCTCGCTGCACGACATGCTGTCGAACATCTCGGACTTCTACGACGAGGAGATCGAGACGCGCATCTCCACCATCATGGTGTTCATCGAGCCGGTCATGCTGGTGATCATGGGCAGCTTCGTGGTGCTGATCATGCTGGCGATCTACCTGCCCCTCCTGCGCTCCTACGCGCAGTCGAGCTACTGAGGGCCCACCGATGGCGCCGACACGACCCAGGGACGCGACACAGGCTCAGGCCGCCAGGACCCAGGGCAAGCCGTCCACGGCACAGGCAAGCGCCGCCGAGGCCCCGAGACCCGCCCCCGAGCCGTCCGACAAGGGGTCGGTCTCGAGCGAGGAGGCCCAGGCCCAGCGCATCGCAGCGCGTCTCGGCATCTCCTACGTCGACCTGGCCGACTTCCCGATCGACCACGACCTGTTCCGGGAGATTCCGGTCGATCTGATGTTCCGCTACAACTTCGTCCCCTGGAAGGAGGAGGACGGCCGCCTGGTCGTCGTGATCTCCGACCCTTCCGACGTCCTGATGGTGGACGAGCTCGAGATCCTGCTCGGCCGGCCGCTCAAGATCTGCGTCGGCGCGAAGACCGCCATCAACGACGTCCTGAAGAAGTCGGAATCGAGCCAGCGCGTCCTGGACGCGGCGACCGAGGAGTTCAAGATCCAGGTCATCCGCGACACCGACGAGGAGGGCGAGGAAGCGCTGTCGATCGACAAGCTGACGCAGGCCGACTCGCCCATCATCAAACTGGTCGACTCGACCATCTTCAACGCCCTGCAGCGGCGCGCCTCGGACATCCACATCGAGACGCGCGAACGCGAGGTGGTCATCAAGTACCGCGTCGACGGCGTGCTCTACAACGCCATGGACCCCATCGACAAGCGATTCCACTCGTCGATCATCTCGCGCATCAAGGTCATGTCCGAGCTGGACATCGCCGAGAAGCGCGTCCCGCAGGACGGCCGCTTCAAGCTGAAGATCAAGGGGCGCGCGATCGACTTCCGCGTGTCGATCATGCCGTCGGTGCACGGCGAGGACGCGGTCATCCGCATCCTGGACAAGGAATCGGTCAACGAAGAGTTCGCGGAGCTGCGGCTCGACGTCCTGGGCTTCACCGCCGAGGATCTCAGGCGCCTGCGGAAGTTCATCCGCGAACCGTACGGCATGGTGCTGGTCACCGGGCCGACGGGGTCGGGCAAGACCACCACTCTCTACGCCGCGCTCTCGGAGATCCGCTCCAACGAGGACAAGATCGTGACCATCGAGGACCCCGTCGAGTACCAGCTCCCCGGCATCACGCAAATCCCGGTCAACGAGAAGAAGGGACTGACTTTCGCACGCGGGTTGAGATCGATCCTGCGTCACGACCCGGACAAGATCATGGTGGGGGAGATCCGCGACGAGGAGACGGCGCAGATCGCCATCCAGTCGGCCCTCACCGG
>Ga0066656_10000894_pt1 | contig 12483 bp, 9 predicted proteins | sample GraSoiAngelo_105_FD_71411 | JGI IMG/M metagenome (GOLD analysis project Ga0066656, IMG submission 71411) | Grasslands soil microbial communities from the Angelo Coastal Reserve, California, USA - 14_0903_05_40cm | ecosystem: Environmental > Terrestrial > Soil > Grasslands | place: USA... | reverse complement strand
TTGTGGAATAGCGTGGCGGCCGAGGGCAGATCGTAGGTCTTCGGACTGCAATAGTCCGGCACGCCGGTGAGGCTGTAGCACTCGACTTCGGCGGAGGGCAGCCAGTTCAGGTAGTGGACGACGAAGAGATCGAGCGAGCCGTCGCCGTCGTAGTCCAGGAACGCCGCGCTCGTGCTCCACCCCGAGCTCGCCACTCCGGCCATCGCCGTCACGTCGGTGAAGTGGCCGTGGCCGTCACCCTTCAGGAGCACGTTGCCGCCGAGGTTGGTGACGTAGAGGTCGACGTTCCCGTCGTTGTCGAAGTCACCCGCCGCGACACCCATGCCGTAGCCTGCCACGTCGGTGCCGCTGCCCTGCGTCACGTCCTCGAACGTCCCGTCGCCGCGGTTGCGATACAGGCGGTTCCCGCCGCCGGCGGACTGATCCATCGACGCTCGGCTGAAGCCTTCGCGCTCCACGGGGCTGAAGCCTCCGCGCTTCAAAGGGCTGAAGCCCTCGCGCTCCAAGGGGTTGGAGCCTTCGCGTTTCAAAGACAGACTGCCGCTCTGCACGAGATACAGATCCAGGTACCCGTCGTTGTCCATGTCGAACAGCGCCGCGCCGCCGCCCATGATCTCCGGCAGGTAGAACTTCTCGCGATGGCCGGACTGGTGCACGAAGCGAATGCCGGCACGCTCGGCGATGTCCTCGAACCACGGCTGCGCGGCCGCGGACGCATCAGTCGGTGGCGTCGCCGGTGCGCGGCTGCAGCACATTCCAATCGCGCACGCGACGGCCGCGAGGATGCGACCACGAGTCGTCATCAGCGGCCGGCCGCGCACGTTCGCGGCTGTCCACCAGCGTTCACGAACGCTGCGACGCTCAGCGTGAATTCCGGGGCCGCCTCGATGAACGGAAAATGGCCGACACCTTCGAGGACGCGCAGCGAAGCGTCCGGCATGTGCTCCGCGAGCCACTCCATGCGCGCACGATACGGGTCATCGCTTCCGACGATGAGCAAGGTCGGCACACGAAGTCCCTGGACCTGCTGGCGAACATCGTAGGCAGGCAGCTCGCGTGTGAAGGCCGCGTTGTACGGGTCTGCCGCAAACCGAAGCGTCTCGAACAACTCCCAATACTTGTTGTCGCCCGCGAAGAACCGAGGCCAGACGCTGCGAAAGTGTTCCCGGAGGTCGGCGTCCGTCGCCACGGGGGCGGTCCTCACGGGCACGGGGCCGGCCGACGTCGCGACCAGAATCAGGTGGGTGAGTGACTCAGGCCAGCGTGTCGCGTACTCCAGGGCGAGGAAGCCGCCGTACGAATGGCCGAGCAGCGCGAGACGAGAACATCCGAGGCCTTCGGCCAGATCGTGCGCGTCGGTTGCCCACATGGCGTGCGAGTACTCCGCAGGACTGACGCGCGCTGACTGACCATGTCCCCGCTGATCAGGGATGATCACTCGAATGCCGTATCTGACCAGATCGAGAATGCCGGGAACACGAAGAGTGCCGGCATCGACGCCCATGCCGCCGTGCAGGCACAAGAGCGGAACGCCGCCGCCGGTGTCCGAGTAGGTCAGTTGTACGCCGTTGACGGTCGACCTCACCGCAGCGTGAGATGCCGATTTCGCGACGTCACCGTTCTACATCACGAGCGTGACGATACCCGTGATGAGGAGCGCGGCGGCCCAGATCACGTCGAGGTTGAACCATGCCTTGCGAAGCAGCGCGAGGCCGAACTTGCAATACACGACCCACGAGACGAGGCCTGTCACCGCAAGATAGGCGATTGTATGGACGCCGGTGGCCAGGAGCCCGACGAGCGGGCTGGCCGCCGTGGATGTGTGGTTGTGGCCTGCCATGTGGTCCGCCGCTTCGACGGCCCCGCTGCCCAGCAGCACGGGCAGCACCATCAAGCCCGCGCCGTGGGACGAGGCCATCAGGAAGGACCAGGCCGTCAGGTCCCGAAAGCCAACCCGCATGCGGACCCATCGCGGGTGGCGGTGGCGCATCAGGCAATACGTGCCAAGGCCGATCAGGACCGCGGCGACGGGATATCGGATCGCTCCGGGCGGCAGCGCCGTGCCGAGAAACGCCGCGGCCAGCACCACGCCGCCGATGGCCAGCGCGTGGCCGATCGCGATGGGCACGAGCGATCTCGCCACCGCGCTCGCCTTCTCCTGCTGCATCCCCAGCGCCACCGCGAAGAGCCACCCCATGGCCGGATTGATTCCGTGGTAAGCGCCGAGGAGCAGCATCACCCACAACGCGGTCGTGCCCACCTCCCCGTGCGTCATTGCGCTTCCGAGTAGCAGTACGAGTCCGACGACGCATCGCCGCCTTCCAGCCGCACCTGGTGCGCACGCAGGCCGTCGAACTCGACGAAGAACCGCTCATCGATCTTCATCCCGCCGGTCGCGTGCGCGTCGATCTTCACCATCCAACTCTTCACGCCGTCGGGATAGAACTGCTCGTCCCAGGGGGTATAGAGCGAGTTGGTGAAATACGCACGCTTTCCATCGCGGCTGATTTCGACCATCTGCGGGCCGCCGTTGAGCGCCTGCCGTGGCTTCGTCGGGTGGGCCGCGCGTCGCACAATGCCGCCGAGGTGGACCGAGCCCGTCTTCTTCGGGTGGGCGGGATCGGACACATCGTACTGGATGAACTCACCGGTCCCCCAGCACGACACATAGAGGAAGCGGTCGTCGAGTGACAGGTTGATGTCGGTCACGAGCGGCGGCACCGCTTTGAAACCCTGCAGCAGCGGTGGCAGCTGGGCCGGGTCGGCCGGCTCTGCGGGAATCTCAGCCACCTTGCGAACCGCCCACTTGCCGTTCTTGCGCTGTCCCCCGTCCTCGCGGGACCACATCCAGATCGAAGAGGAAAGATCTTTGAGCGACACGACCACACCGACGAAGCCGTAGGCCTTCTTCGGATCGTGCGCGGGCCGCAGCTCGAGCACCATCTGCTGCTCCGCGCCCAGGTCGAGCTCCTGCAGGTGGCGGCGGGTATCCAGGTCCCAGACGTGCAGCTTGTGGCCGTACTTGCCGCCGAGCAGCAACTCGGCGTTGACGCCGTCTTTCACCATGTTCGGCGTGCCCCACTCCGAGGTGACCATGGTGTCGTGGCCCAGGTGCCACCAGAAGTCGTAGGCCAGATGCTGTGGGCCGCGGTCTCTTTCCCACTGACCCTTCAGCTCGAACGTGTCGGCGGTCATCAGGAAAATGCCGCCGGGGCCGTCGCCGCCGGCCGAACCGAGCGCGCTCCCGTAGACACCGTCCGGGCCACAGTGAATCGTGTGTGGCGAGGTGTAGCCGGTCTTCCTGATGAACTCTTCCGGCTCGATCACTTTCACGATCTTCGGCTGTCTGGGACTCGCCTTCGCATCCAGGATGTGAATCCGCGACGATCCGATGCCCGGCACAATGAGATAACGGCGCTCCATGTGGGCGTGCGGCGCCTGCGGGCAGAGGCATGCACTGCAGGCGTTCCAGCCGAAGTGGTGCAGCTCGTTGTCGCCGTGGGGAAACTCCACATGGCCCACCAGCCTGCCATACTCGGGGGAGCCGGGCGCGACGTCGACGACGCCCATGGCATCCTTCTTTCCGTTCCCGCCGGCGTTGAGCAGCGTGACGTACGCGAGTTGTTCCGCGGGCGCTTGCATCGCCATGCCCGGCGATGGATAAAAAGTCGGGTCGGGTCGCATCAACGCCATAGGCATTCCTCCTCATGCAAGGATTTGCAAACGCACATCCTACGGTCTGACGTCATGGGAGATCAACGCCCCCCTCACGAAGCTCCGCCCGGATCGCCGCGGCGTCCAGGTCCCGTCACCGTGTGTCACAGCCGAGGCGCGACTGTTGCGACCGCCTCTGCCGAGGTGACGGAAATCAGATCGTCGTGGCCCGCTTGGCGAAGATCCTGAGGCTGAAGGGTGACGATTGCCTTCGTGCGGCCCGACGCCGCGACAAATTCGACGCTCATTGCGTCGGGCCCGTACACTTCCACGACCGCTCCGAGGTCGCCACGCCTGAGGCCATGCGCTGGAACATCGTGCGTGAGAACGACGACGTCAAGAGGGTGCAGCGTCACAGGGGATCTCCTCAGGTTCGATTTCCGCGCGATCGGCATTCGGCAGAGGCACCTGCCCGATTCTATCGTCGTCAAAGCGAAGTCGATTCAGCTGAGGACGCCACATCGGCCCGTCCTCCTCATCGCCGGCTCCGCAGACGCTCGGCCGCCTGCCTGACTGCAGGCGCCTCGGGATCGAGCTCGGTCGCATGCTGCAGCGCGGAGGCGGCACGGTTCCACTCTCCGAGCGTCATCGACGCGTTCGCGATGCCGACCCAGGCGTCCACACGCGTCGGATCGAGTCGCGTCGCACGCGCAAAGCTTTCGAGCGCGTCGGCGGGCCTCGCGAGGTTCGTCGCCACCATGCCGGCCCAGATGAGCGCGCGCACGTCGCGCGGATCGTTGCGCACGGCCGCGCGCAGCGCGTCGAGCGCCGCCCGTTCGTCGCCGCTGCGCCAGAGAATCAGCCCCCTGGTTTCGTGCGCGCGACCCAGCGTGGGGTTGATCACGATCGCGCGATCGATGGCGGCGCGGGCGCGGGCGAGTTCGTTCAGCTTTACGTATCCGGAGGCCAGGTTCACGTACGCTTCGAACCGCTGCGGATCTCTCGCCACGACCTGCTCGAGGATCGCCACGCCCTCTCCGGCTCGTCCCGCCGCGACATACACTTCACCCAGGTGATTCAGCAGCGCGATGTCGTCAGGCTTCTCCTGACGCAGCTGCTGCAACAATGCGATCGCCTGCGGCATCTGCCCCGCCACGAAATACTCGGTCGCGTCTTTGAGCCGGACGGCGAACCCACGGCGGAACGCCAGCATCTCGTCGGTCCATGGATCCGGCCACGCCGGCTCGCCCGTCATCCCGACCGCCAGCGCAAAGTCCGCTTCCTCGACGCGGCCGAGGCGGCGATAGGCGGTGCCCAGCAGTTGCATGGCGTAGCGATCGCCGGGATTCTTCGCCAGCGCGCGCTCGAGGACGTCGGCGGCCAGCTGAGGCTGCTGCCGCTGCAGGTGCACGCGCGCCAGGCCCACGGCCGAGGACAAATCGCCCGGATCGAGCTCGCCGGCCCGGGTGAACGCGCGCCCGGCGCCATCGGTGTCGTTGCGGTCGAGCAGCCAGAGCCCGAGACGCCAGTGGGCCGGCGCGTAGGCCGGATTCAGCTCGATCGCGTGCCGTACGCGCTGAATAGCTTCGTCTGTGCGCCCGCTGCGCGCCTGGACGAAGGCCAATCGGTACCACCATTTCGCATCCGAGCCGTCGATCGACGTCGCGGCGCCGTACGCATCGCGCGCGAGCGCTATGAGGCCGTTCGCCTCGCAGATCATGCCGAAGCGGCCCCACCGCTGCGCGTCATGTGGATCCTGCGCGAGGCCCTCAATCGCCTGACGCGCGGCGTCGGCCACCTCCGGCGCGACCGCTCCAAGGCTCTCCACGCGCGGCACGGCGGGCCCCGAGGCGCGGACGAAGAACAGCCACGCAAGCGCGCCGAGCAGGAGGGACGCGCCGGCGACGATGAATCGTGTGCGAACGGGCCTGGAAGAAACCGAAGGACGGGGCGAGCGAATGCGGCGGGAGGGACACACGGGACTAGTTGCTAGTTGCTGGTTGCTAGTTACCTGGTGCCGTCCCCAACACCTGGCACCTGGAAACCAGCAACCAGCAACCAGCAACCAGCCCCTGCAAAAAGCTACCAGTCGAACTTCATGCCGAAGCGCGCGAGCCGCGGCGCGATGATCGTCACCGGCAGCAGGAACGTCGAGCCCGACCCCCACGTGATGTTCGACGCGGGGTTCGCGTTCGTGAGGTTGTAGCCGTCGACGAACACCGAGATCGTCTGGCCCCTGGCCACCTTGAACAGCTTCTCCACTCGCGTGTCCACCAGGATGATGTTGTCCTGCCGGCGGGCGCTGATCGGCTCGGTCAGGATGCGCTGCGCGCCGTAATTGATGCCATTGGCGGTCGCTGCATTAAGCGTGCGGCCGAACGGCTGCCCCGCCTGGAGGCGCAGCGCCGGCGTGATCTCGAGACTCCACGGCGCTCGATACGTGCCGTGCGCTTTCGCCGACCAGGTGGTGAACACGTAGCGGCCGTTGTCCGTGTTGATCATCTCATTCGGGTTCGCAACATCCTGCCGTGCCGTGGCCGAGCCCCCGCGGAGATTCTGACCAAAGTAGCCGGTCGCGTTGTCACGGTTCCAGCGATACGCGTACGATCCGAAGAGCGACCACTTGCCACTCGATCGCCTGCTGGCGCTGAGCTCGAGCGTGTAGAAGTCGTCGCGACCCGACGTGTTGTGCAGGCCGTTGACGATGGGCAACGCGAGATTCGCCGGGTTCAGGTTGAATCCCGGGATCGACGGGCCGTCGTCGGCGTTGCCGAAGGCGCCGTCAGGGCCCGGATCTCTGATGAGCACCGGGACGTTGAATGCGCTGATCGGCCGATTGAGGTTGTCCTGCTGCGAGAGCTGATCGATCCGCCGCCACACGACGCCGGCGTGGACGCCGAAGTTCGGCATCAGCTCGTGCTCGATCCATCCGGCCAGCTCGCGCGTGCGCTGATCCTGCAGGTTCGGATCGAGCTGCGTGCTGCCGACGCCGCCGGATTGCGCGGTCAACAACGTCTGTTCCCCGGGCTGCCACAGGAGATCGCGGTTCGTATCGACCCAGTTGTACCTCTTGTTCCAGTCGACCGCGTTCGGATTCACGGCCTCGTCGACGCCTCCGGTTCCGGGGTTCCACCAGTACAACGCGTAGTTCCCCTTCAAGACCGTCTTGCCGTTGCCCCGGAGGTCGTAGGTGAAGCCAAGCCGTGGCGCGGGGAGGTTCCACGTCAGCAGGTTGTCGACCGCGGCGAAGCTGACCTGCGTCGCGTTGAACGGACCGACTGGCGGGCCTGTCTGCGCAGGCAGGTACGATCGGTACCGATCGAACCGGGCGCCCAGCGACAGGGTCAGGCGCGGACCCATTCGCCACGTATCGGCGATGTACGCGCCGGTGGTCCGCAACCCGTTGAGCGAGGCGGTCGGCGACAGGAACAACAGGACTTCCGACGCGGAGCCGCCCCGCAGAATGTGCAGCACGTCGCCGGGCACGTACCCGATGCCGCCCTGCCCGCGCAGGTAATCGAAACGCTCGTCGAAGATCTCGCCGCCCATCTTGAAGTTGTGGCTGCCGGCCCAGCCGTCCTTGAAGTAGGTGAACGAGCCGAGCACCTGGTTCCGCGTCGGGATGTTGAACCAGCCGTCGCGGTTGCCGCCCCTGACCTCATTGGTGCCGAGATCCGCGTAAGCGGGAGAATCCGTGTACCGGGTGTTCGGCCACTTGTAATGAAACTGGCCGCCGCGGATCTCGAAGAACATCCGATCGTTGACGACGCTATCCCACTCGCCTTTGTAGGTGTGGGCCCAGTACGCCTGGTTCCAGGTGGAGTCGACGCTCGAGTGGAGGGCCGCCGTCGCGGCGACGAGGAACGTGTCGAGCCGGTTGGGCTGTGTCTTCTTGCCCCACGTCCCGTACCCAATCAGCTTGTTGTTCGTGCTGAGCGCGTAGGTCACTTTGCCCGAGATGTTGCTCAACTTGGTCACGAACGGTTTGACGGGAAAATTCGGCAGCAGCGATTCCGCGTCCTGGTTGCGCAGCGAGCCGTACCACCAGATCTTGTCCGGCTTCAGGTAGCCGCCGGCGTCGCCGTTCAGGTCGTAGTATTTGTGCAGCCGGTTCAAATCGGTCTCGGTGAGGCCGCCGCCGGCTTTGAGGCCGAGCTTGATCTGCGCCGCGTCGATGTCGCGCGACTGGATCTTCTCGTTTTCATAATCCGCGTAGATCTTGCCGTGATACGTGTTGCCGCCGGATTTCGCGATGAACTGCGACATCACGCCCGGCCACGGCATCTCGGCGGTATTGGTGCCCGTGGCCACGGACACCTCGTCGAACGATCCGTAGTCATAGTAGAAGCCGGCGGCGTTCGTCCCTTCGGTGTTCACGATGCCCTCGACCATCGGCCGATGCTGATCCGATTTCGTGTCGTAGGTCGAGTAGCCGGTCTGCGTGCCTGCCGCGCTGCCGCCGATGTCGATGCGCTGCATCTGCACGGCGGGGGCTGCGGCCAGAATCGACCAGAAATCGCGCGCGCTGGGCAGCGAGGCGAGCTCCTTCGCGTCGAAGTTCGTCGCCGTCTTGGTCGATGTGATGTCGACCACCGGCGACTGGCCGCTGACCGTCACGGTCTCGGTCAACGACGCAACCCTCAGCTCCGCGTTCACGGTCGCGGTGAAACCGAGGCCGACGCGGATGCCCTCGCGGTTGACCGTAGAGAACCCGGCGAGCTCGTAGGTGATCGTGTATTCACCGGGCGGAATCGCCGGGAAGCGGTAGGTCCCTTCCTCGTTCGTGACCACCGTTCGGACGCCTTGCATGGAAGCGCTGGCAATCGTGACCGTGACGCCGGGCATGACCCCGCCGGTGGCGTCCGTCACCTTGCCGTTGATCGCGCCGGTCGTCGCGCCGACCGATTGCGCGAGCGCCGGCCCGGAGGTCATTGCGATGAATCCGACACACAGTGTCACGATCCGCAGCCGCCTCATGGTCGCTCCTTCCATTCCGGGCGATGTCGCGTGATCAATCCGTGGATATGAAGCCAGGTTATGGCGCCACCCTACACCCTCAGAACGGCGGATGCAATCCGGTTCTGAGGTTTTTCTCCGGCCGGGCGGCCGAGATCCGCGCGCGCCCAAATTCCCGGATCGAACGCGCGACCGATTCTCCCGTCACCTCCGTCCCTGTACGAACGTCATCGAAATGGAATGTCGATCCAGTACGGCTCGTGCCGGATCGAAAACGCCAGCCGCGCGGTCGTCGTGGCCGGATTGGCGACCGGCCGGCCGGTCCCGACCCAGCTTTCGCCCGCCTCGTCTATCTGCATCGCGATCCGTTCGTCCGGCGGCGACGGGCGTCTGATCGTCAGCACGACGTCAGACGCCACTGACGCCGGCAGCTCTTCCCTGACCGCGTCCGTGAAGTACACGCGATGCGCTCGTCCGGCCGGATCGAGCACGACCTCGTAGTGCAGATCGTCTCCCTTCATCATCACGACGCCCCCATGGTGCGGGTTGTGATCGCCGTGCGGCACGATGCTTCCAGCGGCGGGCGAGGCGGTGGCTGCAGGAGCGCTCGCGGCGTGTGGTACGGCCGCAGGCGCCTGCCGGCACGACGCCAATGCCAGTGCGAGCGTGCCGTAGAAAAGCGTCACAACGGATCGAACGCAGAGCTCGCGAAGGTCGCAACAGGGCATCATTCTGACCGCAGCGCATCGATCGGATCGAGCCGGGCGGCGCGTCGCGCCGGGTAGAAGCCGAAGAACATGCCGATGGCGGCCGAGATGCCGAACGCGAGCCCGACGGCGCCCGCCGACATGCGCGTCGGCCAGTCGAGCAGCAGCGTCAACCCGAACGACGTGGCGAACCCCAGCGCGATGCCGATCGCTCCACCGACGGCGCTGAGCGTCAGCGCCTCGACCAGGAACTGCAGGAGGACGTCGCGCCGGCGTGCCCCGACCGCCCGGCGGACGCCAATCTCGCGCGTGCGTTCCTTCACCGCCACCAGCATGATGTTCATGATGCCCACGCCGCCGACCACGAGCGAGATCGCGGCGATGCCCGCGAGCAGCGCCGTCATCGTCGTGCTCGCGCGCGCCAGCGTCGCGTTCATCTCCTCGAGGTTCACCTCGTCGAGCTTCGGCATGTTCGCCAGGATGAATGCCGCGACCGACGTATAGAGCCCTTTCGTCAACGCCTCGGACGATTGCGTTTTCACCGTGAAGTCGTCGGGGAAGCCGCCCGCTCCGCCGGCCGGCATCTGGTTGCCCATCACGCCGCCCTGGCGCAGCTTCGCCACCGCCGCGTTGATGTGCGCTGCATGCCGCGACCGCAGGAGGGTCGCCGCCTCGGCGGCAATGCGCGACGCCTCGCCGGCCTGCGCGGCTTCGATCGTGATGGTGTGCAGGTACGGGATGCCGAGCGCGTCCTGGAGCGCGGTGTACGGCACGAACGCCATCTCGATCTGATCGGGATCGGCCGTGTCCGTGACCCCGACGACGGTAAAGGACCGGCCGTGAATGGTGACGGTCTGCCCGACGACCCTCGCGCCGGCCCCGAAGATCTGATCGCGTGTCGTGCGTCCCACCACGACGGCCGCGCGCCGCGCCGCGACGTCGCCTGCCGAGAAGAACCGCCCCTCGTCGAAGCGCCAGCCGAACATCGGGGCGAATGCCACGTCCGTGCCGAGCACCTGCCCGTAGAACCGCCGCGCCCCCGACACAATCCATCCTCGCAGCTTCACGCCGGCCGCGTACGCCTTGATGCCGGCGACGCCCATGCCGATCGCGTCGGCGTCGGCCGGCGTCAGCGTCGTGGCCGATCCGAGACCGGTCGCGATCCTCGATTCTTCGCCGCCGCGCGTGTAGTTCCCGGCGTTGACGTGAATCAGGTTCGTTCCCGCCGAGCGGACATCCTGCTCCACGCTCTGTTGCGCCCCGTTGCCGAGCGCCACCATCGTCATCACGGCCGCGACGCCGATGATCATTCCGAGCATGGTGAGGATCGTGCGCAGCTTGTTGCGGTTGAGGCCCCGGATCGCGAGGCGGATGCTCGTCAGGAGCATGGGCTAACGCAGTCCTTGGTGCTTTGTTCTTGGTTCTTGGTCCGTTCTTAGTCCTTGGTCCGTCCCCCGTCCATAGTCCCTGGTCCGCGCACCAAGGACCATGGACCCTGGACGGACTGAGGACATTGGACGGACCAGGAACCAGGGACCAAGAACCAAGGACCCTACTCGTACCTGAGCGACTGGATCGGATCGAGACGCGCGGCCTGTTTCGCGGGGTACCATCCGAAGAAGATGCCCACGGCCGCCGCGACACCGACCGACAGAATCACGGCAACCGGCGAGATCGTGGTCGACCAGTGCAGGTAGCGGGAGAGGCCTTGTGCCGCGGCCAGGCCGACGATGACGCCGATGACGCCACCAGTGACGCTCAAGACGACGGCTTCGAGCACGAACTGCGAGCGGACGTCCCGTGCGCGCGCGCCGACTGCGCGGCGGACGCCGATCTCGCGCGTCCGCTCGGTCACCGACAGCAGCATGATGTTCATGATCCCGATACCGCCCACCAGCAGCGACACCGCGGCAATGCCGGCGAGCAGCGCGGTCATCGTGCGCGTCGCGCGATCCAGTGTTTTCCCGAGCTGCTCGAGCGTCACCTTCTCCAACCCGGAGACGTTGCCGACGACCGCGCGAGCGACGTCCGGGCGGAGGCCGCCCCTGGCCAGCGCCTGGCGCGCCTGCGTCGTGACCGTGAAGTCGTCCGGTTTCTCGTCCCCGATCCCGTGCCGGACGCGCAGCAGCCTGGTCACCTCGCTCATGATCGGCGACACCTCGCCGGTCGAGGCGGCCGTGATCGTGATGTCGTTCAGCTTGGCCAGGTTCAGCAGACGATGGACGGTGCTGAACGGCATGTACACCGCGTCGAACTGATCGTCGCCCGGCGCCGGCGCGACCATCCAGCTCGTGGTCGTCACGACGCCGACGACGCGGAACGGCTGATTCCAGATCGTGACGTCGCGCCCGACGGGATTCTTGTCGCTGAACACCCGCTGGGCGGCCACGCTGCCGAGCACGATCACCTGTTCGGCCCGCGACTGCTCGCCGGCGTTGAAGAACCGCCCGCTAGGGATCGTCCACGCGCGGCGAATCAGCGGCAAGTGCAGGTCCGTGCCGTTCAGCCGGGTGAACCAGCGTTTGTCGCCCGCCTTGACGTGCACGTTCTGATGCAGACCTTCCGCGACGTACTGCACGCCGCGAATGCCTCGAATGGCCTCGGCGTCTTCCGCCGTGAGCGTCGCGGCCGACCCGAGTCCGGCCTCGCTGTCACCCAGACGCTGGCGCGCTGTCGGATGATCGTGCTTCTCCATCGGATCGTCTTCGGGGTGCGCGAGCAGCGTCGGCGAGAAGAACGACATAACACGCGTCGCGCACACTACCGAGATTTTTTCGCACGCTCCAGAGCTCTGTGCGACATCGTCATGCCGCCTGAGCGCCGCGGACGGCTCCACGGCGCCGCCGCCGAAGTCGTCGGTCGCCTTCACCTTGTAGTTGCCGGCGGTGACGACGATCAGATTCATGCCCGCGGCGCGGATTTGATCTTCGATGGCCGCTTCGGCGCCGGTGCCGATCGCGATCATCGCCAGCACCGCCGCGACGCCGATCGTCATGCCGATGATGGTCAGCGACGTCTGCAGCCGGTTGCGCCGTAACGCGCGAAAGGCGATGGCGAGGCTCGAACGGGTCGGCACCAGGTTCCATCCGCTCGTGGTGAGCCTGTCGAACCACGAGCCAAAGCGCTCGTCCTTCGACAGGCTCAGGACGAGCGAGAGTTACTAACC
>Ga0066656_10000889_pt1 | contig 12506 bp, 12 predicted proteins | sample GraSoiAngelo_105_FD_71411 | JGI IMG/M metagenome (GOLD analysis project Ga0066656, IMG submission 71411) | Grasslands soil microbial communities from the Angelo Coastal Reserve, California, USA - 14_0903_05_40cm | ecosystem: Environmental > Terrestrial > Soil > Grasslands | place: USA... | reverse complement strand
GATTCCTGTCGACACTCACGTGCATAGGATCTTCAACCGTCTAGGAGTGGTCAAGACAAAGACCCCTGAAGAGACAGAAGAAGAACTAACCAAGATAGTCGATCGAAAAGACTGGCTACCATTGAACGAAGTCTTCGTCAAGTTCGGCCAACTAGTCTGCAGGCCAATAGGGCCAAAATGTTCGGCATGTCCTCTCAATGATAGGTGCCGGTACTATCGAGAGTATTACCCGAAGAAGGTTCACGCAAGTTGAGTTCCGCGTGGCCAAGCCTCACCTAAGATAGGGTTCTCCGAGCAGTGGGGTTCCAATGTTTAGGCGTTTTTCCGGAGTGCCTCGTGAATGGCTCTTCCCATTTCTTCTCTCTCGGCCAGGGTTGCTCGTTTGCGTTCTGGAAAAGTCATTCCTCCCTTGGAATCGTGGCTGAATCTGGGAATGATGTGAACATGCATGTGAAACACTTCTTGTGATGCAGCTGCCCCGTTCGACTGACCAATGTTGATTCCGTCGGCCCTAGTAGCACTATGAACACCTTTCATCACTTTCGCGACCGCGGCGAAGAGCCTTCCCACCTCCTCCTCAGGCATATCCTGCATTGTGGCATAGTGCTTCTTGGGAACTACGAGAGTATGTCCTGAATTGATCGGAAAATGGTCTAGGAATGCCAGCGATAATTGGTCCTCATAGACGATGGTGCTGTGAGCCTTTCTCTCAATGATTTTGCAGAAAATGCAATGTTCCAAATTGGCTACTACCACGCTAGCTGAGCCAGCCCTGAAAAAGCCTTAGCTGGCTCAAGCCGCCTCTTGGATTCGAGCGAGAGAGGACGATTTCGTATTAAGGACAAATGGGAACTAGCCTTATTATCGGCAAGCCCATTCACTTCAGCTATCACCAGGAGATTACGGACAGAGTTCACTTTGGAGGCTTGGGCGAGTCTCGAGAACCCTCATCATAGGAGCGGGAAGAATAGGCATGCATCTCATAGGATATCTCTCCGCCAACGAAGAGAATAAGCTAACCGTCATCGAGAAGAAGAAGGACCGGTGCAAAGAAGTCTCGAATAAGTACGACGCGGTCATCCTTAACGAGGATGGGTCCAAGCACCAGATTATGAAAGAAGCCGACGCCTCGCAGGCTGATCTCGTCGTCGTTGCTACGGATGACGATAGGGTCAACATCAACACTTCACGGCAAGCGAAGAAGGACTTCGGTGTCCCGAGGGTCATCGCGGTCGCGAACAGTCCGAAGAACAAAGAACGCTTGAAAGAAGCAGGCGCTGATGTCGTTATTTGTCCCGTGGACCTTGCACTACGGGACTTTGAGAATGTCCTTTCCAAAGATCGGTCTATCACGCTGATGTACCGAACCGACCCAGACTTGCGGGTTGCTGAAACAACAATCCCGATGAACGCGTCGATAATCGGTAAGAAGATTCACGAGATTGAGATCCCGGAGAAATGCCGGATCACCCTTGTTACTCGGAACAACGAGTTTGTCTTTCCTGATTCCGACGCAGAGTTGCTGTCCGGCGACCGGGTCATTTTGATGGGAGACGCTTCGTCGGTTCAAAAGACTGTCGAACTCTTAAGAAACGCCGAGTTGGCCTGAGCTCTACTTCACGTGCTGAGCGTTAGATGGCCACCATATTCGACCTCGGAGCACCAATCCAAGTCGAAGTCATACTAGCCGCGCTGCAAATCCTCGTCATCCTAGGGCTAACATACATTGCCGTCCGAATATTCCGCGTGGTGGTCCGAAGATTGGGTGGCGACATTCCTGGGGGACTTGTGGCGAGCGTTCAGCAGATCGGCTCATGGGCATTATGGGCCATTGGAATCATCATCGTCCTAAGCCAGTTTGCTATCAATACAAGCATCCTTCTTCTGATTCTCGGTTTGGGAGGTATAGCTGTGATAGTAGCGTACCGCCAGGTACTTTCTGACATCGGAGCAGCACAATTCATCTCAAACTACCAAGCTTTCAAAGTTGGCGAATGGGTAGAGGTCGAGCATCACTACGGGCGCGTCATAGAGCGGAACCTAATCCATACTAAGATTCTCACACCTGACAATGAGGTTGTCGCGATCCCAAACTCGCTACTTTTGAGCCATTCAGTTGTTAACCGGACGAGGTCCGGTGGCTTGCGAGTCCAAGTTCCGATTTTCGTGAAACAGGGAATAGACCTCAGGAAGCTTGAGGATAAGCTGGTTGAAGTTGGGCAGGAGATGAAAGTTGATCTTGTACCAGACTCGACACCTCAAGTTCGGGTTTCCGAGTTCAACGGAGATATAGTGCGACTTGTCCTCATGCTTCATGTTGCAAACCCTTCCAAGCGAGACCAGCTCATTTCTGACGTTCAGAAACGTGTCTATGAGGTTCTGCCCGGACTGTAGTCGCGAATAGAGAATGTCATGAACCGTTAATACAGCCGACCATCGCCTCGACTCACATTCCAAGCGTAGTTTTCGGAGTCAGCCCTGTTGGCCACGCCCCCTAAGAAGTCCGCGCCTCGAAGGGGGCTCAGACGAACCCTTGGAATCGGAGGTCTGTTCTCCATTGGCTACGCGGACATTGGAGCGGGCATTTACCTAGCACTCGGCTTGGTAACACTCCATGCAGGCTACGCCACTCCTCTTGCAATCGGGGTAGCTGCAATCGCCTATGTCTTGACTGGCCTGACCTACGCTGAGCTATCCTCGACATATCCAACCGCGGGCGGCTCCGCCACTTTTGCACAAGCAGCCTTCGGAGATACCATCAGCTTTCTCGCTGGCTGGATGCTTTGCCTTGACTATGTCGTCACTGCCGCAATCTTCGCGATTCCAGCAATAGCATACCTTTCGTTTTTCGCGCCCGATCTAAAACAACCATACATGCTAGGAACAGGAGCCATAATCCTACTCCTTGGGCTCCTTGCTCTTAACGTCATAGGAATCAAGGAGTCGGTAAACTTCACACTCGCGCTGAGTTTGCTTGACATCGCAAGCGAAGTCGCTCTCATAGTCCTCGGCCTAGTCCTAGTCATAATTCCAGGGGGCTTACTCTTCACGTGGCCGAGCAAATTCAACTTGGGCCTCGCCCCTACATGGGGAGCCTTCGTCCAGGGCATAACGCTCGCCATGGTTTCCTATCTTGGAATCGAAGCTCTGGCCCAGGCGGCAGAAGAGACTCACATCGCCGGTCGGACAATCCCTCGGGCGACCATGTTGACGCTTGCAACAGTCGTAATTCTCTATTTGCTAATATCCACTGTCGCCGTTAACGTCATCGATCCCGGCATACTCTCAACGAAGTGGAAAGATGATCCTCTCTCTGGAGTAGCCAGCAGCCTCCCCGGGGCAGGCGCGTTGATCGCTGGATGGATTGCTCTTCTCGGAAGCTCGATTAGTATCATAGGAGCGAACGCTGGAATTATCGGGTCCTCACGGACCCTATACGCACTATCGAAATACAGACTCCTCCCTGGAAAGTTCGGCGCTATACACAGGAAGTTCAGAACGCCCTACATTGCGATTCTATCCTTCGGCCTAGGAAGCATCCTACTGGTTGCGTTGAGTTCTTTCAACTTCCTTGGCGGATCGGTTGACCCGCTTGTCCTGCTAGGAAGTCTCTACAACGTGGGTGCTCTCATTGCCTATGTCCAAGCGCATGCTAGCCTAATTGTGACACGAAACATTGACAAACCTAGGTTCAGACCTTTCAAAGTCCCGCTCTCATTACGGTTCAAAAGAGGTAGTAGTGTTATCGAGCTCCCGGTGTTACCCCTCTTGGGGCTTGTCGCAACCGGGGCAATCTGGGTGGCCGTGATTGCGACCCACGATTTGGGCAGAAACCTAGGGGCTGCTTGGGTTGTTATGGGGATCAGCATCTACGTTTACTTTCGAAGGAAGAATCATCTGCCCTTGCTCGGAAGAGCGAAGACAGAGGACCAGTAGACGGCCCCGGGTTATCCGGGTGGACTACTTGGTTAGCTCATTCAGTCGTTTCTCGATTAGGTCAACCTGTTTGGAAAGGAAGCTCTTGTAGCTGCGGAGAAGTTTGACCTGTTGCGGTTTGGTTTCCCTATCGATTGATGATATTGTTCTCTTGATAGCAGCCGCAGTCTTTTCCATTGTTTCGTCTATCGTAGCCGCTACTCTCGGACTTGTCTCCTTGACCATCTTCTCTGTTTCTTTCACCCATTTCTCTGTGGTCGAGGCTATGTCCTTGCTCACTCTTTCCACGCCCTCCCGGACGTTCTTCAGGCTGTCTTTCACGTCTCGGCGGGTTTTTTCGCTGGAACCTTCTCTGTTTGACATCATCCACCGTTCATTGTGGGTCTCAAATTAAACCCTTCGAGGAACTACGTGGAAATCCTGCCAAGCCATAAATTGCGAGAAACGTGAGTTGTCAACATGATTGGGCTGCAGGAAAAGATCTACATTGCTTGGAAGAATCGAGAGCCTCCGAGCCCCGCCACGAAGACACTTGGCATAACAATCAAACGTCTTGGAAAGGGGCACGCGTGGCTGGAGATGCATGTTGACGGGACTTTGCACAATCTCTCCGGGACCATGCACGGCGGAGTCATGGGCGACATCGCTGACGCTGCGATGGGGATCGCTCTGGCGACCACGTTAAAACCGGGGGAGGACTTTACGACAATCGAGATGAAGATGAGCTTCCTACGCCCACACATCACCGGGATTCTTAGGGCTGAGGGCAAATTGGCCAAACGAGGCAGGCGAGTAGCATTCACAGAGGCAGTCCTTACTAATGCGAAAAGAGAAGTAATAGCGAAGTCTACCGGGACATGCCTTCTATTGAAGGCCTAGCAGGAGCCTGGGTTTGTCGGAGTTTAGGCCAAAGAAACTGGGAGAAAATTCTCGACTTTTTCTGCTGCTGGTCTCCCAGATTAATCTGATTCTCGGAGCATTGTTCTTTGTCTACCCGAACCTCGTGATCAACCTCTGGCCATGGCCAGTGAAACCGTTAGCCGTCAGGTTCATTGGAGCCATTTTCCTGGCTATTACCCTCGGTTGCTGGTCGTCTCTTCGGGCTGGCGGGTGGCAAAGGGCAAAAGTTCTCCCCCTCGTCGGTTCGGCTTTCTTCGGGATCACCGCACTCGTCACGTTTTCATGGGGATTTTCACCCAGTCCCGGACCAACCGTTTGGATCTGGGGAGGCTACTTTCTACTTGCAAGTATCGGGCTTCTTGCCCTGATTGCTAAGCACGGGTGGTACCGAGAACCGCGAGACTTGATCGCTTCCCGTCCATCGTGGCGTCTGGCTAGCTCGTTCTTCCGAGTCCAGACAGTGGTCGTCGGCGTTTTCGGGACGATGATGATTATCCTACCTGATGTTGCGCAGGAAGAGTTCTGGCCATGGCGCGTGCAGGCTCCCACACTTCAGACTTTTGGGGCCTTGTTTCTTGCGACATGTCTCGCTACCGGATGGGCATCTCGGCAGGCCGATATTGGAAGGATAAGGGCGCTCCTCCCCTTGGACGCTATTTTTCCCGCACTTGCGTTGCTGGCTGTGGCGCTCCACTGGGACGTTGTCTCAGCCGAGAGCCCCAGCGCAATTGTCACGGGAGTGTGGGTTTTCCTGTACTCGTTTGTAGCAGTTGGCTCCACATACTTGTTCTTTACCTCCGCAAGGCGGAAGGCTGCTGTTACCTAGTCACGGTGGTGACTCTTCAAAGCTTTAGAAAGAAAATCCCATCGAATGGAAAGGGTCCAGGCGAGCATATCACGAAGCGGCTGGAGCTTCTATTCCTCGGGACCGGAGGGGCAGATACCACTCCCCGCATAGGTTGCAAGTGCCGGGTTTGTCAAGAGGCGAGAAGGAAGGGAGGAAGGTTTGCCCGAAACGGGCCCTCTCTTTTTCTCTTAGGACCGAGCCTTCTTTTCGATACACCAGAGGACATTGCAAAAAGCCTCGAGCGTGAACAAATCCACCGGGTCCGACGTCTCCTCTACACTCATTGGCACCCGGACCATACAATGGGTAGGCGGGTGTTGGAACAGTTGAACATGAGCATTCTCAACCTCAAAGGCCGGAAGATGACCGACATTTGGCTTCCAACATGGGTCAGAGAGGATTTTCGGAGGAGACTCGGTTTGGATGAACATCTGCAATTCTTCGAGCGAATGGGAATCGCCAAGATTCACGAGATTACAGCAGGAGAGACCCTTGTTGTCGACGGCGTATCCCTACGTGCGTACCGCATGGCGCAACCAGGGTTGACCGCGTTCTTGGTGAAAGCCGGTAAGAAGCGAGTGGTCCTAGCGGTCGACGACACGAAAGGTTGGGTTCCATCGGACCAAATGGTGGAGCCTGACCTACTAGTCATGGAGGCGGGATGGTTCGAGCTGGACCCAAGAGGCCACGTCCTGGTTCCTGAGAATCACTGGGTTCGGCGCTCAGAGGCATCGTTTGACGAGACCCTGAAGCTGATCAAGCGCATCAAGCCACGCCAAACTGTTCTCACTCACATAGAGGAGATGAACGCACGTTCATATACCGACTACCTAAAACTGGAAAGGAAGTACGAAGACCTCAGAATTCAGTTTGCTTATGATGGGTTGCGTCTGAAGGTCTGATTTCGAGAAATTTGTGATTTAAACACTCTATGTTTGGATACGAATTAGCGGGCGAAGTCAATTGTACGTTTGCAATAATTTGTAAACCATGAGGTTTATCAACCAAGCATCGAGACTCGCCCTTGGGAGTCTGACCCACAACGTCTGTATCAACAGATCCGTTCCGAGAAGCTTCCCGCAACCTGATCACTAGTGTTGCTCTCATAACGAGCATAGGGAAGAACTGGCCGAACGTAATGTCGGCCGAGTGGACGTTCCAGGTTTCCTTCAGGCCGATGAGGCTAGTCACTCTGGTACATCGAGGAGACGCAACACACGACAACATTCTTGAAACCCGAGAGTTCGGTGTCAACTTTGCCAGCGATGACCAAGCCGCTCTTGCCAGCTTGGCAGGGGCTTACACCGGCAAAGAAGTGCACAAGCTCAGCAGCGAGCTTTTCCAGACCTACTCGGCCAAGAGCATTCGAGCGCCCATGGTTTCGGGATGTTTCTTCAACGCAGAGTGCAGGCTCGTAGAAACGCTTGAAACGGGCGACCACACAATGTTTCTGGGTGAAGTGCTAGAAGTAGCATCCAACCCGGACAAGGGTCCCCTCCTCTACAGTCAAAGACGATATTGGCAGAGGGGCCAACTGCTATCAAAGAAGCCTCTCGCCTACGCAACATGCACTATCAGCGGAGACCTATACCGAATTAACGGAAGGCTCCAGGGCGTCGAGAACTACCCCCAGACGGTAACCGTGACTGTTTCGAACACAAATGGTATGCAAATTGTGAGGGAGAATGTAGACACAGATCAATACGGCTACTTTGAACTTGTCAAACCCAATAATCCCGCCCTGAAAGGGACCTACCTAGCCAAGGCCGAGTGGAATGGGCAGGTCGGGTCCGCAGTTGCCACGTTCAACTGAACCATGATTGACGGTCAGACCTGAATATCGGCAGACTCTATTGAAATCCCTCTGGCCACTACAAGTAGCATCGTTTCACCCCACAACCTCTCCACAGCCTCAACCAGCTCTTCCCGGTTCGAGCTCACGAATCCCGCAACGATCTCGACGAGTTTTCGGAAATCCTTAGGTTGCACTGGACATTCGAAGAGTTGCTTCCAGTACCAGCTCGTCGTGAGCACGTATTTTCTGTTGAGAAGAAAGACCACTCTCGCCGTGTCCCAAGCCATGTAGAATGCCCGTGTCCTTAGGTCGACAGCGTCGTTCTTGAAACGCGCATTGCGAGCAGCAGCGAGAGACTCAGTCATATTGAGGGCGGCAAACCGCAAGGCATCTTTGAAATCCGTACGGTCGTTTTCTTGGACTGCCTCATCCAGCTTCTGGATCCATCCATCCCGCTCGAATAATACAATCCGGTTTCGGTATTGGTCAGCCCCTATTGGCCAATCCCGGCCGGGTTGGCGTGCAGCCTCCAGAAACGCAGCCTCTTGCAGATAGTCTATCTGGACTAGTAACCCGTTATGAACGTAATACTTTGTTGGAATCGTTACATTGTCTCTGACGATGCATGCCATTTCAAGGTCCGAGTATGGACGGTCGAGGCTCTTAGCAGTGGAGCCACTGACGAAAACTGCCAGCACTCCGTCCTTGAAACTGTCCAATATCCTTGCACAGATTCGGCGGCTAGTTTCCATCCGTTCCTCGTGGCTAACTTCTCGGAGAGGTGGCTCTTCCTGCAACTTACTTCCCTGCCTTCTATCGGCTCTTCGTTTTTGGCCATCATGTATGTTTTCCTCCAAGTACGGTCCCATGTCGCGGCGTCCTCGAGCGCACGGCCTTGTTCGCGGACTCTAGGGAAAATTCTTCTCTCGTTCGAGGAACTTGAGGAAACTGTCCAGTTTCCAGTAAGCGTCGAGAAACTCAAGCCCTCTGTGGGTGATGGAGTAAGAGGTTTCCTCGCCATCTTCGATCCTTGCAAGTCCGTAGGATGCAAGATCTGTGAGTGATTTCTTGGCCCGGTCCACCGGGGTGCCAATAGCGTATGAAATTCGTGTAATCCTAATGGGTCCTCGCCGCTTCAAGGTTTCGAGGATTTCCGCGTAAATGTCGACGCGTGAACGCTTCGACACCTATCGTCCATCTCAGAGAGGCGGTTTTGGCAACTCTATGGTCTTTACAGGTGGTTTCGCATACTCTACGTCAGGCTCTGCTTCCAGCCTGTCCTGGTAGAGAACTTCTCCGGCAATCCGACACTGTGACTCTAGGCGTGCTTCTCTCACGTAGAGGTTCCTTGCCCGGACTCTTCTTTCCAGTTGAAGCTCCCCGGCGTAGATGTCCTCGACTTCTCCGCCTTCGCGTATTCTGACCTTCTTGGCGATTAGCGGCCCTGAGGCTCTGGACCTGGCGCCTAGTTCTATTCTATTCGCCTTCGTTCCTCTGTTAGATCGCAAGCGTCCTCCAACCTCGACTTCATCTTGGGCCTCGACGAGGTCGGCTTCAATCTCCCCTCCAACGTCAAGCGAGTTGAGCCTGAGAGCCTTCCCGATCCGGGCTCGTCCTCCAACCCGCAGGTCTTCCTTGAGGGTTAGGTTTCCTGAGGTTTGAAAGGTTCCACCTACGTCGATAGCGACTCCGTCGCCATCGCCTCCTATTTCCACGGTTCCACCGACCTCGATGGTTTCAAACGTGAGGCTTCCCCTACTTTCGAATCGTCCGCCAACGTCCACTCGGCCTCCTTGTCCACCTTCGGTCAGGATCACTGACCCTCCGACGTCTATTCTATTGAACTTGAGTGGCTTTGAGGAAGTAAACGAGCCTCCGACATCAACCTGGTCTGAGACCTCTCCCCCAGCCAGGCTGACTGCTCCGCCAACATCGACCTTGGCGCCTTTCAACTCTCCCTGAATGTCCACCGAGCCTCCTACGTCGATGTTGTCGACGATTGCTGTTCCTCCGACCTTGAACGACCCGCCCACGTCAACGCTTCGAGCAGTAATTGACCCCGAGACTCCCAGCATCCCGCCCACGTCGAAGTCCTCCGCCTTTGCGTCCTTGCTTACAGATAGGCGTTTGTCAACGTCAACCGATCGCGCGTCCAATGAGCCCTCGACCATCAACTCCCCATTCCGAACCTCTACGTCACCTGCGCTCTTCAGATCTCCACGGACGATGATTCGTCCCTCATCAGATTGGAAGTCAGCGCACTGCAGGCTTCCTCCGAACGCTGCATGGCCGTAGCACCTGACGCTGCCTGAGACCTGTATGGGAGATGCGCCCTCGGGTTCGACTTGGCTGTCGCGTTCCACTTCCAGATCGCCATCGACAATGGTGAGTTTCACCGTTGTCATCCTTGGGACTTTCACGTCTCCCATTTTTCGGTCCTCTCTACTTTAGGCTCAGGTGCAGAAGATTTCTGTTAATCCAGGTTCTTGCTTTCGCTTTCTCAATCGTTTCTAGGTCGGATCTTGTCTGGCACATTTCTATCACTGAAGTTGCATGTGCCGTCCCGTCTTATAATGGTCGGGCACGCCGGGTAGTTACTTCAGGTGATTACACGTACTGGTTTGGTCTAGGTCCATCGGATCTTTGGCCGGTGGAGTTTTGACTAGCCGCATCCGCTTGTGTTGCCGCAGTTTAGACACTTGTAGCATGAGCCGTTTCGGACCATTATCATTCCGCAATTGTCGCAAGAGGGTGCGTCGGACTGAGGGTCGAAGGTGAACAGGCTGGCCTCATTCACGACACGCTGAGAGGCTTGTTCGTTGGCCGGCTGGTCAGGGGCCGGTTCTGAGAGCGGGGTGAGAATTGCTTGGGTCTCCCGTGCCTCTTCGTTCGTCCTCGTCAGTCCAACTGCCAGCTGGTCTTCCTTGGATAGGAATTTCAGGCCTAGCCATCTGAAGATATAGTCCACTATCGACTTTGCGATTCTGATCTCCGGGTTGTTGGTTACTCCTGAGGGTTCGAATCGTGTGTGGATGAACTTGTTGACAAGGTCCTTCAGCGGGACCCCGTATTGAAGGGCTAGTGAAATGGACGTGGCGAAGGCATCCATCACTCCTGATATGGTGCTTCCCTGTTTCGACATGACCACGAAAATCTCGCCCGGTGAGCCGTCAATGTACAATCCTACCGTTAGGTATCCCTCTGTTCCAGCGATGCTGAACTTGTGCGTAACGGATTTTCGCTCGTCAGGCAGGCGGCGTCTCTGGGGTTTGTAGGGAATCTCCTGCGGCTTCAGCTCCGTCCCTTTCTCTTTGATGCTTGTCGTGAGGGGCTGTGTTCTCTTTGACCCGTCCCTGTAGATTGCGATGGCCTTCAAACCCATCTTCCATGCCACAACGTACGTATCCGCAATCTCGTCAACTGTGACGCTGTTGGGCATGTTGACGGTTTTCGAAATGGCCCCGGAGATGAACGGCTGGACTGCCGACATCATCTTCACATGTCCCATGTAGTGGATGCTGCGATTTCCTTTGGCCGGTTTGAAGGCGCAATCGAAGACTGCTAGATGTTCAGGTTTGAGGTGGGGTGCTCCCTCAATCGTATCGTTCTGTTCCAAGTAGCGGAGAATGTCGTTGACCTGTCCTTCGTAGTAGCCGAGTCTGGCGAGTGCTTCGCGGACCGTGTTGTTGAGAATCTTGATGACCCCGCCTCCGACCAGCCACTTGTACTTGACAAGGGCAATGTCAGGCTCTATCCCAGTAGTGTCGCAGTCCATCATGAACGCTATCGTGCCGGTGGGGGCTATGACTGAGATCTGCGCGTTCTTGAAGCCGTACTTCTCGCCGAGAGATAGCGCATGGTCCCACGACTTGACCGCCGCGTCCCAGAGGGTCTTCGGGGTTCCGTCAGATAGAATCTTGTAACTGTGTGCTCTGTGCATGTCGATGACGTTGAGGAAGGCTTTCTCGTTGATGTGGTAGGCTTTGAAAGGCCCGTGCCTGTTCGCGATCTGGCTGGACACGGAGTAAGCTTGCCCTGACATCAACGCGGTTATGGCGGCAGCATAGTTTCGGCCCTCGTCGCTGTCATATGGTAGACCTCGGGCCATTAGAAGGGCGCCGAGGTTGGCGTAGCCTATGCCGAGGGGGCGATAGTCGTGGCTGTTCTTCTCAATAGCAGAAGTCGGGTAGCTTGCGTTGTCCACGAGGATTTCTTGGGCGGTGATGATAATTCCCACTGCATGCTTGAAGGATTCCGCGTCGAACTCACCGTCAGCCAGACGGAACTTCATGAGGTTCAAGCTTGCAAGGTTACAGGCTGAATCGTCCAGGAACATGTACTCTGAGCAGGGGTTTGACGCGTTGATTCTTCCGCTTGTGCTGCAAGGGTTCCAATTGTTCACTGTGCTGTCGAACTGGATGCCCGGGTCCCCACAAATGTACGCGGCCTCAGCCATCTGCTGCATCAGGTCGCGTGCCTTGTAGACCTCAGCCACCTTACCGGTTGTGAGATAGCGGGTCTTCCAGTCTTTTCCTTCAACAGTTGCACGCATGAAATCATCAGTGACTCTGACACTATGGTTGGCGTTCTGGAAGAACACCGAACCGTACGCCTCGCCATCGACCGATCCGTCGTAGCCTGCGTCTATGAGCGTCCAGGCCTTCTTCTCCTCGTTCGCTTTCGACCAGATGAAATCCACAATGTCAGGATGGTCTACGTTGAGGATGACCATCTTCGCGGCCCGCCGGGTCCTCCCGCCAGACTTGATTACGCCAGCGAAGGCATCGAAGCCTTTCATGAAGGACACTGGGCCGCTGGCCTTGCCGCCGGTGGAAAGATGCTCTTTGGACGAGCGGAGGTTGGATAGGTTGGACCCTGTGCCGGAGCCGTACTTGAACAGCATTCCCTCGGTCACAGCCAATTGCATTATCGAGCGCATATCGTCTTGGACGCTGTTGATGAAACATGCCGAGCACTGCGGGCGTTCTTCGATTCCCACATTGAACCAGACGGGGCTGTTGAACGCTG
>Ga0066656_10000879_pt1 | contig 12564 bp, 8 predicted proteins | sample GraSoiAngelo_105_FD_71411 | JGI IMG/M metagenome (GOLD analysis project Ga0066656, IMG submission 71411) | Grasslands soil microbial communities from the Angelo Coastal Reserve, California, USA - 14_0903_05_40cm | ecosystem: Environmental > Terrestrial > Soil > Grasslands | place: USA... | reverse complement strand
GCGCGTTCATGCTGATCGACATCGAGCCGGACATCGTCGACGCTCCGGACGCCGCCATCCTGGATCGCCCTCGCGGCTCGGTCGCATTCGACCATGTGAGCTTTCATTACACGGGGCGGACGGCCACGCTTAAAGACATCACATTCGCGGTCGAGCCTGCCAAGCGCGTGGCGATCGTCGGCCCGACCGGCGCCGGCAAGACCACGCTCATCAGCTTGATCAAGCGATTCCACGACCCGCAGTCTGGCGCAGTTCTGGTGGACGGGATTGACGTGCGCAAGCTGAAGGTGAAGTCGCTGCGAGAGCAGGTGAGCGTCGTGCTGCAGACGCCGGAGCTTTTCTCCGGACCGATCGTAGACAACATCCGGTACGGGCGGCTGGAGGCGACGATGCCTGAAATCGTCGAAGCCGCCAGGTCGGCAAACGCGCACGACTTCATCGAGAAGCTGCCAAACGGATACAACACAGTGCTGGGCGAGGGCGGTGCACAGCTATCGGTGGGGGAACGCCAACGAATCTGTGTGGCGCGGGCGTTTTTGAAGGACGCGCCGATCCTTATCCTCGACGAGCCCACATCGTCAATCGATTCGAAGACCGAGACCGTCATCCTCGACGCGCTCGATCGTCTTTCCGTCAATCGGACCACGTTTGTGATCGCGCACCGGCTGTCCACCATCCGGCATGCGGATTTGATACTCGTCCTCGATCAGGGTTCCCTGATCGAGCGAGGGACGCACGAGGAACTTCTGGCGCAACGCGGCCTGTACCGACAGCTCCATGACGTGCAGATCGGCCACCAGTTGATGGACGGCCTCTCGCGAAGGGTCATAGCGTCGTCGCGGTCTGGCGCCCGGGGACGCCAGGGCGAACGGCCGTTGATCGCGGATGTTCAGCGCGCATTGGCCGCCAGGCTCGGCGGCACGGTGAGCCAGGAGGCCTTGGCCCACACCGCCGCCCTGCTCCTCCAGGCGGTCGAGCCGATGCTCGCCGACGACTGCCCCGATGCGTCGCGAATCCTGGCCGCCCTCCGGTCGGACAATCCGCTGGCCGAGCCAAAGATCTCCAACGCATTCGCCGAGGCGCTTGTCGACCTCGAAGACCTTGCCGTCGATCTCGGCGTCACGACCGTCAGGGAGCCATCTCGGTCATGAGCAGGCAACGGATCGTGTTGCTCGGGATGATGACCAAGATCCCGGTTGCGGGCGTCATCTGGCAGACGCTGCATTACCTGGTCGGCCTCGAGCGCCTCGGCTACGAGACGTATTACGTCGAAGCCCACGCGCGAACCCCGTCGATGCTGATGGAACGCTCGGAGGACGACAGCTCGGCCCGGGCGGCTGCGTTCATCGCGGGCGCGCTCGACCGTTTCGGATTTGGCGAAAGGTGGGCCTATCACGCGCTCCATCACGACGGACGCTGCTACGGCATGAGCGAGGAAGAGCTTCGCGCTCTATATGGGTCTGCAGCGCTGATCATCAACCTTCACGGCGGTACGGAACCGCGGCCGGAACACATTGCGACCGACCGCCTCGTGTACCTCGAGACGGATCCCGTCGAGGTGGAGGTCCAGCTCGCCGCAGGGCGCCAGGAGACCATCGATTACCTTCGTCCGCATTGCGCCTACTTCACGTTCGGCGAGAACTACGGCCGGCCCGACTGCCTGTTGCCGGTGTCGAACGAGTTCACCTTCAGGCCGACCCGCCAGCCGGTGGTGCTCGACTTCTGGCGCGACCTTGCCGAGGTGCCGGTCGACTCGTTCACGACCATCGGCAACTGGCGCCAGCTGTGGCGCGAGATCCGGCTCGGGGGCGAAACGTACAGCTGGAGCAAGCACGAGGAGTTTCTGAAGTTCATCGACCTCCCATCGCGCACCGCGCCGCGCTTCGAGCTGGCACTTGCAGGGTGTGATGGCAGCGACCGGCGGCTGCTCGAAGAACACGGTTGGCGCGTACGCGACGCACTCCCGCTGTCCCAAAACGTCGAGACCTATCGGAATTACATCTGCGAATCGCGCGGCGAGTTCACAGTCGCCAAAGACCAGAACGTGCGCCTCAGGACCGGCTGGTTCAGCGATCGGAGCGCGACTTATCTCGCGGCAGGCAGACCTGTGATCACCCAGGACACCGGATTCGGCAACATCCTGCCGACGGGCGAAGGCCTCTTTGGGTTCTCAACGCTCGATGACATTCAGGCGGCTGTCGAGGCAATCGATCGGGATTACCCGCGACACTCGCGGGCCGCGGCTTCGATCGCGCACGAATTCTTCGATGCCGAGAAAGTATTGGCTGCTCTGCTCGAGCAGGTAGGCATGCCGCGAACGCCGCCTGATCTCTTCATCGCACCTTCGTCACGCCGGCCCACGACGCTGGATGCCAAAACTGCCGAGACGGTTCTCGAGGCGCCTCTGCCGTCGTCCGTCCACCGCCGGTCAGCATCAGCACAGGCAAGCGTCGTCGTAGTCGCGCGCGACGGCCTCGTTTACACACGTCTCTGCCTGGAAAGCGTGCTCGGCAGCCTGGACTCGCCAGCGTTCGAGGTCATCGTAGTCGACAACGGTTCGGCGGACGGCACCGCCGAGTACCTGTCCCGACTATCGGATCGCGACCCCCGTCTCGAGGTCATCACGAACGACAGCAACAAGGGGTTCGCGTCTGCGGTCAACCAGGGACTGGCGGCAGCGGACGGTCAAATGCTCGTGATCCTCAACAACGACACGATCATGCCCCCGCGCGCGCTTGGCCTCCTTTTGAGTCATCTCACGGATGAATCGGTTGGGCTCGTCGGACCCGTAAGCAACGAAGCTGCGACCGAGGCCGAGGTCGATATGGGCTACACAACCTACCGGCAGCTGATCGAGGCAGCCGAAGATCGCGGGAAAGAGAAGAGCTCGCTGGTAGACATCCCGATGCTGACCATGTTCTGCGTCGCAATGCGGCGCGAAGTCTGGGAATGCATCGGTCCGCTCGACGAGCGTTTTAGGCTGTCTCTGTTCGAGGACGACGACTACTCGCTGCGGGCCCGTCGTGCCGGCTACCGGGTCGTCTACGCCGAAAATGTTCAGGTTCACCACTTCGGGGAGGCGTCGCTTGGGCAGCTAGTCCCGACCGGCGAGCATGCACAGCTCTTCACTGCGAACCGGCGACGTTTCGAAGAGAAGTGGGGGATCACCTGGCAAACCCACGGCCGGCGCGTGAACGATCGCTATCGAGAAACCGTCCTCGCGGTGCGTGATGCTGTGCGTCAGTCAGTCCCGTCGGGCTCGCGTGTTCTCGTCGTGTCTAAGGGCGACGACGAGCTGCTGCGGTTCGAAGATAGGCAGGGCGCGCACTTCCCCCAGTTGGAAGGGGGCGTCTACGCGGGTCACCATCCCGCCGACAGCGCAGAGGCTATTGAAGCCCTGGAGAGGCTGCGCGGCGATGGTGCCGAGTTCGTTGTGATTCCGACGACGGCGATGTGGTGGCTGGACTACTACGGCGGTTTGCGCGCGTACCTGGAGAGTGGTGGCGCGGTGGCGAACTCGGAATCGTGCCTGATCTATCGGCTGGGGTCGCCGGCGCGATGACGACGATCCTCGGCAATCCTCTCCACAATACCGGCAGAACGCGCTTCGATGAGTACCAGCTGCTCATCGAGCGCATCCGTCAGGCGGCCGAGCAACTGATCCCGGAGGGGTCGACGGTCCTCGTGGTGAGCAAGGGAGATCCAGCGCTGCTGGCCCTGGGTCGCCGGACTGCGTGGCATTTCCCGCGCGCCGCTGCGGGTCAATACGCCGGATTCCATCCGGCAGACAGCGCGGAAGCGATCGCCCGCCTCGATGTCCAGCGTGGCCTCGGGGCGCGGTATCTGTTGATCCCGGGCACAAGCGCCTGGTGGCTTCGGCACTACCCCGAGTTCGTCACACACCTGAGATCATGCGGTCGTCCTGTGCTCGAGGACCCATCGATCGCCTGGATCTTTGAGCTGACAGCGCGAACGGCGAATCTCCCGTCGGCCGTCAGCACGACTGGACCGAGCCCAGAAGCGCAGCAGCTGATCGACTTGCTGCAGGCCGTGCTGCCGTCGACCGCCACGATCACCTTCATCGCCTCCAGGGACAACGAGTTTGTCCCGAACTCGCCGGTGCCTGCCTTTGCGTTTCGCTACAGCGATGACCCGGCGATCGATGTCGGCGAAGCAATCAGGGATCTACGTCGTCTCGCCGGAGAGATCGCGGATTACCTGGTCGTGCCGAACTCATCTCGCGAATGGTTGATGGGACAGAAGCGATTGGCTTCGTATGTCGACGAGACCTACCGGCTAGTGACCGACCAGCGGAACGTCTGCAAGATCTACGACCTAAGGCCCGGCGTGCGAGGGGCGGCGTGAGTCTGCGAGTCCTCTACATCGCCCACAACCATCCAAGCATTCGCCCGGGCGGAGCGGAACAGCACGCGCTCGAGCTGCATCGCGCCATGTCATCCTTGCCAGAAATCGAATCGGTGCTTCTCACCAAGGGCGGGCCACCAGTGGGCACAAGCGGACGAACCCATGAAGGAACCTTCATCGCTCCGGTGGACGGCCATCCGAATGAGTACTTCCTGTACACCGACGGCTACGAGTTCGACTACATCAACGGCACCATCACGGACAAGGACTTCTACACCAAACACTTCCGCGCGTTTCTCGCAGCAATCCAGCCGGATGTAGTCCACATCCAGCACACGCTCCATCTCGGGTACGAGCTGATTCGTGAGGTTCGCAACACGTTGCCCAAGGCCGCCATCGTCTACACGCTCCACGAGTACATGCCGATTTGCGCCCGTGATGGCCAGATGGTTCGAACGCGCAACGACGAGCTTTGCGACGAGGCCACGCCCCAGCGCTGCCATGAATGCTTTCCCCATCTCTCACCGCAGACGTTTTTCCTACGCAAGCGCTTCATCCAGGCCCAGTTCGAGCTGGTCGATTTGTTTCTCGCTCCCAGCCACTTCTTGATGCAGCGATTCATTGAGTGGGGCATCCCCGAGAAGAAGATCCGCTTCGAAGACTACGGACGCGCTATCGCGGCGGCGACGCCGGAACGGTCGCGACAGCACCGCACACGCCTGGGTTACTTCGGTCAGCTCAATCCGTTCAAGGGCGTCCACGTACTGCTGGAGGCGATGCGCTTGCTAGAGGCCGATCCGGTGACGGACGGCCAGGAACGCGTGACGCTGAGCATCCACGGCGCAAACCTCGACATCCAGGACGGCGAGTTCAGGCGCAATCTCGCAAAGCTGCTGGACGAGACCACCAAATCAGTCACGTTGGTGGGCAAGTATCGCCCCGCTGATGTTCCGGCGCTGATGCGAGACATCGACTGGGTCGTCGTGCCCTCGATCTGGTGGGAGAATTCGCCGCTCGTGATCCAGGAGGCATTCTTGAACCGCCGTCCAGTGATCTGCAGCAACGTCGGTGGGATGGCCGAGAAGGTCGCCGACGGCGTCAATGGCTTGCATTTCAGGGTCGGAGACCCAGTCAGCCTGGCGCAGACGATTCGGCGAGCCGCCGGAACCACCGACCTCTGGGACCAGTTGAGGCGAGGGATACCGGCCGTCTACTCACTCGACGATCAGGTCGTGAAGCTGGGCGGGCTATACCGCAGCCTGGCCAGCAACCCCCGGGCCTCGGAGAGGGCACATGCCGTACTCCGCTAAGCCGCGCAAGTTGCGACTGGCCCCCACGCCTGAAAGCGCGTCTCTCCGGCTGCTCGGGACGTCGTGGCTGTCCGATCGGAGCTTGCTGTGCGTCGTTTCGCACGGCGCGGAAGTCGCCCGGTTCGATACAGCACGTCTGCTGCGTGAGGACTTCGCCACGGAGCTTCACGTCGTCTCGAGAAGGCATCCGCGGGATGAGCGCGAGGGCGGCGCAGGCGGCGCAGGTTCGCTCGTCCACCTTCGGGGCGACCGAGCAGTCCGCGATGGCCGCGCGTTCGGCCTCAATCTATCGGCCGGCGCGGGCAGCTGGCGCATCGATGCGAGGTCCGTTGCCAAAGCCGCCACCGACCTTCGGAGCCTGATCCGCAACCAGTTCACGAACCTGCAGGCCGCGGAGCGGGCTGAGGTCGTTCGGTTTCTCGCGACGAGCAATGGCGCGTCCGGCGACCCGGCCGATCAGCTGCGAGAGAGCCGGAGCCTCCATGTGGTGCGCGAGATGCTTCGCGAACGCCTCCCGAGGTGCGAGCTGTCGGCCAGCAAGCTTGAAGGGTTGAGTGTCGAGGCCATGGTCGCAGTCAGCGAGTCGTCGTTCTATGTGGAGGGCTGGATCTGCGACGTCGAATCTGCGGCCGTGCGCCTCACGGCAGTATCCCCAGAGGGAACGCGGGTCGAGCTGATAAGTCAGCTGTTCCGCTATGACCGTCCTGACGTTCAGGCTTTTTTCAAGCCGACGATTGGTGACCAGGCGACTGCAAAGTGCGGGTTCATCGGCTATTTCCAGCTCGATGCGCCGAGCCGCTTGCCGAACGGATGGCTGGTCGAGATGGAGACCGCAGCCGGGACGGTGATGGAGACCGCGGCGCCTCCTTTGATAGCGAGCGATGATCGCATTCGGGCGAAGCTGCTCGGCGACCTCGTCCACGACAGCGAAGACCAGGAGCTACGGCGGGTCCACATTTCGCCGGCGCTGGCGGTGGTGCAGTCAGAGCGCGCTGCCCGGATCATGGTCGAGCGCGTCGCCTCCTTCGGCCAAGAGCCGCCGGATCCTGCCGTATCGATCGTGGTGCCGCTCTATGGCCGCATCGACCTGATGGAGCACCAGGTCGTCCAGTTCGCCGGGGATCCAGACCTGCGCCGGGCCGAGTTGATTTACGTTCTCGATTCTCCCGAGCTGAAAGAGGAGCTGGTCGCCAAGGCGGAGCGCTTGTTCCGGCTCTACGGCGTGCCCTACCGCATCCTGATCCTGTCCGAGAACGCCGGTTTTTCGCTGGCCAACAACATTGCGGCGTCTTGCGCTCGCGGTCAGTTGCTGCTTCTTCTCAACTCGGACGTCTTGCCAAAGGAGCGAGGCTGGCTCTCGCGGATGGTGGCGTTCTACGAATCGCTTGAAGAGCCGGGAGCGGTTGGCCCGATGTTGCTATACGAGGACGACTCGCTTCAGCACGCGGGTCTCTACTTCGAGCGACCTACCGAGGCCCGCACGTGGACGAACGAGCACTACTTCAAAGGCCTCCACAGTGAATTGCCCGCGGCGAACGTGGCGCGACAGGTTCCCGCGGTAACGGCCGCCTGCCTGATGGTGGAAGCTGACCTGTTTCACGCTGTCGGCGGGCTGTCTGGCGCGTATGTTCAGGGCGACTACGAGGATTCGGACCTCTGCATGCGCCTGTGGAAAGCCGGCAGAAAAAACTGGTATCTGCCCCAAGTCCGGCTGTACCACCTGGAGGCGCAGTCCTACCCGAGCAAGGCTCGCGAGATGAATCGGCAGTACAACCGATGGCTTTTCAACGAGACATGGTCCGACGTCATTGAGGAGATCAATTGGGTGTTCGCTCCACCGGTATCGATAACGTCGGACCGCCGCGAGCGGCCACGGAAGGCTCGACAGAAAGTTCCTGTAGATCACACGGTCGGGGTCGCGGAAACGGCATCCGAACCAGTCGAGATGTGGAGGCAACGTTGAAGCAGATCGAGATTCCGACGATCAAGCCGGCGCTCAAGCGCCTGATCCTGGAAGCGCTTGGTGTGGGCTACTCCAGCGCCGGCAAGGACAACATCGCAACCGGCAACCATTACCAATCGCTGACTCTTGGCGACGAGCGCACCGCCGGATTCCGCACCGACCGTAACCCGTTCCTGGACCAGATCGACTTCCGCGGCAAACGTGTTCTTGACCTCGGCTCCAACCTCGGGGAGATCAGCCGAGCCGCGCGAGCCCGGGGGGCGGCGTTGGTCGACGGTTACGAATATGACCCCTTTTTCGTCGAGATGGCGCAAGTCCTGGATGCGTACAACGGAACGACTGGGGTCTCGTTCTTCCAACGCGATATCACAGACCCAGAAATCTACGTCGACCACTACGACCTGGTGCTCGCGTTCTCTGTCTTCACGTACATCCATCCCGTGCTGGAGCGGCTCGCCGAGATCACCGATGAAGCGCTGGTGGTTGAGACACACAAGCTCGACGGAAACCTGGACAAGGGATACCTCGGGCCCGTTCGTAGGTTTCTGCCGATATACAAGGTCCTCGGCGAGTCAGACTGGGGACGCGCTCTGCCCGCGAACGAGCGCCGCGCAGTCGTCGTCTTCGCGCGCGACGAAGCATGTCTTGCCCGATCGCTCGGTCGCGTATCCCGCAGCTCGCGTTGCAGCATCAACGTGCAGCGCACAACACTGCAAAGGGTCTTTTTCGACAGCGCCAAATTCCCCGACGGGGAGGCGTTGCTGGACGAGGTCAGATCCTTGGAGATCGACCTCGACCGAGTCGCTCATGAAGATGACCTGTCCAAGGCCGTCTACAGCGGCCGCACGTACTGGCAGATCTTTCTAAAGGGTTATTGCCAGTACCTAGACGGCCGCCTGCTCGGTCCCGGCAACATCTACTACGACTACATCGTCAAGTTCTACGCACCGCGCGGGCACGATCCGGGCGTCGCTGACGCGCTTCGGGACCCGCTCTTCGCTTTGCATCGCATCGCGTCTCGCTTCCGAGATCTCGACCAGTTCCGGCAAGCGCCGCGCAAGTACGTGCCCGCGCCGGTACGGCTTTTTCAGTCCGGCGACAGCACGCGCGATCGGTTGGTGCTCTATGACGCGGCGGACGGCGAACCGATCCGAGCGGCAAGGGTTGATGGCTGGCATCGTCTGTTTGCGGCCCGTGTCTTCGGGGCGACAAGGATTCCAGGTGAGGTCGTCGAGTCTCCCCTTCCGTAGATGGGCGGCCGGCGCGGCGGCCCGGTGACTCCCGAACGAATCGTCGTGGCGGGTTCTCTCGCCCAACGTGCATGTCGGGGCGGGCACACGTGGGTCTTCCTGCAGTATCTCCTGGGATTTCGCCGGCTCGGATTCGACGTGCTCTTCCTCGATTGGATGACACCGGAGATGGGTCCTGGCGTGGAGGCGAGCCGCTACTCGAGAGCTGTCATGGAACGCTTTGGACTGCAGGACCACTACTGCCTGATGGATGCGGAGGGTGAAGCGATCTCGGGCATCAATCGTCGCCATGCGATTGAGCGCACGACAGCTTCCCTGCTCCTGATCAACATCAATGGCTTCCTCGCCGATCCCGAGCTGCTGGGAGCAGCGCCCCGCCGCGTCTACCTGGACATAGACCCAGGCTTCGGCCAGATGTGGCGCGAGCAGGGGCTGCACGACGCGTTCGCGGGCCACGAGATATTCGTGACGATCGCGGAGAAAATTGGGCGCCCCGGCTGCCGTATACCGACCTGCGGACTGGAGTGGGTCACGACGCGGCAGCCCGTCGTCCTCGACCAGTGGCCATCCCGACCCGGCCAGGGCGGCGCATTCACAAGCATTGGAGCCTGGCGCGGTCCGTTTGCGCCGATCGAGTTCGATGGCACCTCATTCGGGTTGCGGGTGCATGAGTTCAGGAAGTTCGCCGGGCTCCCGAAGCTGACCCGGCAGAAGTTCGAGATAGCCCTCGAGATCCATGACACCGAGGTGGGTGACCGTGAGCTTCTGCGCCAAGGAGGCTGGCGCTTGCTCGATCCGCTAGCCGTCGCTGGGAGTCCCGATGACTATCGAGATTTCATCGGCCGTGCGCGGGCTGAGCTCATGGTGGCCAAAGGCATGTACGTCGAGACACGCGGCGGTTGGTTCAGCGATCGCAGCGCCTGCTACCTCGCGAGCGGCCGTCCGGTGATCGCGCAGGACACCGGCCTCGCCGGTCTCTATCCGCTTGGTGATGGCCTTCTTGCGTTTCACACCCTGGAGGAGGCGACCGCCGCCGTGGAATCCGTGTCCGCGGACTATTCGCGTCACGCGCGGGCGGCGCGCGAGATCGCCGAAGCCGAGTTCGGATCCGATCGGGTCCTCACGGCGCTCCTGGAAAGGATTGCATCGTGAGCAGCTCGAGACCCATAGCGATTGTCGCTGGCGCGCTCGCTGCCAAATCCGGCAACGGCGGCCATGCATGGTCGCGCGTCTCCATTGCCCTTGGGCTGCGGCGACTTGGTTTCGCCGTGGTGTTCATAGAAGAGCTCGCCGGCGCGACGACCTCGGAGCGCGACTACTTCGAACGGGTGTGTGCGCAGTTCCAGATCGATGGCTCTTTGGTCGATCGGAAGCTGTCGTATGAGCTCGTTGCGCGCGCCGACGCCGCAGATCTGCTTCTGAATATCGGCGGCCACCTGACGTGCAGCGAGCTCAAACGCGGCCCTCGCGTCAAGGTCTACCTGGACGACGATCCTGGCTACACACAACTGTGGTTGCAAGCCAGGCTGCTCGATGGCCGCCTGGATGGGCACGACTTCTTCTTCACCTTTGGCGAGAACATCGGACTTCCAGGTTGTGCGCTGCCCGTGGACGGCATCACCTGGCGGCCGCTCAGGCCACCGGTCGTACTCGACCACTGGCGGCCTGGTGGACAGCTGAGCGAGGGATTCCGAACTGTGGCCAGCTGGCGCGGCGGCTACGGACGTGTCGAGGCCGACGGACATCGTTACGGCCAGAAGGCGCACGAATTCCGGCGCTTCGTCGATATGCCTAAGCTAACGGGCCACAGATATGAGATCGCGCTCAAGATCGACCGTGGCGACGCTTCTGACGAAGAGCTGCTTCGCAGTCGCGGCTGGCAGCTCACCGACCCCACAGTCGTTGCCGCCGTGCCCGACGATTTTCGCGCATACGTACAGGGCTCTCGAGCGGAGTTCTCCGTCGCGCAGGGAATCTATGTCGAGACCCGATGTGCGTGGTTCAGCGACCGCACAACCCGATTTCTTGCGTCCGGAAAGCCGGCGGTGGTCCAGGACACAGGCTTTTCCTCGCATTTGCCGACCGGAGAAGGACTCCTCGCATTCACGACGGTTGATGAGGCAGTCGACGCGACGAATGCGGTCGAGCGCGACTATAAAGCGCACTCGGCCGCCGCGCGCGCGATCGCCGAGAAGCACTTCGACTCAGACAAGGTGCTCGGCCGGATGTTGGAGGAAGTGGGGCTGTGAGGATCCTCATCGCCGATTCGGCGTCCTCCACGCCCGAACAGGGCGGGGCCGTCTGGGCGGTGCGCCAGTACGTCCTCGGTCTTCAGCGGCTCGGTCATTTCGTGCATCTGGCGCCTCGAGTCGAAGGGGAGTTCGACCTTGTCCTCAACATGTCCGGGATCCTCTCTCCGGACGTGATAGCCGGCATTCCAATCCGCGTATACCTGGATCTGGATCCGGCGTTCAACCAGCTCTGGCACGACGGCGGCATCGATCGCCGGTTTGACGGTCATACCCACTTCGTGACAGTGGGTCAGGCGATCGGACACAAGGGCTGCGACGTACCTACCTTGGGGCACGATTGGATCGGTACCCTGCCGCCAGTCGTCCTGGACGAGTGGCCGCAGGCCAATGGGATCGAAACCGACGCGCTGACCACGGTGGCGAACTTCAGGTCTTACGGTTCGATAGAGCGCAACGGCGCGCATTACGGGCAGAAAGTCCATTCGCTTCGCCGCGTCCTCGGGCTCCCGCAACGCACGCGCGAGCGCTTCGTTCTCGCGATGCAGGTTCATCCCGATGACGGCCGTGATCTAGCCGACCTGGCCGGGAACGGATGGGAGCTTGTCGATCCGAGAGTGGTGGCCGGTACCGCCGACGAGTACCGGCGATTCGTCCGCGGTTCGCGCGCCGAGATCGGAATCGCCAAGAGCGGTTATGTCGCCGCGCGGTGCGGGTGGTTCAGCGATCGCAGCGCGTGCTATCTCGCATCGGGCCGCCCGGTGGTTGCCCAGGACACGGGCTTCCCGCAATTCGTGCCGACCGGAGATGGCCTGTTGGCGTTTGACGATGAGGATGGGGCTGTAGCCGCGATCGATGAGCTCCGCCGCGATTACGCGCACCACGCACGCGCGGCGCGAGAGCTGGCCGCCGCTTACTTCGACTCTGACCTGGTGCTGAGCAGATTGCTCGGGAATGTCGGCGCGTGATCGAGATCAGCCGCAGACCCTACGCCTACCGGACCAGCCATCGACTCGACGAGCTCGAGTTCGTTCAGCCTGACGGCACCCAACTAAAGCTCCTCCTCAAGGATTTGCGACGGTCCGAACTGGGGCCGGCTCGTCGGGTCAAGCCAAGGTTGGTGCACAACCCCCGCCGGGAGGTCGAGGCATATCGCGTGCTGGCGGACGCAAATCTTGGAACGCCAATCTGCCACAACAGCGGCAAGCACTGGTTGCTGCTCGAGAAAGTCCAGGGGGTCGAGCTTTGGCAGGTTGGGGAGCTCGCAACGTGGGTGGATGTCGCGCGATGGCTTGCCGCGTTTCACGACCACTTTGCGAGCAAACCTCCCTCAAGTGTTGCCCTGCTTGACTACGATGCACCCTTCTTCCGTCTCTGGCCGGAGCGTGCGCGGAGGAGGCATCCTGAGCTGCGCCGTGTACTCTCAC
>Ga0066656_10000869_pt1 | contig 12613 bp, 10 predicted proteins | sample GraSoiAngelo_105_FD_71411 | JGI IMG/M metagenome (GOLD analysis project Ga0066656, IMG submission 71411) | Grasslands soil microbial communities from the Angelo Coastal Reserve, California, USA - 14_0903_05_40cm | ecosystem: Environmental > Terrestrial > Soil > Grasslands | place: USA... | reverse complement strand
GGACAGCTTCTCGTGAAGGGAGCCTTCCTTTTCGGGCTCACTGCGGTTAACATCTTTGGCGTGAAAGCAGCGGGAAGGCTCAATGATGTGCTGACGCTCAGCAAGCTTATGCCGTTGTTGCTAATCGTGGCTGTTGGCCTAGGCTCCTTTCTTTACGCTCCCTCCAGGTTCGTCTCGAACTATACTCCCCTTCTCCCGTCGGGTTTGGGAAATTTCGGGACAGCGTTAGTGTTGGTTTTTTGGGCGTATGTCGGGTTCGAGTTGGGAACGCTACCAGCAGGAGAGGTCCAAGACCCGAAGAAAACAATCCCTAAGGCAATAGTCAGCGGCATGGCCATCGTCACTTTCTTCTACCTTTCAACAAACTTCGTAATATTCGGAGCTGTAAGTTCCCCAGAACTGGCGGGAACACTTGTCCCTCTGGTTATAGTCAGCTTAGCCCTCCTAGGCGCAATGGGCGCCACGATCGTAAGTGTCGGTGCTCTTGTATCCGTCTCAGGTTCCGATGAATCTGGGATGCTCGGAACCGGGCGACTTACATATGCGATGGCGATAGACGGATTGTTTCCGAAAGCATTCGCCCGCCTCCACTCAAAGTTCAACACGCCATACGTTGCGCTCACCGTTCAAGCGGTGATCGCATTCGCCCTCTCAACCTTCTCCGGGCTGCAGAATTTGATCTCATTCGCGGTCTTTAACCTCGCATTCTCCTTCCTTCTTGTCTCCCTGTCGTTCTCTGTGTTGAAGAAGAGTGGTGAAAAGGGGCTTTATGGACAGAGTGTTCTCCCTTGGCTTGGAGTGGGCATCTGCCTATACCTCCTCTACTCAACCACTCTCTTAGACAAGATCGCCGGGTCGATCGTAGTCCTGCTCGGCATCCCGCTCTACGTCTTCTTCTCGCCCAAAACGGATATCAGCCACCTGAAAGCCCTGTTCGTGTCGGAGGAAGCTATCCTCTCGAGTAATCTGCAAAAGAAGAATCGGTTCCTAGCGAACCTGGTCCGGTTGTCAGCCGCGGGCTACAAGAGAGCCAGAAGGAAGCAGGTCCCCCAGCGGTAACCGACTATGCTCCCTTCGGAGGGTTGAACCGCACGAAATCTAAGAGTTATCTTGAGCCTACGATCATCTCAGCTAATGATGAGCAAAGTAACCGTCATCACAGGCGCGAGCAGTGGAATAGGAGCAGCCCTCGCCAAGCAGCTAGGGCAGAAAGGCCATCAACTAGTTCTCGCCGCGAGGCGGGTAGACGAGCTGAAGAAGGTCGCAGGAGAAACCGGGGCCAAAGCCATCGTCGTTAGGGCCGATGTGACCGTCAGAAGCGACGTTGAACGGATTCGTGAACTTGCCCTTCGAGAATTCGGGCACGTAGATGTTTGGGTGAATAACGCAGGACGAGGCATCACCAAGCCTGTAATGGAGCTGACCGACCGAGAGGTTGATGAAATAGTCGCTGTCGTGTTGAAATCAGTCCTCTACGGAGCGCAGACTATTATTCCACTCTTCCAAGAACGGAGGCAGGGTCATCTGATCAACATCTCATCTTTTCTCGGCAGAGTCCCTCTTGCAAGTTATCGGTCAATCTACAGTGCCGCAAAAGCGGCGGTCAATGTTCTCACGGCCAATCTGCGAATGGACCTGAAAACAGAGTATCCCGGAATCCATGTCTCGCTGGTAATGCCGGGGATGGTCGACACGGAATTTCATAAAGTCGCCTCGACGCCCTCATTCGTGGGACCAGGAGGTCGTACTGGACGAGTGATGATTCAGTCAGCGAAGGAGGTAGCAAGTCAAATCACAGCACTCATAGAACATCCCGTCGCGGAGCTTTACACAAACCCATCCTCCGCCGGACTGGTCCAACAATATTACCAAGACGTGGGCAGGTTTGAGGAGAACATGACTATCTGAAAACCGCCCATGACCTACTGGAATTTGTTCTTAAGAAGAACATACAGCTCACAATAGCGGCAGAAACAATGGCGGGCTTTGAGGAGGGTTTCGTTGCAAGAGGCGTCTAGGGAGATACACAAGCACATTCGGGCCCGCGGTTATATTGGCAGCGCGGCGCTTGGACTCTCAGACGGGCTAGTTACGAACCTCGCTTTCCTCGCAGGTCTCGCCGGGGCTGTATCCGACACCCAGCTGGCCTTGATTCGATTCGCCGGGATAGCGTCAATGTTGGCAGGAACTATCTCCATGTTCTTAGGCGGGTTCATAGAGGGACGTTCCGAATACGACCTGTTCAAGGCTGATGCAAATCGCGAGGCTGACGAGATTGAACATGAACCTGAGGAAGAGAAGAGCGAGCTAGAAAACTTCTACACCGCTAAGGGACTAACTCGGGACGAGGCGGAAATAGTAGTCGACCGAATAGCCTCTAACAAGAAGATCTTCCTAGAGGACATTCTTATGCATGAACTGCACGTTCACGAGACGAAGCTCCCCAATCCTATCAAAATGGGGGGAGTCATCGGGTTTTCGTTCCTTATGGGTGCGCTGATTCCCCTCGTTCCTTTTCTGCTCCTACAGACGAGGATATATTCTCTCAGCGTTTCGGTCATAGTCTCACCATTTTTCCTCTTCTTGTTGGGTGCGTGGAGGGGAAGATTAGCGGGAAGACAACCATGGAAGGGAGGGCTAGAAACCCTAGTCCTTGGACTAGGCGCGTCCGGAGTCCTGTATCTGATTGGGACTGCAATTGGCTTTTTCTAGACCGTTAGTCTGAGCCGGTAAGGCCGCTAACGGTTTCCGATAATTTGCGCGAGGAGAGTGGTATTCTTCGGGCAGCCGTCGCGGATCCACTCTATCGTGAGTCCTCCGCAGCCAAGGCATGTTCGGGTAACCTATCTTTATTAGACTGACCTAAATCCAATTTCCATACTTTCGAGGGACTGCAACTGCAGCCCTCCCGGTGAGACTTTGACAAGGCAGGCAACCATTCAGGACTACAGTTCGAAGAGCTTTTTTCGAAATTTCGCCACCTACTTTGGGCCAGCCCTAATCGTCAGCGTCGCATACATTGACCCCGGAAACTATGGAACCGACATCACCGGAGGAGCCACGTTCGGGTACACCATGCTCTGGGTCGTATGGCTCGCAAGCATCATGGCAATGCTTCTTCAATACCTCTCTGGCAAGGTCGGAATCGCGACCGGACACTCTCTACCCGAGCTAATCCGCCTCGACCTGAAGAAGCCAAGGTATGTGATTCCCTACTGGCTAGGCTCTGAAGTGGCGGCGGCTATGACCGACCTGGCCGAGTTTCTAGGCACGGTCATCGCCCTCAACCTTCTCTTCAATATCCCATTGATAATTGGAACCTTTCTCTCTGTTCTAGACGTGCTCCTAATTCTGGGACTGTCAGGCGGGCGAATAAGACGTCTCGAATACGCCTTCATGGTATTCGTATCAGTAATCGGGATCGGCTACATCTACGAAATTTTCATCTCAGGCCCCAGCTTAGGTCCATTGGCCGCGGGGTCAATAACTCCAAACCTGCAATCTATCGATCGGCTGCTTCTAGCTGTTGGAGTGATAGGGGCCACGGTAATGCCACACGCGGTATTCGTCCACTCCGCCCTTGCCAACGACAAGATCCCTGCCCAGCACGTCGAAGTCAAAGAGATGGCGATGCGTTTCCACCGTCTCGAGAGCATCATCATGTTCACCTTTGCAGGCTTCGTTAATGCAGCAATAATGATCATGGCCGCCGCAGCGTTTCATGATAAGGGAGTCGCAACTATTGAGGACGCGTACAGGACGTTAGGTCCGCTTTTCGGACCTGCGGCGGCAACTGTATTCGCTGTCACCCTCCTAGCGTCTGGTCTGTCTTCTTCAACGACTGGAACCCTAGCGGGTCAAGCAATAATGGAAGGGATGTTGACGAGAAAGGTCAACCTCTGGGCTAGGAGGATAGTTACTCGGTTGATCAATACAATTCCCACTACCATCGCAATCCTGAGCCACCTTGAGCCTCTCCAAATACTCGTTTACAGCCAGGTCGCCTTGAGCCTGATGTTGCCTCTACCGTTACTACCACTGTGGAAGTTTACGAGAGACAAACGGTTGATGGGACCCTTTGTCAACCGGCGGATAACCACTATCGTCGCAGGCATCTTCGTCCTTGCAATACTCTCTCTCAATGCGTTGCTTCTCTACATTAGTTTTGGTGGAAAGTTGTAGACGAGCCTCGGTTCCAGCTACCTCAAGTAGGATTTCCTCCGAGCTACGTCATGTGGTGGCCGTACTTGTGGGGGTCTCGGTCGAAGGCTGCTTTGCATCCGGCTGAGCAGAAATAGAAAGTCTTGTTGTCGTGCGTTGACGTGAGCTTCGTCTTTTTCTCGTCTACCTTCATTCCGCAAAAGGGATCTTTCTGCATCATATCACCTCCATCATAGCCGCGGCTTGAACCTTCGCAGAAGGAGGCTGTTCGAGACGACGGTCACTGAGCTTATTGCCATGGCGCCTCCTGCGAGGAGCGGGAGAACCTGATAGATTCCTGGCCCAAGGAAGGGGACCAGTATTCCAGCGGCTATGGGAATCAGAGCGATGTTGTAGACAAACGCCCACAGCAGGTTTTCCTTAATCTTGCGCACTGTCGCTCTGCTGAGCTGCAGAGCCTTTACAACGTCCATCAGGTCGTTCTTGATCAGAATTATGCCACCTGTTTCCTTCGCGACGTCAGTTCCGCTTCCAATGGCGATACCTACGTCAGCTTTTGCCAAGGCTGGGGCGTCATTAATTCCGTCGCCGACCATGGCGACCTTTCTCCCCTCGGACTGGAGTTTTCGAACAACCTCCTCCTTCTGTTCCGGCCTAACGTTGGCAATGACCTTGTCAATGCCTAACTGTTCAGCTATCGCCTTGGCTGTTGTCTCATGATCGCCAGTGAGCATTACGACTTCTAGCCCCATTGATTTCAACCGCTTGACAGCTTTTGCCGAAGTCTCTTTGGGGGTGTCCGCGAGCCCTATTAGGCCTTCGAGTTCACTGTCAACCGCTAGGAATGTAACTGTCTTGCCTTCGTTCTGAAGGCCCGTGAGCTTTTCTGTGTAGCCGAAGACTGGAACATGGAAATTCGTCATGAGTTCCTGGTTTCCGAGTAGGACCTGATGCCCATCTGCCTCGGCTCTTACTCCCAAGCCTGGTAGAGCTTCGAACTTCGACGGCGGGGCAAGCGGGACGCCTAATTTCTTCGCTGCATTGACGACTGCACGGGCGAGAGGATGCTCGCTTCCAGCCTCAACAGATCCAGCATAATGTAGAATTTCTCTATCTGACATTTTTCCGACAGCGACGATGCCCGTTACAGAGGGCTCTCCCTTGGTCAGGGTTCCTGTCTTGTCGAAGATTATCGTGTCCACCTTGTGAGCCTCCTCCAAGCTCTCACCCCCTTTGATGAGAATGCCACTCTCCGCCCCTTTGCCTGCTCCGACGAGCAATGCCGCCGGAGTTGCGATTCCGAGAGCGCATGGGCAGGCAATGATTACAACCGAGACGAAGGCGAGTAAGGATGAGGCGAGGCCGATTCCGCCCAGAAAATACCATGTCAGAGCCGACCCCGTGGCAATCAGGATGACCAATGGAACGAAGAAGGCGGAGATTCGGTCAGCCAGCCGTTGTGACGGGGCTTTTCCAATCTGCGCCTCTTCTACGAGCTTCGCTATTTGCGAGAGGACAGTATCCTGTCCGACTTTTGTGGCTCGGATTTTTAGCAGCCCGGTCTCGTTGATTGTCGCACCGATTACCTCGCTACCGGCGGTCTTGTCTCGCGGCAGGCTCTCGCCGGTTATCATGGACTCGTCCGCTGCGGAGCTTCCTTCAACCACCACACCATCTACGGGAATCCGTTCCCCAGGACGGACAACAAGAACATCGTCAACCTGGACCTGCTCGACCGGAATCTGAATCTCAGCTCCATCTCGGACTACCTTAGCCATTGTAGGCTGAAGGTCCAGCAGCTTCCTGACCGCCTCGGAAGCACGCCTCTTGGTGATATGCTCGAGCAGGTTTCCGGTCTGGATTAGAGTGATTATGATTGCGGAGGTCTCGAAGTATGTTCCACTATTCGGGAAGAAGCCTGGGACGAACGTCACGATCGTGCTGTAGACCCAAGCCGCTGATGTTCCGAGGCCGATGAGAAGATCCATGTTTCCTGCTCTCGACTTGAAGGCGTCGTAGCTTCCACGGTAGAACCGAGAACCCACAACGAACTGAACGGGAAGTGAGACGATGAACATGACAAGGTTGTTTGTGGTTTGGTCGGCGATTATCGGCAGGTAGGTTAGTGCAGTGATTGGAACTGTGAGGATGGCTGCAAGGGCTACGAGACGCTTTAGACGAGCAGCAGCTTTCTCAGGGGCCTGGAATTGAACAAGGCATGCTTCACTGCAGAAATAATAGGTTGTCCCCATGCGTGTAGTCTTGAGGGCAAGCTCTCCCTCCTCGACATACATGCCACAGACGGGGTCCTTCGCCATACCATACTAGGCTCACCCCGAGTCAAAAAGACTCGCCTTTACGAAGGTTAAGACGGAGTCAGCGGCGATAGGGAGAGTGTACATGTGCGCTAATAGCCGCCTTGCAGCTCCCATCTCGAGGCCTAGACTACATTGAATAGTCCGGTCCAGCCTAGCTCGACGAACTCGCTCTGGTGTGCATGGAAGAGAAACTTGCCTGTGTATTTTGGTATGAATTCTAGAATTGCTCGTTCTCCTTGTCCTAGAAACACCACGTCGGCAACCTCGGCGAAAGCGTCCCTGTAGAGCCACTCTTTGACTCTGTCGTCGAGCGGACGAGACGTATTCCGGTCAAAAGTTGCGGTGGGATCGAACCTGGTTCCGCTGCGGTATAGTCGGAACATGTTGCCGTGCAGGTGGAAGGAATTTACAGGGTCGAACTCGGTCATATTGACCAAGTAAATGCGAACGAGTTCTCCGACTCGTATCTGTATGGGGTTGTCCAAATAGTAGTTGGCGATACCGTTGATAGAGTAGAATTCGTTCTCACCGTCAAAGTCAACGTCGAAACCGTTCATCACCATGACCATCTCTCGGTCGGCCGGTGGCCTGGTGACCGTACCCATAGAGTCGACGGGGTCTATGATGAACGCGCCATAGAGACCTTTCGCGATGTGTTTTTTCACAGGCATGACGTGGCAGTGGTAGGGAAACAATCCGAACGGTTCCGCCGTGAGCTTATAGTCGTAGGTTTGTCCAGGATTTCTAACCTCAAAGACACCGTCGGCATCTGCTGGATGAATTCCGTGCAGGTGGATAGTGTGTGGGTGTTGGTCTCCATTGTGGAATTTGAGGAGAACCTTGTCGCCTTCAGAACATCTCAAAGTCGGACCAGGGACCATCGGGTCTCGCGGCGACGGCCCCGAGAATGTCCAAGCCGGGAACTGAACATCTCGTGCGACTGTTATTGGTTGAAATGAGGCTTCAAAGTTGAACACGCGCTCGCCCGTGACGGGGTCCTTAGGAACGGTGTAAAAGTCTGTGAGGAAGTCCATCGGGGTTCTTCCGCCGACAGTCTGGGAAGCTGCCGCCGTCCCGAGAGGATGAATGCCGTGAATGTAGTCCGTCGGATTGGAGGGTTTCGATTGAGGTACGGCGTTTGATAGTGAGCTGGTAATGGCAAGGGTTCCAGCTGCTATTCCCACTGAGGCCGACGCGTACTTGAGAAAGTCTCTCCTTGTAACACCCCGACGCTTCTCTATGTTTTCCTGTTCGGTCATTCTAAGCTGCCACCAGAAGAGCAGTTACGTACATGAAGATGAGCCCTGTGATTATGCCTGAGTAGCCGTGGAGGCTGCTGAGGCCTGACCTGGCCTGACGCGATATTTCGTAGACGACCTCTAGGATAGCCCCAGCGCCAATGGAGAGAAACAGAACCGCCATGATGTCGAGCTGAATGAACCCTCCAATCCAGGCTCCAAAGATAGTTGGGATGCCTGCGATTAGACCCATCGCTCCGAGTCTTCTCACGCTGGCAGGCTCTCTAATTATGGGGGAAACGATGGCGAGACCTTCCGTGGTGTTGTGAATAGTGAATCCCAGTATTAGCTGCGTTCCGAGGGTGATCGAGCCTAGCGCGATCGCCCCGCCTATGGCCAGGCCCTCTCCGAGGTTGTGAAGCCCTATGCCCAGCGAGACCAAGTAGGCTATGGTGAACAAGAGCGTTCTATCTTTCTCCTTCCTCATACCAATAGCCCGATTGTTGATAATGGCCAGGACCAGAAACGTCCCGGCTAGGCCGGTGGCGACTAGTCCGAAGCCTCCGAAGGCCTTCGGTAGGTTTCCGGCGGTTCCAATAGCCTCGGCAATCGATTCAACCCCGAGAAAAACCAGGAGGCCGACGGTAAAGCCCAGAAGGTAATTCATCCAGCGGCTTCCGATTCGACGAAGAAACGGAAACCACAACAGGCCCAAGAAGACGGGAATTATGCCCACTATAGTTCCAATTTTCGCCAGGTCAACCAATCCCGACAAGCTGGGCTGAGGTGTGAGAGTCGCGATCTCGATGGTTTTGCTGAATCTTAGGTTCGAGGGTCCTGTCAGAATCGCGATTGTGAGAGGCTCTCCCTCAACCCATTGGTAAGGCACTATGACCTTAGACGTTGCGAACCTAGCGAGGCGCGGACCGGGTTGTGCTTGGAAGGTCCAAATGGCGTCATTAACGAAAACTGTCTCAATGCTTGCGTCTACTGGGCCTACATTTCGCACATCGAAAACTATCGCGTTTCGTTCGAGGGTCATGCGTTCAATTGAAATTTCCTCAGTGGAAAACTGCCCTGTGAGTCCGGCCAGTCCAAGCGAACCACTTATGGCGATTACTACTCCAAGAAGGGCTATTGGCAGAAGTACTCCAGCAAGAGTTCTAATGTTCCCCTTTCTCTTGCTTTCCTCCAACAACCCGAGCCGGTTCCTTTTTCACGGTTCCGAATTTAGGCGGTCCAAAGATTGTTTGGCTTAGCTAAATAGTTTGCGAATTCTGACAGACCCAATCCTCTCGATTTCTAGAGTATACTGAATCTATTCCGGAACGTTCTGAACCCGAGGCTCTCATAAAGATGCCTTGCTGCCTTGTTAGTTTCAGCTGTAGCTAGAAACACATTTTGGGTCCCGAGAGTCCTCAGCCGTTCCAAAGCGTAAACGACAAGCTTCCGGCCTCCTCCTTGCCCTTGGAATTTTTCCAGAACTTGGACCTCTCTGATGTGGGCAAACCTTTCGACTTGTGGAGCGAAGAATGGCCTTTCTCCGAGATGCCAGTATAGGAAGGCAGCATATTCTCCTGCGATTTCTGCGATGATGAGCCAGTCGATTCGAGCCTCATGAATTATCCTAACGTCACAGAAAGGATCGCCTACGCTGTCCAACGGCCATAGTGCCGTTCTACGCTCGGAAGATCGGACTCAGTCGCATGGCGAACGGTTATGTTTGCCAATCCTATGGGAGCCTTCCGGGCATAGCGAGGCATTGCACCACGACGGTTTCAGACACGCGATTGCCTTGAAAATCTTCGTGGGGAGGGAGCAGCAGGCAGATCGTTTTCCTGGTGCGGGGGGTGGGATTCGAACCCACGAAGGCCTACGCCACGGTCCACTAGACTAGGATCGGACGCATTCGAGGACTTAGAAACATCTTCAGCAGTCATGAAATATCAATTATCTAACTCCTCAGCTCTTCAGAAAAGTCATAGGTGGGAGAATGTACTCCCTAGGAGGCAGGGTAGGCATCTGATGAATGTGACCCCTACCAGGTATTATTGCAGGAATTGCAAGTTTGACAGGACATACCAGACTGATGAACAGGTCCCATCCAGGTGTCCTCAGTGCCAGGCAGATCCCAAGTTCATCATCCCTCGTGTCCACCTGCCCATGGAGGATGCCTCTCCTGAGGAACTCAATGGTGTCAAAGTAAGAATGCAGCTGGAAGACTCCACATCTTGGGAGAGGTAACCTAGTTGGATAGACTGGAAGTATGCTATTGCTATTGTGACAGTGATTATGGAGAGCATGAGGGCAGGTATACCCGCTCCAACGGCTACCCAGTCCCGGATACTTTTGATCCGTATCTGACCGGATAGACCGATGAAGATACCCTCGATAGTTGCTAGGAGGGTGCCAACTTCATAGATTACCCTCTCATTGATGAACTGTGGAAGAAGAATCTGTACCAAGAGCTCAAAAACCAACAGGTAGGTTAATGCGAGGTAGAGTAACCCAGACTCACGTCTAGTATAGGGTTTGAGGAATTCAGCCAATCTCTTTCTCATACTTGAAAGTGGTCCGAGTCTGACTGCTTCTTAAGAATCTGATGTAATAGACTACCTCGCTGTGGTCTAGTGTGACAGATGTACTCGAAGACAAAGCCACGGAGATGTTGAATTCTCTAACGCAATCCCTCACGGAAGGACCTCAATCTCTGCTTGAGCTATACACCACCCTTCTACTGCAGAATAGAAACAACCCTGAAGCTTTGAAGGAACTGAATGAAACTGCGAGACTCTTCATATCCAAAATACCCGACCTGACTCGCATTCTTAGCGACTCTACGAGAGTCTTAGAGACATACCTAAGCTACAAAATATCTAAGAGACACGAGGAAGCGACTAAGAGACAAGAAGAAATGACCAAGGTCCTCCTGAGACATAATAGAATTCTAGCATTCTCGACTACATTTCTGGCTCTATCTACGTTTGGTTTGGTACTGGTTACTGTTTTGTTGCACATATGACTTTCAATCTGCCCAAGTTACGCTGGGGAGCGGATTTCCCTTAATATCACAGCGAGCTAGCCCCTCTTGGTATGTCACAATCCCAGCTCACAATGTTATCCAAGTTCGTAATATTTTCCATCCTTGTAGGAGTGGTAGGCTTAGTCCTTGTGGTGGTCGGCTTGGCATTACCACCTATTGTTGGGGTGCAAGAGGTATGTGCTTGTCGAACCGTAACGATACCTAATGGCAGAATTGACCCGAATCCTCTACAGCAACCTTTCTTGTTTGGAGGTGCTGTAGTGTTAATTGGAGGTCTGTGTTTCCTCGCCCTCCAACTATTCAGACATCAGTCCGTCAAGGTCCCAGTCAAAGACTAAACCATGAGTGCCTCACGCTTTTCCGAGAAAGAACTAGTCAACGCCCATTCTCACTCCAGTCATAACATTGAGGAGGTTCAGAAAAGCCCTCACAGCGGATGCTTTTCTTGTCTAAAGATTTTCTCTTCGTCAGAGGTCACAGAATGGCTCGATGATGGGACAGTGGTGTGTCCTTACTGCTCTGTTGATTCAGTACTTGGGTCCCTGTCTTGATACCCTTTGAACAAAGACTTCCTAGTCGAGATGAACAAACGTTGGTTTAGAAAAATGACAAAACCCTCTATACTTCAAAAATTGTTCAGAAGCATGATGAGAATTCGTTTTTGAAGGAATTGCCCAGTCATGTCGTTGGATGATGCCCAGTATTCTAGGATAGTGCCAAAAGGCGTTGTGGATGTTAATGTTGATTTTTCTAGTTCCTCTTCCTGAACGGCATCACTCCATCCACACAGGAAGCTCCACGAGCGTCTGAGCTAGGTATGGTTGTTTGGGAACGACTCTCCAAGGTTTCCGTAGCTTTCTGTCTGCTGCAAGGTCTCGCCTGTACAGTATAACCCTAGAGAGGGGCCTGCCATCTCTCTCTCCCGAAGGTTCAACTTGCATTCCTACTCTCCAAACCTTCACCCGTTCTCCGGTTGCTCTTGTCAGGAGAACGTCCCCGAATGACCTCGCAACGACTTCAGCCAGTTTCTTGACTTGACCTTTCGTGAGGTCTACCACTATACTCGTAATGGTCTCAGATTCCTTCCACTTCTTTAATTGCTCTAAGCAACCCGCTGGCAAAGTTTCTGGTTTCCGAAACGTTATTGATGGAACCCATGTTCCAACTAAGAGGACTATCGCTACGAGACTGAAGCCTAAGATAAATGAGAGAGCCACGCCAAATCCAAGTGACCGAAACATAACAAACGGGAGCCAGGGGGTAGTGACAAGAATGAGGACAATTGCTATCCTAGTAAGAATCTGCCTGGATGAATTCCTAACTCGTTCTTGACTCGTCTCTTACTTCCTCTTCCTGAACAACTTGATCCCCTCCATCTCTGTGATAAACTCGTAACCTGACTCTATTAGCTCGGAGGCCTCACCGAGGGACTTTTCGGTTTTGCACACGTATTCATCGTTCCGGGTGTCGATCAGTTGTGTGTAGACCAGTGTGTTTCGTATGTCTTTGTGTCCGAGGGTTCTCATTACTAGAAGAATGTCCCGTGTTTGGTGGTAGAGGGTGGAGGCCTTCCAATGCCTCAGCGTCTTGAAGCCGATCTTGGCCATCCGGGGGTTCTCCAGTTTCCTAGCCAGCTCTAGCCTCTTCATGAAGAACCAACGACTGAAATTTTCCAAGTCTCCTCCTCCGAATATGTAGTCGTTCTTCTTGGGGAGGCGACTCAACATAGAGATCAGTTTGATCGAGAGCCTGAACTGCCTAGGGTTACTGTTCTTCTCAGGAGCAATTGTGATAGTTCGGCTCTCCAAGTCCAAGTCTAGCCATCTAAGTCTCCAGACCTCCCCTGGTCGGCC
>Ga0066656_10000861_pt1 | contig 12633 bp, 17 predicted proteins | sample GraSoiAngelo_105_FD_71411 | JGI IMG/M metagenome (GOLD analysis project Ga0066656, IMG submission 71411) | Grasslands soil microbial communities from the Angelo Coastal Reserve, California, USA - 14_0903_05_40cm | ecosystem: Environmental > Terrestrial > Soil > Grasslands | place: USA... | reverse complement strand
GGGCTCCTCTGATGGCCCAGGGCATAACGTTGCTGTTGGCCGGGTCGCCGTTGACTTGGACGGGCGTGGTCCAGGTGGTTCCCTGGTTTATGGAGGAGCTGAGGTAGACGTTGTTATTCGCGGTATCTACCCAGACGGCGTAGAGGTTCCCAGCGGAATCTGTTGCCACATCAGAGAATAAGCGTCCGAGGCCTATTGAGCCACCAGGGCTTGTTGGAGCGTTTACCTCGGTAAATACTAGGCCTGTTCTCTGGTCTGGGGCGACTGATGCTTTCCAGATCCTTTCATGGTCGGGTGCTGTTCGGACTTCATACATGCCTGGCATCGGGCTTTGGAGGACGACCTGTTCCGATGTGGTTCCTCCCTGGTTAGAATGGCCTACTTGCAGGCCATCGCTTTGCCGGTAGATGTAAAGGTCGAAGTCGTTGCTCGAGCTTACCCAATTGATTGTGATGGTGACGGTTCCAGTGTTGAGCTGCCAGAAGGTGCTGGCCAGATTGAGATTGATAATGAAATGGTCGCAGAGCAGATTGAGAGGATCAGCGGAAGGAGGGCACGTAGCCGGGTCCCCGTTGACGCCGAACGCGTAGGTTGCTCCCTGCCAGTTTAGGGAGAGGTTCCCAGTGGAGAGAGTGCCGCTAGAAGGGTTGGCGGCTTCGGAGTGTTGGGCTAGTATTCCGCTTCCTGATAGAAGGATAGCGGCTAACAGAAGGGTTACCCTAGCGATTGTTCTAAGGGAAATGGGGCCAACTGGACACTGGTGACCGTTGCTGGGTTGTTGTGTCTAGGGATAAAACGAAAGTTTCGCAGGGGATATTTTCTAGGCTCGAAAAGATTTCTTCTCGATATATCACCATTTGATATATTGGGAGGCTCGATTTGTCGTGCCAGCGTTTATCGGGGTCTTGAGGCTAGACTAAGTAACGGTTAGTACCGTTTGAGCCAGTCTCTGCAAGAGTGGATTCTTGGGCTTCCCGGCGTTACTCAGGCTCCTCATCGTTTTGGCGGGACCGAGTTTCAGGTTCACGGTTTGGAGTTCATGCATTCCCATGGGAGCTCGTACTTGGACATCAGACTGTCCCTGGAAGACCAGGCCCGGGTCTTGAAGGAGGGACGGGCTGAGCCGCATCGATTTGCGCCTCAGGGAGGCTGGGTGACGTTTCGAATTCGCGGTGACGGGGACGTTGAGAAGGCGAAGGAGATAATCCGATTGGCGTATGATAATGCTGAGAAGAAGATGAAGGCTCACTCGGCGAGGCGTGGCGCGGGCCAGACTTCACTGGTCTAATACGAGCTAGAATCGAGCAGTGATTATGATTCTTTCAACGGGACGACTTGGAGAGAGTCCACCTCTTTTCCTTGATCGTCGAACAGCGTTGCAGTGTCTCCTTCATTGTTCCAGATGAATGCATGCTTTCCCCAGTATAGGTTCCACCTAGGCTGTTTTCCCTTGGTCTCCGAATCCTTGCTGCTGCCGCTGTGTAGAACGATCTGGTCTCGAGGTTTGAGGGTGATTTTCTCATCGAACGTGTATGTGTGGCGGCGTTCTCCAGTTCGGGTGTTGTCCATGATCTTCCAGCCTGCGAGCGAGACAGTGCTGTCTCCCATGTTTTCGAGAACAATGTACTCCTGGTTCAAACTGTCGGGGGTGTCTTTTCCTTTTGGGTTGTAGTTGATGTGTTTGACGCTGACTCGTTTCAGGGTCATGTCTTGGGTGGCTTGCACGATTATGTTGCCTAGGTGAAATCGCGGTTATAAGTGTAGAGCGGATCAATTAACGCCAGTGTGTGTAACATTCCGCTGAGCCTCTAGGCGAGTCTGTCCTTTCGATGGCAGGTTATGCCATTGGGATACCATCAGAGCCACAGAAAGAGCTTGAGGGTGTGGGTCTCACACCGTGATGACGATTTTTCCTCGGGCGTGTCCTTCCTCAAAGTAGCGGACAGCGTCGGGTACCTTGCTCAACGGGTAGCGACTGTCTATCACCGGGGTCACCTTTCCTCTCTCGATGAGCTCTTTGAGTACAAGCAAGTCCGGTTTGTTTAGTTTCGCTATACGGAAGACCATCTTCTGGCTCACGAATGGTCTCAAGAAGAGTGATTTGATCGGGAGAGCGAGGGGTCCGATCCAGCGACCTTCTTTAGAATATGAACCCTTTGTGGCACCCACAATCACGAGAATTCCTTTGGGGACCAAGGCGCGCCTGTAATCTGACAACGAACGGTTTCCCGCGTTATCTAGGATGAGATCGTATCGCTGCCCGTTTTTGGTGAAATCCTCCTTGGTGTAATCCACGACGTGGTCTGCGCCGAGCGAGCGGACTAGGTCCAGGTTCCTCGTGCTGCAGACACCGGTCACTTCCACTCCGAACGACTTTGCGATCTGGACGGCGAACGTACCCACGCCTCCCGACGCGCCGTTGATCAGGACTTTCTGCCCTGGCCGAATCTGGCCCCAGTCACGTAGAGCCTGCAGGGCCGTGATTGCCGCGATGGGAATGGCCGCCGCTTGCTCGAGCGTTATGTTGGCCGGTTTCCTCACGAGTTTATCTTCGGGGACGCATGCATATTCGGCGAAGGCGCCGCTACGCCCGCAGAAGACCTCATCGCCCTGTTGAAACTCTGTTACGTTCTTGCCTATCGCTTCAACCACGCCGGCCATGTCAACTCCTGTTTTGGGGTCTTTTGGTCGGCGCAGCCCCATCGACATGCGGGCGATGTATGGCAGGCCTGTCATGTAGTGCCAGTCAGCGGGATTGACGGAGGCCGCTTTGACTCGAACTAGCACTTCGTCATCTTGGACTACAGGCTTGTCCACTTCTTTGAGTTCCAGAACGTCAGGTGAGCCGTATCGCTGGTAGACGACTGCTTTCATCGTGCTCTTCTGGTCCGTCGCGGGAAGGGCCGGCTGGGTCACTTTACCAGGAGCTGGGATGGTTTCAAGGGTCAACTTAGGGTCTGCGTAACAATCGAGACTCGCATACAAAAGGGTGTACCTAGGTCATTAGCCGAGGTCTGATGGTTGGGGGAGAAAGGCTGTTAGGACCCTTGTACTAGTGGGCTGTGGCAAATGAAGCCTGTGTTCTTCTCTTCACCATCTGAGCTGCGCAAGTGGTTTGAGCAATATCACAAAAAGGCGCAGGAGCTGTGGGTTGGATTTTACAAGATGGGTTCTGGTCGGCAGAGTGTGACTATGCCGGAGGCTGTGGATCAAGCCCTGTGTTTCGGCTGGATTGACAGTGTCCGGAAGAGTGTTGACGCGGTGAGTTACATGAATCGGTTTACTCCACGGAAGCCTCGCAGTATCTGGAGCTCTGTCAATTCCAAGCGGGCGAAGGAGCTGGTCGAATTGGGACTGATGCAGCCCGCGGGTCTCATGGCGTTTCGGGAGAGGGATGCGGAGAAGTCGGGGGTGTACTCGTATGAGCGAAAGAGTTTCAGGAAACTCCCTGAGGTATACGAGCGCAAGCTGAGGATGAACGGGGAAGCGTGGAGCTTCTTCAAGTCACAGCCTCCGTCCTACCAGAGGACAGCAGGATACTGGGTGGCAAGTGCGAAGAGAGAGGAGACGAGGTTGAAACGGCTCGACATTTTGATTCGATACTCGGAGAAGGGAGGGACAATCCCACCACTGACCAGACCGAGTCCTTAGATGAGTAGCTCTTGGAATGTTTCATTGGCATTGTCGGGTTTCTTTTGGAAACCTACTGCTTAGGCGTCCTAGGCGAGGCTGTCTTGAGTCGGAAAGCTTAATTCCGCGGGCCCACTGGTGGGAGATGTGGGAAGGAATTGGCAAGAACTGCAACCGTAGAGGTTGATGAGAGAGGCAGGGTTCACTTGCCTGCTTCGATGAGGCGGGAGTTGAAGGCACGCAGGTTCAAGATATCGCTCGACAGGGGGAGGATTGTGATGGAGCCGGTTCAGCCGGCCGAGGCCGTGAAGGGAAAGTACAAGGGGCTTCTCAAGGTCAACATGGAGGAGCTGGAAGAGTCTCAGGAGCGCTTTGTAGCTGCAGGCCGCCGCTAGCCGGCTTCCTTCGCCGCTTCTAGTCGAGGCGGATCTTTTCATCTCATACCTCACCTCGGACCACCTCGTTCAACACTTTCGGCCTGTTGTAGATGCTAGTCTGGAGGGGAAGCTGGACCTTTTGGTTTCATCAGAGGTGTATGACGATGTCGTGGCCTGCTTGAGAAGCCAGGAGGTTCCTCTGGAGAAAGTTCGAGCGTTCATCCAAGACATGAGGGCTATTCCACACACAGCTCTTCCGGTCACGCTTGACGTCGCAATTACAGCTCTCGACCTTTACGTTAAACATGGGGGGTCGAGAAAGCTTCACTACTTTGACGCGTTTCACGTCGCAACATCTCAGCTTGAACGACTTCCCCTTCTTACGAGTGACAGGTATATATTGGAACATTCCAGCCGACTCGGGACCAAAACGATCGAGGTGCGAGGCATCAGGTAGGAAGGAGGACATTCTGTCCTAAAACTAGGCACAGCATTGTTCTGATGTGTCGAGCTCGATTAGCCTCATGTCCCGCTCCGAGTCTGCGGATGTTTGCATGTCCTCTTGGGATGGTCTTGGAATTAGTGCTTGGAGAGTGACTTTGTATTCAAGATTGTTATTCCACCGCCGGTCTAGACATCTCTCAAGCGATTGACGAAAAAAAAGGAGGGTTAGGGGTCTGCTGGAATTCTGGTGTATTTTCTAGAATGTGCCTTTTGCTATGGCGATGTCTTGCTGGTTGACTGTTGTGGGTACGAATTCGAAGCCGAACCACCATGTGACTGTTTGCTTGTTGTTGGTGTCGGCCCAAACGGCGTGGAAGACGTTGTCTTTGCCGACTGCGATGCTTGTGTAGTCGCCGATGAAGCCGCCTCCGAATCCATGGCGGGAGTTGATAGGATGAGTGGTTACGATTTGGCTTACGTTGGTTGTGATGTCTGCGACTGCGTAGTCTAGGCGTGCGTTGTTGATGTAGTTTCCGAGTGTTAGGCAGTTGATCCGGCCGACGGCTGTGGGTGTTGCGGGCTGGGCGCAGGTCTGCCAGGGGGAGATGATGTCGGCTGCGTAGGCTGAGATGTAGACGCGGCCGTTGGGGGCTGTTGCGACTGATGGGAAGAAGGTTTCAACGCGGCCCGTGTTGGAGGGTGCCTTGAGTGTTGTGCCGTCGGGGTTTGTGGCTGGATAGCCGATTGGTGTCCGGTTGGACGCGTCTATTGCTGGGTTGAAGGATTGTGGTGTGGTCCAGGCGTTTCCGCCGTCTGTGGATTTGCCGTAGACTACTGAGCTGTGGCAGTTGGCCCGGACGCTTGCAACGCCGCTGATGAAGAAGGCGCAGACGGGGTCGATGGTGTAGCTGGTGGCTGTGTTGCGGACTTCCGAGTTCCAGGTTGCGTACAAGTCGCCGTTTGGTGCTATGTCGGCGGCTGGGAAGCTGTTGACTCGGAAGGCTGTGTTGGCTGGGTTGAGAATGTCTACGACTTGGCTGACTGCTACTGGCTGGGTCCATTTCTTTCCGCCGTCTGTTGACTTTACCATCCAGATGCTGTTGTAGGTGGCGAAGCGGTCGCTTCCTTCCCAGAAGGCGTAGATTGTTCCGTCTGGTCCGACTAAGACGCGGCTTCCTTGGTCGTAGAGGACGTTGCCGACTATTAGTTGTCCGTCGGTGAAGGTTCGTCCGCCGTTGCTGCTGCTGGCGAACATGATGGGTGATTGGACGTACCGGCCTGTTTGTGGGCTGAATAAGAATCGCGTCCAGGTGACGTAGATGTTGTCGCGGAAGCGGCTGTTAGCGTTCTGGTCGACTGCGATCCATTCCTTGTCGTTGAGGGTGCTCTTGCTGGTTGTCTGGCCGATGAAGGTTGGGGGTCCCCAGTGGAGATCGCCGTTATTGTCGAAGGTTCCCTTGTTGAAGGCTACCGTGTTGGGTGCTGATAGGCGGTTGAAGCCTAGGCCTGCGAAGTACACGTTTCCTCTGGTGTCGAAGGCTAGCGCGGGGTCTCCGCCTGCGTCGTAGATTCCGCCGGTTAGGCGTTCGACTCCGGGGATGAGGGTTGCGAGGTGTTGTGGGTCTGTTGCGATGCAGCACCAGGTTTGTCCGCCGTTGTTGCTGTAGTATGTTCCGCTGTAAGCCTCTCCTTGGGCGCTGCAAGGTGCGCCGTTGAACGTGCATGGCCAGACGCGTGTGATGTAGTCGTTGCTGCCGACGACGATCCGGTTGGGATTGTTCGGGTCAACGGCGATGGCTGGCTCGTTTTGGGGTGCTCCTGCGGCGTCCTGGTTGACGGTTATGTCTGGTGATTGGATCGTGTTTCCGTCCAAGGGGCTGGAGAGGACATAGGTTGGGGTGATGGCTGTGCCTGGGTAGGGTGGTGGTGCTTGGTCGCTGTTGTCTGCTTCTTCCTGGAAGAGGCCGCTGAGGCGGATGTAGAGGCCGGGGGTGTCGTTGACGCTGGCGTTTCTGCCGGCTAGGGTGTTGGTGTCGTAGGTTTGTATTGTCGTGGCGGTTATTGCCTGTAATCCGCCGCTTATCATGGCTATTGAGAGGACGAGGAAGATAGCTAGGGTAATCTGCTTCAAAGATTTTCGGGCGGGGTGAGTGCTTCTAACATATAAGCCTGAGAGGGGTGGAAGACCGGCGAATGTTAAACAGGGTCGAAGTCTTACCGAGTTATCGACTCGACTGGCGAGCTATCCCGGTCGGGGGTAGCTGGTGCTGAATGTGCCTGGTTCTCCATTCTCTTGTTCATCTAGTAGGAAAGGGCCATGAAACGGGGAAGTTATTTGCGGCTCAGGGGCTCATAAGGCTAATGGAAGAATGGCTCTCTGGAGTGATTTTGTTTGAGAAGCACAAAAGTGAGGACAGGCTCAGCGTGAATTTTCTATTTTGAAAACGGCATCTCTCTTGAGCTGACCGCACTCCTTCAGGAGGCTCGACTCTTATGTCGAGGACGTTGGACCTGTCTGAGTCAGCTTGACTTTCCGTGCGCTATCCAATAGCTGGATGCAACGAGCCAGGTGTGATTCGAGAACCTGTCTTATCGCGCTCGGAATAGCAGGATGCACATCAATGACGAGTATCTTGGCTTTCGGGTTGGGATGCAACTCCAGGAAATCCGAGTCAAGCGTGATTACGACCTCCCCAGAGTGGGAGGCCTCCTCGGCGATTCGTCCGTTGCTTGACCCGGGTCCAAATACTTCACGAACCGTCCTGACTTGAAATCCTTTCTTCTTGAGAAGTTCAATAACGGATGATGGAACGTTCTCGTCAAGGAGAAACCGTACGGCCAACCCTATGCGTCCGTCGTTGACTTTAGCCTCTCATACCCAACGATTTCGTGGACCTTCTTAGCGAGATAGAGGACCATGACCAGATCGTCCCTCTTCAAATGGGGATATTCCCGAAGGATGTCGTCAACGCCGAGACCGGAGCCCACGAGCTCCAGTAAAAGGTCGACAGGGATTCTAGTGCCTCCGATTACGGGTTTCCCACCAAGAATTTCACGGTGCGCTTCGATGGCCACAGCTAAGTCCCCATGAATAATCTACGGGGATGGCTAATAAGGAATACCGGAACCACCCACCCGTTTACCAATCAATCGGCTCCGAATCTGGTAGGTGGAATTCTCTCGGACTTGTTTCTCACGTCTGATGAAAAACCAAACATGAAGCAACGGCGATCTGGAACCTTCCTGAACGTACGCTCGGCTTCGGATTTCGATGGAATCCCTGGGATAGCTATCGATAGCAACTCCCAGGCTACGCCTGCACCGTAATGGTCCCGTGCATGAAGAGGTGGACTGTGCAGTAGTAGTGGTAGGTGCCTGCTGCGAGGTCGAAGGTGAAGCTGAACTGCTGGTCCCTCTTGAAACCATCAGAATACTGATTGTTAGAGTCGAAAGCTCGCGCACCTGACGTGTTGGACCCGGCTCCGTCGGGACAAGCAGCACTACTGTCGGAAGAGACGCATTCAGTCGCAGTGTGAGGCTTACCACCCATATTCGTCCACGTCAACGCCGTCCCGGCAGTCACGTTCTTCGACACCGGGCTGTACCCACAATTACTAGAGTTTGAGCAGAACCCATTATCCCACATCGTCACGTTAGGCCCAGTGGGCGGGAGAGGCGCAGCTCCCGGCCTGTTCGACACATAGGCCAAAGACCCGACCACAGCCACCGCCGCAATGACAACTGCTCCCAGGATAATCCAGAGTTTCCTCCTACGACGAGCCGGCTTCTCGCTCACCGTCATAGTTTCAATCCTCCACCCCATGTCCGTGGCCTCGAAGATCCCGCATCATCCTGTCGAACTCTTCCTTCGTGACCTCACCCCTCGCATACCTCGCCCGAAGAACAGTGACAGCGTCGTCGCCCACATACCTCGAGTAACCGTACGGACGCGCTCCCCAAGGCCAGAAAACCCACCTAAACACCCAGAACAAAAGGAAGAAGGCGAATACTGCCCAAATCCAGCTGAAGCCAAACCCTCGATACTCCATCCATGGTCCGGGTGTCCACGCTCCAAAATAGATCCACAGACCAATCGAGACGGCGACAAGCCCCAGGACCAAAATGATTCCGTAGGCGAATATTTTCCGCGTCCGCCTCCATTCCTCCGACGCGGCATGTTGCAAGTTACTCATCTTCGAATTCCACCAGCCAATACTCCGCACCGGGGAATTCTTATCTCAACGCCTAAACAACGGCCGACTTTCGGACATTCTTAATACAATCCCGTCCAAACCACGCCCTTTGTTGCTCCGCACCGACGACCTCCAGCTACGCATAATGCGCGAACTGACCAGCCCAGGCTCGTTCCGCTGGGACATCCGCGAATCCTACGCAGCCATGGCAGAACGTCTCAAAGTAGACGAGGAGACAGTCCGTAGAGGAGTCAACCGTGCACGCGAACTAGGCTTCCTGAAAACAATCCAGCTCGTCCTTAACCCCCACCTAATCGGACGCGAATCAGCCGGCATACAAGGAAACGTCGAAGACCCAGAAAAGAAACAGTCCACAGTCTCCCAAATAGAACAGCTCGACGGCGTCGTAATAATCATTAACCTCATCGGCAAACCCCTCCGCACCATCTTCTACTACCGAGATGAGAAGGCACACGCGAGAACAGTCCAGCAGATCAAGGCCATCTGCGGCTCCGGGGACACTGTCGAGTGGAGAGGCGGCTTCCCCCCCGCCAATCTGAACCTTCACACCACAGACTGGCAGATCATCAAAGCCCTCCGCAAAGACCCCCGACGCCCAACATCAGACCTCGCACGCGACGTCGGCGTCTCAACAAAAACAGTCAAGAGACGTCTCACCCTCATGACAGAAGGCCGAGCCTTCTACCTCCTCCCAGAACTCAACTACGACAAATACCCCGGCGTAGCCAGCGACTATCTCATCAGCATCCCAGACGAGGCAAAGAAAGCAACAATTGACAAGCAAATCCGGGCAAAACTCGACAGGCTAGTATTCTCGTTCACAGACGCGAAAGAATTCTCAATCTTCGCAAAAGTCTGCCTAAACATGAGCGAGGCAGACGAAACCCAAAAATGGATTCAAGGAATAGACGGCGTCAAAAACGTGAGAATGGACCTGATGAGAGAGACAACGGTCGTAAAGGGCTGGCTGGACCGGGAGATAGAAACACGTCTCCAAAACGCGTGAGCAAGTTTACCATATCTCGCGAACCTAGTCTGACCTAATGAGCAACGCTCCCAAAGCCAACATCAAGGACGATGGAGTAGTGGTGACCAGAAGCCAGGGTTACCGTAAACCCGAAGATATTGCCGCGTCCCGTCACGACTCTTATTGTGTATTGGTACCCGCTCGTGAAAGTGAATGCTGAACCATAGAGAGTGCACTGTGAACAACTCGAACCGATTCCGAATATTGTTGTCGTAACACTATTCGCTGCAAGGGACGGACCGCTCCAGTTTGTGAACGCGTATTCGTTGCCGCTCGAGTCGGTGACGTAGTAAGATGTTAGTGTTGCAGTTCCGTTGCCATCGTTCAGAAGATCCGCAGCTACATGCGTGGAGTCTTGGAATACGGTGGAAGTCGGAACTATGTCTTCCGTGTAACTCGCTGATCTAGCAAAAGTGGTCATGAACTGGTTTCCGCACCACGTATTGACCGGAATCCCGATTTCGGAGTTAGCATCTTGGACCGTCGTGAATGTTCCGTTCTGTCCTGCCGCGATTGCCACGTTGATGCTGAACGACTGCGTTCCAAGTCTGTACGACGTGAGTCTCACCTCTTGCGACTGTGCGTTATGGACTGTGACTGTGTAGGAAGACTGCGTGCTCTGGCTTGCTGTGAAACCACCGGCTAGAAGGTTCGAGTTTTCAGCGCTGCAATACGACGTGGAGGTTGGCGGAACGCTGGGTGCTCCGGTTGCGAAGAGTCCGATTACCCCTGCTGAGATTGCGATTACGAGTATTGCAATTACCCTAGTATTCACCGTTCATCCTTCTCGGGACCATGAGCTTAACGTATTCAATCGTCTTGTAACTGGGCGTAGCGACCTCTCGATCAAGTTCTGTCAAAAAAAGTCCGAATCAAACACCAACCGAAGAGAGATGGAAACTGGTGAGCCCGCCATCTTCATCTTTGTCCTGCGCCTAAACCCTTTCTGAGGTATGATTGATCGAATCAAGAAAACTCTTGTAGTGGCTCTGACTACCTGTAAAACCATGTCCCGAATCTAGAAACATTATCAGTTCATGCCCAAGATACTCAGCACTGGGCCATCAAAACAGTTGGGCAAACCGACCATATCAACTTCAGCGCAAGTTGCAAGGCGTCTGGCCGTCACGAAGCAACGTCTTGCGGGCAAGCTGCCGGCAAAGGCAACACGGGAACATATCCTGTCAGTGGTGCGCGACCTAACCTTTGTTCAGTGGGACCGAATAGAGGTAGTCGCGCCATCGCATGTGCTGTCCCTTTGGAACAGGGTAGGCGACTTTCGACTGCCAGACCTGGAGAAACTACTGTGGGACGAGAAGAAGTTGTTCATACACTGGGCCAACTTCGCCGCCGCGCTCGTGCTTACCGAAGACTACCCACTCTACTACTCGATGATGAAACGATACCCAGAATCCATCGGCAAATCCTGGGGAGCGCGGAAGCCTAGAACGAGAAAGTTCCTCGCCGAGCACAAAAAGCTAGGCAGGTCAATACTGAATCAGCTCAAGAAGGGACCACTACAGCTGACCCAATTTAGAGAGCACGTTCCAACCAAGAGTGCGGACGGATGGACCTCTGGAAGCCTGGTCTCCAACATGCTCTTCCACTTGCATATGGGCGGAAAGGTCATGGTCGCGGGCCATCAAGGTAATCGGAACATATGGGCCCTATCCGATGAGTTTCTCCCGAAATCGGTGAAGAGAGAAGAACTTGCAGAAGAAGAGGTCGAGCGTACAGCCGCGCAGAGGGCTATCCGGGCCCTTGGGACAGCTTCTCCTCCCGAGATCAACTACTATTTCCCACGCGGCCGATATCAGAACCTGAAGAAGGCCCTAGAAAGTCTACAGGAGGATTCTGCCATACACCGGGTTCACATCGCAGGCTTTCAAGAAAAGGGCGAGCGATACATCCATGATCTGGACCTGAGGCTCCTTGAATCGATGAAAGACGACGCCTGGCAGCCGCGGGTATCGTTGCTTCCTCCCTTCGACAATCTGATCTGCGGCAGAGGCAGAACAAACACAGTCTTTGGCTTCGACTACAGTCACGAAATGTTCTTGCCTCTACATAAGCGAAAGTTCGGTTCCTACGTACTCCCCATCCTGTGGGGTGAGAGGTTGATAGGCAGAGTTGACCCACGTATGGACAGGAATAACGAGAAGCTCCTGATCAATTCGATACATGCGGAGCGTGGCGCACCACGCGATAAGGAGGTCTCGTCGAAGATCGGGGAGACGATAGAGCAGTTAGCAGAATTTCTCGGGGCTAAGGAAGTCGTGTACACACCCCGCGTCCCGACGGCTTGGAGGAATTCTCTTCGCTGAGTCGTAGTCTTTACCGGACAGCTATGGGGAATGTCGTAGTTGCGATATTGACGATATTCGATCTCTTGAAATTCCTTGCCGGGCCGATAGTCGTTTTCTCACTAATCGCAAGATTCACAGACATTTTCTAACGCGAGCCGGGTATTCAGAAAGGATTAGGGTTTCTTCCTGACCGATGCCTAAGTCTTTCAGCCGTCTACGGGCTGGCTTGGGCGGCCATTCGCTTGCGCATTTCTTCCTCGGACAAGTCTTCCTTGTGCGTCGCAATCGTCCAGACATTGCCGAAGGGGTCCTTCACCGCACCATTCCGATCCCCGTAAAACGCATCCCTCAACTCCCGTACCGAGACCGCGCCAGCGGCCAACGCCTGCCTGTAAACAGCATCCGCATCACTAACGTACATGTAAGCGCGCCCCGGCATAGCCGGCCACTCAGGGCCCGCCTCTCCCAGCATAATCCGCGAGTCCCCGATCAAGACCTCCGCATGCCCAACACTACCATCAGGCATCCGGAACATCGCAGCCTCCCGGGCCCCGAAAGCCTTCTTCAGAAAATCCAGAAACCTATCAGCCCCAACCACAACCAGGCTCTGAGTAAGGGTTCGATATCCCTCGGGA
>Ga0066656_10000859_pt1 | contig 12644 bp, 12 predicted proteins | sample GraSoiAngelo_105_FD_71411 | JGI IMG/M metagenome (GOLD analysis project Ga0066656, IMG submission 71411) | Grasslands soil microbial communities from the Angelo Coastal Reserve, California, USA - 14_0903_05_40cm | ecosystem: Environmental > Terrestrial > Soil > Grasslands | place: USA... | reverse complement strand
AGATCGAAAGCTCCAGGATGTCGGTGGCGCCGGCGGTCTTCAGCTCCGGGAGCAGCGGTTGACGCCTCGCTTGTCGACCACCGTCTCGAGTCCATCGCCGCTCGCTTCGCCGGATCCGTTCCGCGAGCCGGCGTCTATCCCCGGATGACCTGCGACAGCTTGAGGGTCTTCTCGTAGAGCGCCTTGCCGGTGACCGCCGCCTCGCAGCCGGCATCGCGCAAGGCCCAGATGTCGTCGGCGGATCGCACGCCGCCGCTCGCGATGATGGGTCGGTCGGTCAGACCGAGCACCTGTCGGTACAGACGCAGGTCGGGACCGTCGAGCGTCCCGTCCCGCGCGATCGCCGTGACGAGGTAACGGGGCGTGCCCGCGTCGTTGAGCGCCGGGATCACCTCTTCGACGGGGGGACCTTCCTCACGCCAGCCCTTCACCATGGCGTGACCGCCGCGCACGTCCACGGCCACCAGGATCCGCTCGGCGAACTCCTCGACGGCCCGGGCGACGAAGCCGGGGTCGAGCGCCGCGGAGGTGCCGAGGATGGCCCGGCCGGCCCCGATCTCGAGCACCGCGGCGACGTCCTCGAGGGTGCGGACGCCCCCGCCGACCTGGACGGGGAGCACCACCGAACGGCAGATGTCGCGGATCGTGTCGCGGTTGGCGCCCTCGTCGAGCGCGGCGTCCAGGTCGACCACGTGGAGTCGACGTGCACCTTCCTCTTGGAAGCGCACCGCCACCTCCACGGGATCGTCGTCGTACGCGGTCTCCTCGTTGGGGTCGCCGCGCAGCAGCCGCACCGCCCTCCCGGCTCGGACGTCGATCGCGGGGATCACGATCATGCTGCCCGGACCCCCTCGAGGAAGCGCTCGGACCGCTCGAGCTGCGGTGACACGTACGGCGTCGTGTCGCGGAGCCCCTCGCGAGGCTCGGCGGTCATCGGTCGCCGGCCTCGTCCGCGCGGGCCTCCATCGCCTTCGCGTGTCCGACCAATCCCTCGGCCCGGGCGAGCGTCGAGGTGCCGGGACTGAAATGCGCGGTCGCGGCCGGCGACATCCGCATCACCGAGGTGATGGTCACGTAATCCGCGGCGCGTAGCCCGCTCGAGAACCGGGCGGTTCCCGCGGTGGGGAGCACGTGGTTGGACGCGAGTCCGTAATCTCCGAAGGGCACGGCCGACCACGACCCGAGGAAGATGGCTCCGGCGTTGCGGACGCTCGGGAGGAAGTCCTCGGGCTCACCCAGCAGGAGCAGCAGGTGCTCGGCCGCCACGTCGTTCACCGCCGCCGCCGCGTGCACCAGGTCGCGCACCAGCACCAGCTTCGTGTGGCGGATCGCGAGGTCGATGATCTCCCGACGACCGACGAGCGCCAGCTCCTGCTCGAGGGCGGCGTCGACCTTCTCGGCGAGCGCGGCATCCGGCGTGACGAAGAACGTGCGGGCCTCGGGATCGTGCTCCGCCTGCGCGATCAGATCGAGCGCCGCCATCCGCGGATCGACGTCGCCGTCGGCGACGATCGCGAGCTCCGACGGGCCCGCCAGGCCGTCGATCCCGACGAACCCGGCCACCTGTCGCTTGGCCTCGGTGACGTAGACGTTGCCCGGACCCACGATGCGGTCGACCGACGGGATCGACTCCGTCCCGTAGGCCATCGCTGCCACGGCCTGCGCGCCGCCGGTCCTGGCGACGTCGGTCGCTCCGGCTCGCTTCGCCGCGTACAGCACGGCGGCGTGGATCGACCCGTCGCGTTGCGGCGGCGTGCACACGACGATCTCCTCGACGCCGGCGACGGTCGCCGGGACCACGGTCATCGCGACGGTCGACGGGTACTTCGCCCGGCCGCCCGGCACGTAGCACCCGACCGATGCGAGCGGACGCACGATCTCACCGAAGCGGATCCCATCGTGTTCGTCCCACCACTCGCGAGGGATCTGCCGGTCGCAGAAACCGCGGAGCCGGTCGATCAACGCGTCGATCTCGGCGCGCAGCTCGCGCGGTGTCTCTCGTTCGGCGTGCGCGAACTCGCGCTCGGTCACCAGGATCCCGGAACGGGAGAGGTCGGCTCCGTCGAACTGCTTCGACAGCTCGATCAGCACGTCGTCGCCCTCGACGAAGACGCGTTGGAGGATCTGCCGGACCGTTTCCGTGGTGGCGGGATCGATCTCGAGCTTCGAGGGCTCGAGCCGCCCGCCCCGCTCGCGCAGGTCGAGGAGCTCGAGCATCAGCGCTCCTCGACGACCTCGGGCTGAGCTGCGGCGCTCGCCGCCTTCGCGAGCCGGTGATCGCGGGCCCACAAGACCCATCCGCTCGCGCCCACGGCGAGCGCCGCCGCGGCGAACAGGATGAGCGCGAGCAGGAACGTGGCGTCGCGGTCCATGAAGGCGCCAGGGTACCGAACGAACGCAACCCCCGACCCGGTCAGACGCCGTGGAGCGTCTGGTCGGCGTGGGGCGCGTTCGGATCCAGCGAATCGGCGAGGATGTGGTCCGCCACCTCGAAGGTGAGCGAGGACACGTCCAGCTCCTGGCTGTTCGCCAGACAGATGAACGTGGCTCGCTGCTCGGGGAAGACCACGAGCTTCGACTCCCACCCCGGGAAGCTCCCTCCGTGGCTCACGATCGGCTGGCCGCGATGCGTCCGCACGGAGACACCCCACGCGTAGTGGATCGGTCTGCCGTCAGCCAGTCGGCCCGGCGTGGTCAGGGTCTCCGCGAGCCATCCACCGGTCAGCCGGTCGTCCAGGAGGTTCGCGCTCCATCGGGCGAGGTCGTCGGCCGTCGTCCAGAGCCCACCCGACCCGACAGCGTGGAACCGAGCCGGCTCGACGTGCAGGCGGCCGTCGGTGGCGCGGAAGTGCCCGCGCGCTGCGCGCGCGGGCAGTTCCGTTTCCGCATCGCGGAAGAAGGTGTCGTACATCGCGAGCGGCTCGAAGAGCCGCTCGCGTGCGACGTCGGCCAACGGCGCGCCGGAGGCCCGGGCGATCGCCTCCGCCAGCAGGAGATACCCGTCGCCCGTGTACAGATGGCGCGTTCCCGCCTCCTCGCCCGAGTCGGGGATCGTCCGGATCTCCTCCATGAGCTCCTCGTTCCCCCACCCCGGGACGCCCGAGGGGTCGATCCCGCCGCTCGGCCGGTAGACGTGTGGCAAGCCCGCGGTGTGGTGGACCAGATGCTGCAGGTGCACGCGCTCTCCCCACGACGGGAGCCCAGGGACGTACGTGGCGATCGGTCCATGGAGATCGAGCACGCCATCGCGCCACAGAAGTGCGACGCACGCGGCCACGAACTGCTTCGCGAGCGACCCCACGTAGAAGATCGAGTCACCGCGGAGCGGCCGTCCGGTCGTGATGTTCGCGGTGCCCATCCCGTGGCCGAGCCAGTCGTGTGGTCCCGGCCCGCGAACCTGGATCATGACTCCGGGTTGCCGTTGGGGAAGCTCGGGAAGGATCCCTGTCTCCTCGATGCCGTCGAAGCGCATCGCTAGCCGGGCTCGACGGACCCGCGTCTCCGTTCGGTTCGCCGTTCCGCCTCCAGGCGCTCCAGGTCCACGTCGTCGTGGCTCATGAACGTGAACGCTTCGCCGATCGCCGGGTGCACCGCGGCGATCTCCCGGTGGATCGCCTGCGCGACGCGGCGATACGTCGGATGGCCTTGCGGTTGCGAGCGGAGCTCCGCCAGGTGCATCGCCTCGCGAGCCGTCATCTGCAGCACGAACCGGATCCGGTACCCCATCGCGACCGCGTACTGGGCGGCGTCCAGCAACCCTCCGGCCGCGATCTGGTCGTGCGTCTCCTTCGAGCGCTCCATCAGGCGCTCCCATCCGTCGCGGAGGCCGGCAGCGTCGACGTCGACCGGAACCTCGTAGCCGAACGATGGCGAGAGTCGTTGCCATTCGATCGTGAGGGGGCGGTGGCGCTGCAGATCGCGGAAGGCGCCGTAGTCGCACAGGATGTCGAAGCGATACTGCGTCCGTTCCCATGCACGGCCGGGCTTGTGCCGCCGGTTCGTCCGCATGCCGATGCTCGCGGCCAGCACGGCGTCCCGGTCGCCGGGCTGCATGCCACGGACGAACTGGAGGAGCTGGTCGTCGGGCAGATCGCTCGCGGCGTAGAGCGCCGCGGCGGTTACCTTCAGCTCGCCCTCGGGATCAAAGTCAACCAGATTGACTTCTTCGCGCAGCTCGGGCTCGACGTCACCGGTGAGCTTCGCCGCAAGCTCCTGCGTGCGCTCGCGGACGTCGCGCCAGTAGCTCGACCAGGCCACGCCCCGATCGTCCACATCGACACGCTTGAGGAACTCGGGGATGACCTTCCGCAGCTCGACCTTCATCAGGTCGCCGTACTCGCGCGCCTCGACGAGCGGGTGCTGCGCCAGACGCATCAGCAGTTGCTCGTACGACTGCCCGGTCGCGTAGATCCCGAGGTTCGAGCGCGTCCCGGCCGGGAGGATCAAGCGGAGCGTGTCGCAGGTCTTCGCCAGGATCGTTTGTCGATAGACGAAGTCAGAGTCACCGGGTTCCTGCGGGAACCGCTCGCGGTACCAGGCATCCAGGGTCTCGTACATCCTCCCGTACGTCGTGAAGACATCGTCCAGGAGTCCGACGTAGCGCTGCTCGAGTTGGGTGTCGACGATCTCGGGCGGAACCGTCGCGCGCCAGCGTCCATCGGGACGGCTGTCGTAGCGCATGTACCGCGTCGATTGTTCGAGGTACGCCGCGAGCCTGCCCCACTCCAACGCCTTCGCCAGGAGCTGCGACGACTGCTCGCACGCCAGGTGGACGCCCCCGAGCTGCGCCACCGAATCGTCGCCGTACTCCACGAAGACACGGTCGTACAGCTTCTCGGCCCGCGCCGATCCCATCGACGATCCGACGCTCGCTCCCGCGACGTCCTCGGCGAACTCGTCGAGGAACAGGCGGCGGAGCGACTTCGTGCTTCGTGAGTAGCGAGCGAAGAGCGCGCCCTTCACGGCCTCGGGAAGGCCGATCAAAGCGAAGACCGGGCTCTCGAGACTGGTGAAGTGCGTCGCGAGGATCGTGCGCTCGTCGTCGGTGAACCCCTCGGTCGCGTACCAGGTGCTCACGGGACGAGACTCGCGCTCGGCGATGGGGATGGGGACGGCGACGACGGTTCTCCGGTGGAGAGCCTCACGGTGTCGCCCGGCTTCACTTGCGCCCCCGGCTGCGGGTCCTGCGCTGCGACCCGATTCAGGTTCGGGCATTGCGGGAGCGGGGGCACCAACGGTCCCGGTTGCACTTTCAACCCGAGGTGGTTCAGCTGGTTCTTCGCCTGGCTGTACGTCTCGCACGTGTAATCCCCGAGCGTGATGGACGACGGCCCCGACACCAGCGTGACGCCCACCAGCGAGCCGCGATCGACCTTGGTTCCAGCCGGAGGCGATTGGTCGATCACGGTGTCGACCGGGCACGTATCGCTCGGTGCTCGCTTCTGGGTGCCGAGCGTCAGGTGCATGGCCTCCAAGGTCGCCGTCGCGGCGTCGAGCGGCAGGCACGACGACGAGATGTCGGGGACCGTGACCTTGGGGAAGGGGGAGGCGACCGTCAGCGTGATCGTGTCTCCGGCGGCGACCGGCGTCCTCGGGTCCGGGCTCTGGAGCAGAACGGTGCCTTGGGGCTTCGCGCTGTGTCTCGTCGGCGGCGGGTCGACGACCACGAGACCGAGACCCTCCAGCTGGGACTTCGCCGCCTCGAACGTCTTGCCCGTGACGTCGGGCAGCTGGAACGCCTGCGCGGCGTTCTTGTTGCTGAGGACCTGGGCGAGGAGGTACCCGCCGGCCGCCAGCAGGGCGAAGACCAACAGACCGATCAGTACCCCCAGCCAGACCTTGCGCGATGAGCCCTCGGGCTCTGGCGGCGGCAGCACCTGGGTCGGCGCCGGCCGAGCGATCACCTGCGTCGCGTCCACGGCCCCGGCGCCGACGAGGATCGGCGTCGCCTCGACGTCCTGACCCTGCTTGACCCGTTCCAGATCCGCCGCCAGCTCCTCCGCGCTCTGGTAGCGGTTGGCAGGGTTCTTCGCCAGGCATTTCATGACCACGGCATCCAGCTTCGGCGGCACGTCGGGGTTGTGCGCGGACGGGGGGACCGGCGCCTCGTTCACCTGCTTGTACGCGATCGCCACCGGCGTGTCGCCGGTGAACGGGGGCCGCCCCGCGAGCAGCTCGTACAAGACGCACCCCAACGAGTAGATGTCCGATCGCGCGTCCACCGCCTGCCCCTGGGCCTGCTCGGGCGAGAGGTAGGTCGGGGTCCCGATCACCGACGAGGTCTGCGGTGCGGTGACGTCGGTCTGCATCCGCGCGATACCGAAATCCATCACCTTCACGAACCCGTCCCGGGTGACCATCACGTTCCCGGGCTTGATGTCCCGATGGACGATCCCCTGCGCGTGCGCCGAGGCGAGTGCCTCGGCGATCTTCCGCGTCAGCTCGACCGCCTGCACCAACGTGGGGCGTCGGCCGCTCGCCAAGAAATCGGCGAGCGTCCGACCCTCCACGAACTCCATCACGATGTACTGCCGGTCGCCGTCGGATCCGGTGTCGTAGACGCCGACGATCGTGGGTTGGTTCAGCCGAGCCGCCGCCTGAGCCTCACGCCGGAACCGGGCGACGAACCCCGCGTCACGCGCGAACTGGGGGAGGAGGACCTTGATCGCGACCGTTCGATGGAGCACCGGGTCGAAGCCGCGGTAGACCTCGGCCATCCCGCCCGCACCGATCCGCGCTTCAACCCGGTAGCGCTCACCCAGCACGGAATCGCTCACGCTCGTTCGTTCACCCCTTGAGGTATGCCTGCAGGACCTGTTTGGCGATCGGCGCGGCCACGCGACCGCCGGTCGCCTCGCTCCCGAGGTCCCCGCCGTCCAGCACGATAACCGCAACCGCGATGGTCGGCGTCTGGCCCGAGCCGGCCGGTGCGAACGCCGTGAACCAGGCGTTCGGCGGAACGTTGCAGTTGGGGACCGGGCCGCAGTTCGTCGCCGTCCCGGTCTTGCCGGCCACGATCGTCCCCGGGATCTGCGCCGCAGTTCCGGTCCCGCTCGTGACGACGTTGATCATCATCTGACGCATCTGGTCGGCCGTATGGGGAGTGATCGGACGTCCGTACTCCTGTTTGTCGAACAGCTTGATGGTCCGGCCGGCGCTGTCGCGCACCTCCGTCACCAACCTCGGCGCGTACAGCAGTCCTCCGTTGGCGATCGCGGCTGATTCGAGCGCGAGCTGCAGAGGGTTCTGCTTGTCGTTGTCGAGCCCGACCGCGGACAGGGCCACCTTCGGCAGGTTCTCGTTGAAGTACGAGGACTCCGGGAACCGCCCGCTGTTCCACGGAAGGATGAACGGGATCGTCGGCTCCGCGCACGTGACCTGGTTCGGCGGCAGGATCGGGCAGAACCCGTAGCGATGCGCCTGTGCCGAGAGCCGCTCCGCGCCGAGGTGAAGACCGATCAGCCCGAACGTGACGTTGCACGATTGCTCGAACGCTTGCGCCATCGTGACCGTCGTGGTGCCGACGTGGCAGATCTCGTTGCCGAAGTTCTGCAACGTGCTGGATGACTGCGGCAGGTCGAGGACGTGGGGGTTCGGCCACGCCTTGTCCGGTCCCCAGCCGTTCTCCAGGGCCGCGGATGCCGTCACCAGCTTGAAGGTCGATCCGGGCAGGTAGAGCTCCTGGAACGCCTTGGAGACGAGCGGGCGCTGGGGGTCCGAGATCAACGCGTTCCACGCCGAGTTGATCTGCTGGTCGGTCCCCGTCGACAGTGGGTTCGGGTCGTAGCCCGGGTTCGAATACATCGCAAGGACGTCGCCCGACCCTGGGTCGAGCGCGACGACCGCGCCCTGATGGCTCCCGAGCGCGGCGCGGGCGACCCGCTGCAGGGACGGGACGATCGTCGTGAGGACGGTTCCCCCGACCTTTGGCCGGCCGAGCAGGATGTCGGTGAGGTTCTGCGCCGTGAACTCGGGAGCCGTCCCGGACAGGTAGGGGTTCATCGCGTCCTCCAGGCCGCTGAGCCCGTAGATCCGCGAGTAGTACCCGGTGAGCTGCCCGTAGAGCTCCCGTCCCGGATACTTCCGGAGGAACCGATAGACGGAGTTCGGATCGGGGTTCTTGATGCTCTCGGCCAGCACGGTCCGTTCGTCGGCCGCGAGGATCTGGCCGCGCTCCACCGAGTACTCCGCGCGTATCTGCCGAGCCGCGTTCGCCGGCTCGTCCGCGATCCGGTTCGCCGCGAAGACCTGGATGTAGGCGACCTGGGCGAACAACAGCGCGAACAGCGCGACGAACGCGAACCCAAGCCGCCGGATCTGGCGATCCATCGTTACGGCCCCTTCCGTTCCCGGTACCACGCACCAGCGGACGCTCGGATCAGCAGTGCCAGGATCACGAAGGTCGCCACCCGGCTGGTGCCGCCGTAGGACACGAGCGGAAGGGGCACGCCCGTGAGTGGGATCAGCCGCAGCACGCCGGCCGCGATCGTGAAGACCTGCAAGCCGATCACCGTCGTGAGGCCGACGGCAAGGAGCTTGCCGAACGAGTCCTGGCGTTCCACCCCGATCCGCAGCCCTCGTCCGATCAACACGAGATACAGGAGCAGGATGCCGGCAACCCCGAGCATCCCCAGCTCCTCACCGAACGCCGCGAGGATGAAGTCGCTCCCGACGTAGGGGATGAACGTCGGCGAACCCAGGCCGAGACCCGTCCCGACCGTGCCGCCCGACGCGAACGCGAACCATCCCTGCGCCAACTGATAGCCGATCCCGTTCACGTTCTTCGGGTCGAGCGCGTGGAACCAGATCACGACCCGCTCCTGGATGTGCGGGAGCGCCAGCCACCCGATGTAGGCGCCGATCGCGAACAGGACGATCCCCAGCAGCAGGTACGACGATCGCCCGGTCGCGATCCATACCATCACGACGAACACGCCGAAGAGGAGCAGCGACGCGCCCACGTCGCGTTCGAGCAGCAACACCGCGAGCGAGGCTCCCCATGCGAGGAGCAGGGGCCCGAGATCTTTCACGCGGGGGAGCCCGAACCGCCCGACGCCGGCCGCCAGCAGCTCGCGGCGTTGCGAGAGGTAGGACGCGAGGAAGATCACGATCAGGACCCGGCCGAACTCAGCGGGTTGGAACTGCAGGAACCCGAAGTTCACCCACAGACGTGCTCCGTTGATCTCGTAACCGAGGCCGGGGACGATCGGCAGCAGGAGCAGCACGATGCCGGCCAGCCCGATCGTGTAGGTGAAGGCGTCGAGCTGCCGGATGTCCCGCACGACCAGAAGCGTCAGCGCGAAGCAGGCGAGCCCGATCAGCAGCCAGATCGCCTGGTTCTGGGCGATGTCGACGCGGCCACGCTCGTCCATCAAGCGGTAGAGCATGGCCAGGCCCAAGCCACCGAGGAGCACGGCGACCGGGTAGAGGGCGGGATCGGCGGACCGCGCCGCGTACCGGATCACGAGCCACCCGCCGAGCGAGGCGCCCGTGAAGACCACGCCGTAGACGGCGAGGTTCCGAGGAACCTCGCCGTGCAGCCCGAGTCCCTGCAGGACGTAGGCCAGGAGCGAGCCCGCAACGGCGAGGATCAGCAGACCGAAGCCGGTGCGGGCTCGCCGTGTCTGCGCGGCGCCGGCCGGAACCGCGACGGCGCTCACGCGTGCCCTCCGGTTCCCCCGCGCGCAGCCTTGCGGACGTCCCGGCGGATCTGCTCAACGCGGGCATCGGCGTCCGCACGGCTGTCGACGTTGATGCCGCTGGCGAGCGACGAATACAGGGGGAGTGCCTCCGCCGCTGCCGCCGGGATGTCCGTCTCCTCCTCCACGACGTGCGAAAGGTGATAGCCGAACACGTCCGCAGGGATCCCCTGGTAGATCGCCACGTGACCGTTGGCGACCCCGACGTACCAGCGCGTGTCGATCAGCACACGGGCCCCGGTGAACGCCGCCCCGAGCGCGACCACCACGATGCCGAGGATGATCGCGACGCGCCACCAGCGCCGGCGTGCTTCGCGTGTGCGCGCCGGTCCGTCGGCCTCCTGCTCCGCGTGGGTCGTGGCCGCCCTGGGGGGCGCCACGACGGCCGCACCCTCGTCCGCTCCATCATCCGGCAGGACGTCGAGCACGACCACGGTGATGTTGTCGACGCCGCCGGCATGGTTCGCTGCGGTCACCAGCCGGTCGGCGGCCTCCTGCGGGGCGCCTTCCGTGGCTCCGAGGATCGCCTGGATCTGTTCCTCGGTGATCATCCCGGTGAGCCCGTCGGAGCACAGGAGGAGTCGGTCACCGTCGAGGAGCCCGACGTCCTGCTCGTCGAGCGGGACGTCGGGCTCCGTCCCGAGCGCCCGGACCAGGACGTTGCGATGCGGGTGAACCTCGGCTTCGGCCGGGGTGATCTCTCCCGCCTTCACCATCCGATTCACCAACGTGTGGTCGTCCGTGAGCTGCCGGAGGGATCCCGCCCGCAACAGGTAGGCGCGGGAGTCGCCCACGTGCACCAGGTGCGCCAGGTCGCCCCGGATCACCGCGGCCGTGAGCGTGGTTCCCATACCGGCGACGGCCCGGTCGGCTCCCGAGCGTTCGAAGACCGCTCGGTTCGCCGCCTGGACCTGCTCTGCGAACGGCTCTGCTCCCTTGCGGAACGACTCGGCGATCGTCGTGAGCGCCAGCTGCGAGGCGACCTCTCCACCGCGATGCCCGCCCATCCCGTCCGCGACGGCGTACAAGGGCGGCTCGATCAGGTAGGCGTCCTCGTTCCCCGAGCGCACCTGCCCGACGTGCGTCGCGACGCCGGCCTCGATCTTCACCGTGCGAGCTCCAGGATCGTCGTCCCTACACGGATCCGGTCGCCGGCCGTGAGCATCGCGGGGGCTGCCAATCGCTGTTCGTTCACGAAGGTTCCGTTCGTCGAGCCGAGATCCTCCACGTACCACGAGCTGTTCTTCGCGAATATCCTCGCGTGCTCCTGCGACACGTACGTGTCCTCCAGCCGCAGGTCGCACCCCATCGCTCGGCCGATCACCGTGTTGGCGGCGAGGCGGAGCGTTCGCGGCTTCTCCTTGCCTTCGACGTGCACCAGGACGTTCGCGGGCACGGGCTGACTCGGCGATCGATCCGAACCCGCGCGCGCGCCGGGACCGGGCATCGGTGCGGCCGGGCTGCGATCCACGTTCAACCCGCGGACCACCCACCGCATCGAGCGCCACAGGAACAGGAAGAGCAACGCGAACAGCCCGTACTTGAGGGCCGAGAGCGCGAACGGCTCGACGGCGTCCGCGAGCACTACACCCTCCGGTACTCGATCACCGTGGTGCCGACCGTGATCCGATCGCCGTCGGACAGCGGCCGCGACTGGACCTGCTGTCCGTTCAGCTTGGTCCCGTTCGTCGATCCGAGATCCGTCAGCGTGGAGCGGCCGTCTTTCGTCCGGATCTGCGCGTGTCGCCGGGACACGCCTTTGTCCTCGATCGTCACGTCGCTCTCGGGGAGGCGTCCGATCGTCACGATCTCCTTATCCAGCCGGACTCGGTGGACCGAGTCGGCCTCGTGCACCAGCAGCTCGCCGTGGTGCCCGGCTTCGGCGGCCTCGGCCACGGCCGCGGGAGGGACCTTCTCCTCCCCCTGGACGAGCGACGGCTCGACCTCCAGGTCGCCCTTCCGGAGGTCGTGACCGATGAACAGCTCGACCTCGGGCGCCCCGACGAGCCCCCATCCGCGCTCCGCGGCGGTCTCCAATACGACCTGCTTCAGCTCGGTGACGAGCGCCGACTCCATCTGTTGGAAGCGGGGCGCATCATCCTCCGAGAGCGAGATCTCGAAGCGGTTCGGCGCCCACACTTCGTTGATCGCGACCTGCTTGGCATCGTCCATCTCGCGGACCACGCGCTTGGCGATCTCGACCGGCTGAAGGCCGCTTCGGAACGTCTTGGAGAAGAGGCCTTCGACGAGGCCCCCGAGTCGCCGTTCGAAGTCGCGGAGGTTGGGCACGATAGGCGGCGTATGCGCGGCGGCCGTTCCGCCGCAACGCCCCCAATCCTACCCTTGGGCTCGTGGCGCCTCGTGACGCCGCGGCGATCCGTCAGTTGTAGACGACGATCGTGCCGGCGACCTTGTCGTGCAGGGTCTGTCGCTGCCGGTCCCAGAGCATCCAGAGGTCGTCCAGCAACGTGATCAGCCCTGCGCCGGGGACGAACGATCCGAAGCTGACGATCAGCTGCAGGATCGGCCGGAGGAGCGCCTCGCGCCAACCGACGGCATTCCGTTCGGTCGTCCGGACCCTGATCCCGACCGCCAGCTTCCCGAGCGTCCCTCCGAAGAAGCGCACCAGCAGGGCCTGGTACGCGTACGTCGCGACGGCGACCCCGAGCGCCCAGCCTGCGTACCGCCCCATGTAGCGGGTCACGTCGACCCGCTGACCCGTGGCGATGGATCGGTCGATCTCGGTCGACATCCTGTTCCACACGGCGGCCAGGAACGGGATCCAGATCGGGATGAACACGAGCCCATCGATCAAGGTTGCGCCGACCCGTATCCAGAAGCTCGCGTACCGCGGCGCGGGCTGCGGAGGCGGCGGGGTCCAGGTCGCTTGGGGCGAGGCCGGTAACGGTGCGTCCGGCCGAGGCGGGAGGGGATGCTGATCCATGG
>Ga0066656_10000851_pt1 | contig 12673 bp, 18 predicted proteins | sample GraSoiAngelo_105_FD_71411 | JGI IMG/M metagenome (GOLD analysis project Ga0066656, IMG submission 71411) | Grasslands soil microbial communities from the Angelo Coastal Reserve, California, USA - 14_0903_05_40cm | ecosystem: Environmental > Terrestrial > Soil > Grasslands | place: USA... | reverse complement strand
TTTGCGTCTGCTTTCTTTCTATAGTCTTTGACCCACAGTCCATCGCCATATTTTTCAACTGGGTATATTTGATATATCATATCAACAACTTCGCCTGTAACTATTTCCACCTGAATCTCAAGTTCAATCTGCTTGTATCCTCGAGTATCAGGGTCTGGCATGTTTTCTTCTTTCCAACGATATGTAGCATAGATCCTATCAGCGAACTGATCCATAACCAAGATTTTCTTGAAACCATTTACTATAGAATCAATTACATATTTATCTTCTAATTTTATTGGAAGACGATAAAGACCAAGCTTGTAACTGTGCAATGGATATATTCCTCTCTTCGAAGTAGCTGACTGGATGGTGTAGACCCTATCTTTTAAGAGAAGTGACATCTAGCTTCTATAATTATGAATAGATCTTAAAAACGCTTCTTAGTAATCTGGGCAAGTTTCTTCTCTGATCTTTCTATATCTTTCTTCCATTTCTTTTGCGCAATCTAGGACCTTATCAAATGTAAATTTGTCCTTTGGGAAGTACCATCTAATTCCCACCTTATGGCCAATCCCATCCATATCGTAGATCATTCCCTTTTCGGCTTCGACATTATATTTCTCATCATTGGACCTTTCCTGCACAGTTAAACCTCGCTTTGTATTGTCTTCCATTATGATATCTAAAGGTCCATCTCTAATTGCGTAGAAGATGCCTTTCTTTAGAATAGAAAGTTCTTGATCTGATTCGTTATTTTTCAATTGGATTTCCAATCATATTACCCCATTCAGTCCAAGAACCATCATAGTTCCTAACTTGTGGGTAGCCAAGAAGATACTTCAAGACAAACCAAGTATGTGATGATCGTTCACCTATTCTACAATAACATATTACGTCTCTTTCTGGTGTCACTCCCTTTGATTCGTAAATTTTCCTAAGTTCGTCTACAGCCTTGAATGTACCATCAGCATCATTTACTGCAGAAGCCCATGGAATGTTACTTGCTCCTGGAATATGCCCTCCTCTTTGGGCATGCTCCATCGGATATTCTGGAGGGGCTGTTATCTCACCTGAAAATTCCTTTGGAGAACGGACATCAACTAGAACAGTATCTTTGCGGTCAACTGCTCTTCTTACATCAAACAAATAAGCTCTTACTCCTTCATTTGGTGGTTGAGAGATATATTTTGTTTTTTGAATTTGCGGTTCATCCTTTGTGTATGTTCTCTTTTCTAATTCCCATTTCTTTCTTCCACCATTCATGATCTTAACTTTTTCATGTCCATAATACTTGAAGATCCAAAAAACAAAAGCTGCAAACCAGTTATTGAAGTCTCCATACAGAATAACTTCAGAATCAGAAGTTATTCCATTTCTTGACATCAAATCTTCGAATTGAGCCTTGTTTACAATGTCACGTGTGATAGGGTCGTTGACATCACGTTTCCACCAAATCAAGCTAGCACCTTGGATGTGGCCTTGTCTATAAGCATTTTCTGGGTCGTAATCCACTTCAACGATTTTAATCGAATTGTTACTTAGATTTTTTGCAACCGTTTCTGTATCAGTTAGAACGTTTAGTTGTATATTACTCATATTTTCTTTCTTGCTAGTTTACTCAAGAAGGTTCTTAATATTTTATACTTATCAGATGCTTTTTAAGTGAAATTAGAATAGTACTTGTAATTGGATCTTAATAATGTCGCCGTTGTAAGTAAAGTTAGTTCAAAGGAAGCCGAAGATGCAGCGAGAAAGGTAGCAAAGAAGTTGCTTGCAAAAAAGGTTAGTGTGTATACAGTATCACCAGTAGGTGTAGAGGGTACAAAAAAAGTAAACGAACTAGAAGACCTCAAAACTGCAAAGCTTGACCTGACAATTACACTTGGTGGAGATGGAACCACCCTACGAACATTCAGATATTTGGAAAACGAAGTTCCCAATTTGGCAATCAACGTAGGCGGCAACCGTGGCATATTATCAGAAATCACGTTACCTCAGATCGATACTGCTATAGACCAAATAATTTCTGGTAACATGTTCCTAGATAGAAGGACTAGAGTGGTTGCCTCTTGCGCTGGAGAGGACTTTCCACCAGCACTCAATGAGATATTCCTCAATAGGCAAAACTTAACAAAGACTTCACTATTTGAGATAAGATTCCAAAATGATACGGTTACTCAGAGAATGGATGGAGTGATAGTGGCTACACCAAGCGGTTCTACAGGACATTCTTATTCTCTTGGTGGACCAATTTTGCATGAGAGTCTTGATGTTTTAATAATAACCCCAGTTGCGCCAGTAAATAAGCTACCATCCATAGTAGTTCCTGATGAGAAAATTGAAATCATAAGTAATCACGATTCAAACATAATCATGGATGCCCAGGTAATCAAAACCGCGAGGTTTGATGATGTGATTACAATTCGAAAATACAAAAAGCAAGCAGTCTTTGTAAGGCTAAAAAAACAAGGTCTAAGACAGATGAGCAAGCTTGGTTTCTAGAGTCTTAGATGCTACTTCATTCTATGCAGGAATACCATTTTCTTCGCAAGAGACTAGTTTTACAACGCCATTGATCTTTGAAGAAATCAAACATATCAAAAAAGAGCAAGGTGTGATTAATGCTTTGATTGAATCAAACAGATTAAAGATAATTGAGCCTGAAAGGGGGTTTGTTGTGAGAGTACAACAAAAAGCAAGCCAAACAGGCGATATTCAAAGTCTCTCAGATGAGGACGTCTCCATACTTGCGCTCTGCTTGCAGCTAAATGGTGAATTAGTTACAGACGATTTTTCAATATTAAATGTGGCCAAACATCTTAACCTAAAGGTATCCCCAGTCATGACACAGGGCATAGCAAGGATTAAGGATTGGATTTACTTTTGTTCGGGTTGTCAGAAGACGTTTTCTAAAATTTCTCAGTGCCCTATTTGTGGAAATAAGCTGAGGCGACGTTTAGCCAAGAGGCAGTCTTCTTCCTACCCAATCGGCAAATGAACCATCGTATAATCGCACATTAGCATACCAATCATATATCGTGCAAAGTCTTCTGGCCAATTCCTTGGTTACTCTTGGCCTTGGCATCAAGTATCTTTCTTATCTTTTTGGCACGTGCCTCTCCCATTCCTTTTATTTTTGATAGTTCTATAAGAGATGCATTTAATGAATTACTAGTAGAACCAAATCTCTCTAGCATTCTTGTAGCAAGTTTTTCTCCAACACCTGGAAGACTACAAAGTATTGATAGTTGTTGTCTCTCCAAGTCTCCAGACTTTCGTATTTTTTTAAGAAATGGACCTTTGATATTGCCTTTCCTTGTAGACATGGAGATTAGTAATTTAGCAGTGTGAGATGCGTTAGGCGTAGGGATAACTGGAATCTTAAAATCTAAAACTACTGAGGACATGGCACCATAAAAAATTAGAGGGTTTTCTGCAATTTGGTCTATTTCATCAACGTTACCTTCTATTACGATAGTAGGGTGTTCAAAGTGTTCCTTTAGTCTGTTACATTGATCAAATAATCTGCCGTCAAAAACCGAAGAAATGAAATCGTGCACGCTCTTTCTTTCTACTACTGTTTCTGGTGCAACAATATAATCGCCTACAGGAAGATTTGTCATTTCTACCTTTACACCTACTTGTTTTAGTAGATCAGGAATTCCACTTTTTCGTTCACGTTCATCAATTACCATTCGAAGATCTTCTATTTTCATTGAACTGCTAAAATTCTGTTTATATTTTATTTAGGAGTATCTGTCTTTTGTTGACCGGCTGTGGGAGGAGGTCGTAACATCTCTTTGATCTTTGTTTCTGCTTCTTTCAAATTTTCTTTAATTCTAGTTTCTTGTTTTGCAAGAACTACAAGTCGTGTATTTGCAAGCTCCTTTTTTTCTTCAAGCTCGGAAATCAAACTAGCTTTTGTAGATTTGATAAGGATCGAGCCAGCTGACTTGTACACAGTTTCATCATCACTTGCCTTTTTTAGTACCTCAAGAGCTCTCTCAGTCTCCAGTTGTTCCGATTCAAGATGTTGCTTTTGAAGTAATATAGATTGAAGATTTTGTTGCAGCTGTTGTAGTCGAGCTACTTGTTCCTGCAACCATGGAGGAATTTGTTGTTCTCCAGAAGACATGATTGTCACAGTTGTTGTTTTGTTTATATCTTTACCGATTCTATGGAATCATTACTTGTCTGAACAAGTCGCAGAGTGGAATTGAGGTTGGCGCGAAGATGTGAGAGTTCTTGTGTTTCAATTAAAATTGTAATCTTCTTATCGTCAAGCGTCATCATTGTTTGAGTTGGGTTCTCATCGTAGAATTTGTTATCAGTATCAATAGATTTGAAAATTGCTTTAGTTCGTTTGTCCGCAGAAATTTCTATCTTGGCGCTATAGTTTGATGTCATAGGCCATGCCTGATATCTTAAAGCCACATTTTTTGCAGGCCCAAATGCCAACAGCTACTCTGCCAAATCTTTCGGAGCCACACTCTGTACAACGTCTTTTTGTTTTTAGGAGTCGGTGTACTGCTGTGAACTTTTTCCGTGGTTTTAGTCCGTACTTTTGACCTAATCCTTTCAGTGATGAACCTTTACTTTTTGCCATTTTACATCAACTGCTCAAACCGCTTCCTGATTTTTGTTCCCACGGAAAGCGCAACTTCTGAGCATCGAACAAGTTGGTCAACTGTAAAGCCATCACTTCCTCCCTTTTGTAATGCACAGATATTACCTTCCGAGTTGGTTGTTATCGTTATTCTTGCATCCATGCAGGCTTCTTCTTCTGAGGTGGGATCTACAACTATGTAGTTTCCTATTCTTGCCATCGTTACTGAAACCGGTATTGTCTTTAAGGGAGGTTTTGATGTAACTCCTTCAACTAGAACTGGAACATCATCTTTTAGCTCGTACTTTGGAACACTACATGAAAGAATAGCTGTGACTGATGCATAAGAACATGCGTCAAACAGATTTCCATCAGAATCTATTACACTGCTATCTATAAACAGACCTATTACTGATTTGCCTTCTTTTAAAACCAGTTGGCGGAGGTCAATCATTTCTGTTTCTCTTATTCCCCTATCTACGACTCTTGCAAGCTCGATTACTTCTTCTGTTGGGGGTCCAGGTTCTGCGCGTGGATCTGCTAAAGGCAAAATTTCTGCCGTACAGATTAGGATTCCCTTGTCACCTAGGTCTGGAAATGGCTTGTCAGGCTGTATCTTTACACCAGTAATGACTTGAGTATTTCCTAGTTTGATTCTTGCAGAACCATTTGCTTTTGGAATTACTCCAGTCTCAATAGAAAGTGGTCTTTGTTCATCTAAAGCCCTCCCATCAATTCTCTTATCTTCTTTGAGCAGGTCTAAGATTCTATCTCGCTTTAATTTATCTAATATTACCGATTCCAAATTTACTGCTCCCCGTTTTGGAAGTATTTTTCCATCAAAGCTTTTCTTTGTATTTCATAGACTCGCTTGCAACCACCAATTGCAGTATGAAGACATGTCTTGTATTCTTCAGGAGTTAGAATTCCATCAAGTTGCATTAGAGTAATTTTTCCTACATTTGGCATCACGGCTACTGGCATATCCGCCTGTCCTTCTTGATCCTCTTCATTATTGACATCCAAGACTATCCTATCAGCAACTTTTCCTGCAGCACAAGCTGATACTAAATCACGCATTGGGATTCCTGCGTCTGCAAGTGCCACCGCAGCTGCATCAAGAGCAGCACATCTCGAACCTCCATCAGCTTGTAGAACCTCAACAAACACATCTATGACAGTCCTTGGAAAGTCCTTGAGAATTACTGCTGGTTGTAATGCTTCCTTGATAACTTTTGATATCTCGATCTCTCTTCTGGACGGAGCTGGATTCTTTCTCTCTGTTACAGAGAACGGAGACATGTGATATCTACAACGTAAAATTCCTGTATCTTGGTTTGCCATATGTTTTGGATGTACATCCCTAGGACCAAAAACACCTGCTATAATCTTATTTTTACCAAATTCGATATATGCTGAACCATTGGCATTTTTCAATACTCCAACTTTAAGCGAAATATCCCTTAGTTCGTCTACCCTTCTTCCATCGCATCTAATTCCATCTTCAGTCATTAATTGTGTCATTATATTCACCCGCTGGTACCCCAAGCATAGATTTGACTCTTTCAGTCAAATTTGGTGTGTGCGCCAGGGCATCAACCATCTTGATTGCTTCTATCGCCTTTAATAACCCATCTGGAACTTCACATGAGATAACAATCCATCCATTCTGACCGATTGTTATCATCGCTTTAGTTGCCATCTCTATTGTCTGAATCATAGAACCACGTTTTCCTATCAATCGAGGGACTTTACTTGGAGAAATCTCAACTAATTGTCCTGACTCTATCTTGCCAAGATCCCTATCCTGCACTGTCAGAAGTGGATCTCTTGATCTGTCAAAATTAGCAATTCTGGCCGCTACCAAGTCTCCTATGTCCAATCTTTGCCTAAGCTCGTCTTTGGTAGGAGAATAATCTCTTCCAAAGACATCTTGAGCGGGAAGGAATCCCATGAATGGAGAATTTATATCAAATTCCCAAGAGAGTGGCGAAGTCCCGATTACTTTGCCTATAATAAGATCGTTTGTTTTTGGAACGTATGTTCCAGTTAAGGGTATTACTCTAACGGCATTTTCATAAATTTCTGAAATTCCCACACTTGTGGCAATTATTCTGTCGCCGTCTTGGTAGACATTGTGTTCTGGTCTGAGTGGGCCAGTAGCTATTACGTCTCCAGGTATAACATATCTTCTTTTTACGTCCATTATTTTGAAACCTCAACTGAAGCTGTACCTTTTGTTACAGAACCCAATCTATCTATCACATTTGCCCTTGCCGCAGCCGGTATATCTAGTATTACTTTGAGGGAACCATTAGACTGCCATTCTTCTTTTTTCAAGGTTCCATATGATTTCAAAACAGAATAAGATTGAGCCGCAAATTGTGCTGGCACAAGAATCTCAAGTAACATATTTTCTGATTTTAATGGAATTATTGAACGTAATTGTTCGATTACAGTTTTTATCTGCTCGTCGGTACTTCGAAAAGGATCAATTGAGATCTTGGCATCATCCATAGCCTGCTCGATTCTCAGAGGTGGGTGTGGAAGATGGGATCTTGGGTCAACAAAACTTTTTGCGATAAAGTCGATTACCTGTTTTCGTTTTTCAGTAACCATCTTTCGTCTCTGATCAGTAGTAAGATTTAGATCTCCTTTCTGGAGTATTATTGTGGCAATAGTGGCAGCATCTATTGTCTTAAACGCCTTCGTCAGCTTCTCAGTAGATGCTCTTGTTCCCTTGCTAGAATCAGAATAGATCTCATCAGAAACAAGAACTCCTGAGATTTCTTTTCGTTTCCCCAACTTGTATTCCAAGGCTGGGTCAGGCTTAACCAAGATTTCAAACTTCTCGCCTTCAACTGCCAGCCTTACCACTGTCACCTTATCCATAATTGTGGCTATCCTTTCTTGGTATTTATCTATACAGAACAACTCGCTAGATTTTTATTTGGACTTTTTACCTTTTCCAACAAGATTTGGCTTCTCTTGAGATAGTTGAACAAAGTGGAAACAGAATTGTTGTTAAACTGAAAGGAATACCGCTGCAATACGCTAACGCTCTTAGAAGAATCTGTTTATCTGGAGTTCCAACGTTTGCTATTGATGATGTTGTGATAATTGAGAATTCGTCTGTCTTGCCTGACGAAGGTGTGGCCCACAGACTTGCAATGACCCCATTAAGAACTGATCTTTCTAGATTTGTGGAACCTTCTGTATGTGATTGCCACAGTGAACTTGGCTGTAGTCGTTGCAGGGTGTTATTGATGCTTGATTCTGGTAGTTCTGATGCTACTCGCACAGTTACCTCTGCTGATCTTAGCTCAGAGGACGAGATGGTAAAACCTGTTAGTCCCAATATTCCCATAGCTGTTTTGGCACCTGGCCAGAAACTAAAACTTGAAGCATATGCCAGACTGGGACGTGGGAGCGAACATGCCAAGTGGAACTCAGCAAGCGTATCTGCTCTAACAGAGGGCAATGACTCTGATCAACACATTCTGACTTTAGAAACAGTTGGAAGCTTGACACCTGCAGAGGTAATTAGAACAGCAGTTGAAGAGCTTGAAAAAAGACTTGGTGAATTCCACCAGACACTAGCGACGATTGGTTGAAGCATATATTATATTTGGGTTAAATTTGGCATAATTACACATGACCGGTCAAGTAATATTACAAATGGCAAAACAGCTTCGTGGAGCCTCAAAGAAAAACAATGCTCCAATATGGTTAAAACTTGCAGAACTTGCTCTAAAACCATCTAGAAGTAGAAGAGTAATCAATTTAGGGCAACTTGATAAGTTTGTAAATGATAATGATGTTGTGGTAGTACCGGGAAAGGTCCTAGGTACTGGAAATATATCACACAAGATAACACTTTGCTCATTTTCTATATCTACTACTGGGGCAAAGAAAGTGACACAGTCAGGAGGAAAGCTGGTGGACTTTACTCATTTAATAAAGAATCATCCTACTGGAAAAGGAGTGAAAATAATTGGCTAAGCAGCAGCAAGCGCAAGTTAATTCTGCAGAAAAGAAACCAGGTCAGCAAAACATCATCGTAGATGGAACAAACCAAATAGCAGGCAGATTGTGTTCTCATGTTGCAAAACTTCTCATAAATGGAAATCGAGTGTCGATAGTAAACTCAGAGAATATCATGCTTAGCGGTAACAGACATGCAATCATAGAAGAATACAGAAAATATCTAGAGATATCTAGTATAACAAATCCTAAATTTGGCCCATTCCATCCTCGTAGACCCGATACGATGATATCAAAGATGGTACGTGGAATGCTCCCAAAGAATAAACCTTCTGGAAAAACCGCATTAAAAAGATTGAGAGCATATTTGGGAGTACCAAACGAACTAAAATCGAAAATTACAACACAGTTTGAGGACGCCAAGATCAAAAAATCAGCTCCATACTACACAAGTTTGGGAGATCTTGGACGCATGGTAGGGTGGCACGAATAATGGCAAAGCTTGACAGTTATTTTGCAACAAGAAAGGCTGCTAGAGCACATGCCTTCATCACCAAAGGAGTTGGACGTGTAAGAATTAACAATATTCCTGTAGAAATGATTCAGCAAGAAGTAGCTAGAGAGATTATGCTTGCACCATTAGAAGTTGCAGGTGATCTTAGAAACAAAATCGATGTATCAGTGCGAGTCAGTGGCGGAGGTTTTGTGGGACAATCTTACGCTTGTGCAGTAGCAATTTCAAGAGCCATGACTGGATGGACAAAGACCAGAAAGGAACCAAAAGATCATCCGCTCACAAAATTAGCTCGAGAAGATTTAAGGAAACGTCTTGGAGAATACGATAAACATTTCTTAAGTGGCGATGACAGGAGAAAAGAACCAAAGAAATTTGGTGGTCCTAGCGCTAGAAGAAGAAAACAAAAATCCTACAGATAGCTTTGAAAGCTGTAATTCTGGCTGGAGGACGTGGAACACGTGGAAAACCATTTACAGACTTTATTCCAAAAGCTATGATTCCGATTCAAGGCAAACCTCTAATCTATCATATCGTAAGATACCTCTCATCTTTTAGGATTATAGATGAGGTAATCGTACTTGGTGACTTTACAGGTCTTGGTAAGCAAATAGAGCGATATTTTGAAAATCACATCTCATTTAAAAAGTCAATTAAGTTTGTACAAGACTCGCAAAGCGGTACTGGCGGCGACCTCATTCATCTAAGTAAAGTCTTAGGTAAGAGCCCGGAATTTCTCCTCTGGTTTGTAGACAATCTTTGTCCGATAGACATCAAAGTAATGTATCGATTCCATAAAGAAAGCAACACATTGGCTACAATAGCTACAAGAAGATACAGAAGAGAAGAGACTGGATTTGCGGTTGTCAAAAATGGCCTCATTCAAGAATTCAAAGAAAAACCAGTCATAGAACTTGAAATGGCAGAATGTCTTGGCATATACGTGCTTGATTCAAAGATCTTAAAGACCATCAAATTAAAAAAACCAAGTAAAAAGGACTTGAATCTGTCATATGATATTTTGCAGCCATTATCAAAGAGTGGTGAAATAAGTGCGTATGACATAGGTAAGACTCCGTGGATAGATATTGATTCACCTACACGAGTTGATAGGAACCTCGAGTTAGTAAATGCAATAATTAAGAAATTCGGAACTTAGAGTTTTCTTGAGCTTTTTCGTATTTTAAGATCTTATCCTCGTGTTTTAGTGTAACAGCAATATCATCTAGTCCTTCTAGTAGAACTTTTTTCCAATGAGCTTCGATGTCAAATGGAATCGTGATTGCATTTACCCAAATGATTTGTCTTTCCAAATCTACTTCGATTTCTGATTTGGTTGAAAACAATTTCTGTAATGTTTGTTCGTTCACACGAATAGGTAGGACTCCGTTTTTGAAGCAGTTACTGTAGAAGATGTCGGCAAAAGAGGTAGAGACTATTACTTGGAAGCCGTAATCTTGAAGTGCCCATACCGCATGCTCTCTACTTGATCCACATCCAAAATTGTCCCTTACTAGCAATATCTTTGAATTTTTGTATTGCAAATCATTTAAGACAAAGTCTTTTTTTGGCTTTCCGTCCTTTTCATATCTCCAATCAAAGAACAGATATTGACCAAAGCCGCTTTTCTGTATTAATTTTAAAAATTGTTTTGGAACAATCTGGTCTGTATCAATATTAACCCTGTCAAGTGGTGTAACAATACTTCGTACAATTCCAAATGGTTTCATCTCAGTTCAAATCCAGATCCTGTACATCTACAAAATGTCCGTTAATTGCTGCAGCGGCAGCCATGACAGGACTGACCAGGTGTGTTCTTCCACCAACCCCTTGTCTACCTTCAAAGTTTCTGTTTGAAGTACTAGCACATCTTTCACCTGATGCCAAAATGTCAGGATTCATTCCAAGACACATGCTACAGCCGGATTCTCTCCATTCAAAGCCTGAGTCTTTGAAGATCTTATCAAGACCTAATTCTTCAGCTTGTTTTTTGACAAGCTGCGAACCTGGTACAACCATCGCTCGTACCTTTGACGAGACTTTTTTTCCTTTAACTACCTTTGATGCCTCAATCAAGTCTTCTAATCGAGAGTTTGTGCATGACCCGATGAATACTCTATCAATAGAAATGTCGGTAATAGAGATACCGGGTTTGAGTTCCATGTACTGGAGTGCTTTTGCAGCAGCTTTTTCTTCGTCGGGATTTCCTTTAGCATATTCTTCTGGAGATGGTACTCTTCCTGTGACATCAACAGTCATTGCGGGATTTGTTCCCCAGCTTACCTGAGGTACTATCTTATCTGTTTGAATCGTAAAAGACTTGTCAAACTTGGCACCACTGTCTGTTTTTAGATTCTCACACCAATACTCAACATATTCATCATAATTCTTTGGGACGTATTTTCTACCCTTCAAATACTGGAATGTCTTTTCGTCAGGGGCTATCAGCCCTGCTCTTGTTCCTGCCTCTATTGACATATTACATATTGTCATCCTTTGTTCCATGCTAAGTTCTGATATGGTGTCCCCGCGATATTCTATTACTGTTCCAACACCACCGCCGGTTCCAATTTGTTTTATTATTGATAGTATGATATCTTTTGCAGTTACTGCATGAGGATTTCTTCTTTTTCCCTCAATTCTGATTTCAAATGTTTTTGGTTTTTCCATCCATATGCACTGCGTAGCCAAGACATGCTCCACATCGCTAGTCCCAATTCCAAAAGCAAGAGAACCAAAAGCACCATGAGTTGATGTATGACTGTCACCACAAACAATGGTAGTGCCAGGCAGTGTTATTCCCAACTCGGGACCTATTACATGGACTATACCTTGATTTGGGCTATGAATATCAAAAAGCTGGATTCCAAATTCTTTACAGTTTTTCTCAAGCGCCATTATCTGCATGGCAGATGTTTGGTCCACAATAGGAAGTGACCTATCACTTGTTGGTACGTTATGATCCACCGTTGCAAATGTAAGATCAGTACGTCTTACTTTTCGTTTGTTACTACGCAGCCCGTCAAAGGCTTGTGGTGATGTTACCTCGTGAATTAGATGTCTATCTATGTATAGTAGCCAGCGACCACTTTGCTCATCAGCTACATGTGAGTTCCAAATTTTTTCAAATAAGGTTTGTGCCATGCAAATACTTCTCCCTAAACTCGAGATATATAGTATAAGAATTGATTTCTATGGCTTGTAGTTAAAAAGTCCGCCTGCTGCAATTATCTTTCCAATTAAATCAGGGAATGGTTTTATCTTGTAAGTTTTGTTTTTTGTCAAATTTTTGATCTCGTTTTTAGCTGTTTCAATTTCAAGCGAGTCGCCATCGGATATATCCTTGTATGCATTCTCGTCGATTTCAATTGGAAGTAGGAATGCGCCATCTACTGCATTTCGATAAAATATTCTTGCAAAGGATAAAGCCAATACTGCCTTTATTCCAGAAGATGAGAGCGCAATAGGAGCGTGCTCTCTTGAAGAGCCACACCCAAAGTTTCTTCCTGTAACTATGAAATCTCCTGGTTTTACTTTTTTGTGAAAGTCCTTGTCAAGTCCTTCCATTGCATGTTTTGCAAGTTCGT
>Ga0066656_10000813_pt1 | contig 12879 bp, 14 predicted proteins | sample GraSoiAngelo_105_FD_71411 | JGI IMG/M metagenome (GOLD analysis project Ga0066656, IMG submission 71411) | Grasslands soil microbial communities from the Angelo Coastal Reserve, California, USA - 14_0903_05_40cm | ecosystem: Environmental > Terrestrial > Soil > Grasslands | place: USA... | reverse complement strand
TCCTCGAGGGCCACCGCGATGCGATCGAGGCCTTGGACGCGCACCTGGAACGCGATCGAATCCCTGCGCCAATCCGGCCAATCTGCCTCGGAGGCCCCGGGTGGCGTGATCCGATTCCATACCACGCCGCTGGGGGAAACAACCCGGCTCCCGTGGCGGTCGCACGCGTGAAGAGGAAGCAGCGTCAACGCGAGAAGCGCCGCGCGCGCGGCGCGGCCGGGTGCGATTCGGCTCACGGCTTCGATCGTAACAGGGCGCAAAACAACCGGCAACGAAGCCGGCTGGCTCGATCCGGCCTCAGCCAACGAGGATCGCGCGGGGCCGCCTCCGCGTGGGCATTCCGGGTTCAGAAGGTGGCCGCTCCTGCCGAAGAAAATTCAGGACGAGCCGAGCGGGACGCGCACGAGGCGCGACCCCCCGACCCGGCTCCAGCTGAAGCGCCTCCCCGGCAGGATGCCGGAGATTGACGAGGGCACGATGCTCCTCCTGACCCGAAAGCTTGGCGAAAACATCCGAATCGGAGACGACGTGAAGATCACGATCGTGGAGGTAAAGGGAAACCACGTGAAGCTCGGGATCGACGCGCCGCCGAGCGTGAAGGTTCACCGGGAGGAAATCTACGAAAGGATCCAAGAGGAAAATCGCCGGGCACAAGGCTTGAAGCCGGAGGGCCCAGACAGCACAGGGCCCGAAACGAAGTGAGTCAAACGTATGAGGAGAATCCCGCGGAGCTGGACCGGTGGCTCCGCCGGTGCGATGAGGTCCTGGCGCTGCTGGATTGCGCCTTGCGGGGGTGCCGCACCCGGAGCCATCCGGTCGTCCAGGAGTCGCTGCGCGAGTCGATGCAGTGCTTGGACCTCGCGAGCGAAGATGTCGCGGGCCGGGTGCTGGGAATTCTGGATTTCTGCATAACCGAGTCGGAGCAGGGGCGCTTCGACGAAGCCGCCGAAGTGCTCGCCGATTTGAAGGAGAGCTGGACCGAAGCGATCGCATCGATTCGGAGGGACCGCAACCGTGCTGCCAACTTCAATTGAAGCTCCGGAGACCGAGGCGTCGTCGCGGCTGACGGAAGTCAAGCGCCGCATCCGCGAACGGTACTACGACCGCCCCGAGGTTCGTCGCGCTTTGAGCCGTCTTGTCCTGCGCAAGCTGGTGCAGGAAAACTCGGCAGGAAAGCGCGAACGCCCTGAATCCGCTTGACCGGGTCGAAAGGTCGCTGGTAAGAAGATGACCGGCCCTTTCAGGCTCTTGAATCCCCCGATGCGGAGCCAAACGCGGAGAACATGCCGGAAACCGGCTGGGAAGCTGCGGAGCTGCTTCAGCGCGCGGATCCGAACGCGAGGGCCCGCGCGGCGCAGAAGCTCCGATACGAGGATTTCGGCGCCGACCTGAACCGCGCTCTCGAGGATCGCGTCTTTGATCCGGACCCCGAAATCCGCGCTCTCGCCGTCAGCCTGATCCCTGATCTCCGGGAGCCGGTGTCGCCCGATCTCCTCTCCTCAGCCTTGCAAGATCCTTGTCCCGACGTCGTCGTCTCGGCCGCGGAAGCCTTCGCCATCCTGCGATTCCCGCGCGCCTCGGACATCCTATCGGAATGCCTTGCGATGAGACCCGATCTCACCGGGCCCTTGGCGCTCGCGCTCGCAAGGCTCGAGGATCCCGGCGCTGAAGATCTTCTGATCGACCGGCTGGAGCAGGAGGACCCCGCGGTCCGGATCGCCGTGCTGCGCACGCTGGGGGCATGCGCGACCGCGCGGTCGGTGCCAGGGCTGGTAAGCCTTCTCGGTTGCGGCAATCCGGCCGTGGAGGGGGAAGCGCTTGCCGCGCTCGTCCGCGTCCGTGAGCGCTCGCCCAATTCGGTCGGGAAGGGCGATCTGCCCGCCGACCTGCTGGATCGAGCCCTGCCGGTCCTCATGAAGTCCCGTGACAGGCACCCGCTCTTGACCGGAATCGCGCTGGTCGGATGGCTCAGGCCGCCCGAGGGGCCGGCGCTCCTCCTGGGGCTCCTTGAATCGCCCGACCGCCTCGTGCGTGAGCGGGCGCGGGAAGCGTTCGGCGCGGTCGCGGCCGGTGCCGAGCGCGTGGCGCTCGAGTCCATTGCCGGGATCGCGGACCGGGACCCGGCTGCCGCCGCCTCCGCGCTTGACCGGGTCGCGATGGCCCGGGACGAGGAATCGCGCACGACATGCCTGCGCCTCACGCGACACCCCGACGCCAAGGTCCGCGAGCGCGCCGTGGCTCTCGCGGGCCGGTCCGGCGGGGCGGGAACGCCGGAGGCGCTGCTCTCGCTCGCGAAGGATCCGGTGGGTCATGTCCGCGCGCAAACGGCCGAGGCGCTCGGGATCCTGCGCTGGAAGGGTGCGGGACCCGCGCTCGAAGGGCTCCTGTCGGATCCCTTCCCGGACGTCAGGCAGGCGGCGCTCTCGGCTCTCGACACGCTTCGGGATCACGAGGTGGATCAGGAGCGCCTTTTCGAGTCCGCACGGGGCGGTCCCGCGCGTGCCGCGGCGCTCCGCGCGTGTGACCCGCGCCGCGCGGGCGCTCCGTTTCTGAGCGCGATCTCCGATCCGGATTCCCAAGTGAGGTTGGCGGCCGCGGTAAGCCTGAACGAGCATGGCGTCTGGCTTGAAGAGGCCGCGGCGCTCCTCGCGGACGAGGATCCGCGCGTTCGAGCTCACGCGTTGCACGCGCGGCTCAAGGGGCCGGCAGCGCTCGGTCTCGAACCGCTCGCGGCGTTTCTACGGGACAGGGACAGCGGGGTGCGGCAGACGTTCGCCATCGGGCTCGAGCGGTCGACGGGGGTCGAGCGCGCCGCCTGGCTGAGGAAGCTCCTCACCGATCCCTGCGCCGCGGTCGGGCGCGCCGCGGCCCGTGCGCTGGCGCACCATCATGATCCGCAGACGATCGGATCTTTGCTCGATGCTGTCTCGACCGGGCAGCTGCCTGTCGCGGCGCAGGCGATCGAATCGCTGGGGTCCCTCGGGGACTCCGAGGCGCTTCCCAGACTGCGCGCGGTCGCGCGGGGAGGCGATCCAGCGTTGAGGGATCTCGCGGCCCACGCCGTCCGACGGGTCGAGGAATCGCGCGCGTGAGGTCTCGGAGCGTGCTCCCGGCAAACGGCGAGGCCCCGGTGCCGACGCAACACGCCCTCGAGGCCGCGTGGAGCTTCCTCCGCCACGCGCCGTTCGGCGTCGTCGCGATCGACCGCGACGCGACGGTCCTAGCGATCAACCCCGCCGCGTCGAGGCTCCTCGGCTACGCCCCCGAGGAGGTGGAAGGTGACGCCGTCGCGCGCATCCTGCGCGCTCCGCGCGGTGAGTCGCACGTGCCGCCGGGGGCGTGCGCCGCGCCCGAGGAAGTGCGTGAGGTGGAGGTCGTCACCCGATCGGGAGATGTGCTTCCGGTGGGGCTCAGGCTCCTCCCCCTCGAGGCGCTGGACGGGTCGCTCCAAGGCACGATCGCGCTGTTCCAGGACCTGAGGGAGCATAAGGCGCTCGAGGAGCAGTGGCGCCGCCGCGACAGGCTGGCCTCCTTGGGGGCCCTAGCGGCCGGTGTCGCCCACGAGATCCGAAATCCGTTGGCGGGGATCGGCACCTCGGCCCAGGTGATGAAGCGGAGGCTCGAGGTCGGCGATCCGAGGGCGCAGTTCGTGGACCTGATCCTCGAGGAGGTCTCTCGGCTCGACCGAATCGTGACCGGGTTGCTCCAGTTCGCGCGACCGGCGGCACCGAAGCTCCAGCGTCAGTCGATTCTGCCCGCGGTCGAAAAAGCGCTCACGCTCGTCCACGAGGTCGCGGTGCGCCAAAACGTGCTCATCCGGGTCGATCGGGCGGACACCGTTCCCGAAGTCTACGTGGATCTGGATCAGGTCCTGCAAGTGATCCTGAACGTGCTCATGAATGCCCTCCAGGCCCTGGACAAGGGTGGAGAGCTGGAGGTTTGGGTGGGACCGGTTCGCAAGCGCCTCGCGGATCGCTCCTCGCTGGGCCGCCGCGCCGCCGATCGGCTCGGAGTACGGCGCCCGGCTCCGCTCCTCGATCTCGTCGAGATTAGAGTCAAGGACAACGGTCCGGGGATTCCGGCCGCCGTGGTGGCGCGCGTCTTCGATCCGTTCTACACGACCCGGACGCAGGGCACCGGGCTCGGTCTCAGCATCTGCCAGAGCATCATCCGGGAGCACGGAGGCTCCATCTCGATCGAAAGCGTGGTCGGGCAGGGGACCCAAGTGCTCATTGACCTACCCGTGGAGAAACGACATGGAGACAGGCGCAGTAACCCTCGCTAAGCAGACCTTCGGGATTTTGGTTGTGGACGACGAGAGAACGCTCCGCTACGCGCTCAGGGAGGGGCTCTCCGAGGAAGGGTATCGGGTCGAAACGGCGGGGGAGATCGCCGAGGCGCTGGCCCTCCTGGATCGGGAGGAGTTTCACCTGACCCTTCTCGACCAAAAGCTTCCGGACGGCAGCGGACTCGACCTCCTGAAGCAGCTGAAGTCGCGATACCCCGCGATGCAGGTCGTGATCATGACCGCGTTCGGCAAGTTCGAATCCGCGGTGGAAGCGACCAAGGCGGGCTGCTTCGATTACATTGGGAAGCCCTTCGAGCTCGATCACATGAAGCTCGTGATCAAGAACGCGCTCTCCCAGGTTCGCCTTTCCGAAGAAGTGACGCGCCTGCGGCATGCCGAAAGACGCCGCGCGGGCTCGACGCTCATCGTGGGTGGAAGCTCGAAGCTCGCGAAGATCTTCGAAACCATCCGGAAGGTGGCGACCACGGGCTCCTCGACCGTCCTTCTGCAGGGGGAGACGGGGGTCGGAAAGGAGCTCCTCGCGCGCGAGATTCACGATTTGGGCCCGACCCACGACGGCCCGTTCGTCGAAGTGAACTGCAGCGCGTTTCCCGAGAACCTTCTCGAGAGCGAGCTCTTCGGCTATGAGAAAGGGGCCTTCACCGACGCGAAACGGACCAAGAAGGGGCTCATGGAGCTCGCGAACGGGGGCACGCTCTTCCTGGATGAAATCGGTGAAATGAGCCTTGGGCTCCAATCGAAGCTCCTGCGCGCGCTCGAGATGAAACGCTTTCGGCGCGTCATGGGCGTGAGCGACATCGTGATCGAAACCCGCGTGCTGGCCGCCACGAACCGGGACCTGAAGAGCCTCGTCGTGCAGGAGAAATTCCGCGAGGACCTCTTCTTCCGTCTCGACGTGATCCGTATCGTCGTGCCGCCGCTTCGCGAGCGGCCGGAGGATATTCCGCCTCTCCTCGACCATTTTATAGGGCACTGGAACCGGGAGCTGGGGAGAAGCGTGAAGGGACCCACGGATCGCGCGCTCGAGCTGCTCCTCGCATACCGCTGGCCGGGGAACGTCCGCGAGCTGAGAAACGTGATCGAACGAGCGATCCTGCTCGAGAGCGACGAGTGGATCCTGCCCGAGCACCTCCCCGTCGAGATCGTGGGCGCCACCGGGGGCAGCGCCGCCGTGCTCGAGACCCGTCTCAAAGGCGAAGGGGGCGTTACGACGCTCGCCCAAGCCGAGCGTATCGCGATCGAGATGGCGCTGGGACAGGCGGGTGGCAACAAGACCAAGGCCGCGGAGTGGCTCGGCATCTCACGGCAGACGCTGCGGACGAAGCTCAAGGAGTACAGGATCGAGCCCGTCGCCGGACATGGCGGCTGAACGAAGCGGCGGCGACCTCACGCGCCGCCCGATGGCGGAACTGGAGAGGCGCGTCGGGGAGCTGTTCGGTCTCTCGCTCAAGGAGTGCACTCCCGAGGGATTGGCGCAGCGGCTTCGATTCCGCATCCAGGACCGCGCCTTGGATGGTGTCGAAGCCTACGCCGAGTACCTGCTCTACTCGGACGACACCGTCGCGTGGGAGGATCTCGCGGAGACCTTGACCGCGAATGAGTCCCGCGTCTTCGGGGCGCCCGGCGATTTCGCGCCGCTCTTCGAGATCACCGCCGATTCGCCTTGGTCGCGATACGCACGTCCCGGGGCGGGCCCGTTTCGCTGCCTGAGCGCGGCGTGCGGAACCGGCGAGGAGGCGTACTCGCTCGCGATCGCGCTCGCTGAAGGGCGCGCCCGGGCGCCCGCGTTCGAATTCGAGGTGATCGGCGCGGATCTCAGCGCGAGGGCGGTCGCGAGCGCGCGACGCGCGGCGTATCCACGCGCGCGCGCGGCCTCCCTTCCCCAGGAGATCCTGGAACGCTACTTCACCGAGCAGGACGGCGGGATCGTCGCGGATTCGCTCCGGCCCTACGTCCGTTTCGCGAGGCTCAATCTGTGCGAGCCCGATTCCCTCCCGCCCCTCGGAACCTTCGACCTCATCCTGGCGCGAGATTTTCTCCCGGTCCTGACCTCCGATGGGCGACGGACGGCTTTGGCGAACCTCGCGCGCGCGCTCAAGCCCGGGGGAATCCTGCTCCTCGGTCCCGGTGACTCCATCGGTGAATCGGACTTGGGCCTCACGCCCGTGCGGTGGGGAGACCGGTACGCGTACGAGAAACCCGATCCGGAGTCCGGGTCCGCGAGGGGTGGAATGCCCGAGGAGGATCCCGACGCCGGCACCGCGCTCGTCGCGCACCGGTCCTCGCTCGTCCGCGCCTGGGTGCGAATCCTGCTCGAGCAGCGTGGCTTCGTGGTCGATGAGGCGCCGGACGGAATCCGGGTGCTCGAGCGGGTGGTGACCGGGCCGCCTCCCGGAGTCTATCTGCTGGAACGGACGCTTCCGCCGCAGGGCGGGCCCTGGGTCGCCGACCAGTTGGAGCGGCGGGGCGCGGCGCGTTCGGGGATTCTGGTTTTTCTTGCTCCGGGCGGAAGCGCCGCATCGAACGGGCCCTCAGCAGACACGCCCCCTCATGTCATCGAGCTTCCGCTCTCGAGTCGTGATCTCGACGCCGTGCTGCCCCGCCTCTAAGCCCTGACCCCTTTCGCCGCCATATCCGCTCGCGACCCCGCGGCCCCGCGCGCAGGGACGCTCGTCACCTCCCACGGCGCGATCCGAACCCCCGCGTTCATGCCGGTTGGAACGCAAGGAAGCGTCAAGGGGCTCTCGCCTGCCGATCTTCGAGCTTCCGGGACGCAGATCCTTCTCGCGAACACCTATCACCTCATGCTTCGGCCGGGGTCCAAGGTGATCCGCGAGCTGGGAGGTCTGCACCGGTTCATGGCGTGGGACCGGCCGGTGCTGACCGACAGCGGCGGCTACCAGGTACTGAGCTTGAAGGGTCTCGTGAAGGTGGCCGAGGAGGGTGTCGAATTCCGCTCGCATCTGGACGGGGCGCTCGAGCTTCTGACCCCCGAACGCGCGATGGAGGTCCAAGCCGATCTCGGTTCGGATGTCGCGGTCACCCTCGATCACGCGGTCCTGCTCCCGCTGGATCCGGCCCTACAGCGCGAGGCGGGGGAGCGCACGATCCGCTGGACGGAGCGTTCACTCCGTCGCGCGCGGACGCTGGAGACCCCGGGCGGTCTCCGTCAGCTTCTGTTCGCGATCATCCAGGGGGGCGGGAGCGCATCGTTACGGAAGGAGATGGCGACGCGGACCGCCGCGTTCGACTGCGACGGGTTCGCGATCGGCGGACTCTCGGTGGGGGAAGAGAAGCGCGAGACGTGGGCCCTGGCGCGCGCCACAGCGGAGGCGCTCCCTGTCGATTGGCCGCGATACCTCATGGGCATGGGCACGCCGCTCGATCTGCTCGAAGGGATCGCGTGCGGGATCGATCTCTTCGATTGCGTGCTGCCTACCCGAAACGCCCGGAACGGGATGGCATTCACCGCGGACGGACCGATCAACATCAGAAACGCCGAGCACACGCGCTCGGAACTTCCGCTCGATGCGGAGTGCCGGTGCGAGGCATGCGCCCTCATGAGCCGGGCCTACCTGCGTCATCTCCACCTTGCGGGAGAGATCCTCGCGCACCGAATGCTGACCTTGCACAACGTCACGTTTTACCAGACACTGATGGAAGCCGCCCGCCGCGCGATCGAGCGCGGCCTCTACCAACAATACGCGCGGGAATTTTCGGAGCGCTACCGCGAGCGGGGCGGGGACCCTCCCGCGTCCGCGTAACACGAGGAGAATCCATGCTCGACGTTGCGTTCGCACAGGCGACCCAGGCCGCCCCCGACGCGCCTTCATCGATGGACCAGATGATTCACATGCTCTCGCTGCTGGGGATCACGGTCGGGATCGTTTACTTCATGATCATCCGCCCCCAGCAACGGAAGCAGAAGGAAACCGAGGCCATGCGCTCTTCCATCCGCAAAGGAGACCGGGTCCTCACGACCGGCGGGCTCTTCGGCACCGTCGTCGGCGAGAAGGAGGGGATCATCGTGCTGAAAGTCGCCGACGACGTGAAGATGGAGTTCGCTCGGGAGTCCATCGTCCAGGTCAAGGAGCGCAGTGGATAAGAGGTCGCTTAAGCTTCGCTATTACGGTGATCCCATTCTCCGGCAGAAAGCGGCCCCGGTCCAAACCGTGACACCGGAGATCCGCGACGTGATTGGCGCCATGTTCGACTGCATGTACCGCGAGCGCGGGATCGGCCTTGCGGCACCGCAGGTCGGAATCGCGCAGCGGATCTTCGTGGTGGACGTCGAGACGGAGTCCGGGGAGCGCTCGAAATACGCGTTGGTGAACCCGGTCATGAAGGAAACGGCCGGGAGCATCGTCGGGGAGGAGGGCTGTCTGAGCATTCCGGGAATTCATGCCGACGTGAAACGCCACGCCGACGTGGTGTTCGAGGCCCTGGACGAGCAGGGGGGTGTCGTCGTGGTACGAGCGGAGGGGCTCCTCGCCCGAGCGCTCCAGCATGAGCTCGACCATCTGGACGGGGTGCTCTTCATCGACCGACTGAGCCCAATCCGAAGAAAACTCCTCGAGTCAAGACTCGCGCGGATGCAATTCGGCGAAGCCGGGAAGGCCGCGTCGAGCGCGAGCGCGTCGCCTTCGTTCTAGCGGGCGGCGTGCGCCTCGTCTATTACGGCACACCGAGCCTCGCGGTTCCTCCCCTGGTCCGGCTCGTCGAGGACGGCAAGCCACCCCTGCTCGTCGTGACGCGGCGGGACCGGCCGAGCGGGCGCGGCCTCGCCCTCGCTCCCTCACCCGTTCGGGCGGCGGCCGAGGGTCGCGGCATCCCGGTCTCCACGCCCGCGCGCGCGGGCGCCCCCGAGGAGATCGAGCGGCTGCGCGCGCTCCATCCTGATCTTCTCGTGCTCGTCGCGTACGGGCAGATCCTGAGCCCAGAGCTCCTAGGCGTTCCCCGGATCGGCGCGATCAACATCCATTTTTCCCTCCTCCCGAGGCATCGCGGCGCTTCTCCGATCCAGGCCGCGATCCTGGCCGGAGATCTGGAGACCGGTGTGACCGCCATGTGGATGACGGAGAAGCTCGACGAGGGCCCCGTCTTCTCATCGCTCTCGACTCCGATCGCGCCCGACGAGGACGCGGGCTCTCTGGGCGCGCGCCTGGCCGAGCTGGGCGCTCGCTGCCTTTCCGAGACCCTGTCACGCATGGAAGCCGGCGAAATCGTGCGGCGGGACCAGGGCCCCGCGGGGGCGACGTACGCGCCGAAGCTCAAGCGGGAGGACGCAAGGCTCTCGCTCGCGGACGATCCAGTGCGGTTCACGCGCAAAGTCCGGGCGTTCGCGCCGGAGCCCGGCGCCTACCTCGAGCTCGAGGGGGGTAGGCTCCAGGTTCTCACGGCTTCGCCCGGGTCGATCGCCGCGCTACCTGACCCGAAAGGGTCGCCCGGCGCGGTGCTCGCGCTCGATCGGGAGCGGGGGCTGGAGATCGGGCTCACGCAGGGCTCGGTTCTGCTCCAGAGCGTGCGCCGGAGCGGACGGAACGCGATGCCGGCATTCGCCTACGCGAACGGGGCTCGGCTCAAGCCCGGCGCGCGGCTTCCGGTGAAGGCTTTCCCGGCATGACCGCGCAGAAACGCGGCTACCCAAAGTCCCGCGCCAGGAGGAAGCCGCTCCCCGCACGCGAGCTCGCGCTCCAAATTCTGGTCACGACGGAAAGCCGGAGCGCCTACTCCGACCGGCTTCTCGAGACGAGATTAAGGGAAGCGGCGCTCCCTCCTGAGGAGGCGCACCTGGTGACGGCGCTCGTACAGGGCTCCCTCCGACAGCGCGGAACCCTCGACCATCACCTCGCGACGTTCGCGCGTGAGAACTGGAACGGATTGCCCGCGTGGATCAAGGCCGCGCTTAGGCTGGGCGCCTACCAGCTTCTCTTCATGGACAGGATTCCCGCGTCGGCGGCCGTGGATGAGAGCGTGGAGCTGGCGAAGAAATACGGTCACCCGGGAACGGCCGGCCTCGCCAATGCGATTCTGCGCCGCCTCGCGCGCGGCGAGCGGGCTCCTCTCCCGGACCCCGATGCCAGCCCTGTCGAGTATCTCTCCGCGTCCCGGTCACACCCTCGATGGATCGTGGAACGATGGGTGGCGCGATACGGCCGCGATGAAGCGGGGCGGATGCTCGAAGCCAATAACGAGGAGCCTTCGGTCACGGTAAGGCCGAGCCTCGCGCGCGCCTCGGAGGACGAGATCCTGGATCGGTTGCGGTCCGAGGGATTCGAGCCCGAGCCTGCACCAAACGGGGGCCTGGTCTGGATCATGCGCGGCGGATTCGTGCCCTCCCGCTCTCCGGCCTTTCGCGAGGGGCTCATCTCGCTACAAGACGAGGCCGAAGCCGCGGTCGTCCCGATCCTCGCCCCCAAGCCGGGCGAAACCATCCTCGATCTCTGCGCGGCACCGGGGGGGAAGTCGGCGCAGATCGCCGAGGCGGTCGGAAGCGCTGGGCGCTTGTTCGCGCTTGAGCGTCATCCAAGCCGCGCGCGGGCGCTTCGAGAGAATATGAGCGGCCGGCTTCGCGCCGGCCGGGTACACGTGATCTGCGGGGACGGCTTGAGCCCACCGTTCCGCGCCGCGTTCGACAGGGTCCTGGTCGATGCACCGTGCTCCGGCCTCGGCGTTCTGAGGCGGCGCGCGGACGCGCGCTGGCGCAAGGAGGAGTCCGGCATCGCCGCGATGGCCGCACTCCAACCGCGGCTCCTGGACGCGGCCGCGGCGCTGGTCCGCCGCGGCGGTGTCTTGGTGTATAGTGTCTGCTCCTTGGAGCCCGAGGAGACCCATGACGTCGTGGAACTCTTCCTACGAGCGCATCCCGATTTCGTGCAGGAGAACGTCGACCCCTACCTGCCGTCCGGATTCCGCTCAGGTGCGCCCCACTTGAGCGCGACGCCGCAGCGGCACGGCACCGACGGCGTTTTCGCCGCGCGGGTTCGCCGCCGATGAGGGATTCCCTGGACGTCGACCTGGAGGAACAACTGTCCGAGATGCCCGCGGCCCCGCCGCTACCGCCAGGCGAACGCCGCCGCGGCCCGCGCTTTTCGTTTTTGTCGGGAACCCTCCTGCTCGCCGGCGTGGCGCTCCTGGGCGGATTTCTCGTGATGAACCTCGTGCTCATGCCGAGCTTCACCCGCCAGGGCGCGGAGGTGCAGGTCCCGGAGGTGATCGGGCAGAGCGAGATCGAGGCCGAGCGTGTCCTCGCGGCCGAAGGGCTCAAGCTTTCCAAGATCTCCGAGCAATGGAGCCCGGACGTGGCCCGCGGATTCGTCATCTCGCAGGATCCGGCTGGAGGCGGGGTGGTGAAGCGCGGGAGGCGGATCTCGGTGATCGTGAGCTTGGGCGCGCAGGGAACGAGCGTGCCGCTCCTGGACGGCGTGACCGCGCGTCAGGCGCAGCTCCTCCTCGAGGGATCGGGCCTCCGCGCGGGCCGGATCGCGAAGGTCTACACCGATGAGGTGAGCAAGGATCTGGTCGTCGCCTCCGATCCGCCCGGGGAAACCCTCGTGCAGCAAGGCACCGTGGTGAATCTCCTCGTGAGCTTGGGTCCCAGGCCGCAGAGCTACCTGCTCCCGGATCTATCGGGCAGAGACATTGGGGAAGCGGTGCGGAGCCTTCGAGAGGAGGGCTTCGCGGTAACGGTCCGGGAAGGAGGTCCGAGGCAAAAGAGCGGGCTCGTATCCGCACAGGAGCCGTCCGCGGGGCACCGCGTGTCTTCGCGCGACTCGATCGTGCTCTACCAGCACCCGTGAGCGCCCGCGGTCCGGAGGGTGCCGCCGGCTGGGTCGGCCGGCAGCGAAACCGGATTTGCCCGTCCATCCTGTCCGCCGATTTCTCCCGCCTGGGAGACGAGATCGCGCGCGTGACCCGCGCGGGGGCCGACTTTCTCCACGTCGACGTGATGGACGGCCAGTTCGTCCCGAATCTCACCTTCGGACCGATCCTCGTTCAGGCCATGCGTCGGCTCACTCCGATTCCGCTGGACGTTCACCTCATGATCGTCGATCCGCTGCGCTTCCTCGACGAGTTCGCGGAAGCGGGCGCGGACCATTTGATCGTCCACGTCGAGGCGGTCGAGGACCCCGTCGTGGCCTCCCGCCGGATCCGCGCGCGCGGGCTCCGGGCGGGGCTCTCGATCAAACCCGCCACTCCGCTTCCGCGCCTCCTGGGGGCGCTCTCCGGATGCGACATCGCGCTCGTCATGACGGTCGAGCCGGGGAGAGGTGGGCAGGCGTTTCTCGATGGATCGGAGGAGCGTATCGCGACGGTGCGGGCCGCGATCGACGACGCGAAGCTCGACTGCCTGCTCGGGGTCGACGGGGGCATCGACCCAACGACCGCTCCGCGGGCCGCGCGCGCGGGCGCGGACACGTTCATCGCGGGACATTCCATCTTTCACGCGCCCGATCCGGCCGCGGCGCTTCAGACGCTGCGCCGAAGCGTCGAGCCCGGGTGAACGTGCTGGTGACGGGCGGCGCCGGATACATTGGGAGCGTCGTGGTGGAGGAGTTGGTCCGGGCGCG
>Ga0066656_10000798_pt1 | contig 12936 bp, 11 predicted proteins | sample GraSoiAngelo_105_FD_71411 | JGI IMG/M metagenome (GOLD analysis project Ga0066656, IMG submission 71411) | Grasslands soil microbial communities from the Angelo Coastal Reserve, California, USA - 14_0903_05_40cm | ecosystem: Environmental > Terrestrial > Soil > Grasslands | place: USA... | reverse complement strand
CCTCGGCAGGAGCCGTGCGGCGAATGCCGATCCTGCCGCCTGGTGCTCTCGCTGCAGCATCCGGACGTGCATTGGTTCGTGCCGATCGAGCTGAGCAAGCGCACCAGCGGCGGCGCCGATGCCGACAAGCAGGTCGATCTCGCCGCCGACGCGCTGGCGGACGAAATGGCGGTTCGGCGTGAGCAGTCGTTATATCCGCCGGTGGCGGGACTGGCGAGTCATCCGATCGCCTCCGTGCGTTTGTTACTCAGGCGGCTCGCGCTCACGCCCGCGATGGGTCAACGGAAGGTGTTCATTGTTGGGGATGCGGAGCGCTTGATCCCGCAGATTGGAACGGAGGTCGCAGCGAACGCGTTGCTCAAGGCGCTCGAGGAGCCGCCCGCGGATTCGGTGATCATTATCACGGCCGCCGATCCCAATGCCCTGCTTCCGACGATTCTTTCGCGTATTGTGCTCGTTCGTGTGGCACGAATCGCCGACAGTGCCGTGACAGCTTTCGCGCAGCAGATGCTCGAAATTGAGAGTAAAGAAGCGCTAGATCAACGAGTTACAGCTGCAGAAGGGTGTATTGGCAAGCTCTTTGCAACGGATGCGCCCCGGTTCGGAGGCGCACAGCTGGCGGCTCGGTTCACCGAAGCTCCGTTGGTGTTCGCGCTTGGTCAGGTGCCGTTTCAAGCGCGCGGGGGCTTCACGGATATGCTCGACGCGCTAGCCGATCGCCTGCGCGACGAGGCAAAGCGCGGCGGTGAGACCGACAAGCTCGTCGAAGCGATTGCCTTGGTAATGGATGCACGTGACGTCGCGCAAGGCAACGTGAACCCGCAGCTCCTCGCTGCCGTACTGGCTGAGGACCTGCACGGGACGCAGCGGTCATGAAGCTGTCGCATCTGGATCAGGCGGGCCGAGCTCGGATGGTCGACGTCGGCGACAAGCCGCTGATGGATCGCACCGCAGTGGCGACCGGCACGATTCGCATGACGCGCGAGGCGTTCCAGCAAGTCGCCGACCAGGCGGTCGCCAAAGGCGACGTCCTGGCGGTGAGCGAGGTAGCGGGAACGCTGGCGGCAAAGAAGACGGCGGAGTTGATCCCGCTCTGCCATCCGCTGGGCCTCGACCATGTCGAGGTCGAGACGAGCCTGGAAGAGTCGCTGCCCGGCGTGCGTGTCCGGGCGACGGTGCGGTCGGTTGGACGCACTGGAGTTGAAATGGAAGCGCTGACGGCCGTCGCGGTCACCCTGCTCACCGTGTACGACATGGTGAAAGCGGTGGATGCGGCGATGGTGATTGGGGATGTGCAACTCGTCGAGAAGAAAAAGGCTCCGCGCGATGATTGACGGGAGCTTGACGCAGGTGCGGCATGCTTTTACTCGCGGAGAGTCGCGAAACAGGGAGGAGTATGCAGACGAAAACTCAACGTTTGATTGTACGCGGCGGAATAATCGTGCTGGCCGCTCTGCTCGTCAGTACCGTGGGCGGATGGGCCGGCAGCACGACCACCGATGCTGCGCGCGCGCCCGCTTCGGGCACCGAGCTCCTCGGTGAACTGCGGTCGCTCCGGCAGCAGCTCGACGCCAAGCAGGGCGAGCTCGAAGTCGCCCGGCTGCAGCTCGACCGTGTCGATGCCATCATGCAATACTCGACGCACTACCGGCTGCCCGCCGACATGGCGACGGCCGTCTACGACGTTGCGCTGAGCGAGGGCATCGACCCCGGATTGGCGTTCCGTCTGGTGAAAGTCGAGTCGGGGTTCAACCCGCGCGCCACCAGCCACGTCGGCGCGATCGGGCTAACGCAGGTGCTCCCGAGCACCGCGCGGCTGTACGAGCCGGGTCTGACTACACAGCAGCTGTACGATCGGGATACGAACCTGCGGATCGGCTTCCGCTACCTGCGGGACCTGCTGGATCGCTACCCGGCGAACATGCAGTTGGCGCTACTCGCCTATAACCGTGGCCCCGCCAAGGTCGAGCAACTGCTCGGCGCCGGTCGCGATCCCGCCAACGGGTATGAGGCGGAAGTTATGAAGGGATTCCGGCACCACTAACCACGGGTGCCGGTCGTTTACCGGCTTGGTATACGCAGGACGTCGCCGGGCCGGATCACACTCCGCATCGTCAAATCGTTGGCGTCGAGTAACGCGGCAAGCCCGACACCGTGCTGGCGCGCGATCGTGCTGGCCGTTTCACCCGGCGCGACGCGGTGTTCCGTTTCGCTGTCGATCGGGCCGTAACGTGAAGAAACCCGGCGAATGCGAACGCGAGGCTCCGGCGGAACGCTCCAGGCTCCACGCGGGACCACACGACCACTCATAGGCACAATGATCCGCTGGCCGACGCGCAGGGCGTGAGCCCGCAGGTGCGGATTGGCAAGCTGCAGCATCGTGACGGTCACGTTGTAGCGCTGCGCGATCCCCGACAGCGTCTGACCCCTCGCGACGTAATGATCGACGAAGGTCACGCGCTCGTTGATCGGCAGATCCGCATACCGCTGGGCCACTTGAGCACCCGTGCCGCGCGGCACCCGGACAGTGACCTCCCGTCCCGGCGGCGTAATGCCGCGGACGAATTGGGCGTTCAGCTCGAGCATCGCGGCCACCGACGTGTCGGCCAGCCGGGCGATCACGTCAAGCCCGGTGGCATCGGGAATCGAGACCTCGTCGAAGACGAGGGGCGGCAGGCGCTGGATGTCGGTGAACCCGTAGTGCGCCGGTTGCTTCGCGATTAGCGCCGCGGCGATGAGCTTGGGGACATAGTCGCGGGTTTCACGCCGTACGTTGCGGTGACTGGCGATCTCGAAGAAAGTCTGATCATCCACGGTATCGGACTCGCCGCCCCCGGGCAGCCGGCGAATCGCCCGCTCGATCCGGCCCGCGCCCGCATTGTACGCGGCGGCCGCCAGATACACGCTGCCGAGCCGCTGCACGAGGTCCTGCAGATGGTTGGCGGCGGCGTCGGTCGCCTTGAAGGGATCGCGCCGCTCGTCGACCCATGGATCGATCTGCAGCCCATAGTTCCGTCCCGTCGAGGACATGAACTGCCACATCCCCACGGCCCGCGCCCGGCTCACGGCTGTGTTCGACAGGCCACTTTCGATCAGGGTGAGATACACGAGGTCTTCAGGCAGCCGGTGGGCCCGCAAGCGCTCGCGAATCATGCCCTCGTAGCGGCCCAGCCGGGACAACCAGATCTCGAAGCGGTCGCGCGAATCGAGCTGGAAGAACTCCAGGTACTCGAGCACCCGCCGATTGCCCGCATAATTGGACACGTCGATGTCGAACGTGGCCGCCGAGGCCTCCGCGCCGAACAACTGCTCGGCCTCCTGACGCACGTCCTCACCGCGCAGCGGGACGTTGGTGCGCAGCGCCGAGACCGAATCGGGACTGCGAGCGTGGAGACTGTCCAGCGCCGACTGATCGGCGGCCGAATCACGCGCGACGTTCGCCAGCGCGGTACCGAGCTGCGCAATCGCGGCGGTGTCGGTCGTGGGGGGGGGGGAACTCGGGGAAGAGGCGGCCGCCACTGCACCGGCGGGCGCAATATGGCCGGCAGAGGCGCACGCGGCGCTCAGCGCCGCGACGCCCATCATCGCCATCGAAACTGCCGTGCGTCGTTTCATCGTGTCGCCAGGTAATTCCCGAGTAATCGGTTCGTCGCGTTCAGTACTGCAAGTGCCGCGCCACGCGGCGGATCCGTTTCCGTCAAACACGACCCTACCAACCGGGTCGCTTCGTCAGCGCGCGCCGACAGCGACACGATGACGACCGTCGCATCGAACGCCCGCACCGCTTTGACGCCCAGCAGCTCGAACGTGAGCCGCGGCTGGACGGCCTGCTCTAACGCGTTCACGGCTGCAACTGCGCAGCAGCGCAGCTCGCCGGTTTGCGACGAGACGCCGTCCGATGACCCCTCGAACCGCCGCCCGTCCGACCACGTCAGTACGACCTTCGCCCGGCAGCGGCCATTGGCGAGCCGCTGAAACCCGAACTCCTGAAACCGCAGGCGCTCGTCGGGCACGGAGCGGCCTCAGTCGAAGCGAACTTCGATTTGCTGCTTCAGCGTACTGCCCGAGTCCTGCGCCGCTTCCACGACGTCCACCTCGAGTCGGGGTCGACCCTGCGCATCGCGTTCCGCTGAGATGAGCAGAATCAGCCCGCTGTCGAACTCCACTTTTAGGTGCCGAACGTCCGAGCGCACCGTGACATGCTTGACCGTCTCACCCCGCAGCCGCGTCACCGCTCCCACGACGCGCCGCAGATCCTGCAAGTCGGCGCTCATGCGAGCCGTTCGGCGAGAACTTGCGACAACGCGGCGTCCGGAATCCGTTCAGCCTGGATGAACAGCAACGACTTCGAGGTGGCCTCCAACGGGTACGGCGTCCAGAACGATTGGCGTCGACCTTCCGACGCCGCACGAAATGACAGCACCAGTTGCCACGCCGCCGTATTCGCGCGACGCTCGGCGACCGCGTCCACATGCCAAACCTGATCCCCGTGTGCGATCACCCGCCATGACATGGCTCACCCCCACCGGGGAAGGCGTCCAAAGGGCCAACAATATTGAGGTTAGCTACTTCTCAGTCAATGGGTTAAGCCTCTTTTGAGGCTCAATCGTCGCGCGTGACGTAGGCGCGGAACCGCGTCGCCAAATCGCGCGTCACGGGACCGGCAATGCCCTTCCCGATCGCGCGACCGTCGAGCTTCGAGATGCCGACGACTTCCGCTGCTGTCCCGGTCAGAAACACTTCATTGGCCGTGTAGAGGTCGTAGCGGTTCATCGGCAGCTCTTCGATTCCATAGCCGGCTTCGCGCGCGAGCTCGATCACCGTATCACGCGTGACGCCGCGCAGAATGCCGGCGTACGGCGGCGGCGTGCGCAGCGTACTGTTCGTGACCGCGAACAGATTCATGCCGCTCGCTTCGGCGACGTATCCGGCGGAGTCGAGCATGATGACTTCGTCGACACCGCCGGCGATGCCTTCGACTTTGGCGAGGATGTGGGAGAGGTAATTCAGCGACTTGACACGGGGCGACAACGCCTCGCGGTGGTGAATCGGCGTGGCGGCAGTCAGCGCGGTCAGTCCTTTTTCGTAGCGATCCTGCGGCCACAACTTGATCGTGTCGAAAATGCAAAAGATCGTTGGCTTGGCACATTTGCGCGGATCGAGACCAAGGTCCCCCACCCCGCGCGTCACGACCAACCGGATGTAGCTGTCTTTCAGCCCGCTCTTCGCGACCCCTTCCTCGACCATGCGGCCCATGGCGTCCCGCTCCATGGGAATCTCGAGCCAGATCGCTTTCGCGGAACTGTAGAGGCGGTCGAGGTGAGCATCGAGGCGGAAGACGCGGCCACCGTAGGACCGGATGCCCTCGAAGACGCCGTCGCCGTACAACAGCCCGTGGTCGAACACAGAGACGACCGCGCTGGCGCGGTCGTACCATGTCCCATCGATCCAGACGACGGAGGGCATCGCAGGGAATCTGCCCTGGATGCCCTCCCATGACAACAGGGCGCTAGGCGTTCTTTATCGTCTTCGTAACCTCATCCCAGGTGACGCCAGTCTTCCGGAAGTAGGACTCGTTCGCCATATGACACGCGAGCGCGGCATTGTGGCCGAACACGACGTCCTCCGTCACAGGTTTCCGGGTACGCACGGCGTCAAAGTAGGTGGTGAGATGCGGGGGCTCTTCGTCGAAGTCGGGCCCGCGAATCGCAATGGTTTCCTCCATGCGCTCCTGCCCCGGCTTCGGGTCATGCTCCTTATGCCACTGCTGTTGGTATGCCTCGCGCAGCGCCCGCGGGTAGCTGCCGGTATAGTAGCTCGGCCAGTTGTCCTCGCCGGTCTGCGGCGAGAAATGAATCTCCGAGCCCGTCACCTCCATCAAGCCCTTGGAGCCGTGGAAGCGGTAGGACTCGGGCGCCTCTGTTCCGAGATTGAGCCGCATCGTCACGGGCAAGTCGCCGTAGTAATAGATCACGACGTGCACGTCGGGCATGTTGCGGCCGTCTTTCCAGCGGCGGATGCCGCCGACCGATGCCGCCTGCGTCGGTGGCTGATTCATTCCCGTCATGAACAGCATGCCGCTGATCAAGTGAACCAGTAGATCGCCCGCCAGGCCGGTGCCGTACTCTTTCCAGCAGCGCCAGCGCGCGAAGATCTTGGGATCGAAGGGCCGTTTCGGGACGGTCCCCTGCCAGGTGTCCCAGTCGAGCGTCTGCGGCGAGAGATCGGGCGGCGGCGGATACTCCCAGGCGCCGGTGGGGTCGTTACGACCGAGCCATCCTTCGATCATCATCATCTCGCCGAGCATGCCCTGCGCGATCATGTCTTTCGCCTTCGCGCAGATCTGCGAGCTGACGCGTTGCGAGCCGATTTGTACGATGCGGCCACTCTTCTTCGCGGCGTCGACCATCGCCACGCCGTCGGCGGCGCTGTGCGACATCGGTTTCTCGCAGTAGATGTCCTTCCCCGCGCTGACCGCATCGACGACGACCTGCTTGTGCCAGTGATCGGGAACGGCGGCCACGATGCAGTCGATGTCCTTGTTGCCCAGCAACTCCTGGTAGCGGCGCGTGACTGGGAGATCCGGCCGCACGATCTCACGCGCGAGCGTGTGACGGCCATCGTAGAGGTCGGCTGCGCCAGCGCATTCGACGCCGGGCAGCTGAATGGACGTCGCCAGCAGACCGCTGCCCTGCATGCCCACTCCGACCATCCCGAACCGCACGCGATCGCTCGGAGCAACGCGGCGTATGCCGAGCCGTTTGGCGGCAAAAGAGGCGCCGGCTGCGGCCGCGCTTGTCTCGAGGAATTCGCGACGGGACCAATTCTTTTTGCTCATAGGGCTCTCCCGTGATGTGCGAGTTGAGCCGTCTAAAATGGGGTGCGAACCGGAGGGGGCGGAAGGTGGGAGTGAGCCGGCCGGGGATCGAACCCGGGACCTACGGATTAAAAGTCCGTTGCTCTACCAACTGAGCTACCGGCTCAACGGTGGCCGAAAGATAGCGGCACGCGTTACGTTTTGCCTCAGATGAGCGCGCCTCGTTCCAATCCTATCTCCAGCGTTTCAGACACCGCCCGTTGGGTCGCGATGTACAGAGCAATGGAAAGCGAGCGCCCAGATGCCTTGTTCCGGGATCCGTATGCGCGTCGTCTAGCCGGACCGACTGGCGACCAGATTCTCGCGTCCATGCCGCAGGGCCGCCGCTGGGCGTGGCCGATGATCACCCGCACCGCGGTGATGGACGAGATCATCATGCGGCTGGTCAGCGAACAGGGAGCCGACACGGTCCTCAACCTCGCCGCCGGTCTCGACGCCCGGCCCTACCGCCTGAATCTCCCCGCGGAGCTGCGGTGGATCGACGTGGATCTCGAGGGAATTCTCTCTTACAAAGAAGCGGCGCTCGCGGGGGAGCGAGCCAACTGCAGAATCGAGTTTGCCACAGCCGATCTGCGCGACCAGGCAACGCGCCGCGCGCTGTTCCAACGCGTGGGCGCCAGCGCCCGACGCGTGCTCGTAATCTCGGAGGGGTTGCTGGTGTACCTCACGCCGGAACACGTGTCGGCGCTTGCCACCGATCTCGCGGCGCAGCCGGCGTTTCGCTGGTGGCTCATCGACCTCAGCTCTCCGCAATTGCTCGAATGGCTACGGCGCACGTGGGGCAACCAACTGCAGTCGGGAAACGCGCCGATGATCTTCGCTCCCGCGGAGGGATCTGCCTTCTTCGCGCCTGCGGGATGGAGGGAGGCCGAGTACCACGCGATGCTCGACGCCGCCGTGCGGTTGCATCGCGCGCCGAGGATGGCATGGCTGTGGAAGGTGCTCGGACTGCTCGCGCCGAAGAAACGGCGCGAGCAGTTCAAGCGATTCTCAGGAGTCGTACTGCTGGAGCATTCGTAGCGGCGGTCTAGAACTCCCACCGCACGCCGGCTTGAACCTGCCGGGGGTCGCCCAGACCGCTACGGATCGTGCCGTCGAAGTTGAACAGCAAGCCGCCGTAGGCCGGATCGCGGAAATTGTCGTTCCCCGTCAGGTTGAACACCTCGACAATCGCTTCCACCTGTCCCCGGGCTCCGACATTGAACGGCCGCGACAAACGAACGTCGATCGAGAAGTATTCGTTGTCCTTGCGGAGCGTGTTGCGTTGCAGGACGTGGCCATCACTGCAATTGCGGTCCGCCGCCGACGTTGCCCGCTGGCCGGCCGGAGGCGCAAATGGACTGAAGGGGCTGGGACCGCAGCTGACCGATACCGGCTGAGCCGAGTAGTAGCTCAACCGGTTGTCCATGTAGAGGCCGGCCGGAAGTTTGATGAGCGTCCAGGCATTCAAACGATGCCGCTGATCCCGATCGCTCCAGTTGTACTCGTGCTGTAATGAGTCTGGCCGAGCGTAGCGGAACGTGAACGGATCGCGCTCGTTGTCATCGTCGGACTTGTCGAAGGACAGGGTGTAGTTGATCTGGAACTGGAAGTTGGGATCGAGGACCCGCTTCAGGCCGATCGTAAAACCGTTGTAGCGCGACTTGGCACTCGATTCGACGGTCGTGAGGGTGGCGATGCCATTGGTGTCGGCTGGGCCCGTGAGCTGCCTCGCCCACGGAGATCCGAACACGGCATCGTTGCGATTGATAAAGCGCGTCAGATGATCGGCCTGAGCGTGTTCATACGTGATGGAGGCCCCGAGATCGCTGCCGATCTGCCATTCGTATCCGATGCTGGCGTTGAGCGTACGCGGATTCTCGAAGTTCCTCGCGAACACGAACACATCGGGATGAATCACCGCGTTCGGCGAAACGTTGTCGGGCAATTGACTGGTGAAGGGTGGCGGCGTGCTGTTGCCGTTTGAATACGTCATGCCGACCGAGCCGTTTGTGCTGCGGCTGGACGCGAGATTGAGTCCGGGAATGCGCGCGTAGTAGAGCCCGGCGCTCCCCCGAATCACCGCGCGACCATCGCCGCGCGGATCATAGGCGAAGCCAAAGCGCGGTTGCCACATCTTCTTGTCCGACGGGATCGTGCCGTCCGACGGGAATGCGCTGGTCACGCCGCTGGCCGTGCGTGTCTGACCAATGAACGGTGAGAAGAAGACCTGAGACGGTGGGGTGATGGGATCGGCTTCCATCTGAGCCTCCCACCGCAGGCCATAGTTGAATGTCCACTCGGGACTCGGCTTCCAGGTATCCTGGATGTAGGCGCCGTATTCCGTCTGCGGGATGTTTTGCGTACCTGCCTGGCTTACCGAGCGGCCGACGCCCGCTTGCTGCAGGAACAGCAACAGCCCGCTCCTGTCGCCGGTGCCCGTGAAGGCCAGGAACGCCGGCACAGAAGCGAAGATGTACCGTGAGTTGGCAAATCCCACAAACGTCTGGATCGAATGCACTTTGTTGTACTCGAGGCCCGCCTTGAAGAAATGGTTTCCGCGAGCCAGCGAGATGTTGTCCAACAGTTGCACACGCGTGTCGTAGTAAGCGATCGGAAGAAAGAACGGCAGGCCGAATCGATAGCCATTGGCGAAATCCATCGCGACATCGGGGAACGGCCGCGCTCCACCGTCCACACGGTTCGGGCCGAGTGCCGCACTGCGAGGCCCATCGTACGGCCGGGGCCGATCCTCGCGCGAATACTGGAAGCGGAATTCGTTCGCGAGATTGGGTTGCAGATAGGACACGAGACTGCCATTCACCGCGTTGGAATGGTCCTGCTCCAACCCATTGGCGCTGCGCGTCCAGGTATCGACGTCGAACGTGCCGTTCTTCTGCTCTGACCAGGTGTAGTTGTACTTGAGCGATAGGTTGTGTCGATCAGACAGACGGAAGTCGAACTTGGCGAGCAGCGCCCGCGCGTCATTCGTCCGTGCGATCGGTCCATAGTCGCCCCGCAGGGCACCGCTGTAGGCCGTGTCCATCCAGGCGCGCAGGACGGGATCGATTCGGTTGATATTCTTCTGTTTGGTTTCGTCGTAAATCTGCTGGTCATAGGCGACGAAGAAAAACGCGCGATCGTGCTTGAGAGGTCCGCCCAGCGTGAAGCCAAACTGATGCTGCCGGAAATCAGGTTGAAACGTGACACCCGAATGGATCGGCGTACCCGAGATAGCGTCGTTCTTGCCGAAATAGTGCACCGAGCCGCGGAGCTGGTTGGTGCCCGATTTCGTGATCACGTTCACGAAGCCGCCCGAGGAGCGGCCGAACTCCGCGCTCGCGCCGCCCGGCAGGACCACGATCTCCTGCACCGCGTCGAGATTGAACGTGAACGCCGGCCGCTGACCGCCGCGCTGTTCGCCAAAGAACGGATTGTTGAAGTCCGCACCGTCGACCGAAATGTTGTTGTGAATGCCCTTCTGCCCGGCGATGGTGAGCTCGTCTCCATCGGGTCCCTGGACGACTGCCACCTGCGGCGTCAGCAACGTCAGGTTCAGATAGTTGCGGCCGTTATTGGGAAGCCCGGAGATCGCATTGCTCGGCACGCGCGTCGAGTTCTCGGTCTTGCTTGCTTCGACAACCGCTTGCGTCGCCTCGACGACCACGGCCTGCAGCTGCACCGCCGCGAGCGGAAGGTTCAGGTTCACCGTCTCACCGACGCCCAGCCGAACGCCTTTGCGCTGGACCTCGCTGAAGCCGACGGCACGGGCCCCGACGTCGTAGACGCCAAGCGGCATCAGTGACGCGACAAAGACGCCGCGCTCGTTCGTCGTGAGCTGGCGCTGGAATCCTGTTTGCAGTTCGTGCAACGTGACCGTCGCCCCGGCGACAGCTGCGCCAGCCGGATCGGTCACAACACCGCGAATGATGCCTGTCGTAGCCTGCGATTGAGCACTGAGGACAACGGGGAATGCGAGAGCCAGTACCACCGGCGCGAGGAGTCTGCGCAGCATGCTTCGGCCTCCGACGGGAAGGAAATGATGTTTTCGGGACGGCTAGCGTATCACCTGCACTGAAAGACCGCAAGAAGGGACAGAAGGACGGTAAGGGACGGTAAGCGACGGTAAAGGACGGTAAAATTCCAGGATGCAGAACGCGGAAATCGCCCGCCTGCTCGGCGAAGTCGCCGATCTATTGGAAATCTCCGCGGGTAATCCGTTCAAGGTCCGGGCGTATCGCAACGCGGCGCGGACCGTTGCCGATCATCCCGATCCGCTATCAGAACTCGTCAAAGAGGAAACGTTCGACCTCACCGACCTGCCGGGGATCGGGGGCAGTATCGCAAAAGAGATCACCGCGCTGCTCGAAACAGGCACCCTGCCCCAGCGCCAGCAGCTCGTTGCGACCATCCCGCCCGGCCTGCTCGATCTGCTGCGGATCCCCGGCCTCGGCCCGAAGCGCGTCAAGCTGTTCCACGACGAGCTGAAAGTGAACAGCGTCGCGGACCTGAAACGGGCGCTCGAGGCCGGGAAGATCGCGAAACTCGGCGGTTTCGGGCCCAAGTTGCTCGAAAAGATTCGGGAAGGTGTGGCGGGGGCGGCCGCAGGCAGCGGACAGCGCCGCATGGTGCTGCATGAAGCCGAGCAGTACGCGCGTGCGCTGGTGGAATACCTAACAGCAGGCGGAGGCATCGATGCCATCGAGGTAGCCGGCAGCTTCCGGCGGCGCAAAGAGACCATCGGCGATCTCGACATCGTGGTCAGCGGCGCCAACGCGCCGGACCTCATCTCACGCTTCGGCAAGTTCGGTGAAGTGACACACGTCGCCTCGCAGGGCGACACCCGCTCCACGGTGCGGCTCTCGAGCGGACTCCAGGTGGACTTGCGAGTCATCGAGCCGGCCTGCTTCGGTGCGGCGCTGCAGTATTTCACCGGCTCGCAGGCGCACAACATCGAGCTGCGCAAGATCGCCCAGGCGAAAAAGCTGAAATTGAACGAGTACGGGTTGTACCGCGGATCGAAGTGCATCGGCGGACGCACGGAGGAGGAAGTCTACGCCGCGCTGGGACTCGATTGGATTCCACCGGAGTTGCGCGAAGGCCGCAACGAGATTGCGCTGGCGCGCGAGCATAGACTGCCGGCGCTGGTGACGCTCGAGCAAATCCGCGGTGATCTGCAGATGCACACCGACGCGAGCGACGGCAAGGCGACCATGGCGGAGATGGTCGAGGCGGCGCGGTCGCTCGGTTATGCCTACATCGCCATCACGGACCATTCCCCGCGGATGTCGATGGCCGGGCAGACCCCCGCCGAACTCCGCGCCCAGTGGAAGCAGATCGACCGGCTCAATACAGGGATGCGCGGGTTCCGCATCCTGAAGAGCGTCGAGATGGACATTTTGGAAAGCCGGAAGCTCGATCTTCCCGACGACGTGCTGGCCGAGGCCGATTACGTCGTCGCGACGATCCACTACGGCCTGAAGCAGAGCGAACAGCAGCTCACCGATCGGCTGCTCGCGGCGATCGCGAATCCGTGGGTCGATGCGATCGGGCATCCCACCGGCCGCATCGTACCGGTGCGACCCTCCTATCCGCTCGACTTCGACGTCGTCGCCAAGGCCGCCGCCAACGCCAAGTGCCTGCTCGAAATCAACGGCAGCGAGCGGTTGGATCTGCCGGACACGCTGGCCGCCGCCGCCAAGGGGCACGGTGTGCGGTTCGTACTGTCTACGGATGCGCACAACCAGCGCGAGCTGGGGTTCATGCGCTTCGCGGTCGCGGTGGCGCGCCGGGCTGGATTGACCGCGGCCGACATACTCAACACGCGGCCAACGGCGGAGTTTGTGAAAGGATTACGGCGCAGCCGAAACCGTTAACAGCTCGAGCTGCGCGACCGGTTCGAAGCTGTACCGGTGATGCCGCGTGGGACCGAGCCGGTGAATCGCGTCCAGGTGCTCGGGCGTCGCGTAGCCCTTGTTCGTTTCCCAGCAATAGCCGGGATGGCGCGCGGCGAGCCGATCCATCAGATAGTCGCGGATCGTCTTGGCGATCACCGATGCCGCCGCGATCGAGTGACAGCG
>Ga0066656_10000788_pt1 | contig 13041 bp, 11 predicted proteins | sample GraSoiAngelo_105_FD_71411 | JGI IMG/M metagenome (GOLD analysis project Ga0066656, IMG submission 71411) | Grasslands soil microbial communities from the Angelo Coastal Reserve, California, USA - 14_0903_05_40cm | ecosystem: Environmental > Terrestrial > Soil > Grasslands | place: USA... | reverse complement strand
CGCCTCGCTGCCTCGCGTGATCCGTGAGGCGGTGCTCGAGGTGCCGGTCCTGGCGGAGCCGAAGCCGGCTCGGGAGGTCGCGGAGCACGAGCCCGCGATCAACCCCGAGGTGCTGGGGCTGTTCGTGGGGACCCCGGTGGGGCAGAAGCTCAGGGGGGGAACCGGGTACGGCGACGTCGTTCTCCTCTTTCAGAAAAATCTGGAGCGGGCGGGACGAAGCCGCCAAGAGGTATCGAAGGAGATGAAGATCACGCTTCTCCATGAGTACGGACACTACCTAGGATTTGATGAAGAGGAGCTGGAGCATCTCGGGTTGGGGTAGAGCATGACGGCTCGAAAGATCGCGATTGTAGGCGCGGGCCCCATCGGCCTGGAAGCCGCGCTCCGCGCGCGTCACGCGGGTCACGAAGTCACCGTTTTCGAGTCCGCGAGCGTTGGGGAGCACTTCCGTCTTTACGGCCCCGTTCCCCTGTTCACTCCGTTCCACATGAACTCGACCGCGCTGGGCCGCGAGCGGCTTCGCGCGGGGGGCCTCAAGCTCCCCGGCGATGATGAGACGCTCACCGCCGAAGAGCTCCGCGAACGGTACATCCTTCCTCTCTCCCGCCTTCCCGAGCTGGCCGACGCGGTGCAGGAGGGTGCCAAGGTCGTCTCAATCGCGCGTGAGGGGACCACGAAATCGCGATCAATCGCGGCGACCGGGGATCGCGCCCGCGTCCTGAATCCGTTTCTCTTACAGGTGATGGCCTCGAAGGGCGGCGCTTGGTTTACCCGCGCGGACGTGGTGATCGACGCGACCGGAGTGTACGGTACGGCGAACAAGACGGGGCCGGGCGGGCTGCCGGCGTTCGGCGAGGAAGATCTCGGAGGGAGGCTCGAGCAGCGCCTGCCCTCGATCTCCGGCGAGGCAACGTCCCGCTACGCCGGAAAGCGGATCCTCCTCCTCGGCGACGGGCACTCCGCGGCAAACGCGATTGTCGATCTCGACGCTCTGGTCCGTGCGGGGGGCGGCGCCGCACGAACGCGCGTGGAGTGGGTCCATCGCGATCGCGGCGACGGCATTTTCGCTCCGGTGCCCGAGGCGGAGCTCGAGAGCCTCCCCGTGTTACGCGACCTGGATCGGAGCGCGAACCGGATCGCGCGCGAAGCCGGGTGGATCCGCCGGCATCCGGGGGCCACCGTCACCTCGTATCGCGTGCTCGCATCGGGGGCCGTCGAGGCCACGCTCGAGGATTCGCGGGGCAAGGAGCAGCGGATCGAAGTGGATCGGGTGCTCGCCTTGGTCGGCTACCGCCCGGACCTATCGCTCTTCCGGGAGCTTCAGATCCACCTGTGCTACGCCTCGGAAGCTCCCATGGCGCTGGCCGCCGCGATCCTTGCCTCGCAGATGAAGGAGCCGGCCGCCGCGCAGGGCTGCCTGGGGCAGGTCTCCCACGGGCCCGAGAGCATGAAAAGCCCTGAGCCCGACTTCTACCTGCTGGGCTCGAAAAGCTATGGCCGCAATCCGAACTTCCTCCTGTCGCTCGGGCACCAGCAAATCGCGGACATATTCACCCTGATCGGCGCGCCGGAGCCCGGCCTCAACGTCGCGTCGAGCTGACCCCGCCGCTGTCGGAGCCCAAGCTTCCGAAGTGGCGCAGGAGCGCGCGCCTGGATCGTCCGTATCCGGGCCAGCGGCGGACCACATCGGTCCATACCAGGCGGGCCGAGTCACTTTCTCCCGCGCTGTAGAGCGCGACCCCGAGGTTGTTCAGGTAATCGGCGCTGGGGCCCGCCAGCCGGATCGCCTCACGATAGCTTGCCGCCGCGGCATCGTACCGGCCCTTCCGCGTGAAACAATTGCCGAGGTCGTAATAGGCATCGTCCCGATTCGGCCCGCGCCGGATTCCCTCCTCGAGCACCGGGATCGCCTCGTCGTACCGATGCAGATTGTAGAGCGCCGCCCCGGTCTTGACCCAGTAGCGCGGGTTCGTGGGCTCGGCCTCCCTCGCCCGTTGCGCATGGACCAGCGCGCGAGAGTAGTCGTTGCGGTCCTCATAGTAACTGGCGAGTAGCTCGTTCCCGTAGGCTCGCCCGTAGGCTGTGATCTTGGCGCCCGGGCCGACGAGGGTCTCAAACCTGTGTACTCCCGAGGTCTCGTTCGCGTTCACGAGCACGAGGGAAAGCGTGGCGCCCGCCCCGAGGAGGACGAGCGCCACGCCGCGCGTTCCTCGCAATGGGACCTTGGGGATCGAGCACCCAACCTTCACCCCGAGCACCGCGAGCGGGAGGATCATGATCGAGGCCAAATCCCAGTCCTGGGCCGGAGGCACGGGGAGGACGAGCACTATGGCGGTGATGAGGCCGGGCAGTGCGGCGGCCGCGAGGAAGACCGTGGCCGCATCGGGACCCGGGCCCGAGGGTGCGGTCGCCTCCCCGCCGACCCCACGACCCGCCGCCGCGGCGAGAAGGAGGAGCCCGGGAACCGGGAGGACCAACAGGATCGCGTTCAACAATTCCCACGCGTGTCCGAGCGAGAGCGGAGTGTATGGCTTGGCGAACACCGCGATGTCGTGTCCCGGCTGGACGGCGCGGGCCACGATATTGAGGGGCACGAGCCATTGCGATGGCTTGAAACCAAGGAACAGGAGGATCGCGGCGGCCCCCGCGAGCGGGAGAAGCGCGAGCACGGCACGGGAGTGGAGGGGGCGTTTCTCCCGGAGCGCCAGATAGAGGTAGGAGGGAACGAGGTAGCCTGCTACCAAATGAAGCGTCATCGCGATCGCGAGCGCCGTCGCGAGCCAAAGAGGGTGATCGGCACCCCTCGCCCGACGCAGCCCGAGCCAGAGGTAGGCGAGGATGGCGACGCTTGCCAAGGGGTAGCTCTCGATGTAGCCGAAGTAGAGCTGGGCCAGCCCCAGCGTGGCGAGCACGGCGAACGCGAACGCGCGGGATCCTGTCCGAGGCGTCAGCTCCGAGGCAATTCCCCAAAGGATCGCGGCCGCGACCACGCCGGCGAGGATGGACAGCGCGCCAACGGTCGGGGCCACGACGGGGAACCCGAGCGTGCGTAGGATCGAGGCGTATCCCGACCAGGTCGCCGCCGAGAGCGGCTCGCTGAAGGGACTGGGCCGCCCGGACTGGATTCCCCCGAGCCATATAGTGCCGTCCCCCAAGAACAAGGTCCGCACCCGGAGCTCCCAGAGAATCCATGCCCAAGGCAAGAGCAGGAGCCAGCCGCTCCACCGCGGCAGGCGGAGCGGCATCGTCCTGGGGGTCTGTCGCGCGGGGCGGTCCCTTGAGACGCTCCGACGGGGCGCTCCCTCAGGGCGCGAAGGGCGCGACGCTCCCGGGCGGAGAAGGTCGACCACAAGGAGGAGGGCGGCGCCGAAAAGGAGCGCCATCACGAGGAACCGAGCCGGAGGTGGAAGGAAACCTGGCAGGTGCAGGGCCCACGCTCGGGGCCCGGGATGCTGGCTTGCTACGGCGACCGAGACCGCGTACGCCGCCGCACCCGCCGCCAGGAGACCGCGCGCCGCGTAGGACCGATCCATCCTCGCAGTATATCGAACCGGCACCCGCGCGCGTCCTCCGGTAGGCGGAAGGGGCCAATCCGGCCTGCCGATTCCCGGTTTGCGAGGCTCACGCCGGGGAGTAGAATGGCTGAGGTAAAGCCCTCAAGCGCCGGCCATGCTTCGATTCGGCTCGGCGCCCCGCCACCCACGATCGAGAGGATGCCATGAGTCTGGTTTTGGAAAAGACGAGGAACCCGTTCGAGGTCGCCCAGCGCCAGTTCGACATCGCCGCCGACGCGCTTGGCCTGGAGGAAGGGATCCGTCTCAAGCTCCGGGTGCCGCGTCGCTGTCTCACCGTTTCGGTTCCTTTCGAGCGCGATGACGGCACCTGGATGGTCGTCCAGGGACACCGGGTGCAGCACGACGTGTCCCGTGGCCCCGCGAAGGGGGGCATCCGCTATCACCCTCAAGTCACCCTCGACGAGGTGAAGGCGCTTGCCGCATGGATGACCTGGAAATGCGGAGTCGTGAACCTGCCCTATGGCGGCGCCAAGGGCGGGATCGAAGTGGACCCGAAGAAGCTCTCGCTCCACGAGCTGGAGCGTATGACGAGGCGGTACACGAACGAGATCGCGATCATCATCGGACCGGAGAAGGATATCCCGGCTCCCGATGTCTACACCGACGCTCAGGTCATGGCGTGGATCATGGACACGTTTACGATGCGCCAGGGATTCGCATCCCCCGGCGTCGTGACCGGAAAGCCGATCTCGCTCGGAGGCTCTCTCGGACGAAGGGAAGCCACGGCGCGCGGGTGCACGTACACGATCGAGGAGGCGTGCAAGTACCTGAACAAGCCGCTCGAGGGGATGACCGTCGCGATTCAGGGTTACGGAAACGCCGGCTCGATCTCCCACGACCTTTTGCACCAGCGCGGCGCCAAAGTGATCGCGGTAAGCGACTCGCGCGGCGGGATCCAGTCCTCGCGCGGCCTCGACCCCAAGGTTGTCCAGGCCCATAAGCGCGAAGCGGGGAGCGTGGTGGGGCTTCCCGGCACCGACCGCATCGGGAACCGGGAGCTGCTCGAGCTCAAGGTGGACATCCTGATTCCGGCGGCCCTCGAGAATCAGATCACCGAGGAGAACGCGCCCAAGATCAAGCCCAAGATCCTTGCCGAGGCCGCGAACGGACCCACGACCCCGGACGCCGATCCGATTCTCCACGAAAACGGCGTCTTCCTGATTCCGGACATTCTCGCGAACGCCGGGGGCGTGACGGTTTCCTATTTCGAGTGGGTCCAGGACCTCGCGAACTACTTCTGGACCGAGGATGAGGTGAATCAGAAGCTCGAGACCGTGATGCGGCGCTCCTTCCGCGACGTGGCATTGCTCGCGGAGAAGCATAAGGTTCACAACAGAACCGCGGCCTACATGCTCGGCGTCGGCAGAGTCGCGGAAGCGACGAAACTCAGGGGGCTCTATGGCTGATCCCGCCCGGCAAGCCGCCGGGGCGCGCCCTTCCAGCGCACCCACCAGAGCGGTATCGGAAGCCGAGCGCGGCAAGGACGCGAGCGACGACTTCCTCAATATTCGATCGATCGACCACCTGGAGTTCTGGGTCGGGAACGCACGCCAGGCCGCGTTCTTCTACTCGCACGCCTTCGGACTGACGGTGACCGCGTACGGCGGGCTCGAGACGAAGATGCGCGACCGCGCCTCCTACGTGCTCCAGCAGGGAAAGGTCCGCTTCGTGCTGTCCACGCCGCTCGGGCCGGAGGGCTTCATGGCCGAGCAGATCCGGCTCCATGGGGACGGCGTCCGCGACATCGCGCTCGAAGTCGAGGACGTGGACCGCTCGTTCCGGGAGACGACGAAGCGCGGAGCCAAGGCGGTTCAGGAGCCCACGACGATCCAGGACGAGTCCGGCTCGATCCGCCGCGCCGCGGTCGCCACCTACGGCGACACGATCCACTCGTTCATCGACCGCTCGAAGTACAAGGGCGCGTTCCTTCCGGGGTATCGCGCCACGGGGGAGCAGCCGAAGGCGGGACCCCTGCTCTACATCGATCACGTCGTCGGGAACGTGGCGCTCGGCGACATGAACCGCTTCGTGGCCTTCTACCGCGACGTCATGGGCTTTAGCCAATTCCAGCACTTCGACGACAAGGACATCTCGACCGAGTACTCCGCGCTCATGTCGAAGGTGATGGCGGATGGCAGCGGGAAGGTCAAATTCCCCATCAACGAGCCGGCGGCGGGAAAGAAGAAGTCCCAGATCGAGGAGTACCTGGAGTTTTACCGAGGGCCCGGCGTCCAACACATCGCGCTCGCCACGAGTGATATCTGTTCCACCGTGGCCCACCTCCGGGACACCGGCATCCAGTTCATCGGCGTCCCGCACAGCTACTACGAGGTACTACAGGACCGGGTCGGCAAGATTGACGAGGACAAGGAGGAGCTGTCGCGGCTCGGAATCCTCGTCGATCGCGACGATGAAGGGTACCTGCTGCAGATCTTCTCGAAGCCGGTCGAGGACCGTCCGACGGTGTTCTTCGAGGTCATCGAACGGAAGGGAAGCCGGGGCTTCGGTAAAGGGAATTTCAAGGCGCTCTTCGAGGCGATCGAGCGCGAGCAGGCGTTGCGGGGCAATCTCTAGTTTCGGATGCGTCTCGTCTCCTTCAGCAGGAGCGGGACGGCGGAGCGCTCGTTGGGCGCGCTCGAAGGGGACCGGATCTTGGAGTTGGGGGCCGCGGCTTCGATCGTGGCGCCCGGGTTGGATTCGGCTGGGCGGCTCCGCTCGCTCGATCTCCTGTTGGGTGACTGGGAGCGTGGGCTTCCGCTGGCGAGGTCCGTTTTCGAGCGCGCGTTGAGCGCCGGCTCCAAACACCCGAATCTCGCTTCCGCGTGGCACGCTCGCGCGCGGGTCACGTTGCACGCTCCCATTTCGCGCCCGCCCACCATCCGCGATTTCTACGCGTTCGAGGCCCACGTCAAGAACGCCCGCGGGCGGCGCGGCCTTCCGGTGCCGGCCGAATGGTACGAGTTCCCGGCGTTCTATTTTTCCAATCCCGGCACGCTCGTCGGGGACGGCGCGCCGGTTTCGAAGCCTTCGTGGACCGAAGCGCTCGACTACGAGCTGGAGATTGCGTGCGTGATCGGGACCCGGGCGCGCAATGTCCCGATCGATCAGTGGCGCTCGATCGTGGCGGGCTTCACGATCCTGAACGATTGGAGCGCGCGCGACGTGCAGCGAAAGGAGATGGCGATCGGGCTCGGGCCCGCGAAGGGGAAAGACTTCGCGACCTCGCTCGGCCCCGCCCTGGTCACGCTCGATGAAGTCGAGGCCAAACGGACCGGCGACCGTCACGATCTCACGATGGAGGCACGGGTGAACGGCGCCTCGCTCTCGCACGGGAATGCGAAGGACATGCATTACACCTTCGGCCAGATGATTGCGAGGGCGTCGCAGGACGTGTATCTTTTTCCCGGCGATATCATTGGCTCGGGAACCGTGGGTAACGGCTGCCTTCTGGAGCTGGGCGAGAAGGTTCACCCCTGGCTCAAGCCCGGAGATGAAGTCGTTCTCGAAATCGAACGTTTGGGTACCCTGACCAACACGATCGTCTGACCAGGAGTGAGGCAACACGATGCCGATGTATCACACGCTGGGGGAGACCCCGCACAAGCGGCACACGCAGTTCCGCCGCCCGGACGGAAAGCTCTACACCGAGCAGCTCATGGGCTCCCGCGGATTCTCCGGGCGCTCCTCGCTGATCTATCACTACAACATGCCGACGCAGGCCCGCGAGATCCACAAGGTCCAGGATTGCAAGGTTCAGTACGCGGACGATCAGGTCCTGCGCCATCACCACTTCAAGACGAAGGATTTGAAGAAGAGCGGCGACCCGGTGACCGGTCGTGTCGTCCTCCTGCACAACAAGGACGTGTCCATGGCCATCGCGGTCCCGGACCAGAAGATGTCGTACTACTACCGGAACGGTCAGGGCGACGACATGTACTTCATCCACGAGGGAACCGGCCGTATCCAGACGATCTTCGGCGAGCTTCACTACCGTCCCGGCGACTACGTCGTGATCCCGCGCGGGACGAGCTACATGTTCCATCCGGAGCCGGGACCCCAGCGGTATCTCGTGATCGAATCCGCTTCGTCGATCGAGACGCCCAAGCGATACCGGAACGAGTACGGGCAATTACTGGAGCATGCGCCGTTCTCGGAGCGTGATATCAGGCGCCCAGAGCGGCTCGAGACGTTCACCGACCGCGGAAAGTATGAGGTCCGAATCAAGGCGCGGGATCAGATTACATCCTACGAGTTCGAGTTCCATCCGCTGGACGTCGTGGGCTGGGACGGATTCCTGTACCCCTACATCTTCAACATCGAGGACTTCGAGCCGATCACCGGCCGGGTGCACATGCCGCCCCCAACGCACCAGTGCTTCGAGGGAACCAACTTCGTGGTCTGCTCGTTCGTGCCGCGGATGTACGACTACCATCCGGACGCCCTTCCCATCCCCTACAACCACTCGAACGTGGATTCGGACGAGGTGCTCTACTACGTGAACGGAAACTTCATGAGCCGCCGGGGGATCGAGGTCGGCTCGTTCACACTGCATCCGTCCGGGATCCCCCATGGGCCTCACCCCGGCGCCGCCGAGGCGGCGATCGGAGCCAAGGAGACGAAGGAGCTGGCGGTGATGCTCGACACCTTCCATCCGCTCTACGTCACGACCCTCGCCGAGGCATACGACGACAAGAATTATCCTTACTCGTGGCTCGAGCAGCCCGGGAAGTTCGCGGGCGAGGGCGCGACAGGGTGAAGATGCGGGACTTGGATCCCGCGTCCCTCGAGCCGGCCGACGTCTACGCGCTTCTCGTGGGTTGCGTGGTCCCGCGCCCCATCGCGTTCGTTTCGTCGCTCTCGCGCGATGGAATCCCGAACCTCGCTCCCTTTTCCTTCTTCAATGCGGGTGGGGCGAACCCTCCTTCTCTGGTGTTCTCTCCCGTTACGAGCGGCGCAGGCCGCGACAAGGACACGCTGCACAACGTTCGCGCCACGGGGGAGTATGTGGTCCACATCTCGCCGTGGCCCCTTCGCGAGCGGATGAATCAAGCCTCGGCCGATTACCCACCCGAGGTGGATGAGTTCGTCGAGGCCGGCTTCACCAAGGCTCCGAGCGTGAAGGTGAAGCCCTGGCGCGCGGCCGAATGCCCAATCGCGATGGAGTGCCGGCTGTTCCAGATCGTGCAGCACGGCGATGGTCCGCTGCGGGCGAACTACGTGATCGGAGAGGTCGTGTACTTCCATATCGCGGAGGGACTTTTGAACGGATTGCGCGTCGACTCGACCGCGATCGACGCGATCGGCCGCCTGGGCGGGCCGATGTACACGCGCGTGACGAAGGAGTCGGTGTTCCAGCTGCCCCGGCCGACCCTGCCCGGTAACCGATGATCCGCGGCGCCTACAAGAGGATCACCTTCATCGTTCGCTGGTCGCGTCTTCTCTTCGGGACGTAGCGAGGACTGGATTGACCAAGTCCCGGATGGAAGCGTTCAGCGACGGCGTGATCGCCGTCATCATCACGATCATGGTCCTCGAGATGCGTGCGCCGAACGGAGCCGACGTCGGCGCGCTGAGACCGCTGATCCCCGTGTTCTTGAGCTACGTCATGAGCTTCGTGTTCCTCGGGATCTACTGGAACAACCATCATCACATGCTGCAGGCCGTGCGCTCTGTGAACGGCCGCGTCCTCTGGGCCAACTCGCATCTCCTGTTCTGGCTATCCCTGACACCCTTGGTCACGAACTGGATGGGGGAGACCCATTTCGCCACCTGGCCGGTCGCCGTGTACGGGATCGTGCTCCTGTTCGCGGCCATCGCGTACTACATCCTGGCCCATACGCTCGTCGCGCACCACGGCGCGACTTCGACGCTTGCGGTCGCCCTGGGCAGCGATTTCAAGGGAAGGATCTCGATCGTGATCTACGCGGTCGCGATCGCGGTGGCGTTCGTAGCGCCCTTGATCTCCTGCGCGCTCTACGCCTTTGTCGCGACGATGTGGCTGATCCCGGATCGCCGCTTCGAGCGCCTGTTGACGGAGCACCCCACGTGACCCAAGCCGACTCCCGGTGAGCTAGGCCTTCGCGGGCCGGCGCACCGTGTGCCGCTCCGATGCCCGCTCCGCGAACCTCACCATCCGCCGCAAACCCTCGCCCAGCTCCTCGTCCGAGACGCAGAAGGCGATCCGCACCCGGTGGCTCGCTTTCGGGTTCGTGGGGTACTCCGGCGCGCCGGTCGGCGATGGCTCGGCCACCGGCGTTCCGTCCGCATGGAACCTGGGCTGAATCGCGAACCCGGAGCCCGGCGCCACGGCGACACGCTCCTCGCGCAGGAGGGCGACCGCGAACTCGTCACCGGTCATCCCGGTCGCCGAGACGTCGGCCATGATGTAGAACGCCCCCTCGGGCACGTAGTCCGCCATCCCCGCCGGCTGCAAGATCGACAGCGCGAGATCGCGCCGCCTTTGATACGCGGCCTTCATCCGCTCGACCCCCGCGCGCTCGGCCGCGCCCAACGCGGGAATCGCGCCCCACTGGATGGGCATGCCGGCGCTCGCGACGAGCGGCTCCTGACATTTCCGCAGCAGGGTCGCCGTGTACAAGGACGGCGCGACGACGCACCCCAGGCGAAGGCCGGTCATCGCGTATGACTTCGAGAAGGTGAAGAGCGTGAAGACGCGGCGTTTCTCCTCGGGCAGGTCGCGTTCGAACGACCCAGGTGAGACGTGCGATCCACGGAACACGAAGTCTTCGTAGGCCTCGTCGCTCAGGATCCAGAGCTCCCGCTCCCGCGCCAGCTCGAAAAGCGCGCGCAGCGTCGACTCGGGGAAGACGGCGCCGGTCGGGTTGCTCGGGCTGTTGATCAGGACGGCGCGGGTCCTCGGGGTGACGAGCTTGGGCAGCGCGTTGAGATCGGGCTGATACCCTGGGCCCAGCGGGTAGAATACCGGGCGCCCGCCGAGGAGCATCGTCTCCTGGACGTAGTTGGGCCAGTAGATCTCGGGCAGGAGCACGTCGTCCCCGGGGCCGAAGAGGATCTCGAGCGTCGCGAAGAGCGCCTGGGTCGAGCCCGGCGTGATGATCACCTGCTCGGTCGAGGCGGCGAGGCCATTCCGGGTGCGCGCCTTCTCCGCGAGGGCCACCCGCAGCTCCTGGACGCCGGCCGTCGGCGCGTAATGGGTTCTTCCCTGGCGCAGCGCCGCGGTCGTCGCTTCCACGACCGCGGGAGGGGGCGTGAAGTCGGGGTCTCCGACGTGCAGCCGGAACACCGGGCCGCCGCCCGCCCGCTCCATCTCGTCCGCCAGCCGGAACATGGTCCGGATGGGGGAGAACGGAATCAACTGGCTGCGGCGCGAGGGTTGAGGCATCTTGAATCTCCCGTGGGCGACGATTCGAGACAGGGGGCCGATGATAGCAGACGCGGGCGCAGTCTGGCCCTCCTCGTCGTTGCGATTCTCATCGTGCTCTCCGGCGTCATCGCGGGCGCGGTCATCGTGCCTCGGCTGCCGCCGCAAGAACCCACGCCGAGCCATTCTCCGCTGCGCCGCGACACACCCGGGTCTCAATCGGCCTCGGCCCCGGCTCGCGAACCGATCCCGTTCATGCGCGGCATCTGCTGGGAGGCCGCCGGGAGAATCGAGCCATCCGATCTCGAGCCGCTGACCCGCATCCACGCGAACTGGATCTCACAAACGCCCTTCGGATGGCAACGCGAGCTGGACTCGCCGCTGATCGCCACCTCGATTGGCTCGGGAGGCTATTGGGGAGAAAGCGACGCCGGCCTGGAGGCGACGACCCAGTGGGCGCACGAGAGGGGAATCCGCATCCTGCTCAAGCCGCACGTCTGGAGCCGCGCCGGCTGGTCGGGGACGATCGCGATGAAGTCGGAGGAGGACTGGGCCACGTGGTTTCGATCGTACCGCCAGTTCATCCTCCACTACGCGGACCTTGCCGAGCGCTGCCGTATCGAGGCGCTCGCGGTGGGGACGGAGCTGGGCGGAACCGTGCAGCGCGAGCGCGAGTGGCGCTCCTTGATCGCGGAAGTTCGAACCCATTTCCATGGTCCGCTGGTTTATTGCGCGAACTGGGCGGCGGACCTGCACCAGGTACCGTTCTGGGACGCCCTCGATTGGATCGGCGTCCAGGCGTATTACCCGCTCAGCCATCGGCGCGATCCGGAGCTCACGGATCTCGTGCGGGCATGGCGCCAACCGCTCGCCGACCTGAGCAGGGTCTCGCGGCGCTGGGGAAAGCCGGTCGTTCTGACCGAGATCGGCTATCACAGCCTGGACACCGCGGCGAGCCGGCCCTGGGAGTGGGATCTCGCGGGCAACCTCTCGCTCGACACCCAGGCGCGCTGCTATGCGGCGCTCTTTCGGGTTTTGCCAGAGCAACCGGGGATTCGCGGTGTATTCATATGGAAATGGCACCCCGACTACGCGCGCGCCGGTGGCCCCGCGGACACCGAGTACTCCCCGCAACGCAAACCCGCCGAAGGGGTTCTTGCGCGAGGTTTCGCCGAGATCGAACGGGATGCCAGGTAGCCGGGGGCTGGCCGACGGGGCAAGGGACCCGACCTCGGGCGTCTTGTGGCCGGTCGCGGAACTCTGTTAGGCTCCGAATCGAGGCTATCGCTTCTCCGTCGCCCGCAATTCCATGGAGGTTTGGATGAAGACTCGGATGACGTTCGCCCTTCTCGTCCTTGCACTGGTTCCATCGTGGATGACGACCCGGGCCGCGGCGCAGGGGACTGCGACCACCGGAACCGTCCAGGTGACGCCGCCCAAGCCTGCGCCGGCCAAGGCACCCGCCGCGGCGGCCGGCAAAGCGACCGCGAAGGCCACGACCGCGAAGGCCACGACCGCGAAGGCGACGAAGGCGGAAGGGGCAGCCGCCAAGGTCGGTCCACGGTCGATCATCGGCGAAGTGGTGGATCCCGCCTGCTGGATCGTGAACGGCGCGAAGGGTCCTTCGCACAAGGAGTGCGCCATCGCCTGTGCGAAGGCGGGGCAGGTGCTTGCGATCGTCGAGAACAAGACACAAAAACTCTACATGGTGGCAACGGATAAGCCGGGCGAGGATCCCAACAAGGGATTGATCGATTACGTCGGGCAGACGGTTTTGGTCAAGGGGCGGGTCTACTCGCGGGGAGGGGCCACGGGCATCAAGGTCGCCTCCGTGGAGCCTTACAGCCCGACGGCGGTGCCGACGGAATAGGGACCGCGCTCGGGATTCGGATCTCGTGGAAAGGAAGTCGTGAATGAAGCTCGCGAACAACTACACGCTCGCGCTCGCGGCGTTTGCCGGGGCGCTCCTCTTGGCGGTCTCGGTGGCTGCCGGCGAGAAGGCGGGCGAGAAACCGAAGGCCCCGGCCGCCTCAACCCCGGCCCCGGCAGCCTCAACCCCGACACCAGGCGTGGAGACGCCCGCCGCCGGCCCGCACCATGATCACGGCGCCGCGGCGAAGGCTC
>Ga0066656_10000769_pt1 | contig 13122 bp, 11 predicted proteins | sample GraSoiAngelo_105_FD_71411 | JGI IMG/M metagenome (GOLD analysis project Ga0066656, IMG submission 71411) | Grasslands soil microbial communities from the Angelo Coastal Reserve, California, USA - 14_0903_05_40cm | ecosystem: Environmental > Terrestrial > Soil > Grasslands | place: USA... | reverse complement strand
CCGTAATGCGCCTGCGCCAGGATCGACGTGGACGATCCGAGCGCGAGCGGAATCGCGGCGATCGCACCCTGCGCCATGCCGACGCCCAGGAGGCTCCCGGCGAGCCCGAGCGTCATCACCTGCAGGACGTAGACCGCGATGATCTGGCCGCTGCGAGCGCCGACGCATTTCAGGACGGCGATGCTGCGGATCTTCTGGAGGATGAACACGCGCGTCACGCTCGACACCGCGATGCCGCCGAGGATGACGATGATCAGCCCGACGAGGCTGAGATAGTTCTCGGCGCGATCGAAGTCCCGTCCGACCTGATCTTCGGTGGAGCGGTACGACCTGGTGTTGATGAACTCTTCCTTGAAGTCTTCTCGCAGCGTGAGGACCAGCGACTCGACGCGCTCCTCGGGCATCTTGACCAGGATCATGCGGCGCGCGCGGCTGCCGAACCCGAGCAGCCCGGTCGACGACAGGTCGTCGTAGTCGATGATCACACGCGGGCCGAGGCTGAACTCGCCCATCCCGCGTCCCGGCTCCTTCGTGACGAGACCGCGAATCGTGAACGTCGCCTGGCCGATGGCGATTTGATCGCCCACACTCACGCCGATCGACGTCAACAACTCCGGGCGGACGAGCGCGCCGTGGCCCTCGACCAGTGCGTGGGTATACGGCTGCCCGCCCTGCAAATCCACGCGGCCGTACAACGGAAACGCCTTCTGCACGGCGCGCAGTTCCGCCATTTTCGCCACCGGCCTCGAACGGTCCGCCGGCCGCACCATCGTCGGTGTCTCGATGGTCTCGGTGCGTTCAGCACCGCCGGCGTCCGACAGGCGGCGCTCAATCGTCTGGCGCGCCTCCGCGGTCCAGTCCCGGCTGGTCCCAATCAGGACGTCGGCGGCGATCAGGGATTTGGCTTCGGCGCCGAATACGCCGCGCACGCTCTGGATCACCGACCGGAGCGCGACGATCGCCGCGACGCCGATCGCGATGCAGATGAAGAAGAAGAGCAGGCGCCGCCAGGACGAGCGTGTTTCGCGCACCGCCATCCGCAGGACGAACATCATCGTGTCGGCTCTTTCTTCGACGAGCTCAGCACGAGCGGGCCCTCCGGCTGCTCACCGTGACCTTGTCGCCCCTCGACGCCGCCCGGGACGACCCCGAGCCGGTCGATCGGTCGGAGGCCGAGCGTGTGTTCCAGTGTGTTTTCGACGACGCGGCCGTCGCGCAGGACCAGCCGCGCATCCGCCATGGCCGCCAGCTCCGCGTCGTGGGTCACGAGCACGACCGTCGTCCCGCGGCTTCCATGAACCTTCCGGAGCAGCTCCATGATGTGGCGGCCGTTGGCGCTGTCCAGGTTTCCCGTCGGCTCGTCGGCGAGCACGATCGACGGATCATTGGCGAGCGCGCGGGCGAGCGCGACACGCTGCTGCTCGCCTCCGGACAACTGAGAAGGATAGTGATGGGCGCGCCCCGTCAGGCTCACTTCCTCGAGCAACATCTCGGCGCGCGTCCGCGCGTCGGCGGCGCCCGCGATCTCCATCGGCACGGCGACGTTCTCGTAGGCGGTCAGCGACGGGATGAGGTGAAAGAACTGAAAGACGAATCCGATCTTCTCGCCGCGAAGCCGCGCGAGCGCGTCTTCGTCGAGCCGCGTGATGTCGACGCCGTCGATCAGCACCTCTCCGGACGAGGGCGCGTCGAGCCCCGCGATCAGGCCGAGCAGCGTGGACTTTCCGCTGCCTGACGGTCCCACGATCGCCACGAACCGGCCGTGCGGAATCTCGAGCGACATCGGATGCAGGATGGTGAGCGGCTCGCTGCCGCTCATGACCGTCTTCGAGACCTCGCGCAGCTCGATCATGATCCGTGGCGTCCCCTGGCCTCAGCCTCGGCAATCGGCTTCAACACGGTCCACACATTGTCCGCCACGATGCGTGCGCCCTCCGCCGTCGGATGGATGCCGTCGCGCTGATTGAGACGCTCGGCGCCCGCGACGCCCTGCAGCAGAAACGGCACGAACGCGAGGTGGTACTGCTTCGCCAGCGCCGGATACACCTTGTGGAATGCGACGATGTAGTCGCGGCCGTAGTTCGGCGGCGCCTCCATCCCGGCCAGGATGACGGCGATACCCTTCGACTGTGCGCGCTCGATGATCTCCGAGAGGTTCTGCTGGAGCTGGTCGGCGGGCAGCCCCCGGAGCGCGTCGTTGCCGCCGAGCGCGACGATCAGGACGCGCACGTCGCCCTGCAGCGCCCAGTCGAGCCGCGCGAGGCCGCCGGCCGACGTATCGCCGGAGACGCCGGCATTCACCACTTCGAGGTCCAGACCGCCGGCTTTCAGGCGCTGCTGCAGCAGCGAAGGATACGCGGCGGCGATCGGGAGGCCCAGGCCCGCGGTCAAACTGTCGCCGAGCACGACGATGCGTGGGCGAGCATCGGCCGGGGCCGCGGGGACGGAGGCCGCGGCGATGGATGCCTGTGGTGGCACAGCCGCGCTGGAAGGCCGCGCGGCGGTCCGGGCGTCCTCGCGATCGTCGGCGCGGGACCGGCAGGCGAGGGCCGGCAGCGCGAGCGCTGCGGCGATCGACCAGACGAGGAGGCGCGACGGAGCCCGCATGCCTCTATGTTACGATGCCGGCCCATCACGCGCCGATTCATCACCGCCCTCGCCCTCTGCATCCCGTTGTTGCTCTCGTCGGCTTCGTCCTTCTCTCAAGGCGCGCCGACGTTCCGGTCCAACCGCGTGCTCACGCACCGCGAGCAGGCACCGCTGCAGGCCCGCTGGATCGAGCAGCGGTTCAAGACCGTGCTGCCCGCGTTGATGCGCCGCGAGCGCATCGACATGTGGATCATCGTGTCACGGGAATACAATGACGATCCGGTCTTCCGATCGATGTCCCCCGTCACGACGTACTCATCACGGCGCCGGACGATCCTCGTGTTCTTCGATCGCGGCGGCGAGAAAGGCGTCGAGCACCTCTCGATCGGACGCTTCGACTACGACGGCCTTTTCACACTCGAGAAAACCGACAACGACGGGCAGTGGGCCGGCCTGCGCAAGGTCGTCGAGGCGCGGGATCCGAGGGTGATTGGCGTCGACACGTCGGAGCTGTACAACCACGCCGACGGTCTCACGGCGACCGAGCGCGACAACCTGCTGAAGGCGCTCGGCGCGAAGTACGCGGCGCGCGTGAAGTCGGCGGAGATGCTCGCGGTCGGCTGGCTCGAGACCAAGCTGCCCGAGGAAACCGACGCCTACCGCGATGTGATGCGCGTCGCGCACCAGGTGATTGCGGAGGCCTTCTCGAATCAGATCATCGTGCCGGGCGTCACGACGAACGACGACGTCGCGTGGTGGATGCGGCAACGGGTCGCCGAGATGGGCCTCGGCCAGTGGTTCCATCCGACGATCACGGTCTGGCGAAAAGGGGGGCTGCCGTCGCCGGCGCCGCCCGGCGGACGCGTGATTCAGCGCGGCGACATGCTCCACTGCGACTTCGGGATCGTCTACTTGGGATTCTCGACCGATACGCAACACAACGCGTACGTGCTGCGCGCCGGCGAGACCGACGCGCCGCAGGGGTTGAAAGACGGCCTCGAGGCGGCGAACCGGCTGCAGCAGTTGACGATGCAATTCGCGAAGCCGGGCGCCACCGGCAATCAGGCGCTGCGCGGCGCGTTGGGCGCCGCGACGCGGGAAGGGTTGGCGCCGTCGATCTACTGTCATCCGATCGGCTACCACGGCCACGCGGCAGGACCGCCCATCGGGATGACCGACTATCAGGAAGGCGTGCCGGGGCGCGGTGACTACGTGTTCCGTCCGAACACGTGGCACTCCATCGAGTTGAACGTGAAGCACAACGTGCCTGAATGGGGAAACCAGCCGGTGCAGTTCGCGCTCGAGGAAGATGCGGCGCTGCTCGAGAGCGGCTGGACGTGGATCGCCGGTCCGCAGACGCAGTTCTATCTGATCAAATAGGGACTGGGGACTGGGGACTGGGAACTAGGGACTGGAGACTGGGAACTAGGGGTAACAACGTCGAGAGCAGGTGCGGCACACAGAGCGCAGAAGATACTCTGCCTCTGAGACGACATCTGTTCATCGAACGCGTCCGGTCAGACCGCCGATGCTCCATCCGTGCGAATGCGGATCCGGCCTGGCTCGACGATCCAGAGTCGGCGCTCGGCCCATTCGGCGGCGAATAGAGGAATCGCGCGCTCCAACAGGCTCAGCACTGCCGCACGGCTCGGTCTTGAAAGTCGGAATACGACGATGCCCGCGTACTCACCCGGCGGGTATGTTCGAATATCTGCGAAGTCGAGATCGAGGGTGAACAGCACGCGACCATCGGCCCGACACCGTTCGCTGATGCGGGGATCCTCGGCACCGCCCAGCGCTTCCTCGAACACGGTGTCACAATCCCATCCCGCCGCGCGGAGCAGTCCCGCCGCGTCAATCGGCATGTTCTCGTCGATCTTCCCGCGCATCCCCTGACTCTCTAGGCGGGCAGCGGCAGCACGCGCTCCTGCGCGAGATCGGCGGCGTACGCGAGAGCCGCCTGGATCCCCTCCGGCGTAAGGGACGGGTAGCTGCGGATAATCTCGCCGGCAGACAACCCATCAGCCAGGTTGGCCAGGACGACAGCAACTGGGATGCGCGTCCCGCGGATGCACGCTTTCCCGTGAACGACCAAGGGATTCACCGTAATGTGATCTTGCCAGTGCATTGGTCCCTGCCCCTTAAGATTAGTCTGCTCGGTCGAGTTGCTGCTCGAGCGCGGCGATCGCGTCGGAGAGCATCCGCTTATGTGCCGGTGTTCGCGCCGCGAGGAGATCGGCTTTCGCGCGCGCGAGCGAGAGCTCGATCGTCCGGCGCTTCGCCTGTGCGTCCCGTTCCCCGGGCGTCAAAGCGGGACCGGCCTTCTTCCCGCGCTCAGCCTCCGCCTGCTGGAACTCGACGTCCTTGCTCTCGAAGCCTCTCGCCATCACTAGGGTCCTCGGTTCCTGGTCCTTCGTACTTCGTCCGTCCAAGGTCCTTCGGTCCAGTGCACGGACCAAGGACTCCGGGCCAAGGCCGGACCACGGACTAGGAGCGGACCGAGCACCAAGAACAAAGCACCAAGGACCAAAGACGTCGCGTTCACCCGTCGCGCCATCTCGCCGTCTACGGTATTCTAGCCAGATGGACAGCGCGCACGAACTCCTTACACGCTGGCCGGCACTCGACGTAGCCGCCAGGCGTGCCCACCTTCAGAATTCTCTACACCTGTCATCCGGTCCGCTCGCTGGAGCGCTGAAGCGCTCGACCGATGCGGCCGAGCGCGTGGCCGCCGGCCTCTGGCGCGGCGACCCGTCGGTGTGGAGCGGCGACCCGGCGGTGCAGAAAGCGATCGCGGATCGGCTCGGCTGGATGAGCTCGCCGGCGCTGATGGCAGGGTCGATCGACCGATTGGAGACGTTCGCCGCGAAGGTCAAGCACGACGGCTTCACCGACGTCGTCCTGCTCGGCATGGGCGGCTCGAGCCTCGCGCCCGAGGTGCTTCGCGCCGTGCTCGGCGTCGCTCCAGGCTGGCCGCGGCTGCGGATGCTGGATTCGACCGATCCGGCCGCGGTGCAAGCCGCGGCGACACCGCCGGAACGGACGCTGTATCTCCTGGCAAGCAAGTCCGGCACGACGATCGAACCGAATTCACTCGCCGCGCACTTTCGCCAGCGGCTGTTGGACGCGGGGGTTGCGCGCTGGGCCGATCACTTCGTGGCGATCACCGACGAAGGCACAGAGCTGGACCACCGTGCGCGCGCCGAGCGATTCCGAGACGACTTCATCAATCCGTCCGACATCGGCGGCCGCTACTCGGCCCTGTCCTTTTTCGGGCTCGTTCCCGCGGCGCTCATGGGACAGGACATCGCGGCGATTGTCGGGTGGGCCGTCGCGATGCTGGCGGCGTCGGAACCCGGTGCCGGCAACATGATGGCGAACCCCGCCGTCGCGCTCGGACTCGCCCTCGGAGCCGGCGCGCGAGACGGCCGCGACAAGCTGACGCTGATCGTGCCGGCGTCGCTCGAGGCGTTCGGCCTGTGGGTCGAACAGCTCATCGCCGAGAGCACGGGCAAGAACGGCACCGGTATCGTGCCGATTGCCGGCGAGCGGCTCGCGGATCAGGCGGCGTACGGCAGCGACCGGCTCTTCGTCCGCGTGCGCGTGCCCGGCGAACCGGACGAAGAAAAGCGCGATGCCGCCGTGCGCGCGCTCGAGGCCGCGCAGGCGCCCGTCGTCGCGATTGATGTGCCGGAGCCAACCGCGCTCGGCGCTGAATTCCTGCGCTGGGAAATCGCCACCGCCGTCGCCGGAGGGCTCCTCCGCATCGACCCGTTCGATCAGCCGAACGTGAAGCAGGCGAAAGACGCAACGCAAACGCTGCTCAATCAGTACAACACGACGGGACGACTGCCGGCCGGCACGCCTGACCGCACGCTCGCGGGCAACATCGCGGTCACGCTGACGGCCTCCGCGCGCAAAACGCTTCAGGGAACGAACGCCGACGCGATCCTGACGCTCCTGCATCCGGGCGACTATTTTGCCCTGCTCGCGTATCTCGGGCCGGACCCTGAGCTGGCGCAGGAGCTGCTGACGCTCCGTCATGCGGTTCGCGACCGCCTACGGGTCGCGACGATGTTCGGCTACGGGCCGCGGTATCTCCATTCGACCGGTCAGCTGCACAAGGGAGGGCCCAACACCGGCGTCTTCCTGCTGATTTCGGCAACACCTCTTGAGGACTTACCCATTCCCGGCGAGAGCTTTTCGTTTGGCACCCTGGAGCTCGCGCAAGCGGTCGGCGACTTCGCATCGCTCGATGCCGCGGCCCGCCGCGCGGCGCACGCGCATTTGCCGGTGCCGGATCGCAAAGCGCTGCGGCAGCTGAGCGAGATGTTGTTGGCGCGGCTGCCGGCGACGAATCCGCCCGCAACGTAGAACCGGTTTCAAAACGTGTAGCGCGGGCGTTTTGGCCCGCGTTCAGGCGGCCGGAAGGCGACCCTGAAAGGGTCGCCCTACATTCGCGGGAAGGTGCCCGAAGGGGACCTGAAAAGAGTCGACCTGCATTCGCGGAAAAGTGTAGGTCGACCCTTTCAGGGTCGGCAATTGTGCTCGGCGGGAAACGCACCTCAAAGCGTTGAGAGGAATCGATGCAGCTCGGCTTCGTCGGTCTGGGCCGGATGGGGCTCAACATGGTGACGCGCCTCGTTCGCGGCGGTCACCAGGTCGTCGCCTACGACCGCAGCGTGGAGGCCGTCGCGCGCGCCGAAGCGGCGGGGGCGCGACGTGCCTCCTCACTCGACGCGCTCGTTGCCGCGCTGACCGCGCCCCGCGCGGTCTGGGTCATGGTGCCGGCCGGCGATCCCACCGAGTCGACCGTCTCGGCGCTGGCCGGCCTTCTGACGCCGGACGATGCGATCATCGACGGCGGCAACACCAACTTCCACGACGACGTGCGGCGCGCGCAGGCGCTCTCGGCAAAGCGCCTCAACTATGTCGACGCCGGCACGAGCGGCGGCATCTGGGGCCTTCAGGAAGGCTACTGCCTGATGGTCGGCGGCAAGGCTGACGTCTGCAAGCGGCTCGAGCCGATCTTCCTGACGCTGGCGCCGGCCGGCGGCTATCTGCACGTGGGCGATCAGGGCGCCGGTCACTACGTCAAGATGATCCACAACGGCATCGAGTACGGGCTGATGCAGGCGTACGCCGAAGGCTTCGAGCTGATGCACGAGAGTCCGTACAAGGTCGACCTCGGCGCCGTCGCCGCGCTCTGGAATCATGGCAGCGTCGTCCGATCGTGGCTGCTCGAGCTCGCCGCCAGCGCCCTTGCGGAGGACCGCGACCTCGCGGATCTCCAGGGCTACGTTGAAGACTCCGGGGAAGGACGATGGACGCTGCAGGAAGGGATCGAGCGAGGCGTCCCCCTGCCGGCCCTGACGGCGGCCGTCTTCACGCGGTTCCGCTCGCGTGAGAACAATCCGTTCGCCGAGCGGCTGCTCGCGGCGCTGCGCAATCAGTTTGGCGGCCACGCCGTCAAGAAAGCGCCGTGACGATCGTCATCTTCGGTGGCAATGGCGATCTGGCGCACCGCAAGCTGCTGCCGGCGCTCTACAACCTGCACGTCGACGGCCTGCTCCCGCCGCGCATCGCGATCGCCGGCGTGGGCCGCAAGGACACGCCGGACGCGGCGTACCGGGAATTCGCGAAGGACGGCATCACGAAGTTTTCCCGCCGGCCGATCGACGAGCAGGCGTGGCAGACGTTTGCTGCGATGCTGTTTTTCGTCAAGGCGTCGCTCGACGGCGAGCAGGTGCTGGCGCCGCTCGGCGCACGGCTCGACATCATCGAGCACGAGCGCGGCCTCCCCGGCGACCGCATCTACTACTTCGCGCTGCCGCCGGCGCTGTTCGTTCCCACGGTGAAGCAGTTGGACCGCGCGCGGTTCGTCAACCGCACGGGCGATCCCGTGGCCCGGCTGATCGTCGAGAAGCCGATCGGCCGCGATCTGGACAGCGCGCGCGCCGTCAACGACGCGATTGCCGGGGTGTTCGACGAACGGCAGATCTACCGCATCGATCATTACCTCGGGAAGGAGACCGTTCAGAACATCCTGGTGATGCGCTTCGCGAACAGCATTTTCGAGCCGCTGTTCAATCAGAAGTACGTCGACCACGTGCAGATTACGGTGGCCGAGGAAGAAGGCGTCGGCACGCGGGCCGGTTATTACGAGCAGGCCGGCGCGCTGCGCGACATGGTGCAGAACCACATGCTCCAGCTCGTGGCGCTGGTGGCCATGGAGCCGCCGCACGCGCTCGACGCCGACGTGATTCGCGACGAAAAGCTCGAAGTTCTCGAGTCGCTGCGGCCGATCGAGGGCGCCGCCATCGACGCGAACGTGGTCCGCGCCCAGTATGCCGCGGGCTTCGATCTCGGCAAGCCGGTGCCGGGCTACCGCGAAGAACAGGGCGTCGATCCGTGCTCGCGGACCGAGACCTTCGTCGCGCTGCAGATCTTCATCGACAACTGGCGCTGGGCCGGTGTACCGTTTTTTCTGCGGACGGGGAAGCGGCTGCCGAAGCGCGCCAGCGAAATCTCCGTCCACCTGAAGGAGGTTCCGCCGATCCTCTTCAACGCGAACCCGGCGGCTCGGCTGGATCCCAACGTCTTGTCCGTCCGCATTCAGCCGGACGAGGGGTTCTCGCTCGGAATCAGCTCGAAGCTCCCCGGACCGCACGTCCGCGTCTATCCGGTGAAGATGGACTTCCATTACGGCAGCACCTTCGGCGGCTCGTCGCCGGAAGCCTACGAACGGCTGCTGCTCGACGTGATCGCCGGCGACCCGACGCTCTTCATGCGCCGCGATGCGGTCGAGGCCGCCTGGCGATGGGTGATGCCGATTCTCGAGCGATGGGCGGAAACGACGACTGATTCGCTGCCGGCTTACCCCGCCGGCGATTGGGGACCGGTCGAGGCGGGGCAGCTCGTCGAATCCACGGGACGACGATGGCGAGCGCTGTAGCCGACCGCGCGTGGCGGCAGTCGACACCGGAGCGCATCGAGCCGGATCTCGCGGCACTCTGGCGGGATCTCGCCCGGCCGGACCAGCCGATCGCCCGCGCGGTCATGTCCAATCTCGTCGTCTTTTGCAGCCCGACGGACGCCGATCACGCCGACGCCGGAGCCATTACCGTGCCTCTGGGGCTGAACGACGTCGCCGCTCTGCATCCGTCGCGGCTCATCGTGCTCGAACACGAGCCCGGCCGGCGCACGCCGGACGCGCCATTCGCCGCCGGCGTGGGCATCATCACCTTCGGCCCACCCCACGCACGGTACGGCGTCGAGCTGATCGTGGTGAAGTCGGCGTGCGCCGAGGCGTCGCTGCCGTCGATCGTGCGCCGGTTCGTGCGCGGCGATCTGCCGACCACGGTTTGGTGGACGGAAGATCTATCGACGACGTCGCCGCTCGACGCGCTCGTCACGATGGGACGGCAGCTGCTGTACGACAGCCGCCGGTGGGACGACCTCCGCCGCGGGGTCAGCGCGCTGGCGCCGCTGGTCGCCGGCCGGCGGGTCGATCTGGCGGATTTGAACTGGCGCCGGTTGAGCCCGCTGCGACAAGCGCTCGAGCACGCCGCAGGCCCCGCGGGATCCACGTCGCGGCACGAGGTCACCGTACGCATCGTCCATCGCCGCGGTGAGGCAGCGCTGGCCTGGCTGCTGGCGGCGTCCCTGCTGGCGACGCGCGACCACGCGGCCGGCGCGGCGCCCGAGATCGAAGAATCGCAGGACGATGATGCGGTTCTGTCGGTGGTGATCCGTCACGGAACCGGCGAGACGACGGCGACGCTCACGAGCCACAGCGTGGTGGTCGCGCAGGGCTCGGCCCCGCCGTTCGTCGTCGGTGTGCCGATCGCGAGCGAGGGTGATGCGGTGGCGGCTGAGCTGCGGACGCTCTCCCACGACTCCCGCCTCGACGATGCGATCGACGCGCTCGCTCGATGGTTCGCCGTGGCCTGAGCACCACGTGTGGTCGTCCGTCGGACGGTTTATTACACGCGCTCGTCCTGAGCCTGTCGAAGGACGAGCGGTTGGCTCGTGGTTCCACAAGCTCACCACGAGCGGATTTCCGTGCATCTCGCACGCACCAGCGTCGTGCACGCCTTCAAGGCTGCCGTCGCGGTACAATCAGCCGATGCGTTATCTCGTCACCGCCAGGATGAAGCCGGGACAAGCCGAGGCGCTCGCACAGGCCATCGACGACCGCACGCTGGGGAACGGTTCGATCGCCGGCGACGAGTACCTGCGGAACATGGCGGCCGCGCGCCAGCTGGACGACGGCCGCGTACAATGGGTCGAGGTGTGCTTCTGCCCCACGCCGCTCGCCGAAGAGCGAGAGTATTGGGAGGAGTACTTCGATCTCGAAAAGGTCCAGGACGCGCACGCGCGAACGCGCTGCCGCGATCTGAACGGTACGGAGCCGTGGGCATGTGTCGACTGCGACTGCTCCGCCCGTCTCGAAGGACGCCTCGCCACGAAAGGTTCGAGGTTCACACGCGGTTTTCTTCACTCGCGCTGAAGGCCTGCTCTGCCAAAGGCCGCCGTCGATTCTGCGACCTGTTCTGCGTTTTCGGTTCCAACTTTTAGGTTTTATACTCCGGCCGTGGCGTCGTCCTCCCTGCACGCGCTCATGATACGCGCCGGCGCTTCGCTCGAGCGCGGGCGCGGCGCGGAAGTCGCGCAGATGCTGGCATCGTCGCTGCGTTCGACCTCGCTGACGCGCGACGAGGAGCTGGCAGTGCGCTCGATGCTCGCCGAGGCGGCGCTGCTGCAGGATGATCTCGACCAGGCCGCCGGCGCGCTGGGGCGCCCGCCTGACACCTTCCGCGACACGGTCCCCTCTCGACGGCTGACGACGCTGTGGCGGCTGCACGGGCGATTGGCATCGGCGCGTGGCGAGCAGTCGCGCGCGATCGCGCTGCACGGCCGGGCGCTGAAGCACGCGGAAGCGGCTCACGATTCGCTCAGCATCGGCCTCGCGCATTACGAGCTCGGTCAGTGCTACCGCCAGGTCGGCGACGTCGCGATCGTCCGCGAGCACATCACGAAGGCGGCGTCGGCGCTGCACGCCGCGGGCGACCGGCGGCACCTCGCGCTGGTGCACTCGCTGTCCAGCATTTCGCTCGCGCAGCTCGGGCACTACGACGAGGCCATGGCCGCGCTTCGACACGCGGAGCGGCTCGCGGCGATGGTGCACGCCGACGATGTGCTGGCGACGGTCTGCGGCAACCAGGCCAACGTCATGATGATGCAGCACCGCTACGAGCAGGCGCTCGCGCTGGCCGAGCGGAGCGTGTCGCTGCACGAAGCCCACGGCTCCGGGCACGGCCTCGCCGTGGCGCTCGCGACGCTCGGGCAGATTTGCGTGCGCCTCGGCGACCTGGGGCGCGCGGAGGAGGTGCTGCATCGCGCGCTCGAGGTGCGCAGCCCGATCCAGTTCCACGAGACGACCGGCGCCGTGTTCGACACCCTCGCGCAGATTCACCTGATGCGCGGCCGGTACGACACGGCGAGCGATTTTCTCGGCCGCGCGAGCGAAGCGTACGGCGCCTACGGGCGCCAGACCAGCCAGTGGTACGAGTGGTCCGTCCGCGTGCTCGGCGCACGTCTCGCGTTGCGGCGCGGCGCGCTCGATGACGCCGTCGCGCAGATTGACGAGATCCTGCAGGCCGGAGCGCCGCCCCTCGACGCGCTGCAGGCGACGCTCATCGCCGCCGAGGCGCTGACCGCGGCGAACAGGCTGCCCGAGGCCGAGCTGCGGCTTGCGTCGGCCGCCGAGACACTCGACCCGAAAACGGCGCCCGCCGCATGGGGCGAATACCTGCGCCTGCGCGGGGCCGTTCACGCGAAGAGCAACAGCGCCGTCGACGCGTACCACGACTTCTCGCAGAGCGCCGCGCTGCTCGATCTGCTCGGAGAACGCTATCAGTCGGGGCTCAGCCATCTGGCGCTCGGCCGGCTGGTCGCCGAGACCGGCGCGCGCTCCGTCGCCGAGCGTCACCTGAGCAAAGCGCTCGGGATCTTTCAGCTGCTTGGCGCCGAACGCGACCTCGACGACACGCGCGCCGCACAGGCGCTGCTGACCACAATCGGCACCGGCCAGTATGTCATCTCCCCGGCCGATGCAGACGACGCGATCGTGCGACGGATCGTGGATGCGGCTGCGCTGCCCGACCTGCTCGGACGGGAAACGGCAGCGGCGCTCCTCGAGGCCGCCGCCGGCGACTGCGGCATGGTCTACGTCGAGCTCGCGGGCGGCGACGTCCGCGTCGTCGCGTCGGCCGGCTGCGAGGCGGATGCGGCGCGTACGATGGCGCGGTCGGCGGCGAGCGGCAGCGCCTACGGGCGCGGCGTGATCGTGGTCGAGCCGCTCGGCCGCGATCCCGAGGGCCCGCGCTTCGGCCTCGTCGCGTCGCCGCGGGCCATCGGTCATCCGGTGATGCGCCGGCTGCGGATGATTGCCGCCGTGGCGCGGCAGGGGTTCGCCTTGTGCGCCGCCCGCGATCGCCCCGTGCCGGTTGTCGGCCTCGAGATCGATCG